>Ga0075163_10008698_pt1 | contig 13338 bp, 11 predicted proteins | sample JI1023141ADNA_FD_71478 | JGI IMG/M metagenome (GOLD analysis project Ga0075163, IMG submission 71478) | Wastewater effluent complex algal communities from Wisconsin, to seasonally profile nutrient transformation and Carbon sequestration -... | ecosystem: Engineered > WWTP > Effluent > Algae...
GAACCCGCTCCTCGGCGGCCTCCTCGCCGGCTGGATCGAGGTCGGCCGCGACGACTTCCCCGCGGCCGAGCGCAAGTTCGACGCGCTCCAGGGCAACGACGCCCTCGTCGCCTACGGCCAGTACCACAAGGCCCTCGCCCTCGCCCTCGCCGGCGATTTCGTCTCGGCCGAGACGCTGATGGCCGGCGGCGACAAGGGTCCGCTCCACCTCAACCGCTCCTCGGTCGTCGCCCACGCCGAGATCCTCGCCCAGCTCGGCCGCGAGACCGACGCCGTGGCCGTGATCGACGCCGCGATGTCCGAGGGCCAGCCCGACGCGCCGCTCCTCGATCTGCGCACCCGCCTCGCCGCCGGCGAGGAGGTGCCCTTCGACCAGGTGACGAGCGCCAAGGACGGCGCGGCGGAGGTCTTTCTCACCCTCGCCGACGCGCTCAACGCCGCCGAGACCGCGCGCGTCGCCCTCGTCCACGCCCGCCTCGCCCAGGAGATCCGCCCCGGTCTCGTCGAGGCGCATCTCCTCGTCGCCCAGATCCTCGAGGACGAGGACCAGTTCGCGCTCGCGACCGAGGCGCTCGCCGGGGTGCCGAAGGACTCGCCCTGGTACGTCACGACCGAGATCCGCCGCGCCGCGACCCAGCGCGCCGCCGGCGACCCCGGGGCCGGCATCGCCACCCTCGCCGCGCTCGCCAAGACCAGCGGCGACATGATCGAGGTGGAGAGCGCCCTCGGCGACGCGCTCCGCTCCGACGAGCGCTTCCCCGAGGCCGCGGTCGCCTACACCCGGGCGATCGAGCTCGCCGGCGACCCGAAGCCCGCGCACTGGGTGCTCTTCTATACCCGCGGCATCTCCTACGAGCGCGCCGGCGACTGGCCGAGGGCCGAGTCCGACTTCCGCGAGGCGCTGCAGCTCGAGCCCGGCCAGCCGCTCGTCCTCAACTACCTCGGCTACTCGATGGTCGAGAAGCACGAGAACCTCGACGAGGCGCTCGCCATGATCGAGGCCGCCGCCAAGGCCCAGCCCGACGACGGCTACATCACCGATTCGCTCGGCTGGGTGCTCTACCGCCTCGGCCGCTACCAGGAGGCCGTCGCCCCGATGCTGCGCGCCGTCGAGCTCACGCCCGACGACCCGGTGATCAACGACCACCTGGGCGATGTGCTCTGGAAGGTCGGCCGCAAGCGCGAGGCCGAGTTCCAGTGGCGCCGCGCGCTCTCCTTCGGCCCGGCCGACGACCTCGACATGGACCGCATCAGGAAGAAGCTCGCCGAGGGCCTCGACAAGGTGCAGGCGGAAGCTCCCGGCAAGGACGGCTGAGTGCCCTTCACGACGCTTGCGAAAAGCCCCCGCTCCCCGTTGCTGACCTACGTTGAAGAAAGACGGATTTGGCGAGTGACAAATCCGTCCGCGACTGCCCCTGCGGGGGGCAGGCGCGATTCCGCGCCAGCCGGGGCAGCCACGGCCGGATGGCGCCCTCCCGCAGAAATCTCCACCCCTCGCGGCCTTCGACCGGTCGAAGGCCGCCCGCCCCGGAAAACTCTCCACCGGAGAGTTTTCTTGTCGGGGCGGAACTCGCGGGGCCAAGGCCCCGCTTCGGTCGGAGGCCGCCCGGCTGGCAAGGTCGGCATACCTTGCAAGGCATGACCCAACCCGGCGCCTTCCATGAGCTCGCCCCCGCCAAGGTGAACCTCGCCCTCCACGTCACCGGCCGCCGCCCCGACGGCTATCACCTCCTCGACAGCCTCGTCGTCTTCCCCGCCCTCGGCGACCGCCTCGAGGCCGAGCCCGGCCCCGGCCTCTCCCTCGCCATCGGCGGCCCCTTCGGCCGCGACCTCGACGCCGGCCCCTCGAACCTCGTCCTGCGCGCCGCGCTCGCGTTCGGGGCGGGGCAGGGGGCGGCCCTCCGCCTCCTGAAGTCGCTCCCCGTGGCGAGCGGCATCGGCGGCGGCTCCGCCGATGCCGCCGCGACCCTCCGCCTCCTTTCCCGGCTCTGGAACGTGGCCCTGCCGCCCGCCGACGCGGTGCTCGCCCTCGGCGCCGACGTGCCGGTCTGCCTCTCGGGGCGCGCCTGCCGCATGCAGGGCATCGGCGAGTCGCTGACCCCCCTCGGCCTGCCGCCGTTCTGGATCGTCCTCGCCAATCCCGGCGTGCCGGTGGCGACCGGCGCGGTCTTCGCCGGCCTCGCCTCGCGCCGGAACCCCGGCATGGGCGCGATGCCCGCCTTCCCCGACGCGGCCTGCCTCTTCGACTGGCTCGCCCATCAGCGCAACGACCTCGAGCCCCCCGCCGTCGCCCTCGCCCCGCCGGTCGGCGCCGCGCTCGCGGCCCTCGGGGCGCAACCGGGGTGCCGGCTCGCCCGCATGTCGGGCTCCGGCGCCACCTGCTTCGGCCTCTTCGCGGCGCAAGCCCCGGCGCTCGCCGCCGCCGACGCGCTGCGCGCCGCCGAACCCGGCTGGTGGGTGGCCGCGGCCCCGGTCGGTTAGGCGCGCGTTAACCCCGCCGCACGAACATCGGCGGATGACGAACATTCGACTTGAAATGTTCTCGTTTTGGCCCCAGGTTGGCGAGGTGAACAAGCCGTGAACGCTGCGCGCGATTGCCGCCCTCCGGCAACTGTGGAATAAGGGCTAGATGCAATGAACTCCGTTGTGGATTTTTCCGAGAGACGCGGCATGGACAAGCAGAAGGCGCTCGAATCCGCCCTGGCGCAGATCGAGCGCAACTTCGGCAAGGGCTCGATCATGCGGCTGGGCTCGACGCCGGCCCTCGACATCGAGGCGATCTCCACCGGCTCGATCGGGCTCGACGTGGCGCTCGGCATCGGCGGCCTGCCGAAGGGCCGGATCATCGAGATCTACGGGCCGGAAAGCTCGGGCAAGACCACGCTCGCGCTCCACGTCATCGCCGAGGAGCAGAAGAAGAACGGGGTCTGCGCCTTCGTCGACGCCGAGCACGCGCTCGACCCGGCCTACGCCAGGAAGGTCGGCGTCAACATCGACGATCTCCTGATCGCGCAGCCCGACACCGGCGAGCAGGCGCTCGAGATCACCGAGACCCTGGTGCGCTCCGGTGCCGTCTCGGTGGTCGTCGTCGACTCGGTGGCGGCGCTCACGCCGAAGTCCGAGCTCGAGGGCGAGATGGGCGACGCCCAGGTCGGCGCCCAGGCCCGCCTCATGTCCCAGGCGATGCGCAAGCTCACCTCCGCGATCAGCCGCTCGAACTGCATGGTGATCTTCATCAACCAGATCCGCATGAAGATCGGCGTGATGTTCGGCTCCCCCGAGACCACCTCCGGCGGCAACGCGCTGAAGTTCTACGCCTCCGTCCGTCTCGACATCCGCCGCATCGGCGCGATCAAGGACCGCGACGAGGTCGTCGGCAACACCACCCGCGTCAAGGTGGTGAAGAACAAGGTGGCGCCGCCGTTCAAGCAGGTCGAGTTCGACATCATGTACGGCGAGGGCATCTCCAAGCGCGGCGAGCTGATCGACCTCGGGGTGAAGGCCGGCGTCGTCGAGAAGTCCGGCGCCTGGTACTCCTTCGCCGACCAGCGCATCGGCCAGGGCCGCGAGAACGCGAAGAACTTCCTGAGGGACAACCCCGACATCGCCTGGTCGATCGAGGACAAGATCCGCGCCGCCCACGGCCTCGACTTCGCCATGTCGGGCGAGGAGACCGCCGAGGTCCTCGACGACTGATCCCGCCGCCGATCCCGCCGGGCCCGGGCCGGCGGGATCCGTCGGTCCGGGTCCGGCCTGCTTCGCTGGCGCACGCGGTTTTGCTGCATTGCGTGACATACGTCGGGTGCATGGAATGTGCATGGGTTGTGCCTCCCCGGACGGCGCCGCAACCGTTGCCATCCCGCGCTGCAGCGGATAAGGGGCCGGGTGACGGGCGACCGACCCGACCATCATCCAGGCCCTCCAATGGACATCCGCAACATCGCGATCATCGCGCACGTCGACCATGGCAAGACCACGCTGGTCGACGCCCTCCTGAAGCAGTCCGGCGCCTTCCGCGAGAACCAGGCCACCGTCGAAAGAGCGATGGATTCCAATGACCTGGAGCGCGAGCGGGGGATCACCATCCTCGCGAAGGCCACCTCGGTCGAGTGGCAGGGCCACCGCATCAACATCGTCGACACCCCCGGCCACGCCGATTTCGGCGGCGAGGTGGAGCGCATCCTCGGCATGGTCGACGGCGTCGTCCTCCTCGTCGACGCCGCCGAAGGCCCGATGCCCCAGACCAAGTTCGTGACATCGAAAGCCCTCCGCCTCGGCCTGAAGCCGATCGTCGTCCTGAATAAGGTCGACAAGCCGGACGCCGAACCCGACCGCGCCCTGAATGAAGTCTTCGATCTCTTCGTCACTCTCGACGCCAACGAGGAGCAGCTAGACTTCCCGGTGCTTTACGCCTCCGGCCGCGCCGGCTGGGCCGACACCGACCTCGACGGTCCGCGCGAGGATCTGTCGGCACTTTACCGGCTCATCCTCGACTACGTCCCGGCGCCCGCCCAGCTCTCCCGCGCCGCCGAGCCCTTCTCGATGCTCGCCACCACCCTCGCCGCCGACCCCTACCTCGGCCGCCTCCTCACCGGCCGCATCGAGTCCGGCACCGTCAGGACCGGCCAGTCCGTCCACGCCCTCTCCCGCGACGGCACCGAGATCGAGCGCTTCCGCATCTCGAAAATCCTGGCATTCCGCGGACTTGCCCGCCAGCCCATCGACCAGGCCGAGGCCGGCGACATCGTCAGCCTCGCCGGCATGACCAAGGCGACCGTCGCCGACACCATCGCCGATCTCTCCGTCGCCGAGCCGATCCCGGCCCAGCCGATCGACCCGCCGACGATCTCCGTCACCTTCGGCATCAACGACAGCCCCCTCGCCGGCCGCGACGGCGACAAGGTCCAGAGCCGCGTCATCCGCGACCGCCTGATGCGCGAGGCCGAGTCGAACGTCGCCATCCGCGTCACCGACACCCCCGGCGGCGACGCCTTCGACGTGGCCGGCCGCGGCGAGCTGCAGATGGGCGTTCTCATCGAGAACATGCGCCGCGAGGGCTTCGAGCTGTCGATCTCGCGCCCGCGCGTGATCTTCCGCGAGGACGACGGCGCCCGCCTCGAGCCGATCGAGGAAGTGACGATCGACGTCGACGAGGAGTTCGCCGGCGTCGTCGTCGACAAGCTCTCGCAGCGCAAGGGCGAGCTCGCCGAGATGCGCACCGGCGCCGGCGGCAAGACCCGCATGGTCGCCCACGTGCCGAGCCGCGGCCTCATCGGCTACCATGGCGAGTTCCTGACTGACACTCGCGGTACGGGTATCCTGAACCGGGTCTTCCACGACTGGGCCCCGCACAAGGGCGCGATCCCCGGGCGGCGCAACGGCGTCCTGGTGTCCATCGAGGATGGGGTCAGCGTCCCCTATGCGCTCTTCAACCTCGAGGACCGCGGCCGCTTCTTCATCGGCGCCGGCGAGCAGGTGTACCAGGGAATGATCCTCGGCGAGCACAGCCGCGACAACGACCTCGAGGTCAACCCGTTGAAGGGAAAGAAGCTCACCAACATCCGTGCCGCCGGCAAGGACGAGGCGGTGGTGCTGACGCCGCCGGCCCGGCCGACGCTCGAGCAGGCGATCGCCTATGTCGAGGATGACGAACTCGTCGAGGTGACGCCGCGGCACATCCGCCTGCGCAAGCGCTACCTTGACCCGCACGAGCGCAAGCGTGAGGCGCGCAAGACCGCCTGAAGGGCACCTTGCAGGCGAGTGCAAGCTGCGCTGCACAATCTTTGCGTTTTGCGAAGGGCTTTGCAATTCACGGAAAGGTTGTGTCGCGCAATTGCAAGCAGCGCAGAGGTCGCGTGCAGATTGTGGCGCCTGGGCGGGCGATTTATCGTCGCATTACCCCTGATTGAGTGATTTCCGGCCTCCGAGCGGCCTTCGCGACAGTTGGCACGAAACGTGCTTTATATCTCAGCGAGAGCCAACTACGACAGCGAAGTGCGGAGCAGCGAGATGAAGCATCCGGTTGACGTTCACGTGGGCAAGCGGGTCCGGCATCGCCGCTGGATGGTCGGCATGACCCAGCAGCAGCTCGGCGACATCGTCGGCATCAAGTTCCAGCAGATCCAGAAGTACGAGACCGGGATGAACCGGATCAGCGCCTCGCGGCTCTGGGACATCGCCCAGGCGCTCGACGTGTCGATCAGCTTCTTCTTCGAGGGCTTCGAGGACGAGGCGGCGCCCGCCGCCCACGCCGCCACCGACCTGCCGGAGCGCGGCGACCTCCTCGCCGACAAGGAGGCGCTCGAGCTCGTGCGCTCCTATTACGCCATTCCGGAGGCGCAGCGCCGCCGGCTGTTCGATCTGGCCCGCGTCCTCAGCGACGTGGCCTGAGCGAGAAGGCCCGGCACCGGGCCTGACCCTTGGGGGAGGGTGCGGGGCGGTTGGGGGACCGCCCCGCCCTGATCGCACAGCGATCATCGGATCGCGATCAGGCCGGCGCGCGCGGGTCGGGGGGTCCCCGCCGCGCCGGTACCGTTTCGAGAAACCGGTCAATGCTGCGCCAGACCTGGGCGAGCACGGCCGGCGATTCCATGAAGATCTCATGCCGTGCGCCCGGCAGCTCGAGGAGCTCGCCCGCCGTCATCTGCGCCACCTGGCTGCGAATCGCGAGGCTGGAGACCACGGTCTCGCCTTCTCCGAGCATCACCAGCATCGGCACCCGCGGCAGCGGCGCCACGTGCAGCCGGGCCATCTCCTCGAGCGCCGCATAGGTCCACTGCATGCTCGGGCCGCCGAGCGCCAGCTCCGGGTGCGTGGCGATCTGCTGAACGCACCAGGCAAAGGTGGCCTCGTCGCCGGTGAGGGCATTACCGGCAAAGCCCGCATGCGCCGTCGGCCCGGGCCGGGTGCCGGGCATCAGCCGGGCGCCGAAGCCGGTGAGGTTGGCGAGCCGGGTCATCTTGCTCGTCAGCTCGCGGGTCGCGGCACGCATCTGCAGCCGCCACATCGGCGCCGAGAGGATCGCGCCGCAGAATTCCGACCGCTCGAGCAGGGTGCGCAGGCCGATGCAGCCGCCCATCGAATGCGCCACGAGATAGCGCGGCCCGGGCAGATCGAGCGCCGCCTCGAGCGCGACGAGCGCCGTCACGTCGAGCTGATACTCGCGAAAGTCATGGACGTGGCCGAGCATCGGGTTACGCGGATGCCGATCAGAAAGCCCCTGGCCGCGCCAGTCGACGACGATGACGGCAAGGCCGCGCTCCACGAGGGCTCGCACCACCCGGCCATACTTCTCGGCGAACTCGGTGCGGCCGGGAAAGACCATCGCGGTGCCGCGCGCGCCGCCGCGCCAGACGACGGCGCGCAGCCGGGTGCCATCTGCCGCGGTCAGGCGAAACGCCTCGGCCCCCGGCGGGGCGTCGGCCACGTCGGCGAAGAACGGCGCCCCGGGCTCGGGCGCGGGCAGGCGGTCGCGCGGGCTCAGGAGAGGAGCGTCCCGAGCTTCATGGCGAGCCCCATGCTGCCCTCGACCTGCAGCCGCCCGCTCATGAACGCCGCCGTCGGATCGAGATCGCCGGCGAGCAGATCCTGGAAGGTCTCGGCGCTGGCGGTCAGGGTGCAATCGGCGTCGCCGTCGCCCGAATCCGCCGCGGCGCCGCCGGCATCGATCAGCACCGTGCCCTCGTCCTCGATGACGAAGCGCACCGCACCGTCGATCCCCGCGCCCGCCAGCTTGCGGTTCAGCGCCATCACGGCTGCGTCGACGATCTCGCTCATGAAGCCTCTCCCATGAAAACTCTCCGTTAGGCGGGCGTCCGCCCCTCGCTTTCCGTGGGCGGACTGCTAATCTAGGGGGCATGGCAGCGTTGCAAAAGCTTCAAGTGGTCGTCGCGCTCGGCTGGCTCGGCGTCGCGATGCCGGCCGCGACCCCCGCGCTCGGCGAGGACGGCCCGGCGCCCGGCGATCACGGTGCGCGGATCCTGCCCGGGCCGGAGCCCGACGGCGACGCCACGGCGGCCGCGCCGTCGCACGTGTCGTCGGGCGCGGTATCGGGCGCGGCCTCCAGGCCGGAGCGCCTCGACCAGCTCTTCGCCGAGCTTGCCGAGCCAGGCCGCAAGGACTGGGAGCGAATCGAGACCGAGATCGGCAGGATCTGGTCGCAGTCCGGCTCGCCGGCCATGGACCTGCTGCTCGCCCGCGGCAACAAGGCGATGGCCGGGGAGGACTATCCGGCCGCCGTCGAGCATCTCTCGGCGCTGATCGACCACGCTCCCGACTTCGCCGAGGCCTGGAACGCCCGGGCCACCGCCTATTTCCTCGAAGGCGACTTCGCCCTCGCCATGGCCGATGTCGAGCACGTGCTGGTCCTCAATCCACGGCATTTCGGCGCGCTCACCGGCCTTGCCTCGATGCTCGAGGCGATGGACGAGCCCGAGCAGGCGCTCGCGGCGCTCCGCCTCGCCGAGAAGCTCAACCCGAACCGTCCGGGCATCAAGGACGCGATCGACCGCCTGGAGAAAGCAACCGGCGAGGTCGAGCTCTAGCCGGCGTCGGCAGAACCGCGGCAAGGATCAGGCGCTCCATGGCATTCGACTCCATGGCCCCCGGCGACCGTCGCGTCACCGCGGTGCTCGGACCAACCAACACCGGCAAGACCCACTACGCCGTCGAGCGGATGCTCGCGCACCGCACCGGCGTCATCGGCCTGCCGCTCAGGCTCCTCGCCCGCGAGGTCTACGATCGCATCGTGAGCTTGCGCGGCCCCTCGGTCGTCGCGCTCGTCACCGGCGAGGAGCGCATCGTCCCCGCCCGCGCTGCCTACTGGGTCTGCACCGTCGAGGCGATGCCCACCGACATCGGCGCCGACTTCCTCGCGGTCGACGAGATCCAGCTCTGCGGCGACCCCGATCGCGGCCACATCTTCACCGACCGCCTGCTCAACGCCCGCGGCCTGCACGAGACGCTGCTCCTCGGCTCCGAGACCATGCGCCCCCGCATCGCGAGCCTCGTCCCCGGCCAGCAGATGCTGAAGCGCGAGCGCTTCTCCGAGCTTGCCTACACCGGCGCCCGCAAGCTCAGCCGGATGCCGCCACGCAGCGCCGTCGTCGGCTTCTCGGTCGAGGATGTCTACGCCATCGCCGAGCTCATCCGCCGGCAGAAGGGCGGCGCCGCCGTCGTCATGGGCGCGCTCTCGCCCCGCACCCGCAACGCCCAGGTCGCGCTCTACCAGAACGGTGACGTCGACTACCTCGTCGCCACCGACGCGATCGGCATGGGCCTGAACCTCGACATCAGCCATGTGGCGTTCTCCGGCCTCGTGAAGTTCGATGGCCGCCGCCACCGCCACCTTGCGCCGTGGGAGCTCGCCCAGATCGCCGGCCGGGCAGGGCGCTTCACCCAGGACGGCACCTTCGGCGTCACCGGCGAGGCCTCGCCGCTGGAGCCGGAGGTGGTGGAGGCGATCGAGACCCATCGCTTCGCGCCGCTCTCGCGCCTGCAATGGCGGAATTCCGCCCTCGACTTCGCGAGCCCCCGCCACCTCATCGCGAGCCTCGAGATCGGCCCCGACCGCCCGGACCTCGTTCGCGCCCGCGAGGCCGACGACCTCGCCACGCTGAAGGAGCTGGTCCAGATGCCCGACCTCGGCGTGCCGATGGGCAGCGCCGCGGACGTGAAACGCCTCTGGGATGTCTGCCAGGTGCCGGACTTCCGCAAGGTCACGCTCTCCGAGCACGCCGCGCTCTGCCTGCGCGTCTGGCGCTTCCTGCGCGAGGGCGGCATCCCGACCGACTGGCTCGCCCGCCAGATCGCCCGCATCGATCGAACCGACGGCGACATCGATGCGTTGTCGAAGCGGCTCGCCTACATCCGCACCTGGACCTACGTGGCGCAGCGCCCTGCGTGGATCGACGACGCCGCCCATTGGCGCGACGAGACCCGTGCGGTAGAAGACCGGCTGTCGGATGCGCTGCACGTGCAACTGACCCAGCGATTTGTCGACCGCCGCACCAGCGTCCTGATGCGGCGGTTGAAGCAGAAGGAGAGCCTGGTGGCGACTGTCACTGAGAACGGCGAGGTCACGATCGACGACCAGTTCATCGGTCGGCTCGAGGGATTCCGCTTCCGCCTCGATCCCTCCGCCGATGCGGATCAGGCCCGCACCCTGCGGCAGGCGGGCCTTGCCGCGCTCGCGCCGGCGCTGTCGCTCCGGGCCGACAAGTTTTACAACGCCCCCGACACCGAGATCGACGTGACCGAGCAGGGCGGCCTCATGTGGGGCGAGCACGCCGTCGGCAAGCTCGTCGCCGGCGCCGACGCGCTGTCGCCGCAGGTGCAGCCCTTCGTCGACGACGACGCCGACCCGGCCGTCGGCGAGAAGGTCAAGCGCCGCCTCGGCCACTGGATCGACCGCAAGATCGCCGCGCTCTTCCAGCCGCTCGTCGCGCTCCGCGACGACGAGGCGCTCTCCGGCATGGCCCGCGGCATCGCCTTCCGCCTCGTCGAGGCGCTCGGCATCCTGCCCCGCGGCGAGGTTGCCGACGACGTGAAGGCGCTCGACCAGGAGAGCCGCGCCGGCCTCCGCCGCCACGGCGTGCGCTTCGGCCAGTACACCGTCTTCCTGCCCCTGCTCCTGAAGCCCGCGCCGACGCGGCTGCGGCTCGTCCTGTGGTCTCTGGCCCAGGGGCTCGATGTCTTCCCCGAGGCGCCGCCTGCCGGGCTCGTCACCGTGGCCGCGCTCAAGGACGCGCCCGCGGGCTACTATCCACGCGCCGGCTACCGCCTCGCCGGCGAGCGCGCCATCCGCATCGACATGCTCGAGCGCCTCGCCGACATGACCCGCAATCTCGACGCCCGCGCCGGCTTCGAGGCGGCGCCGGAGATGCTGTCGATCACCGGCCTGACGCTCGACCAGTTCGCGAAGCTCATGCGCGGCCTCGGCTTCCACGCCGAGGAGGGCACCCGCCCGAAGCGCCGGGCCGAAAAGCCCGCCGCAGCCGCGGCCGAACCTGCGCCAGGACCCGACGCCCCGCAGCCGGACGCCCCGCAGCCAGTCGTCCCCGACACGCCGCAGCCGGACGCGCCCGATGCGCCCGTCGAGGTGCCCGAGCCCGACCTGCCGGCCGAGGATCCGTCCGGCCCGGGCGGCCCCGACGTTCCCGTCGAGGAGCCGACCGGCGTGCCCCCGGCCCCCGCCGAGCCCGACGTTCCGGTCGAGGAACCGCAGGAGGTCCCGCCGGTCGATCTGCCTCCCGAGATCCCGAACTCGCCGGGAATCGTCGCCGAGGCATCGCAAGCGGGCTCCGAAGGCGCCGGTCAGCCGGAGATCGCAGCCGAGGCCGCGCCCGCGGCCGACGCGGAGACCGAGACCTTCTTCCTCTTCACCCGCGGCCAGCGCCGCCGGCCCGAGGGCCGCGGGCGCGGCGAGCGTCCGGCGGGCGAGCGCCAGGGCGGCGAGCGCCGGCGCGGCGGCGACGAGGCCCGGGCGAAGGGCGGCAAGCCGCGGTCCGAGGAGCGCAAGGGCGACGAGAAGAAGCCGGGCGAGCGCAAGGGGGGCGAGCGCAAGGGGGGCAACCGCGCGCACGACGACCGCAAGGGCAAGCGCGAGGACAAGCCCATGCAGGCGCGCCCGCCCCGGCAGGAGAAGCCGATCGACCCGGACAACCCGTTCGCGGCGCTGCTCGCGCTCAAGCTCAGGAGCTGACCGGCCGGATGGCCGGCGCGGCGCGGGACGGAGCGATTCGCCTCGACAAGTGGCTCTGGCACGCGCGCTTCTGCAAGTCGCGCGCCATCGCCCAGCGGCTGATCGAGGCGGGCGCGGTGCGGGTGAACGCCGTCCGGGTGACCAGATCCGCGACGAACGTGCGCGTCGGCGACGGCATCACTCTCGTCCATGCCGGCCGCGTGCATGCGGTGCGCGTCCTCGGCCTCGGCGAGCGGCGCGGCCCGGCGGGCGAGGCGCAGGCGCTCTATGCAGATATTGATGCACTGCAACAGGCGGCGCCCCTTGAACCCGGGCGCCAGCCTGATAAGTAGCCAGACGTGCAGGGTGTGACAGGCTTTGCCGGGGAAAAGGGATATCAATCGAGGCCTGGGCCGATGACCTATGTGGTGACGGACAACTGCATCGCCTGCAAGTACACCGACTGTGTCGAGGTGTGCCCCGTGGATTGCTTCTACGAGGGCGCCAACATGCTGGTGATCCATCCCGACGAGTGCATCGATTGCGGCGTCTGCGAACCCGAGTGCCCGGCGGACGCGATCCGGCCCGACACCGAGCCCAACCTCGAGGGCTGGGTCGAGTTCAACCGCAAGTATGCCGAGGCTTGGCCGGTGCTCGCCACACGACGGGACCCGTTGCCGGAGGCCGAGGAGCGGGACGGCGAGACCGGCAAGCGCGAGAAGTACTTCTCCGAGGAGCCGGGCGAGGGCGGCTGAGCGCCAATCCGCCTGCAAGCCCGCTCGTGGAACGGTTAGCGCCGCCTCTGCGGTGGGTTGAAACGTTTGCGCTCCGGCCCCACATGTCGGATGCGACTTCGGTTTGGCTTCCCACCAACCCGAATCTCTGCTACAAGGAACGTCCTACAAAAGTGGTCCGGGAAACAAGGCCGAGCGAACCGGCCTGAAAGCTTTGTCGCCCCGATGAACGGGCTCTCGACTGGTCGGGGCTTCCCAGCCGGTGGGCTTGTTGCGGTGCGGTGGCGGGTTGAAAACCCGATCGCAGTCAGAAGGAATCGACGCGCAACATGAGCAAGACGAAGAAGGCGACGGAGTTCCGTCCGAACGATTTTGTTGTCTATCCCGCGCACGGTGTTGGACGGATCATCTCCATAGACGAGCAGGAGATCGCCGGTCTGCGTCTGGAAATGTTCGTGATCTCCTTCGAGAAGGACAAGATGACCCTTCGGGTGCCCATCGCCAAGGCGAGCGCCGTGGGGATGCGTCCGCTCAGCTCCACCGACATCGTCGAGCGCGCTCTCGACACGCTGAAGGGGCGCGCCCGCGTCAAGCGCGCCATGTGGTCGCGCCGGGCGCAGGAATACGAGCAGAAGATCAACTCCGGCGATCTGATCTCGATCGCCGAGGTGGTGCGCGACCTGCACCGCAACGACGACCAGCGCGAGCAGAGCTATTCCGAGCGCCAGCTCTACGAGGCGGCGCTCGAGCGGCTCACCCGCGAGGTCGCGGCGGTGAACGGCATCGAGGAAGTGAAGGCGCAGAAGCACGTGGACGAGGTGCTCGGCGGTCGCGTCGCCGCCTGAGCGCCAGCGCGCCCTGCGCTCCGATTCGGCCCGCCGCTCCCCGAGCGGCGGGCCTTTTCGCGTCCGCGAAGGCACAGCA
>Ga0075163_10008699_pt1 | contig 13337 bp, 11 predicted proteins | sample JI1023141ADNA_FD_71478 | JGI IMG/M metagenome (GOLD analysis project Ga0075163, IMG submission 71478) | Wastewater effluent complex algal communities from Wisconsin, to seasonally profile nutrient transformation and Carbon sequestration -... | ecosystem: Engineered > WWTP > Effluent > Algae...
TGTGAGGCCGGGACCCGGATCGGCTCGTGCGCGACCGCGAACAGGGCCGAGTTGTAGTCGACCAGGACGTCGCCCGACGTCTCGGCCTTGTAGGTGATCCGCACCGTCACCTGCCCGCCGCTCGCCACCTTCTTCGTCGGCGGCGCGATGATCTCCGCGTTGTCGAGCTGGTTGGCCATGAGGTCCTCAGTTCTTGATGGCGGTGGTGGTGGAGAAGCTGCCCTTGATCAGGGCCGGCAGGTTGACGTCGACCGACAGGCCGACGTAGAGGCTGGCGTAGGGCGCGAACCTCTCCTCGGTGACGGTGCTGCTGCGTCGCTCCATCAGCAGCGCACCGACCGACACGCTGGTGAACGGCACCGGGTGGATGACGCCGCCGACGTGGATGCCGCCGATGCCGAACAGGCCGCGGAAGCGGGGCGCCGACTCGAACGGCCCGGTCGCGGGCGCCAGCCCGAGCTCGAGCGCCAGGCCGCCCTTGAGCCCGGCGCTCGCGATCCAGTCGTTGCCCGGGTTGGGGCGGAGGTGGACCTGGAGGCCGTAGTAGCGCAGCGCGAACGGATCGCGGGCGCTGAGGGCCACCGAGTAGCCGACCACGGGCGACACGTAGCTGAAGAACCAGGTCCGCTGCGTGTACTCGAGCTTGACGTCGACCGGGTCGGCCACCGCCTTGATCTCGGTGGTGCTCGCGACCAGCAGCGGCCGCGTCGCCAGCCACGCCGGATAGTCGCGGGCCCACAGCTCGATCGCGCGGGCGAGCTCCACCAGCGGGCCGCGCGCGGCGGCGTAGCTCGGCCATTCGGTGCCGCCGGGGCAGCCGGCGGCGTCGAGCCGCCACGCCGCGAGCTGAGCGGTGGTGCAAGGGCGCTGGATCCCAGCCTTCAGCCAGGCACCGAGGTCCCGTCGGATCGCCGCTGGCGTGGCGGGATAGATCACCCCAGCCGCCGGCGCCTGATCGAGCGCTCGGATGCCCTCGGCCACCTTGGTCAAGCGGGCGGCGACCCGCTCGAGCACGGCGAGCTGATCGCCGAGCTCGACCTGATCGTGGGTCCGCCGCACCGCCACGGCCAGCCGCGCCTCGAACGCGGCGGGGCCGAGCCATTGACCCTCGAACGGCAGCTCGCCCCGGCTGAAGGCGAGGACGTCGGCGAGAGACAGCTCCGTGCCCGGGATGGCGAGGTCGCCGACCTTGATGCCGAGCTTCTGCTGGTCGGCGCCGGTCGGATCGTTGAAGGCGACCAGCGAACCGTCGCCGAGGATGCCGACGCCGCGGATCTCGAGCTTGGCGTCGCGGGTCATGGTCCGGATCACGCCGGGCACGTCAGGGTCCATCACCGGGACGACATGTCCATGGTGGGCGAGGAGCGCCAGCACGACGGCGCCGAGCGGGTGCGCCGCGAGCGTCGCCTTGCCCTTCCGGCTGATCGGGACCGCGATGTACAGCGGTTGCAGGACCGGAGGGGCGACGGCGCCGCTCCACTGCTGGGCCATGGCCTCGACGGTAGCGACGTGGGTGACCACGCTCCGCGCCGAGCCGATCGACGCGGTCACCGCGGCGGTGATGTCGGCCCGCTGCGCCGCCGGGAGGGCCCCGATGGCCGCCGACAGGGCCCCGAGCTGGCCCGCATCGCACTGATCGTAGGCCTGCTTCCAGGCGACGCGGCAGCCAGCGGTCACCGGGCCGCCGGCAGCGCACGCCGTCTCCGCGGCGGCGGCCTGGGTGCGGCACGTGGTCGGATCGGCGACCGCGAGGACCTGCTGGGCGATCACCGGGTTGCTGGTCTTCTTCACGCGGGCCCGGTAGACCGCGACGCAGTAGCGGTATCCGGCGGCGAAGAACTCGCCGTCGTGCTGGACGAGGACCTTGAAGGCGGTCGTGTCGTTGGCGGCCTTCCACACCCCGCTCGCCCGCACCTGCCACCGGTGGTCGGTCTTCCACACGTCGCTGGCCACGAGGGATCCCGTCCATGTCGGTGACGGGGAGCCGTCGGGCGCGGTCCGGAAGCCCTGGCCTTCGAGATCCGCGAACAGATCGCGGCACGGCTTGCGCGGGCTATCGATACCGAGCTCGTCGCCGAAGATCGAGGGCGAGCCGGTGCGCACCACGAACGCCTGCACGAACGCTGCCTGCTCCGCGTCGCCGGCGAGATAGAACGACTTGTCGGTCGGGATCTCGCGGCTGGGACCGGCGGCATCGATGGTGATGATCGGGATGTCATCAGCCACGAGCGGGGCAGCGGCCAGCATGACCAGCAACCCGACCGCGACGAGACCCAGGTGGCGCGAACGGTGCGCGTGCATCGGTACCCCCAGGGGAGAGAATACCGGTGAGACGTCGTCTGGCGTCGCGATCGAACACGAATCGCGCTGGTTGGCCATCATGGCAGGCGCCGCCCCTCGGCGCGGCCATGGCACAATCGGGCGGTGCGAGGCTGGTTCGTCGTGCTGGCGATGGTGAGCGGATGCCACCGCGAGCCGCGCGCGCCGGCGCCGTCGGCGGTACCCGGCGACCCGCCGGCGCCCGAGCCGACGACGGTCGGGGCGACGGTGCCGGGCTGCGGCCGGCCCGGGGCGTGGCGTGACGGTCCGGTGTTCGTGACGGCGCGCGGCGGGCATCACGCGCGCCTGCTGGCCGACGGACGGGTGCTGGTGTGGGGCGGCAGCAAGAACCTGCACGTCGTCGACGGCTACCCGGCCGAGAGCTTCGATCCCGACGGGCGCCGCGCCGGCACCGGCTACGACGGGCTGCCGCCCGAGGCGATCGCCGAGGCCGCGCCGCCGGCGCCGCGCGGTGCGCCGGCCGGGGCCGCGCTGGTTCGCCTCGGGGACGGGCGCGTGCTCGCGGCGGGTGGCAGCGATGCCGATGGGTGGCCGCTGCGCACCGTCACGATCGACGGATGTGCGGCGGCGCCGCTGGGCTCGCCGCGCGCCGGCGCGGCGGCGGTGCTCCTGCCCGACGGTCGGGTCCTGGTCACCGGCGGTAGGACCGGCGGGCCCCACGAGATGGATCCGTTCATTCGCACGACCGAGCTGTTCACGCCCTGATCCGCGCGGTCGCTCGCGCTACGATTGGGTCGTGCATCGCGCGCTGTCGCTCGCCTTCCTCCTCTCGATCTCCTGCGGCGGGGCCTCCGGGCGGGGCACGCCCGTGCTCGCGCCGACCACGCTGCCGGCGCCCCCGGGCTTCGGCCAGGCCGACCTGGTGGCGCTCGACGGCGGCGCGGTCGTCGGCTACCGCGTCGACGGTGACGCGGTGATCGAGCTCGGCCGCACGACCCTGACCGACCTCCCGCCCGAGGCTGCCGACGACGACATGTACGTCGCGCTCGAGGGCGACTGGATCGATCGCGATCACCTGCTGGTGCACGTGCGCCCGCACGATCCCGAGGTGCTGGTGGTGTCGGCCACCGGCGTCGGCCGCCTGCCGCTGCCACCCGCGGCGGCGCTCGACGCGCCTCGGCCCCCCACACCCGAGGGCGCGGGCGAGCTCGAGCCCGGCGACCTCCGGCTGACCGTGGCCGACGGTCGCGCGTGGTGGTCGCGCTGCGCGTGGGGCTACTGGCTCGACGGCTACCACTGCGTGGCCGAGCGGCGGGTCCAGGTGTGGCCGGCGATCGGCGACGCCGAGGACGGCGGGCCGCCTGCCGGGCGGACGTGGCCGTGGACGTTCACCGAGGTCGCGCCGGCCGGCTACCGCACCGAGCTGCGCGGCCAGGACGACGAGGAGCTGGTCTGCCAGGGGCCGGACGGCGCCACCACCTTCGGCGAGGAGGAGGGCGAGTACGTCGTGAGCCGACGCTGGCTGCCGGGCGCGACGCTGCTCGTGCAAATCGGCAACGCCGACGTCAACGATCAGATCAACCCGTCGGGCTGGGAGCTGCACGCCGGCTGCGCGGGTGAGGTGATCGCCCTGGGTGTCGTGGCCGTCCCCGGCCCGGGCGACCTGTGGACCGATCGCAACGATCTCGGCCCGGTCGCGACCATCTATCGCGGCGCCACCGCGCTCGGCGAGGTCGCCGGCCGCGTCCTGTGGCGCCCGCTCGCGCGCTGACCGCGAGGGCGACGTCGCGCAGGGAACGCGGCACTCGCTGCGAGGAGGGCCTGGCGGCGACCGCGGCATCGATGTCGCGATCGGGGCGAGCCGGGCGATCGCGCCGGTCGGTGGCGGCCGGGTTCCGCGGAGTTGCTGGCGGCGGGGGCTGGCGTCGGCGTTGCAATCGTCGGCGGCATGAGTCGGTCGCTCGTGTTCGTCGTCGTGGTGCTCGCGGCGGGGCTGGCGGGGTGCGGCGACGAGGTCGGCGGTGACGGGCTGCACGGCGGGGACTGCGGCGTGGGGCCGGACGCGCCGCCGGTGCCGCCGGACGCGGCGTCGGCGTGCCTCACGGCGCCGGCGCCGGTGCCGTGCCAGGGAGCGTGCGTGGCGACGGTGGCGGGCAGCGGGCTGCAAGGCCACCTCGACGGGCCGGTGGCCCAGGCGCGGTTCGCGTCGCCGTCCGGGGTCGCGGTCGACGCGGCCGGCCGGATCTACGTGGCTGACACCGACAACCACCGGATCCGCGTGATCGACGGCGGCGAGGTGACGACCCTGGCCGGTGACGGGACGGCCGGCTGGGTCGATGGCCCGGCGGCGAGCGCGCGCTTCGACCGGCCGTCGCGGGTCGCGGTCGATGACGGCGGCGCGGTGTGGGTCGCCGACGAGCGCAACCAGCGGATCCGCAAGATCGAGGGCGGGCAGGTGACGACGATCGCGGGCGACGGGCAGATCGGCGGCGACGACGGTGCGGCGGCGAGCGCGAGCTTCAGCTATCCGGAGGGCATCGTCAGCGACGGCCCGGGCACGCTGCTTGTGGTCGACTCGACGTACCGGGTGCGGGCGATCGCGGGCGGGCAGGTGACGACGGTCGCCGGCAGCGGGGTGCAGGGCTTCGCCGACGGCGCCGCCGCGACCGCGGAGTTCAAGACCTGGGTCGGCGGGCTGGCGCGCGACCCGGGCGGCCGGATCTACGTCGCCGACACCGGCAACTACCGGGTGCGGGTGGTCGCCGATGGCCAGGTGTCGACGCTGGCCGGCGAGGGCGTGCAGGGCGTCGTCGATGGTCCGGTGGCCACCGCGCGGTTCGAGAACCCGACGGGCGTGGCGGTGGTCGGCGCCGACGTCTACGTCGCCGACGACACCAGCGGCCGGCTACGGCGCATCCGTGGCGGCCAGGTCACCACCGTGGCCGGCACCAGCGAGCACGGCTGCGCCGACGGGCCCGCCGCCGGCGCCACCTTCGGCCTGGTCGACGATGTCGCGGCCGCGCCCGACGGCCGGCTGATCATCGCCGACCCGACCAACCACGTGATCCGCAGCTACACGCCCTGACCGGGCGGCGAGGCGGCCTCACGCAACGGGCAGGACCCATCAAAGAATCGGAGGAGGCGGTGGCGGGCCCTTACGAGGCTGCGGCGGCGCTCCTTGTTTCTTCGCACCCTCGCTTCGCTCGTGTGCTCAGGCCTGGCCGACCTGGCCGCGCTGGCGGAGCTCGTCGATCTGGCTGGCGAGCTGGGCCTCCTCGATGTGCTGGCGGAGGCCGGGCCGGTGCTCGACGTAGGCGGCCCAGGCCGCCTGCATCCACGGCTCGAGCTCGATGCCAGCCTCGACCGCCGCCTCGGCCGCCTCGTGGAGGGCCGCCCGCAGGCGGGTGATGGCCGTCTCGGAGGCGTCGGCGCTGGTGCCCACGGCGATCGGAGCGACGCCGATCGAGTCGGTGGAGGGTTGGTACCGCATGATGGGTCAACAGAACCATCCCCGACGAGATCGTCAACCCCTTGTCAGGACGCGCGGGCGTGGCATACGGCGGCGACCTCGTCGATCGGGCAGGTTAGAGTGCCGCCCGTGACCCGGCCCGTGGTGTCAGCTACCCCGAGCGCGCCCGACGGCGGCGACGACGACGACGAACGGCTTTCGCCGATCGCGGCGCAGGCGCCCGCCGTGCCAGTGGCGCCCGGCGATCGCCCGCCGAGCGCGCCCGCCGCGCCCGCCGCGGCGAACGAGCACGGGCTGTGGTCGGCGCTGGCCGACGCCGCCGCGATCACGCGCTTTCACATCCTGCTGATCGGGGCGGTCGCCGCGATCGTGTTCGGCTGGCTGATGACCGGGCGCTATCCGTGGGCGGTCGGCGCGCTCGCCGGCCTCGACTGGTTCTTGATCAATTTGATGAACCGGGTCACCGACCTCGACGAGGATCGGCAGAACGGCATCCGCGGCACCGAGCGGGTGGCGCGGCGCAAGACCGCGATCACGATCGGCTCGGCCGCGCTGCTGGTCGGCTCGATCGTCGCCACCCACCTGATCTGGCCGGCGATCACGCCGTGGCGGGTCGCGGTGCAGGTCATCGGCCTGGCCTACAACTACCGGCTGGTGCCGACGCCGCGCGGCTGGTCGCGCTTCAAGGAGATCTACTTCTTCAAGAACTTCGGCTCGTCGGTGCTGTTCGTGCTGACCTGCTTCGTCTACCCGCTGGCGGTCGCCAGCGACGACGGCGTGGCGCGGATCATGACCTGGCCGGCGATCGCGACGCTGATCCTGTTCTTCGTCCCGTTCGAGCTCACCTACGAGATCCTGTACGACCTCCGCGACCTCGCCGGCGATCGCGCGCAGGGGGTGCCGACCTACCCGGTGGTCCACGGCGTCGCCCGGTCGCGCCAGATCATCGATGGCCTCTTGCTCGGCGCGTCGGCGGTGCTGATCGCCGGCGTGGGCGCGGGCTGGCTCGGCGTGCGCGAGCTGTTGATGCTGGTCGCGCCGCTGGTCCAGCTCGTCCTCTACCGACGGTGGTGGGCGCGCGGGCTGACGCCCCGCGACTGCATCGTGCTCACCCACGTCGGCACCGCCCAGCTCGTGCTGTTCCTGGTCGGCACCGCGCTGTGGAACCACGCCGGCCTGCCGGCCGATATCTACCTGCGCTGACCGGCGGCCCGGGTCGGCAGGCGCAGCTCGGTGATGACGAGGTATGGCGCCGCGACCAGGGCGGTGTGCAGCCACAGCCGACGATCGCCGGGCGCGACCACCGCCAGCGTGATCAGGAACAGCGCGGCGGCCACCATCCGCGGCAGCGCGACGTCGAGCGGCAAGGCGCGACCGCGGCGGCGCGCGGCCCACGCCCCGGCGAGCGCGAGCGCGGCGATGCCGGCCAGGCCGACGAACGACGCGTCGCCGAGCCGGCCGCGCACCACCCAGCGGAAGCAGCCCCACCACGCGCCGACGATCAGCAGGTGGGTGAGCGCCAGCGCCAGCAGCAAGCCGATCGCGGTCACCGCCACCTGCGTCACCGGGCGCGCGGCGCGGCGCCGCAGCCCGAGCGCGATGTCGGCGCCGACGGCGAAGAAGCCCCAGCCGAGGATGCCGAGCACCGGCACCTCGAGGTGGCCGGGCTCGGCCCACGCCCACAGCCGCGCCCGCACCGCGATGACCTCGACCAGCGAGGCGTCGAACACCACCAGCGCGCCGACCAGCAGCGGGCGCCAGCGACCGAGGTCGGGCGCGACCGCGTCGACCACCGCGCGCGCCGACAGGATCACCAGCGGCCAGATCAGCGGGATCATGACCGGCACGTGATCGAGGTGGCCGTGCCACGCCGGGCTGTAGCCGTAGAAGCGGTACCAGGCGACGCAGGTCTCCTCGCCGAGCCAGCCGGCCAGCGCGAGCGCGACGTAGTCGCCGAGCAGCGCCGGCCACGGTCGGACCCGCGCCATCGCCGCCAGGGTCAGCGCCACGATCGCGACGCAGGCCAGCTCGAAGCCCGGGAACGGCACCGCCGCACTCTACGCGGGGAGCGGCCGGGCGCGCGAGCGGCGAGCGCCTCAGCGGGGCCGCAGCGGCTGGGCCACGAACGCCTGCCGGCGCATGTCGGGATCGGGCGCGCGCACGATCGGCGTCTGGGTCACCGAGGCCAGGCCGGCGACCAGCCGCTCGACCGCGGCGTAGTCGGTCGGGTGGCGACGGCGGGCGGCGCCGTCGAGCGGGAAGACCGCGTCGAGCACGCGCAAGGTCAGCCGGCTGGAGTCGGGCAGGATCATCATCTGGTGGACCCCGCACGAGGCGATGACGATCCGGTTGGTGATACCGGCGTCGGCGTCGCGGGCGTCACCGTCGCCGGTCGGCGCCAGCGGGATGCCGTTGCTGCTGCCGGTCGCGCACCGCTCCATCGGCGGTCGCGCCGGGCGCGCGAGCGCGCCGGCCGGCAACCGTGGGCGGATGGCGCTCTGCGCCGGATCGTCGATCATGCCGTCGGAGAAGCAGCAGTTGCTGATCAGCACGACGTGGACGTCGCGGTCGAACTCGGCCAGGAGCTCGGTCAGGTCGTCGTCGGTCAGCGGCCGGTCGTCGAGCGCCCAGGCCTCGTCGTAGCCGTCGTCCTCGTCGCCCGAGGCGTCGGCGACCCGACCGCCGTGGCCGGCGTAGGACAGCACGAACAGCCCGGGCGGCGCCGGCCGCAGCCGGGTGGCCGCCGCGCGGATCGCGTCGGTCACCGCGCGCCGGGTGGCGGCGCCGTCGACCAGCTCGGTGAGCGACGCGTCGATCGCGTGGGCGATCTCGCGCATGTGGGCCGCGGCGTCGGCGACGAATCGCGTGGCCCGGGCCAGGTGGCTGCCGTAGGGCGCGCTCGGCGCGGCGACGGCGATGCTGATCAGCTCCGCGGTCATCCCCCGCTCGCGCTGACGTCGGCGCCGAGGTCGAAGGTCGAGCCGAGCGGGACCAGGAAGATCGTGGTGTGGTCGGCCCAGTCGCTCCGGCTGCTGAACGGCGGCGGCGGCGGCGGCGGCGGCACCGGCCACGGCTGCTTGCGCTGGATGTCGTAGACGTCGGTGACCAGCGTGACCGACGACGGGCCGCTGACCCCGTGGGTGCCGTTGTAGACGAAGCCGTAGACGCCCGGGTAGAGGTCGACGGTGGTCGAGCTCGAGATGGTGGCCTCGAACTTGGCGGTGTAGTCGTTGTTCATCCGCATGAAGTCGACCGACGCGCTCGGATCGATCGTGACGGTGCTCTTGGCGTAGACGTACAGGGCGATGCGCATGTCCGACATGAGACTTCCTTGGTCGGGGAGGGCGAGCAGGGAGGGCGCCTGGACAGCGGGGCCGTCCGGCTACTCGTCGCGAGATTTTCGCATGTGCGACCGGGTGGGTGCACGCGCGAACGCGGCGCGTGATCAGGGCGTCGACGCGTCGACGTCGGCGCCGTCGCCGAAACCGAGCGGCGACATGAACAGCACGGTGTGCTCGTTCCAGTCGCGGCGGGCCAGGAACGGCGGGGGCGGGGGCGGGGGCGGCACCGGCCACGGCTTCTTGCGCTGGAGGTCGACGACCAGGGTGACGTCCGGGCTGGGCTCGATGCCGTGCTTGTCGCGATAGGCGAAGCCGTACACCCCCGGGGTGAGCTGCAGCACCGTCTGCTCGGTGATCGTCGTCAGCAGCTTGGTGCTGTAGTCGTCGCCCATCTGGTACAGATCGACGGCGCCGCTCGGCGCGATGGTGACCTCGCTCTTGCCGTACACGTAGAGTGCGACTCGCTGCTCGCTCATGAACAAGGTCCTCGCGGAGGGATGCCGAGGTCTGGCCTCGGCTACTATCAGGCGACGTCGGTGACCGTGATACGACAGAAATCATCGCACAGGGGTGGGGCGAGCGACCGCCGCCGGGGCGTCGTCGCGTGAGATCAATGAGTTGGCTCCGCGGATGCGTGCTGGTGGCGGTGCTCATCAGCCTGACCGGGTGTGACGAGCCAGGCTTCTCGGTCACCCGGATCGCCTGCGGTTGGCCGTGCGCCGAGACCCCGCTGGGGTGCGCTCGGCCGTGGAGAAAGGAGATCGACCGCGGCGCGGCGCGCAAGCCGGCGGTCGTCACCGCGGCGGCGATCGGGCTCGTCGCCAGCCAGCTCGCGGTCGATTGCGATCCCCGGATCGGCGAGACGCTCCTGACCGCCCTCAGCTACTACCCGCGCGAGGTGCCCCACGTCCCGCTCACCGACGTGATCGCCCGGATCGACGCCTGCGGCCAGCACGGGGTCGCCGCGGGCATCGCGTACCGCGTCGCCTACGACGAGGGTCGATACGGCGACGCGCTCGATCAGCTCCAGCGGGCGCACGCCGGGGGCGCGGCGGTGTGTCCGACCGTCCGGGCGACGATCGAGCTGGTGACCCCGCTGTTCGACGCCGGCATCCTCGGCAAGTGCCAGCAGGCGATCGACTTCGGCCTCGACGCCCTCGGCGGCTACGCCGACAACGACCTGCGGTACCGGCTGATGGTGAGCCGCGTCCAGCTCCTCGCCAGCACCGGCGCCATCGACGAGGCGCTCGCGCTCACCGACCGGCTGCTGCCGCGTGCGCCCGAGCCGCTCGAGCGGGCATGGCTCCACAGCATCCGGGCCGAGCTGCTCTACACCCGCCAAGGAAGCCGCCAGGCCGAGGCCGAGACCTGGGCGGCGGTCGCCTGGAGCCAGCTCGCCCGCCCGCTCGGTGAGCCGAGCAACGAGCCGATCACGGTCCTCAGCTCGGCCTTCTACAAGCTCGCCGGCCTGCTGCGCGAGCAGCGTCGGTTCGACGAGGCGGTCCACGCGCTCGACGTCCCGGTCAGCTTGACGGACATGGAGCCGACCGCCGATCAGCTCTACAGCCGGGCGCTGATCAGCCGGGACCGTGGCGAGCTCGAGCGGGCCGAGGGCGGCCTGTACGCGGCGCTCAGCGGTGGCGGCGAGGTCGGCGACGGCAAGCCGCCGACCGGCGATCTGGCCTGGGGCGTGCCCATGGAGCTCGGCCGGGTGCGGGCGATGCGCGGCGACGCGGCAGGCGCCGAGGCGGCGCTGCGCCAGGCGATCGCCGCGGTCGAGGCGCTGCGTGCGAGCGTGCCGGCCAGCGAGGCCGCGATGATCGCGGCCCACCGCCAGCCGTACGAGGAGCTGCTCGGCGTGCTGGTCCGCGCCGGTCGCTGGCAGGACTCGCTGACCGTGCTGGCGCGGCTCGACGCCGGACGGCTCAACTCCGACGTCGCGGCGCCGAGCGAGCTGGCCGGCGGCTACGCGTCGAAGGAGCCGGGCGGCTCGCACTGGCTGTCGAGCTGGCCGAGCTCGGTCCGGGCCCCGGCCAGCGTCGACGAGCTGCTGACCGCGTGGCGCGGCCGTCACCTGGTCGCGGTGTTCCGCGCCGGCGATCAGCTCTGCCGGCTCGAGGCTGACGCGGACGGTCTGCGCGGCCAGTGCATGGGGCCGGCCGGTCCGCTCGAGCAGGCGGCGCAGGCGCTACGCGAGGATCCCAACGACGAGGTCGCCGCCCGGCTGGTGGGCGACGCGCTGATCCCGCCCGGCGCCGACACCCTCGATCTACTACTGGTAGGTCCGATCGCGCGCGCTCCGACCGCGGCGCTGCGCGACGCTCGCGGCCTGGTGGTGGCGCGCCGCCCGCTGCAGCGGGTGCTCGGCTTGCTCGACGACGAGCGCGCGCCCGTGACCGCCGGCGCGGCCCGGGTGGTCGGCTTCGCCGGTCAGCGCGGCACCGCCGCCGCCGCCGAGCGCGAGGCCGACGAGATCGCGCAGCAGCTCGCGGTGGTGCCAGCGCTCGGCGCCGCCGCCACCCGCGACGCCATCATCGGCGGCGCGCCCAGCGTGCTCCACTTCGCCGGCCACGCCCACCTGGTCGACGGCGTGCCCGAGCTCGAGCTCGCCGACGGCAACCTGGCGGCCGACACCATCGCGGCGCAGACGCGGGCGCCGCGGCTGGTGGTGCTGGCGAGCTGCGACTCGGCGGCGGCCCAGGACGAGGGCGGCTGGGGCTCGCTCGCCGCCGCCTTCCTCCACGCCGGCAGCGAGCGGGTGATCGCCAGCGATCGCCGGGTCGACGACGTCGAGGCCCAGGCGCTGATGCGCGGCTTCTACGAGGCCGGCGGGGTCGACGATCCGGCGCGCGCGCTCGGGCTCAGTCAGGCGGCGCGCGCCGCCGGGCTGGCGGCCGACGCTCGACCGCCGGCGGCGACGACCTGGGCGGCGTTCACGGTCATCGCGGCGCCGCCGCGGCTGGCGCTGCCGCCGACCCGGTAGCGGACCCGCGAGCCGGCGGCGCGATCCCACAGGGTGCGGCGATCGGCGGTGCGCCAGGTCGCGCGCGCCAGCTCGAGCAGCGGGCCGACCACGCCGGCGACGGCGGCGAGCTGGGCGGCGATCGCGAGCACCCGCCCGCCGGGCCCGATCCGGCTGGCGGCCTCGAGCAGCGCGGCGAGGATGATGCCGGCCATCATCACCAGCGCCCGGGTCGCCGCCTGCTGGTACGACAGGCGGCGGCCGTCGCGATCGGCGACGATCTCGAGCTCGAGCAAGGCGTGGCCCGGCGTGGTGCCGCGGCGGGTGACCGCGATCGGGACCAGGCCGAGCGCGTACGCGATCAGCCAGACGCTGCCGTCGACGTGATCGAAGGCCATCGCCCACGGCAGCAGCATCACCCCGGCGACCATCATGTCGAGGCCGACGGCGAGGGCGCGGACCCAGAAACCGGCCGGGCGGCTGCGGGTCGGGCTGGCCCGCTCGAGCTCGAGCACGACGTCGTCGTAGCTGGCGGGCCGATCCTCGGGCCGCTTGGCCATCATCCGATCGATCAGCGCGTCGACCATGCCGAAGGCGCGCCGGGCGCGCGGTCGGCCGATCAACGTGGCGCGCGGCGACGTCGCGTGCTGGCTGAGCAGGTCGGCGGCGGTGGCGCCGGCGAACGGCGGGGCGCCGCCGATCATGTGATGGAGGGTGGCGCCGAGGGCGTAGATGTCGGCCCGGTGATCGACCGGGCGGCCCTGGCCCTGCTCGGGCGCCATGTACAGCGGCGTGCCGACCAGCGCGGTGGCGGCGCGATCGCCGGCGCCGGCGCCGCGGTCGCCCGCCTCGTCACCGACGGTGACCAGGCCGAAGTCGAGGACCTTGAGCACGCCGTGGCCGTCGACCATCAGGTTGGACGGCTTGACGTCGCGGTGAGTGAAGCCGTGGCGCTGGGCCTCGCGCAGGCCGAGCGCGGCCATCCGGGTCAGCTCGAGCGCCTCGTCGGGCGGTAGCGGACCGCGCTCGAGGCGCTGGGCCACGGTCTCGCCGTCGATGTACTCCATCGCGAAGAAGAGCTGGCCGCGCTCCTCGCCGATGAAGTAGATGTGGCAGACGTGGGGGTGGTTGATCCGGGCCTGCGACCGGGCCTCGCGCAGCAGGCGCTCGCGCCGGCCGGGGTCGGCGGCGACCGCCGCCGGCAAGAGCTTGAGCGCGACCGGTCGATCGAGGGCGAGATCGGTGGCGAGGTAGACCTCGCCCATGCCGCCGTGGCCGAGCGGGC
>Ga0075163_10008701_pt1 | contig 13332 bp, 9 predicted proteins | sample JI1023141ADNA_FD_71478 | JGI IMG/M metagenome (GOLD analysis project Ga0075163, IMG submission 71478) | Wastewater effluent complex algal communities from Wisconsin, to seasonally profile nutrient transformation and Carbon sequestration -... | ecosystem: Engineered > WWTP > Effluent > Algae...
CAGAGTCCCGCCTCCCCGTCCAATCTCCCGGCCGACAGGCCAGCCCCACGAAAGGAGCCCGCATGAACAAGCCGCGGATGTCCGGCGAATTCGAGATCGTCAACCCGCTGGGGCTCCACGCCCGCGCGGCCAGCAAGTTCGCGTCGCTGGCCAACAAATTCAAGGCCGACGTCTGGGTCACCAAGGATGGCACGGAGGTCAACGCCAAGAGCATCCTCGGCGTGCTGATGCTCGCGTGCTCGCAGGGCAGCACGATCGAGCTGCGCTGCGAGGGCGTCGACGCCGACAAGGCCTACGACGCGCTCGGCAAGCTCATCTCCAGCGGGTTCGGCGAGCTGTGACCGACGGGCCCGAGGGCGCGAGCTTCTCCGGCTTCTACAAGACGGCCGCGCTGCGGATGCGGCGCGAGCTCGAGGGCGCGTCGGCGAGCCCCGGCATCGGCATCGGCGCGGCCTACGTGGTCGACCGCCGGCGCGTGCACGTGCCGCGCACGAAGATCGAGCGCGACGACGTCGAGCCGGAGATCCAGCGCTTCCACGAGGCGCTGCGCGCCTGCCGGCAGCAGCTCGAGCAGATCAAGGCCCGCCTGCCGCACGGCGAGCACCGCCAGATCCTCAAGGCCCAGCAGATGATGCTGCGCGACCCGGACCTGATCCTGCGCACCGAGACCCTGATCCGCGAGGAGCTCGCCAACGCCGAGTGGGCCCTGACCGCGACCACCGACCAGATCATCACCACGCTCGAGAGCGCCGACGACAAGTACTTCCGCGAGCGCGGCAGCGACATCGCCTTCCTGACCGAGAACGTGCTGCAGGCGCTGCTCGGCGACCACCCCGACGAGCTCGACCCGCCCGCCGGCGCCGTCGTCGTCGCCCACGACCTCTCGCCCGCCGACACCGCCCGCCTGCACCGCTGCCAGGTCGTCGGCATCGTCACCGGCGTCGGCGGCCGCACCTCGCACAGCGCGATCATGGCGCGCTCGCTGCAGATCCCCGCGGTCGTCGGCATCGAGGACATCCTCGAGGTCATCGACTCCGGCGACGTCGTCATCGTCGACGGCGTGCACGGCCACGTCATCGTCCGCCCCGAGGCCGAGGAGGTCGCCCACCACGCCGGCCAGCGCGACCGCTACCAGGCCTTCGAGGTCAAGGTCCGCAAGGAGCACGCGTTCCCGGCGATCTCGAGCGACGGCCTCCACGTCACCGTGCGCGCCAACCTGGCGATCAGCGAGGAGCTCGACCTCGCCCTGCGCTACGGCGCCGAGGGCGTCGGCCTGTACCGCAGCGAGTACATGTTCATGAACCGCCCGGCGCTGCCGACCGAGGAGGACCACTACCGCATGGCCAAGCTGGTCCTGCGCCGCTGCGCCCCGTACCCGGTGGTGTTTCGCACCTTCGACCTCGGCTCCGACAAGTCGAGCGAGCTGCTCGACTTCGAGGCCGAGACCAACCCGGCGATGGGCATGCGCTCGCTGCGGCTCGCGCTGCGCGAGCGGCCGATGTTCCTCGAGCAGCTGCGCGGGTTCCTGCGCGCCGGCGTGCACGGCCCGCTGGCGATCATGCTGCCGCTGGTCGGCAGCGTCGACGAGCTCGAGGCCGGCCTCGAGGCGCTCGAGGAGGCGCGCGAGCAGCTGGCCAGCGCCGGCATGGCCCACGCCGAGGACATCGCGATCGGGATCATGGTCGAGACCCCGGCGGCCGCGCTGATCGCCGACATCCTGGCCCGCCGCGTCGACTTCATCAGCATCGGCACCAACGACCTGATCCAGTACACGCTGGCGATCGACCGCGAGAACGAGGCCGTCGCGTACCTCTACCAGCCGCTCCACCCGGCGATCCTGCGCCTGATCAAGGCGGTCGCCGACGCCGGCCTGCGCAACAAGGTCCCCGTGTCGCTGTGCGGCGAGATGGCCGCCGACCCGCGCTACACCTGGGTCCTGATCGGCCTCGGCATCTGCGAGCTGTCGATGCACCCGAGCGCCATCCCGGTGATCAAGAACATCATCCGCTCGTCGACCTCGGCGGAGATGAAGGAGCTGGCCGAGCGCGCGCTCCAGGCCCAGTCCGGCAAGGAGGCCGAGGAGCTGGTGTTCGCCGCGATGCACGCCCGCTTCCCCGAGCACCTCCTGCACGGCGGAGGCGCCGGCGGCGGGGAGCCGACCCCGTGATCCCCGTCGACTTCGCCCGCCCCGGCGCCGACGCGTCGCGCCTGATCCCGCTGTCCTTCGGCCGCGTGTTCCTCCGCGATCTTTCCGGCCCTCCCGCGGGCCACGAGGGCAGTCTCGGCGCGAACTCCCCGCGCCGCCCGCTGCTGCTGCTGCACGGCCTGCTGGTGACGAGCCATTCATTCACGCGCCTGATCCCCGAGCTGTCCGGCGAGCGCCGCATCCTCGCCCCCGACCTGCCCGGCTGCGGCGACAGCGATCGCCCGCCGCCGGTGCTGTGCGCCGAGTACAGCCCGCGCTGGCAAGCCGCCGCGCTGCTCGAGCTGCTCGACGCGCTGGACCTCGCGCAGGTCGACGTCGTCGGCCACTCGTGGGGCGGGGCGATCGCCGTGTGCCTGGCCGACGCCGCGCCCGCGCGCGTGGGCCGGCTCGTGCTCGTCGACCCGACGCTGTTCGCGATGCCGGTGCCGATCGAGGGCCGCCTCGCCCAGCTCCCGACCGTCGGCCCCTACCTGTTCAAGAACCTGTACCGCCGCAACGAGCTGCGCCGCTACCTCGGGCGCGCCTTCTCGAGCGAGGACATGGTCGACGAGGCCGACGTCGACCTGTACTGGGACCGCCTCGCGCGCAGCGGCGGTCGCGAGGCGGCGCACGCGATGCTGCTGCAACTGATGCACGCCGACACGATGGCGGCGATGCTGCCGCGGCTGCGCGCGATCACGGCGCCGACGCTGGTGGTGTGGGGCGACCGCGACGCGATCGTCCCGCGCGAGCACGCCGATCGGGTCGTCGCCGCCATCCCGGGCGCGCGGCTGCGCTGGCTCGAGGGCTGCGGGCACACCCCGGCGGAGGAGCAGCCGGAGGCGCTCGCAGCGGCGATCCGCGAGCACCTCGACTGAGTCCGCGGCGCCCGGCTGCGCGCACGAGGGGCGCGTGGCGAGCGTGTGCGCCTCCGCCCATCCTGATACGCTCGCCAGCGGTGCGAGCCCTTCAAAGCGTGCTGCTGCTGCTCCTCGGCTGCCTGCTCGCGCGCACGGCCGCGGCCAACAGCCGCGACCAGAAGTGGCGCACGGTCCAGACCGAGCACTTCTACATTCACTACTACGCCGGCTCCGAGGCCGCCGCCGAGCGGGCCGCGCGGGTGCTCGAGCGGGCCCACGCGCGGCTGAGCGTCGGCCTCGGCCACAGCCCGGCGATCCGCACCCACGTCGTGATGACCGACGCGACCGACGCCGCCAACGGCAGCGCGACGGTGTTCTCGTACCCGCACATCGAGGCCAACGTCACCGCGCCCGACTCGCTGTCGGTGCTCGAGGCCTACGACAACTGGCTCGACGTCCTGCTGACCCACGAATACACGCACATCGTCCACAATGACACGATCCACGGGCTGCCCCGCGTCGTCAACGCGATCCTCGGCTTCGGCGTGCTCGGCCGGGTGTGGCCGCCGAACAACCTCCAGCCGCGGTGGATGATCGAGGGCCTCGCGGTCTATGAGGAGTCGCGGCTGACCAGCGTCGGGCGCCGGCGCTCGACGCAGTTCGACATGATGATGCGCATGGCGGTGCTCGAGCAGGGGTTCTCGTCGCTCGACCGCATCTCGGCGCCGGCGACGATCTTCCCGCACACGACCTCGGTGTACCTGTACGGCCTGCACTTCGTGCACTACATCGGCACGCGCTACGGCCACGACAAGCTGCGCGAGATCAGCCACCGCAACGGCCGCGCCGCGATCCCGTACAGCATCAACCGCGCGGTCCAGGAGGTCCTCGGCGTCGACTTCGAGCAGCTCTATAAAGAGTTCGAGCTCGACACGGTGCGCCGCTATCAGGCCCAGGCCCGGGCGGTGCGCGCCCGCGGGATCCGCGAGGGCAAGCGCCTGACCTTCTCGACCGCGAGCGAGGCCTCGTCGTTCAGCCGCCACCCGATCTGGTCGCCCGACGATCAATACATCTACTTCTACGGCGACGACGGCCACACGAACCCCGGCATCCGCCGGATCCCCGCCCGCGGCGGGCGCATCCGCGAGGGCGTCGGCGTCGGCCGCCAGGGCATGACCCTCGACGTCGAGCGCGTGCTCGAGGTCCAGACCTCGGCCACCCCCAACTTCGTGCCCGGCACCGGCGACATGGTCTTCGACCAGTACAGCGTCCACGACCTGCGCTACATCTGGAACGAGCTGTACCTGTGGCACCCCGACGAGCCCGGGGCCCTCGGCGCGCGCCAGAACCCGTCCGAGGTCGAGGCGCTGACGTCCGGCATGCGGGCCCGCGACCCGCACGTCGCGCCCGACGGCCGCTTCGTCGCGTTCGTGCGCAACGACCCGGCGCAGTCGCGCCTGGCCTTCCTCGACCTGCACACCCGCGCCGTCACCGAGGTCGCGCCGGCCGAGCGCATGCAGCAGATCTACAACCCGCGCGTCGCGCCCGACGGCCGCAAGGTCGCGTACTCGGCGTGGCGCGAGGGCGGTCATCGCGACATCTACGTGTACGACCGCGAGGCCGCGACGACGACCCGCATCACCGCCGACCGCTTCCTCGACATGACGCCGACGTGGTCGCCCGACGGCCGCTACCTGCTGTTCGTCAGCGACCGCGACCACATCTTCAACATCTACGCCCACGACCTCGAGACCGGCGACGTCGCGCAGGTGACCAACGTGCTCGGCGGCGCCTTCGACCCGCAGGTCAGCAACGACGGCACGCGCCTCGTCTACGTCGGCTTCTCGTCGACCGGCTACGACCTGTGGGTGATGAAGTTCGACCCCGCGGCGTTCTTCGCCCCGCTGCCGGTCCAGGACGACCTGCCGCAGATGGACGAGCCGAACCCGGCGCTGGCGGCCGACGGCGGGCGGCCTACGCTGCTGCGATCGCGGCGCTACCAGCCGATCCGCACGCTGTTCCCGCGGGTGCTGCTGCCGGCCTCGCTCGACCTCGGCAACAGCGGCCTCGGCACCGACCTCGGGCTCAGCACCACGATCACCGACGCGCTCGGCTTTCACAGCCTGAGCGGGACGTTTCGCCAGTACTTCCGCTTCGACGAGCCGACCGGCTCGGCCGCCTACACCTTCAGCCAGTTGCTGCCGACCTTCACCGTCAAGTTCGCGCGCAGCCTCGCGGTGTTCGACCGCCGCGGCCAGCGCTTCAACTACGACCACGAGAGCGCGGCCGGGACCTTCGAGCCGTACCTGCAGACCGGCTACCGCGAGCGCCAGACGACGGTCAGCGCGGCGGTCGCGGTCCCGATCGTGCGCCACCCGATGCACAGCGCCAGCGCCGAGGCGACCTACGTGTTCACGCGCCTGCGCGACCTCGACGAGGACCGCGAGGCGATCGACCCCAACGCGCCGGTCTCGCTGCCGCCGGCCGTCGGCGACATCGGCCTCTTCAACTTCACCCTGCGCTACAACGGCCTGCGCAACGTCCGCTACGGCTACCTCGACGAGACCGGGCGCGCCGCGTTCGTCAACATGTCGATCGTCGACCGCCGCCTCGGCGGCCAGTACAGCGACATCCGCGTCGACGCGGCCTACACCGAGCGCGTGCGCATGCCGTGGCGCGGGCACCAGGTGCTCGCGTTGCGCGTCGCGGGCGGCGCGTCGGCGGGCGGGCTCGGGCCGCTCGGCGCGTTTCGCCTCGGCGGCGCCGCGCAGCAGGAGCGCGTGATCGAGAACATCGGCCGGCGCAGCGCCTTCGGCGAGGCCGGCAACCTCCGCGGCTTCAGGCCGAGCTCGTTCGCCGGCTCGTACTTCCTCGCGCTCAACACCGAGTATCGCGTCCCGCTCGCCGACGTCGAGCGCGGCATGGGCGCGCTGCCGCTGTTCCTGCGCCGCGTCACCGCGATCCCGTTCCTCGACTACGGCGGCGCGTGGGACGGCGGGCTCACCCGCAAGCTGCTCAAGGTCGGCGCCGGCGCGTCGCTCGTGTTCTCGTTCGTCATCGGCTACCGCGACACCGTCGACCTGTTCGTCACCTACGCGCACGGCTTCGACGCGCTCCGCGGCGCCGACACCCTGCGCGTGCTCGTGGCGCGCAGCTTCTGATAAGCTCCCAGCCCCGTGCTCGTCCCTCGCCTCGCGCTCGCGCTGCTGCTGCTCGGCATGCTCCTGCTGCCGCGGTCGGGCGCCGCGAACAGCCGCGATCAGAAGTGGCGCACGCTGCAGACCGATCACTTCTACATCCATTACAACAACGGCAGCGAGGCCGCGGCCGGGCGCGCCGCGCTGCTGCTCGAGCGGGCGCACGAGCGCCTGAGCGTCGGGCTCGGGCACGAGCCGTACCTGCGCACGCACGTGGTGATGAGCGATGGCACCGACGAGGCCAACGGCGTCGCCAACGCGGTGCCGTACCCGCGGATCACCGCGAACATCACGGCGCCGGGGTCGATGTCGGTGCTCGAGAGCTACGACGACTGGCTCGACATCCTGCTGACGCACGAGTACACGCACGTCATCCACCTCGACACGGTGCACGGCCTGCCGCGGCTCGTGAACATGATCGTCGGCTTCGGGGTGCTCGGCAAGGTGTGGTCGCCGAACATCATCCAGCCGCGGTGGATGGTCGAGGGCCTGGCGCAGGTCGAGGAGTCGCGGCTGGGCGCGCAGGGCCGCCACCGCTCGGCGCAGTTCGACATGATGCTGCGCATGCCGGTGCTCGAGCACGGCTTCTTGTCGATCGACCGCGTGTCGAGCGGGGCCAACATCTTCCCGCACGGGACCTCGGTGTACCTGTACGGCCTGCACTTCATGCACTACATCGCGGCCCGCTACGGCCACGACAAGCTGCGCGAGTTCAGCCACGTGTTCGGCGGGCAGGTCATCCCGTTCGCGATCAACCGCGGGATCTCGAGGGTCCTCGGCGTCGACTTCGAACAGCTGTGGAAGGAGTTCGAGCTCGACACGACGCGGCGGTTCCAGGCCCAGGCGCGCGCGATCCGGGCGCGGGGCATCCGCGAGGGCCGGCGCCTGACCTACTCGACCGCGGCGGCCGCGTCGGGGCAGTTCGCGCGCCATCCGTTCTGGTCGGCCGACGACCAACACATCTACTTCTACGAGGACGACGGTCACTCGAACCCCGGCATCCGCCGGATCCGCAGCACCGGCGGGCGCATCCGCGAGGGCCTCGGCGTCGGCCGCCAGGGCATGAACCTCGACGTCGAGCGCGTGATCGAGGTCCAGGACGCCGCCTCCGGCTCGTTCATCCTCGGCACCGGCGACATGGTGTTCGAGGTCGCCGGCGTGCACGACTTCCGCTACCGCTGGAACGACCTCGTGCGCTGGCACGGGCCCGGCAAGTACGACTTCGAGACGCTGACCGTCGGCGCCCGCGCCCGCGACCCGCACGTCGCGCCCGACGGCCGCTCCGTCGTGTTCTCGCGCAACGACAACGCGCAGTCGCGGCTCGCCTTCGTCGACCTGCACACGCGCGCGGTCACCGAGGTCGCGCCGGGCGACGACCGCATCGCCCAGGTGTTCTCGCCGCGCTGGGCGCCCGACAGCCGGCGGGTCGCGTACTCCGGCTGGCGCGAGGGCGGCTACCGCGACATCTACGTGTACGACCGCGAGACCGGCAAGAGCGAGCGGATCACGGCGGACAGGTTCCTCGACGGCGAGCCGACGTGGACCCCGGACGGCGCGCACATCCTGTTCTCGAGCGACCGCGACGGCGTGTCCAACATCTACGCCCACGAGGTCGAGTCGGGGCGGGTGAAGCAGGTGACGAACGTGCTCGGCGGCGCGTTCGAGCCGGTGGTCAGCAACGACGGGACGCGGCTGGTGTACATCGGGTTCTCGGCGCAGGGCTACGACCTGTGGCTGATGAAGCTCGACCCGGCGGAGTTCTTCGAGCCGCTGCCGGTGCACGACGGGCTGCCGCAGATCGACGACCCGACGCCGACGCGCGGCGACGAGCGCCCGCTGACGTCGCGCAGCCGGCGGTATCAGGCCATCCGCACGCTGTTCCCGCGGACGATCCTCCCGGCCGCGCTCGACCTCGGCGCGTCGGCCTTCGGCGGCGACATCGGCGGGACCCTGCAGGTCAACGACATCCTCGGCTTTCACACCCTCGTCGGCAGCGCCCGCTACCAGACCGCGTTCCAGGAGCCGGCCGGCTCGGTCGCCTACCGTTACTCGCAATTGCTGCCGACCTTCACGCTCAGCTTCGGCCGCGGCTACGCCCAGCGCACCGGCTACGAGCGCTTCAACTATGATAGCCCCGGCCCCGAGAGCCCGGGCTACCGCGTGACCGGCTACCGCGAGCGCGTCACGCGGTTCACCGGCGGCGTCAGCCTGCCGATCCTGCGCCACCCGATCCACAACGCCGACGCCGGCCTCGCCTACACCTATACGCAATACACCAACATCGACGCGCGCGACGCCGTCGACCCGAACGCGCCGGCCTCGACCGCGCCGGCGACCGGCGGCCTCGGCCAGGTCGACATCTCGTTGTCGTACAACAACATCCGCGCGGTGAAGTTCGGCTACGCCAGCGAGACCGGGCGCTCGGCGGCCGTGCGCCTGTCGATCATCGACCCGCACCTCGGCGGCCGCTTCGGCGACCTGCAGGTCACGGCCAGCTACAGCGAGCGCCTGCGCATGCCGTGGCGCGGGCACCAGGTGCTGGCGATGAACCTGTCCGGCGGCGCGGCGGCGGGCGGCCTCAGCAACCGCGCGGCGTTCTTCATCGGCGGCTACTCGCAGCAAGAGGACGTGATCCGCACGCTGCTGATGCGCACCGCGATCAGCGAGGCCGGGGTGCTGCGCGGCTTCCAGCCCGGCGCCTTCGCCGGCACTTACTACACGGCGCTCAACACCGAGTACCGCGTCCCGATCGCGGACGTCGAGCGCGGCGTCGGCACGCTGCCGCTGTTCATGCGCCGCATCACGATGATCCCGTTCGCCGACCTCGGCGGCGCGTGGACCAGCGGCTTCACGCGCAAGGCGCTGCACTGGGGCGTCGGCGCCGCGCTGGTGCTGTCGTTCAAGGTCGGCTACCTCGACGCGATCGACCTGTTCGTGCAGTACGCCCACGGCTTCGACGACAAGTTCGGCCTCGACACGTTCCGCTCGACCGTCGCGTACAGCTTCTGAGCGCACGCGCGCGCGGACCCGGGGTATCCTCGCCGTCATGCAGGCCCGGCCGCAGCGCAGCGTCGTCCTGCACACCGTGATCGCCGCGATGCTGGCGATCGTCGCCGCCGGCATCGCAGCGGTCTCCGGCGCGGCGCTGTGGACCCTCGCGTTCGCCCCGCTGCTCGGCCTCGGCTGGCGACAGACCGCCCTGCACCGCTACAGCAAGCGCCAGACCGCGATCGCGCGGCCGTTCCCCGTCGCCTGGCGCGCCGTGCTCGAGGACCGCGTCGCCTTTTATAAGCGGCTCGCGCCGGCCGGGCGCGCCCGCTTCGAGGCCGACGTGGCGATGTTCCTCGCCGAGCAGCGCATCGTCGGCCCGCAGCAGTCACCTGTCCCCGAGGACATCCGCGTCCTGATCGCCGCCGCCGCCGCGATGCTCGGGCACGGCCGGCCCGACTGGGAGTGGCCGACGCAGCGCGACATCATCGTCCACGTCACCAACTTCAACGCCGACTTCGAGCCCGGCGACCACCACGACATCGCCGGCATGGTCCACATGCAGGGGCCGGTGCTGCTGTCGCGCAAGCAGGTCCGGTTCGGCTTCAAGAAGTCCGACGGCACCAACGTCGCGGTCCACGAGCTGGCCCACGTGATCGACATGGCCGACGGGTCCGCCGACGGTCAGGCGTCGGTGTGGTCGACGCTGCCGGGCTGGGACGCGCTGGTGCGCTCGCGGCTCAAGCGGGTCCGGCGGGGCGGACGGGACGCGCCGCTGCGGGCCTACGGCGGCACCAACGAGGCCGAGCTGTTCGCGGTCGCGGTCGAGGCGTTCTTCGAGACCCCGGACCGGCTGCGCGCGCGGGACCCGGAGCTGTTCGCTGCGCTGACCGCGGTGTTCAACCTCGACCCGGCCACCGGGGCGCTGCTGCGGCCGATCGCGGGGGAGTGACGCAGGCCGCGCCGCGCCCGGTTGCGGCGGCCGCGACCTCCCTTACGCTTGGGCGACCATGACCGAACCCACGCTGCCGATGCCCACCGCCGCCGAAGTCATGACCGAGAGCGTGGTCACCGTGTCGCCCGACAGCGACATCACCGAGGCCGTCGGCGTGCTGATCCAGCGCGGCTGCTCCGGCGCCCCGGTCGTCGACGCGGCCGGCGCGGTGATCGGCGTGCTCACCCACGAGGGCTGCATGCGCGCGCTGTCCGGCGCGGCGTTCAACGGCGAGGTCGCCGGCAAGGTCTCCGACCACATGGTCCCCGAGTTCGTCGCCGTCGAGCCCGGGGCCGACCTGTTCCGCGTCGTCTCCAGCTTCCACGACGCCGGCCGCCGCGTGCTCGTCGCCAAGGACGGCCGCCTGGTCGGCATCATCACCCGCACCGACGCGCTCAAGGCCCTCGAGAAGCTGCGCAAGCTGCGGGAGCAGCACGGCGACCACCTCGAGACGATCTCGCTCGGCTGGTCGGCGCTCAACCAGCAGTGAGCCCGGCCCGGAGCCGACGCTCGCGGTCGACCCCCGGGTCCGCTGCGAGCCTGGCCCGAAGGGCATGTCCTCGAGGACATGTTCCGCGGGGCATGGCCTTCAGGGCATGTCCTTGAGGCCAGCCCGCACGAGCGCCGCGTCGGCCAGCGCCGCGAGCACGCCGTCGTCCGTGCCGAGCGCGCCGGGCGAGAGGCGCAGGCGCGACCCCGGGACGTCGGCCTGCACCGCGGCGACCAGCGCCGGCAGGTCGCGCTTGACGTGCTTGCCGCCGGGCGACAAGAAGAACGGGATCACGGCGACCTCGCGGGCCCCGGCGGCGGCGAGCTCGGTGACGGCGGCGAGCAGGGTGGGGCCGTGCTCGAGCGTCGCGGTCCGCACGACGCAGCCGGGCGCGCGCGCGCGCACCAGCGCGGCGGCGCGGTCGACCGGGACCATCCAGTCGGGGTCGGGGCTGCCGTGGGCGAGCAGCACGATCGCGTCGGGCGGGGCCATCACGACCGGGCGGCCCGCAGCTCGACCGCGAGGATCGCCTCGTGCGCGCGCAGCCGCTGCAGCAGCGCGGGGCTCGGCTCCTGCTCGAAGGTGATCGTCGCGCAGCCGGCCTCGCCGCCGGCGAAGATGATGTTCTGCATGCCCTGCACGTTGACCTGCTCCTCGCGCAGCGCCGACAGCACGCCCGCGAGCACGCCGACGCGGTCGAGGTGGCGGACGACGAGGCTGTAGCGCGCGCTGCGGTCGGCGAGGTTGACGCTGTGGTGGACGACGCCCTGCGCGACGTAGTCGTGGACGATGCGCAGGACCTCCTCGGCGATCGCGGCCTCGGCCTGCTCGGTCGACGCGCCGATGTGCGGCGTCGCGTAGATGTCCGGGCTCGCCGCCGCGAGCCCGCGGTGCTCGGCCTTGCTGTCCGCGGGCTCGCCCTCGAAGACGTCGAGGCCGGCGCGCAGCTGCCCGGACTGGACCGCGGCGAGCAGCGCCTGGTCGTCGACCACGCCGCCGCGCGCGGTGTTCAGCAGCACGCTGCCGGGCCGCATCCACGCCAGCTGGTCGGCGCCGATCAGGTGGTGGGTGCTCTTGTTGTAGGGCACGTGCACGCTGACGACGTCGCTGCTGCGCAGCAGCGCCTCGAGCGAGGCGAGCGGGGTGACGGCGAAGTGCTCGCACAGCTCGGGGCTCAGCGGCGAGGGCTCGAAGCACTGCAGCTTCATGCCGAAGGCGCGCGCGCGCACGGCGACCTCGCGGGCGATCAGGCCGAAGCCGATCAGGCCGAGGGTCTGACCCTTGACGCCGCGAGCCTTGCCGTACTTGCCCTTGTTCCACACGCCCTGGCGCAGCTCGAGCGTCGCGTCGACGATCCGGCGGTCGAGCGCGAGCAGCAGCCCGAGCGTCAGCTCGGCCACCGCGATCGCGTTCTTGCCGGGGCAGTTGGCGACGAAGATGCCGCGCTGGCTCGCGGCCTTGAGGTCGATCGTGTTGACGCCGGCGCCGGCGCGGATCACCAGCGAGAGGTTCGGCGTGGCCAGCATCGCGGCCGCGTTGACGACCGTCGAGCGCACGATGAGGATGTCGGCGTGGGTCTCGGCGAGCGCCGCCGGGAGGTCGACCTCGCCCAGCTCCGGGCGGTACACGACCTCGCCCGTGCGGGCCAGGATCTCCCGACCCTGGGCCGGAAACTTGTCAGCGATCAGCACGAGCATGGCGGCAAGAGATATCACAGGCGCGCCCGCCACCGCAGCGCCGCGCCGCGGGTGCGAGGGCGGCGTGCGAGGGCTCGCCCGCGGGCGCGTGCGCCGATCTGGCGGCGCGGGCGAGATCCCGCTATGCCTGGGCCGTGTCCGTGTCGCCCCGGGGCCTCGCGTGCGTGAACCTGTCGCTGGCGGGCCGCGCCGCCGCGCTGTGCCTCGCGCTGGCGGCCCTGGCCTGCGACCGGTCGCCGCCGACGAGCCCGGCGCCCCCGCCGAGCGCCGCGGAGCCGGAGCCCGCGGCCCCGGCCGATCCGCCCGCCGACGCCCCGGCCGACCCGGCGCCCGCGCAGGCGGTCTCGCAGCGGGTCGTGGCCGCCGCCCCGCCCGCGCCGCCGAGCCCCGCGGACGCGGGCGCCTGCCCCGAGCGCGACGACCCCGGCTTCGGCGTGCTGCTCGCGCCGCAGCGCCCGGTCGTCGGCCAGCCGCTGAAGATCCTCGCCGCGACGCTCGACGGCGAGGCCCCGATCGCGCTGCGCATCGACCCCGGCCCGCGCGTCCGCGAGGGCGAGGCGCCTGTCCCCGCGGACATGAACGTTCGGCCAGGTGTGCCGTCGGCGGTGATCGCCGCGCTGACCCCGACCGAGGCCGGTGAGCTGACCGTCGTCGTCGGCCGCGCGGGCCAGGGCCGGGCGTGCCTGCGCGTGAAGATCCGGGCCCAGCAGGCCCGCGAGGCCCCGCCGCCGGCGCCGGGCAACCAGGCGTGGCCGAGCGTGCGCGCCTGGGACGCTGGCGAGGAGGCGCTGTACTCGGCGTGGCTGCGCGAGCTGTTCCACGCCGAGCCGGGCGCCGACCTCGCGACCACCGCGCTCGACCAGATCACCGGCGACCCGGCCCGCAACCTGCTGCACGGCGCGCTCGGCTGGGACGAGGACG
>Ga0075163_10008702_pt1 | contig 13332 bp, 8 predicted proteins | sample JI1023141ADNA_FD_71478 | JGI IMG/M metagenome (GOLD analysis project Ga0075163, IMG submission 71478) | Wastewater effluent complex algal communities from Wisconsin, to seasonally profile nutrient transformation and Carbon sequestration -... | ecosystem: Engineered > WWTP > Effluent > Algae...
CGGATGCGCAGATGGTGTTCGGTGCGCCAGGCGACGTAGGTCAGTTCGCCGCAGAGGGCAGCGAGGCGCGCGAGTTCGGCGCGTTGGTCGCCGTCGATGCGTGGGCCGGCAAGATGGCCCGCGAGCACGGCGATGTCGATCGTGCGCGGCAGGTCGAGGTCCGCGGCCTGCAGTTCTTGCAGCAGGCGTGTATAGGCGGGGGGTGGTTGCAGCGAGAGGGGCACAAACCAGTCCTCGGTGCCGTCGTCGGTGAGGGCGAAGACGAGTTCGGGGCCGTTGCCAAAGTGCAGCGAACCGGCGGCCAGAGTGCGTGGTGGCAGCGGTAGCTCGGCGGTGGTCAGCTGCAGGCCGCGTGGCGACAGTTCGAGCAGCAGGGGCGTGTCGGCGGTGGCGCCGGCTGGCCACTCGGCGCGGTGCGGCAGGAAATCGTCGCACAAGCGCGCGATGGCGCAGGGCTGCGCGTTCGCCGCCCCCTTGCGAAAGGCGACGCGGATCGTCGGCTCGTCCTGGCCGGCGAGGGGGCCACACCAGGTGCTGAGCGCCGCGGCGAGCACGGCAGCACTGCGGAACGTGCGGCGTCGCGCCATCTCAGGCTCGCTGCGGGTCGGCGTCGTTGTCGCCGTCGGCCGGGGCCCAGGCATCGTCGGGGTCGCTGCCGTCGGCGTTGGCCATCGCGTGCACGAACGAGTTCTCATCGTCCGCTTCGGTTGATTCTCCGCGAGACTCTTCGTCCAAAGTCGCCGCGGCGTCGGCCGCCGCCGCAGCTTCCTCTTCGAGCTCTTCGAGATACTCGTCGGACGGCGCCACGAGGTCGGTGACCACTGGCACGTCGTTGGCGAGCAGATCGCGGCGACGTCGGCGCCACATCGAGAAGACGACGAAGGTGCAGAGTACGAAGAGACCACCAAAACCGGCGGTCACGTATTGTTGGTTCTGCGACATCGCCGCCCAGCGATGCTGGAGTTGTTGCAGGATGTCGGTGGGTGCTGCGTCGTTGGTTGCCGCGGCCTCGCCGTGTTGCTGCTTGCGAACGCGCGCGATGGCGACTTCGACCAGGGGGCGCAGTTCGGGCCCTTCCGTTGCGAGTCGACCTTCGAGGGCCGCCACGGCGGTTGGATCCGCGAGGTCGGCGAGGCGTTCGATGGCGTAACGACGCAGGCCACTTTCACGATGGCCGAGAACGGCCACGAGCAGCAGGGCCTCGTCCTTGGGCGCGAGTTTGGCAGAGAGGTTCTGGAAGTAGAACGTGAGGGCCGGCCCGGTGCCGGGTGCCTTGGAGAGGTCGATTGCCGTAGCAGCCGTCAGCAGGTGCTCGGTGGCCACCATGTCGTTCAGCGCGAGGATCGCCGACTGCAGGTCGAGGGTCGCCGCGGGGGTGCTGGCTGGAGGGCCGCTCTTGCTGCGATCGAGCAGCGCGAGCAGCGGCGCGGCGCCGGCAGGATTGCGCAGGCGGCCGAGGATCTGGGCGGCGACGGAGCGCACGCGCAGGTCTTCGTCGTCGAGGCCAGCAATTGCGGTTGCGGCCGAGGTCGGGTTGGCATGACGTAGGAGCGCGCTCATCGCCTGCAGGCGCGTCTCGGCGGCAGGTGCCGTCTTCGCGAGTTCGTGCAGCAGCTCAAAGGCGCGCGCGTCCTTGCGCTTGCCGAGCAGCCAGGTGGCGCGGGTGACGACGGCGGTGTTCTTCGACTGGGTCAGGTTGGCGAGCTGCTCGAGGTCGATCGTCGTGATCGCCAGCTCGGCAGCCTTGAGGGCCGTGACTTCGGTCGGATCGGCCGAAGCCGCCGGCGCGGTGGTGGTATGAGCATCCCCTGGCGGCGCCTGACTGGCGGCCACCGGAGCGGGAGATGCGGCGTTGCCCTGCGGAGCAGGTTGTTGCGGCATCAACAGAGGCAGAAGGCAGAGTTCGAGCAGGCCCATCGGAATCCTCGTCTGGAGCATGTGCTCATCGGCCGTCGGGCCGGGTGACTACACATGTTCCGGGATCAAGCTGAGACAGGTCGGCGTTCGATAGCCCTTCTGCCCATGAGGAGTGATGTGCAGAAACCGGAGGAACAGGTGCGTCCAGCCGTGATGCTGGGCACGTCCCTGTGGTCCCAGGTGCTGCGCATCCTGGTGCTTTCTTCGGTGCTGTTCGTGGGGTCGTGGTCGCTCGGTGTGCATGCGCCGCAGGCTGGTTTGCTGGCCGTTGCCGCGGGCCTCGCGATGTGCTTCGAACGGATGTCGACGCGGCGCGAGGTTTCGTTGGCTCTGCAGCTGCACAGTCGCGCTGCGAATCGCGAAGGCAAGCGCGATGCCGAAGCGCACCTGATGTCGCTGGAGATGGCGTATGAACGTTCACGTTCGGTGCTCGAAGCGCTGCGCGAAGGGGTGCTCGTCGTCGATGGTGGTGGTGAGATCGTGATGGCCAATCCGGCGGCGCGCCGCGCCTTGAAGGTGCCTGGGCAGGATCCGGAGGGGCGCGTGCTCTGGGATGTGTTGCCGCAGGAGATGGCGGCGCGCGCGCGCGATGCCTGGACGGCGCTGCGCGATTGCGAAGCGGATGGGCCCGAGACTATCCCGCAGATCCGCTATTCGGCGATTCCGTGCCGCGACAGTGTCTATGACCTCACGGCCGTCGAAGCGACTTCCTCGCGCACGGGGCAGGACTTTGGCAGCGTGTTCCTGCTGGTGGACAGCACTCGCAGTCACGAACTGCAACGGTTGAAGGATCGTTTCCTGTCCAGTGTCTCGCATGAACTGCGCACGCCACTGACCAATATCTGCGCCTACTCGGAGATCCTGCGCTCGATGTTGCCCGGCGAGTGTGATGAGTGGCCGGAGTTCGTGCGTGTGATCCACGAGGAAGGGCTGCAACTGAGCCATCTCGTCGACGGCATGTTCGACTTCCTGCAGCTCGAGAGTGGTGAAGCCATGTTCCGCAATGAGGAACTGGACGGTGCTGGCGTCGTGCGCGGGGTGGTGCGCAAGTTTGAATCGGCGGCAGCGGAGCGACGCATCACGATCGAGTTCGTCGAGAGTGAATGCGCGCCGAAGCTCGTCGCCGACCGTGCGCGGTTGGAACAGGTCGTGCGCCACCTCGTCGACAACGCGGTCAAGTTCACGCCGCCGCTTGGCAGCGTGCGGGTGACCATGGGTTGTCGCGATGAAGGCTGGGAACTGCGCATCGAGGATTCGGGGCCCGGCGTGCCGCCGAGCGAGCGCAAGGTGGTGTTCGAGAAGTTCCACCAGCTGCGGGATCACCTGACCGACAAACCCAGTGGAACGGGGCTTGGCCTCGCCACGAGTCGCGCGATCGTCAGTCGTTTTGGAGGCCTGATCTGGTGCGAGGACTCGCCGCTCGGTGGGGCCGCGTTCGTGGTGCTGCTGCCGGCGGTCGGGCAACCGCGCCTGGCCGGAGCGGGCGCCGGTGGTGGGGGCGGGTTCTAAGCGTTGGCAGACCTGACGGCTTGCACCGGTGGCATGATGGGTGCCAGGGACGGGGCCTAGGAACCTTGCATTTGCCAGCGAACCGCATAGAAATGTGCGGCCATGGTCACCTACCGACTCGGGCAAGCCGCCCGCATCCTCGGCGTCAGTGTCGACACCGTGCGTCGCCTCGCGGACAGCGGCAAGTTGCCGACGACGCGTTCGCGGGGCCAGCAGCGGCTCGTCGAAGGGGCGCAGTTGGCTCGACTCGCGGTGACGTTGGATCCCGGCGAGGAGAATGGTGAGGCCGCGGCGGTGTCCTCGGCGCGCAATCACATGCTCGGCATCGTGACGCGCGTCGTGCGCGACAAGGTCGCTGCCCAGGTGGAGCTGCGCTGCGGGCCGTTCCGCATGGTGTCCCTGGTGACTCGCGAGTCCGTCGATGCTCTCGGACTCAAGCCAGGGGTCATGGCGTACGCAGTCGTGAAGGCGACCAACGTAGTCGTCGAACTTGCCGCGGAAGGGCGTCCTGGCAATCCAGCGGTGGAATGAAGATGAAGAAGCTCGCGATTGCCGTTGGGGTCTTGGCAGGTCTGGTCGCCTGCGGTGGATCGGCCGCGACTGCGCCAGGGCCTGCGACGCGCGTATTTGCCGCGGCTTCGTTGACCGCGCCGTTCGAAGAGCTCGCGCGCCGATTCGAAGCAGCGCATGCGGGTTCGCGCATCCAAATGCAGTTTGCCGGCACGCCAACCCTCGTGCTGCAGATTCGCGAAGGGGCCGAAGCGGACGTGTTCGCGTCGGCCGACCTGCCCAACATGCAGAAGGTCGTGGATGCGAAGGCAACCGCGGCCGCGCCGCAGCCGTTTGCGAGCAATCGCCTCACGATCGTGGTCGCGAAGGGCAATCCCAAGCACGTGGTGGGCCTCGCGGATCTGGCGCGCGCCGATCTCAAGGTGGCGCTGTGTGGCCCTGAGGTTCCTGCCGGCAAGTATGCGCGGCAAGCGCTCGCGAAGGCCAACGTAGAGGTCCGTTCGGTCTCGGACGAGGCGAGCGTGAAGGCGCTCGCCAGCAAGATCGAACTCGGCGAGGTCGATGCGGGCATCGTTTATGTCACGGATGCAACAAGCGCCGCGGCCCGACTCGATGCGGTGTCGATTCCCGAATCGCAGAACGTCATCGCCACCTACCCGATCGCCGTTCTAGCCAAGAGCCGAACGCCGGCCGTGGCCGCGCAGTTCGTCGAATACGTGCGTTCACCGGCCGGGCAGGCGGTGCTTTCGCAGTTCGGGTTTGGTGCGCCGTGAACGACGCCGTTCCGCGGCATCTGCGTGTCCCGCTAGCGCTGTTGACAGCAGTGGCCGTGGCGCTGTTCCTGTTGCCGTTGCTCGGCGTCGTTTGCAGTGCACCGTGGTCGAAGCTCTGGACGCAATTGCGGTCCGGTGCGGTGCACGACGCGTTGGGGCTATCGCTGATCAGTTCGTTTGGCGCCGTGTCGATTGCGTTGGTGTTCGGATTGCCGCTCGCACTGTGGCTGGCGCGCGGCAGGTCCTGGTTGCGAACCGTGGTGCGTGTGCTCGTTACCTTGCCGATCGTGCTGCCGCCGATCGTGGCGGGCATTGCGCTGTTGCTCGCGTTTGGGCGCAACGGTCTCGTCGGTGCGCCCATCGACCGCTGGTTTGGTTGGTCACTTCCCTTCACGACCGCGGCTACCGTCGTCGCCGCGGCCTACATGGGCTTGCCGTTCTTCGTGCTGAGTGCCGAAGCGGGGCTGCGTTCGTTCGATAGACGCTACGCAGCTGCAGCCGCGACGCTGGGGGCAGGACCGTGGCGGCGCTTCCGCACGATCACGCTGCCGATGATCCAGCCCTCGCTGCGCGCGGGCTTGTTGCTGTGCTGGGCGCGCGCGCTCGGCGAGTTCTGTGCGACGCAGATGTTCGCCGGCAATCTGGCGGGCGAAACGCGAACGCTGCCGTTGGCCTGTTCGGTGGCGATGGAGGTCGACCCTGAGCTCGCGATCGGTTTGAGCCTGATCCTCGCGGTTGTCTCGGCCGTCGTGCTCACGCTGTTGCGGCAAGGATGGTCGCCGCAACGATGAGCCTCCAGCTGCAGTTTGGGCTCACGCGCGGCTCGTTGTCGCTCGATCTGGCGCTCGACGTCGCGGACGGCGAGACGCTGGCGCTCGTCGGACCGAATGGGGCGGGCAAGTCGAGTTGCCTGTTGGCCATCGCTGGTCTGTTGCGGATCGATCGTGGCCACATCGCGTGCGGCGGCGAACGGCTCGATGACGGCACGCGGGGCGCGTTCGTGCCGCCGGAACGCCGCGGCGTCGGGTTCTTGTTTCAGGACCACCTGTTGTTCCCGCATCGGACCGTCGAGGACAACGTGGCCTACGGGCTGCGGGCGCGTGGGCATTCACGGCGCGAGGCGAACGAACAGGCGCAACGCTGGTTGGCGCGCGTTGGCCTCAGCGATCGCGGCGGAGTGCTGCCGCGGGAACTGTCCGGTGGGCAAGCGCAGCGGGTGGCGCTCGCGCGCGCGCTTGCGTCCGAGCCACGTGTGTTGCTGCTCGACGAACCGCTCGCGGCGGTCGACGTCTCGGCGCGCCAGAGTCTGCGGCGCGTGCTACGCGAGCATCTGCGGTCCTTTGCGGGGCCGCGCTTGTTGGTGACCCATGACGCGACGGATGCGTTCGCGCTGGCCGATCGCATCGCGGTGCTCGAGGCGGGCCGCATCGTGCAGGTCGGTAGTGCGGCGGAGATCGGCAGTCGGCCGAAGTCGCGTTATGTCGCCGATCTCGTCGGCCTCAATTGCTTCCGAGGCACCTTGCACGATGGACGGCTCACGCTTGGCAGCGGGGCACACCTTGTCGTCGTGTCGAGTCACGAAGGCGCGGCGCTGGCGACGGCGCATCCGCGCACCGTGGCGCTGTTCCTCGAGCGGCCGCTGGGTTCGCCGCGAAACTGCTGGCAGGCCGAAGTGCTCGCCGTCGAAGGCGCGCAAGGCAGCGTGCGCATTCAGCTCGGTGGCGAGATTCCCGTGGTGGCCGAGGTTACGGAAGGTTCGGTCGAAGGCCTCGGTTTGCAGGTCGGCACGCGGGTCTGGGTCGCGATCAAGGCGACCGAGATTCGGGTCGAGCCGGAGTAGGTCGAGCCGGAGTAGAAGGCCGATCTAGCGCATCCACGGTGGCCGCTTCGGGCCTTTTGCGGGCGGCGCCACGGACGGCAGCTTGCGCTGCGGTTGGCTGCGCGCTGCGACCTTGCCCGTGATCGCCCCGAGCACGAGGTCGAGCACGTCGGTTGCCTGGTAGATGCGCCCGCGGCCCATCGGCGGCAGCATGAGGTGCGTTTTGCCGGCTTCGACCGGGCGCACGTCGGCGAAACAGTCGAGCCAACTGCCACCGAGGGGCACGCCGGGGGGATGGCGCACGACGATGCGGTCCTGCTCGACCCACTGCACGCCGAGCACCCCGAGGCCCATGAGCCCGTGTTTGAGGCGGAAGACGCGCAGCAGGTTGCGCACCGGTTGCGGCAGCTTGCCGTAACGATCGCGCAGTTCGGCTTCGAGGGCGGCGAGGTGTTCGTCGTCGATCGCTTCGTCCATCTCGCGCAGCAGTTCGAGGCGCTGGCGCGGGTCGGTGAGGAAGTCCATCGGCAGGAAGGCCTGCAGACGCAGGTCGACGTCGACTTCGACGATGTGCGCGTGCACGGGGCGCTGTTCCTTCGCGGAGTCCACGGCCGAACGCAGCAGCTGGCAGTACATGTCGTAACCGACGGCGGCGATGTGGCCCGATTGCTGTGGGCCAAGCAGGTTGCCGGCGCCGCGGATTTCGAGGTCCTTCATCGCGATCGCAAAACCGGCGCCGAGGTGCGAGAACTCTTCGAGCGCCTTCAAACGCGCGCGCGCTTCGAGGCCGGGCGGCGTGTCGCGATCGAGCAGCAACAGGCAGTAGGCCTTGGCGTCGCTGCGGCCGACGCGCCCGCGCAGCTGGTGCAGTTCGGCGAGGCCGAAGTGGTCGGCCTTGTCGATGAGGATCGTATTGGCGCGCGCGATATCGAGGCCGTTCTCGACGATGGTCGTGCTGACCAGGATGTCGAACTCGCCGCGCACGAACGCGCGCACGGTCTTCTCGATCTCGGTCTCCGACATCTGGCCGTGGCCGATTGCGATGCGCGCACCGGGAGCGAGGCTGCGCAGGCGGTTGGCGAGTGGCTCGAGTTCGTCGATGCGGTTGTGCAGCACGAATACCTGGCCGCCGCGGGAGAGTTCGCGCAGCACGGCTTCCTGCAGCACGTGGTCGTCGCGGAACAGCACGCGCGTCTCGACGTCCTGGCGACCTGGCGGCGGATTGTCGAGCGTGCTGATGCCGCGAATGCCGAGTAGCGACGCGTGCAGCGTGCGCGGGATCGGCGTTGCCGACAGCGTGAGTACGTCGACTTCGGCGCGCAGCTGTTTGAGGCGCTCCTTCTGGCGCACGCCAAAACGCTGCTCTTCGTCGATGACGACGAGGGCAAGATTGTGGAACTCGATGTCCTTGCCGAGGATCTGGTGCGTGCCGACGACGATGTCGACGGTGCCTGCGCGCAGCCCCTCTTCGATCACGCGGCGCTGGGCGCCCGTGCGATAACGCGACAGCATCTCGACGCGCAGGCCGAAGGGTTCGCACCGCTTCTGGAAGGTCTTGGCGTGTTGTTCGGCGAGGATCGTGGTCGGCGCCAGCACAGCGACCTGACGGCCCTGGATGGCGACGCGGAACGCGCTGCGCAGCGCGATCTCGGTCTTGCCAAAGCCGACGTCGCCGCAGAGCAGGCGATCCATCGGCGCGGGCTTTTCGAGATCGGCCTGGATCTCGGACCAGGCGCGCGCCTGATCGACGGTGTCGCGGAACGGGAACGTGTCGAGGAAGTCGCGCTCGAGCGGTTCGGGTGGGTAGGGCGGACGCTGCACGAGCGCACGCTTGCTCTGCACTTCGAGCAGTTCCGCGGCGAGGTCGAACAGCGCTTCTTCGACCTGTTCCTTGCGGCGTTGGAACCCCTTGCCGCCGAGCTTGTCGAGTGGCGCCTTGCCGCCGCTCCCGACGTACTTCTGGACGAGGTGGATCTTGCTCGCGGGCACGAGCAGTTTGACTTCGTCCTGGAAACACAGGCGCAGGTGCTCTTCGGTGCCATCGCCGCGGTGCACGAGCTCGGTGCCTTCAAAACGCGCGATGCCGTGCACGGCGTGCACGACGAGGTCCTTGGGCCCGAGCTCGAAGAAACTCTGGATCGCGCGGCTTGGCACCGCGACCCGTTCGCGCACACGCGCCTGCTGCGGCACGCCCGCGAACTCGACATTCGACAGCGCGGTGGTCTGCAGGTCCGGAATGCGGAAGCCGCGGCTGATGCCGCCGAGCAGCAGTTCGACCTGCTCGGCGCGCAGGTCGAGGCCCTTGTGCGCGAAGATCTCGAGCAGGCGCGCGCGTTCGTCCTCGCTGCGGCAGAACAGCAGCACGCGCCCTTGCAGGCCGCGCACGCTGCGCAAACGGCCAGCGGGGTCCATCTCGCCGGAGCCCACCGCGGAACCCGCCGACAGGATGCGGTAGTCGAGGTCGTGGCTCGGCAACGACGACATGTCGACGCGGGGGCACGGCCGCAGCGTGTCCTGCAGTTCGTTGATCTGCGTGCGCAGCTCGCTGGCAAACGAGATCAGGCGCGCTTGCCGTTCTTCGATGCGCAGTGGCTCGTAGGCGATGACGAGCAGGCGCGCGGGTGCGAGGTGGCGGATCACGGGCCCCGCTTCTGCAGCTTCAGTCGAGCCGAGCGAGAGCACGTAGTGTTCGTGCACCGCCGTGGTGCGCTGGCTGCTCGGATCGAAGGTGCGGATCGACTCGAGCAGGTCGTCGAAGAACTCCAGGCGCACGGCAGCAGCGGCGGCCATCGGGAACAGATCGATGACGTCACCGCGCACGCTGCATTCGCCGGGTGCGAGCACGAGCGGCACCGAACGCAGACCCGCGGCCTCGGCGCGCTGCAGCACCTGCGCGCGCCCGATGCGCTGGCCGGCGCGCAGTTCGAGTTTGGCCTTGCCGAGGCTCTTCGGAGTCGCGACCGGCTGCAGAATCGCTTCGAAGCTCGCGATGAGCGGCGCCTTGTCGCTGTCGTGCAGTTGCAGCGCACGCTGGCGTTCGCTGCGCGTATTGGGATCGGGCAGCCCGTCGTCGCCGGTCTCTTCGCGCGGCAGCACGTGGGCGTCGATGCCGAAGGCCGCGAGGTCCGTCTGCAGCTGCACGCTGTCGACATCGTCGGCCGTGAGCACGAGCATCGCGCCCTGATGCGCTGCTTGCAGGGTGGCGAGCAACAGGCCCGCGGATGCGCCCCACAAGCCGCCTGCTTTGCACTGGGCGCCGCGCTTCAGCTGCGCGATGAGGTTCTTCGTCGCGGGCAACCGAGCGAACTCGGTGATGAGGCGCGCGGCCGCCGAGGTGGCCAACGAGGAGTTTGGTGGGGTGGCGGTCAAGGTCGGGCGCGCAGGCTACGCGACGGGGCCCTTCTTGGCACGCTAACGCTAGTTGCCGATCACGAGATCCATGGCATTGGTGAGCGCGAACGAACTGCCGAGCAGCAGGCCCTGCGTCTTCAGCGGCAGGCCGGCGAGGGACGCATCGTTGGGCACGGCCCAGGTCCACGAGCAGACCAGGGCGTTGACCTGCAGCGGCAGGTTCATGATCTGGGGCGACGTGGTATCGACGAGGATCGTGTAGCCCTGGAAGGGCAACGAGGCGCTGCTGAGGAAACCGTAGACGCCGGCGACCTGGAAGCCGGTGTTGAAGGTGAGCACGGTGGTCGACGCGTTGGTGCCGAGGCGCGGCGCGCTCGCCGACAGGGCGGTGTTGAGGTTGCCGGCGCCAAAGCGGGAAACCGCGGAGGCGACCGGGCCGGCGGGCTGCGCGAGCAGCGGCCGATAGCTGACCAGCGTGCAGCGCATGCGGCGAACCTGTTCGGGCGAGAAGCCCGTCATGCAGGTGTCGTCGGTGTAGTCCATGTAGTTGTGGATCGGATCCGGGGTGCCACAGCTCGTCGCGCTGCCGGGGCAACCAAACCGCGCGTTGGCTTCGCTGGCCGTGTCGCAGATGCGGTCGCCGGTCGTGTAGCAGGCCGAAGCGCTGCCGCAGCCACTATCGAAGGTGTGGAAGAGCCCCAGGTAGTGGCCGACTTCGTGCGTCGCCGTGCGGCCGCGGTCGTACGGAACACCACCGATGCCGGGGCGACCGAACGCTCCGTATTCGATCACGACGCGGTCCGCAGTCGTGCCGAGCACGCTGCCACCTTGCGGCAGGCTTGGCACGTAGCCGAGCGCGCCGCCGGCCTGGTTGGTGTAGATGTTCAGGTAGCGTGCGGTGTTCCACGCCGTCGTGGACCAGTAGTTGCCCGCATCGGCAAACCACGTGTTGTTGGTGTGCCGCACGATGCCGTTGGTTGGCGCGCCGTTTGGATCGACGGTGGCGAGGAAGAACTCGATCTGGCTGTCGGTTCCACCGGCCCCAGGGGTGCCCGGCAGCGCGCGGAAGTCCTCGTTGAGGACCGTGATCTGGCTCTGGACGAGCGTGTCGCTGAGGAACCCCGTTCCCGACGTGGTCTGGATCACGTGCACGACTACCGGGATGCGCAGTAGCGTCGTCGGCGCATAGGTGCCGGACGGATTGGTCTGGTTGTAGTCGCAGTCGGGGTTGTCGATGCCGGCTCCCGTGGGCGCCACGGCGGGCGTGCCGCAGCGGATCAGGGCCCCATGATTGGTATGGACCGGCGTGGTCGGGCCGGCGGGTGCTTGGGCGAGCAGGGCGCCTCCCAGGAGGCAGGACAGGGCGGAGCAGGTGCGAAGGTGCATGGCGATTGGGCGGTGCGGGGCGTGATCCCACATGAGGCCAGCCCGGGTCGGTTTCCGCAAGGGGCCAAGGCTGGGGCGGGGCTGGTGGGCACGACCCGGCGGTGTCTTGCGCAACCGCGCGTTGCACCCTGTGGCAGCGCCGGTACTGTTGTCCGCCGCATATGCCACGCATCACGCTTCCCGACGGCAAGGTCCTTGAGTTCCCCCAGGCGGTTACCGGTCAGAAGATCGCCGAGACGATCGGCCCCGGCCTCGCCAAGCGCGCGATCGGCGTGAAGATCGATGGCACGGAGATCCTGGACCTCGCGCGTCCGCTGGCCAACGACTGCACGGTGAAGATCATCACCGCCAAGGACGACGATCCCGACGCGCTGTTCCTGCTGCGCCACAGTGCCGCGCACGTGCTCGCGGAGGCCGTTTGCGCGCTGTATCCGGGCACCCGCCTCGCGTATGGCCCGCCGGTCGACGAAGGGTTCTTCTACGATCTGAAGACGCCAGCCCCGATCTCCGAAGCGGACTTCCCGGCGATCGAAGCCAAGATGCAGGAGATCATCGCGGCGAACCGTCCGTTCCTCCGCTGTGAGTACACGCCCGCGGAAGGCCTGCAGCGCACCGCCGGCGACATCTACAAGACCGACAACGCCGAACGCGCGCTCGCCAAGGGTTCGAGCAATCTGTCGTTCTACGTCACCGGCACACCTGGCCAGGACTGGGAAGACCTCTGCATGGGCCCGCACGTGCCGTCGACGGGCTGGCTGAAGGCCTCGAAGGTGATGGCCGTCGCCGGCGCCTACTGGCATGGCGACCAGAACAGCGACCAGCTGACCCGCATCTACGGCACCTGCTTTGCCGACGAGAAGGCGCTGAAGGCGCACCTCAATCGCCTCGAAGAATCGAAGCGCCGCAACCACCGCAAGCTCGGCAAGGAGATGGACCTCTTCCACATCGAAGAGGACAACCCCGGCCAGGTGTTCTGGCATCCGCGCGGCTGGTCGATCTACGTCGCGCTGCAGGACTACATGCGCCAGAAGCAGCGCTTGTCGGGTTACGTCGAGGTGCACACGCCGAGCGTGATGGCGCGCTCGCTGTGGGAAACCAGCGGCCACTGGGACAAGTACCGCGAGAACATGTTCACGACGGAGTCGGAGAAGCGCGACTTCGCGATCAAACCGATGAACTGCCCGGGTCACCTGCTGATCTTCAAGCAGGGCCTGAAGAGTTATCGCGACCTGCCGATGCGCATTGCCGAGTTCGGCTCGTGCTGTCGCAATGAGGCCTCCGGTGCGCTGCACGGCATCATGCGCGTGCGCGGTTTCGTGCAGGACGATGGCCACATCCTCTGCACGGACGCCCAGGTCGAAAGTGAAGTCGCCGGCTTCTGCCGCATGTTGACCGAGGTCTACGCCGACTTCGGCTTCGGCATCGACCGCATCGCCGTCAAACTCGCCACCCGGCCCGCGCAGCGCATCGGCGACGATGCCACCTGGGATCGCACCGAGAAGGCCCTCGGCGACGCGGTGGTCGCCGCCGGCCTCAAGTACACGCTTTCGCCCGGCGAGGGTGCGTTCTACGGGCCGAAGCTCGAGTTCACGCTCGTCGACGCGATTGGCCGCGGCTGGCAGTGCGGCACCATCCAGCTCGACCCCAACCTGCCCGGCAAGGATCGTTTTGACGCGACCTACGTCGCCGAGGACGGCAGCCGCAAGAACTGCGTCATGCTGCACCGTGCGACACTCGGCAGCCTCGAGCGCTTCATCGGGATCCTCATCGAGCACTTCGAGGGCAAGTTCCCGCTCTGGCTTGCGCCGGAACAGGTTCGCATGCTCCCGATCAGCGACGACCAATTGCCGTACGCGCGGCAGATCCGCGATCGCCTCGTCGCCGCGGGCATGCGTGCCACGATCGACGAGAAGCCCGACATGCTCGGCGCGAAGGTGCGCGAGGCCCGCCTGGCCCGCGTCAACTACTTCGCGGTCGTCGGTGGCAAGGAACTCGAAGCGGGCGCGGTGGCGCTGCAGAACCAGGCCGGCGAGAAACTCGGCACGCTGTCGGTCGACGACTTCGTAG
>Ga0075163_10008703_pt1 | contig 13331 bp, 16 predicted proteins | sample JI1023141ADNA_FD_71478 | JGI IMG/M metagenome (GOLD analysis project Ga0075163, IMG submission 71478) | Wastewater effluent complex algal communities from Wisconsin, to seasonally profile nutrient transformation and Carbon sequestration -... | ecosystem: Engineered > WWTP > Effluent > Algae...
ATTTGAAAACTCACCCGCCGAGACCAAGACCGAACCCGAGGGCGCCTTCGCCCAGGGCTTCGCCAACCAGATCGGCAACATCGGTTTCATCGTCGCCGGCATCTCCGGCGCCGTCTTCTTCACCATTTTGCTGGTGACCGGCAGCACCATGTCGCAGGCCGTCCGCGAACGCATCGGCGAACTGGGCGTGCTGAAGGCCATCGGCTTCACCAACGGACAGGTCGTCACCCTCGTGCTCGCCGAATCCTGCCTGCTGACCGTGCTCGGCGGCGGCCTCGGCCTCGGTCTCGCCGTGTTGCTCACCTCCGGCGGCGACCCCACCGGCGGCATGCTGCCCATGTTCTTCCTCCCCACGCGCGACGTGCTCCTCGGCCTGGGCCTGAGCATCGCCCTCGGCCTCCTCACCGGCATCTTCCCCGCCCGCACCGCCATCACGCTCCGCGTCGCCGATGCCCTGCGGCGAATGTAGCCTCCACTCCTTCTCTTTCTCGTACTCTTAATCTTTCTCTGTCCAGGAAATCCCAAACGCCAAATCTCCAAACGCCAAAGAAACGAATGACGGCGTGAGCAAGGACCAAGTGACACGTAACAAGTAACAAGAACCAGCCGGGCGAAATTCCAAATCACAAAAAGCCAAATCCCAAAGTTCAGGCCCCCCCTGCCCCCTGCCCCTTTCCCCCTGCTCCCTCCTCCTCCTGCCCCCTGCTCCCTGCCCCTTTCTCCTTCCTCCCTTCTCATGAACAGCCTGCTCAACTGGTTCTCCCAGATCACCGCCATCACCAAGTTCGGCCTGATGAGCATCCCGCAACGGCGCGGCTCGGTGGCGGCCACCGTGTTTGGCATTGCGGGCGTGGTCGCCGTGCTCGTTGGGGTGCTCTCCATCGCCACCGGTTTCAAGCGCGCCATGGCCTCGTCGGGGTCGGCGGACGCCGCCATCATTCTGCGCAGCGGCGCGGACAGTGAGATGGTCAGCGGCTTCGGCCGTGCCGAGACGCGCCTCATTGCCGACGCCCCCGGCGTGGCCCGCAACGACCAGGGCCCCCTCGTCTCGGCCGAGCTGTTTGTCATCCTCAACACCCCGAAACGTTCCACCGGCACGGACGCCAACGTGCCCCTGCGCGGCGTCGAGGGAGCCGCCATGGCCGTGCGCGACGGGATGAAGATCGTCGAAGGCCGGATGTTTGAATGGGGCAAGAACGAGGTGATCGTCGGGTCCGGTGCCTCCGGTCAGTTTGCCGGTCTCGAAGTCGGCGGGTCGGTCAAGGTCGGTCGCGAGACCTGGCCGGTCGTCGGCAAGTTCACCGCCAGCGGCGGCCTGGCCGAATCCGAGATCTGGACCGACGCCAAGGTGCTGCAAGCCGCCTACAAGCGCGGCGACTCCTTCCAATCGGTTTATGTCCGCCTCAACTCGGCCGGAGCCTACCCCGCGTTCAAGGACGCCCTGACCGCCAATCCGCAGCTGAACGTCAAGGTGCAGCGTCAGTCCGACTACTACGCGAGCCAGTCCGAGACCCTGTCCAAGCTGGTGACGACCCTGGGTTACCTGATCGCCGCATTGATGGCCGTAGGCGCCATCTTCGGCGCGTTGAACACGATGTACAGCGCCGTGGCCGCGCGCACCCGCGAGATCGCCACGCTGCGCGCCCTCGGTTTTGGCAGTGCCGCCGTCGTGATTGCGCTCCTGTTCGAATCCCTGGTCCTCGCCCTGCTCGGCGGTGCCGTCGGCGGAGGCGTGGCCTACGCCGCCTTCAACAATTTCCAGGCCTCGACCATGAACTGGCAGAGTTTCAGCCAGGTGGCCTTCAACTTCGCCGTCACCCCGCAACTCCTGCTGAAGGGTATCGTCTGGGCCACGTTGATCGGCCTGATCGGCGGCCTCCTCCCCGCCCTCCGCGCCGCCCGCCTGCCGATCGCGGCCGCGTTGCGGGAATTGTAAAGCGTGGCGTCCCCACGGGGATTGGTGCCGCATAGCGGCATCGCTTCGCGACCGGGGCCGAGCCTCGTCCCCTCTCCGCTTTGCTCCGTCGAACCCAAGGGCAGGTGCGCTGCACCTGTCGCCGCCCCGGGAGGCGGCGATTGGTCGAAAGGCACTTTGTGTAGAGGTTCGGTGTAAAGCGTAAGTCCTTCATTCATTAGCCGGCAGAGCGGCGTTTTTTAACACCTCGCAGCAAAAAAATTCGGTCAGCGTCCTCCAGCGTCCTCCTTTTTTCGAAATGCTCTTGGAAGGTTCCTAGATCGGCGAAACCAACCCGTCGGTTCGCAAAATCTGCTAATGGGATGCTTTCATTTGGGCCAGCTCAGCGCCCAATTCCCGGGCCGCATTTTGGGTCCCTTCGAAGATGCCATTGGCAATCGATTCAGGGAAGTTGGCTGGGACTTTTGCACGAACCCGCCCAATCACTTCCGGAGTCATGGCGATCAATTCATCTATCACGCCCTCGATTCCGGCAAAGCCGCATCGCTTTGCCGATTCGAGCCAGTGCCGCAGCCTGATTCCCGGCCAGTGGTAGTGGCGGCTCTTCCCCTCGACGGCCATGGCCATCTTCATCTTTTGGACCGCCAGCTTTCCGTGACCGTGGCCCATAAAAGGATGGGCCGAGAGAATATCGTAGCGGGGCGTGAGTTGAAATCCGCTGCCCGCGAGAAGAGAAAGGCTGAAGTTCTTCGCGTGGCCATCGATCGCCGCGAGCAGCCAAAAAACAACCTGCGTGCGCATGAAATCACGTCGATCGGCTTCGGCGTTATTGGATCCCAGCAGCAACTCCATGATCGTGCGGATGCCCGGTCCACCATCGTTTTCGTATTTCAGCGCCGGGGGCGTCGCGGTCGCCTGGCAGAAGTCTTCCTGAGGAAGGCGGCGCCACCAACGTCCGTCCTCGGCCAGCTTCCGGTCGAAGCGCTCAACGATGAGGGTCTTATATTGCCCGAACGATTCCATGCGACACGGAGCGACTGGGATCCCATAGGCCGCGACCAACTCCGAGCAAAGCCATTCATTTTCCACCGAGGTGGACAGGTCGATACCTTGAGGGGGCTTTCCGATGGGAAGTTTGAACAGATGCGTCGTGGGCGTGGCGCCGTGCGGCACATGCCACGCGTTGTCCTGCCACAACAGGGCGGTCTTCTCTTGGGCGCCGGCCAGCGAAATGCGGAAGGTGTCCGGGTTGTCGTCACCCCAAGCCGTGCTCAAGTTTCCCGCCAAAACCGCTTCTACGCCGGCAGCGTCCAGACGCCGGCCTTCGATCTTCTGTACATCCGGAGCGGGTTCGTCGGTGGGAACAAGCTGGATCGCCCCGACACAGTCGCGACCCGCTTCGACCAGAAGATCGAACGCCTCAGCCGTGGCCGCTCCAAACCGTCGCTGCATGCGGGAGCGAATCTCGGCATTGTCCGGCAGGAGATTTTCGAAATAAACCGGGACTTCGTTTCGGTAAGGCTCGGCCGCTGGCCTCAACGGCATGGAGAGCGACAACGGTCGGGCCGCGCGCGATTCGAGCCAGGAATCAGCATAGGCAAATTCCTGTCCGCCGCGCGCCGGCAGGCGCCACTGGCCGACCAGTTCGCCATTCATCCAGACGGACAGCGCACGTGTCTTGGATTTGCGTCCCATGAATTACCAGTCGGCCTTGGTGGATTGTTTGCGCCGGTCACGAATCACCAGATCCAGTTCCAGCGCAGACAGGAGTTTGAACAATTGCTGAAGACTCGCCTTGGACGATGCGGTCTCGAGCACCGAGACTGCATTCTGCGCCAGGCCCACCTTCGTGCCGATGCTGGTTTGGGTAAGTTTCTTGTCGCGCCTGATGCCGGCCAATACCGGACCTAGCTGAGCGGAGGTTTTGATTGGGTAGTCCATTATCGTTTAAAAGCGATAAACATGTTTTATATGTTATACAAGATAAACAGATGATATCGCTTAAGGCAGATATTTTAGAAAAATCGACCTCGAGAGAAAATATGCTTAATACTAATTTGTAATTAGTTATGAGGTTTTAAAGCCCCGATGACCGAAACACCATATAACATCAGCAACCATCCACTCGCAACGCAGCTAGCTCTGCATCCAGCTTGCGGGCATTTGCGCCGTATTTAACCCCGCCAGCAATTCGAACGAAGTTATCGCCCTGGCGCACCCAGCCACCCGGCAGCGGGCCGACCAGTGCAGTGCCAAGCTGTTCCAGCCCTGAAAGTGATATTGCCCACCAATCACTCACCTGAGGAAGCGAAGAGGGCAGATCGAGCAAGTGCATAAGTCCAATTGCTACTTACTGCTTTCAAGGCCTAGTGAGCACAGAGTCTTAATTACTAAATCAGTAGTGTAGTTCTTAAAATCAGCTTTCCGAAGCGCATACCACCGATCCCCCACGCGAATTAAGTTCTTATCTACATCAAAATAGATATCCAACACTGAATAGTTCCATGCGCCATTAACACGCAGACACCAGCGGGTATCACCCTCGAGACCTTCTGGCGCAAGTTGCCACTCTTCATTTCTCAGCTTTGCAAATATCTTGGCCCATCCCTCTGGGTCTGTAGCTGGATTAATAATCAGGTGAAAGCCGGCCAAAGCCTCGAAATCACGTGCATTGGGCAGCGAATGTGCCTGAAAGTCTTTAGGAACAGAAATAAGAGCTATTCTAAATTCTCTGGGCGAACGGGGAACATGCACTTCGAGCAATTTTAAGGCACTGCTTACTTCTGCAGGACATTCTGATCCATAAACGCCCGAAAGGCACAGCAACATAACGACTGATAGAATTGTAGATTTTTTAATCATGATTCCGGTGGTAACAATGGGGCTGGAATTCCCGTCGATCCCCTCAGATCATAGTATGTCCTTTGGTATCCCACATCAATACCAGCATTGGCATTCACCTCAGAAGAAACTCTGTTGGCGAAATTTAATGCGAAATACTCAGCGCTATTACGAGCCATCCTTTGCTCCGGTCCGCCCCAGCTGGCAACATCGATCGGGTATGACCAAAGGGTTCGTGGCGCAATAGGCTGATACCCGTATCGGCTTGGAGCCGCAGTACATCTAGTATTTGTCGCTCAGCATTGGCCTCAGTGACGGTGGAGAAATTTTTTCGCACCCTCTTTCCGTTGAGCCAGCCAGCGACCCGAAAAACGATCTCCCCGGAGGGATTCGTGAATTTTGAAATGACGAACGATTTTTTGTGATCCATGACCAATTTGCCACGTCAACTGGCAAATCTGATGTCAGGAAAAATAACTCCTTTGATTAGAAGAAGTTGTGTGGCGTCCCCACGGGGATTCGAACCCCGGTCTCGACCGATGCTGTTTTCATGTAATGACTTACGTTAGTATGAAATGACTTATGAAATCGGCGTCACTCACAAAACTCCGCGTCATTCTTACTGTCATTCTTACCTATGGCCTCCCTTTGGAAACACCCGAAAAGCCAGTTCTGGACCGCGTGCTTCACTGACGACAACGGGCGTCAGCTCAAACGCTCCACGAAACTTACCGACCGCAACAAGGCCACGCTCATGGCCCAGAAATTCGAGGCGGCCTACCGCATGAAGCTCACCGAGGCTCAGGCGCGCAAGGTCGTCTCCGACATCTTCGAGCAGATCCACGGTGAGCAGCTCTACCATGCCACGGTCCGGAAATTCCTCACCGATTGGATGACCAACAAGAAAAGCGAAACCAGTCCGGGCACCCACAAGCGGTATCAGAACGCCGTGGACAAGCTCCTCGTTTTTCTCGGGGACCGCGCGGATCGGGACATCGCCTACGTCCACAAGCGCGACCTCGCGGCGTTGCGGGACAAGACCGCCGCCGAGTTGTCGGTTTCCACGGCCAACACGGATTTGAAGATTCTGCGGGTCGCGTTCCATCAGGCCGTCATTGACGGCCTGCGGCTCGACAATCCGGGCGCGGCCGTGCGCACGCTTGAGGAACGTAAGGCCTCTGACGCCCCCGAGCGCCGCCCGTTTACCGAGAAGGAGCTGAAGACGCTCTTCGCGGTAGCCGAGGGCGAATGGGAAGGCCTCATCCTGGGCGGTCTCTACACCGGGCAACGCTTGGGCGACTTGGCGTCGCTGACCGGTCGCCGGATTGACCTGGCGGAGGAACTGCTCACGTTCCGTTCACAGAAGACGGGGCGCGACATGGTCATTCCCATCGCCGGGCCGTTTCTGGCTTACCTCAAAAAGCACCAGTCCCGGGACCCAGACGCCCCGGTTTTCCCGAAGTCTCACGAAGAACGAAAAGAGGCGGATGGTGAATCGCGCCGGCTCTCGGCGCAGTTTCACGCACTCCTCGTAAAAGCCAAGCTGACCGATGCCCGGCCCAAGGACAAGAACAGCGGCCGGGGGCACTCAGTGAAGCGCACCGTCAGCGAGCTGACGTTCCACAGCCTGCGACACAATACCACTTCCTGGCTCAAGAAGGCCGGCGTGCCGGAGTCCGTCGTGCGTGACATCATCGGGCACGAATCGGAACTCGTCAGCCGCAACTATACTCATGTGGACGATGCGACCAAACGGAAGGCCATCCGCAACCTGCCCAACATCACCGCAGCATGAGATGTGACGCATACCGAGGCAGCGAGCGCGTTGTCGCTTCACGGGCTCCGGCATCGCACCACCTTGCGTCCCAAGCGTTCTAGGGTTCCGGCGTCGGCCGTGTGGGATATGGCCACTCACCCCTTGCTCGATAGTCGAGCATGAACTCGGCGAGCGACACGCAGGGAAAATCGGCGATGAACTCGGCAGCGATACAGGGATAGAGGGTCACCATCGCTGGAGCTACCCGCAAGCATACACCGCGGTGTCCCAGCGCCGATGAAATTTCGTGTGCGCGGCTGCACACCCAATCGATCTTTTTTTGAAACTTAGCCGCGTAGGAGTTATTGCCGGATACGAAAGTTGAAACGTCGTCGCGCCAGTATTTCGCCTCTAGTCCTGTGTTCACCATTTTTGCTTCGAGCACAACCAACAGCCCCTTCCCGGAATCAACACCAAGAAGGTCGATTTCGCCGACTTCGGGTGGAATTTGGACAGCACCAGACCCGTTTCCGATCTGGTCCTTGGCTCGCCCGCCTTGAATCCCAAGTTTACGAGCGTTCTGTGCAACGACATCCTCGAACCAAACGCTAGCTTGCCTGGAGAGTCGCTCGAGGGCGGCTTTCACGCGAGGATCACTCCATTCCATAGGTAGACGCTTGTAGCAGACTCCGTGAACGAGATGGGTCATGCTCTCCATGGCCATCTGCCGAGAGAATGCTATGTGCGGACCGGTTTCGTGGGGAAACGCGAGAAACCCGCGACGAAACGCGCGATGCTCCTGCTTTGGGTTCCAAACAACGCGGCCTTCTGCGCGCATGTTTGCTGGAGAGACGGTGAACCCGGCCAAGGCGCGCTCCACAGACGCAAGTGGCGCGCCTTGGCTGACGAGTTGATCTACGATGCTTTGACGATGTATAAACAACGTCGGGAAGCCTCCCGGCGCCGGTTGACAGCTATTGATGATCAGCCGCAATAAATAGATGAAGTGCCCGTAGCTCCATCCAAACGCGGATTCGAATGCCGGATCGAGTTCAGGCTGATGCCTGACGGTGTGGTAATCAAATTGGTGTCCGCTGATGAACATCGCGCGATGTTGCCGATCTCGCTCAAGCCGCTGCTGCATTCTCAAGTCATAGCCTTCATGCTTGCCGGTGACGTGAACTTCATAGTCCACCGCATTACCGGGCTTATGAATCGTCGCTTCGCTGTCATTTGGAAAGACGCCATGCACCCGATTGCTCATTTCTGCCATGTCAACAAGCGTCTCGGCAGCAAGCAGGGCCTGATCCATTGCTCGCCAGGATTGCTCCTTCGTGGCTTTCGACGGTGCCGTCGGCTCATGGAGTGCGATAAGCTCGGCGATGAACTTCATCGCCCGTCGATAATCGCCTTCAATACGAAGCCAATTCTTTCGCTGTTGGGGATCACTAATCTGGGCGCCATGCAGAATCGTTGCCGATTCTTCGTATTGCGTGAGAATAAACTCTAGAGAATCGCGTGAGGCCAACACCGGAATCGCTGCCATCAACTGCTCTGAGAAATAGGCGAATTGATGCTGAAGAATTGAATTGGCGATACCTGCATCTTTGTAACGACCGACCCGAAACTTTAAAAGTAGATGGGCGCGCGCCTCCGTGCGCATTCGATATGCAGTTTCGAGCGACCACCGAAATATACGGGCCGGGCCATATTGCTCCACACGCATCGGCACATGCCCAGATGCGCACCGCAGAAGGTCAAGCTCCCGATGACCGGGAGCAAAGCGTCTTCTTTATGGGTGTTCAAACATGGCTTTCATGTATTCGCGCAACGCGAGCACTACCTCGGCAAATACCCCTGGTAGGCCAGTGAGGCTGTTGCGACGAATGAACGCAGCCCACTGCGTTTGCTTGGTCGCGTCGGTGGCGAACGCGTCACTCAACGGGTCCGGCCACACCGGCAACGGTGTCTGCCGGCGGGCGAACGTCGCTTCGATCGCGCGGCGCAGCGTGGGACCGTCGAGTTGGAATCGACGCGTGAGAAACCAGACATCGTGGAAGTCCTTCATCCGCGTGTTGGCGATACCGAGCTTCGCCATCGCCTCGAATTTCTCCGCCACAACCGTGTAAACGGGATACGTGCGCACCTGCGGTGCCGGGAAATCCAGCAAGGTGGGAAAACTCGCCGTCTCCGGTGCGGGTGTGACCGCATCGCCGACACCGACATCGATTTGGACCGGCACCTCCGCCGGTCCAAGTTTGGCCATGATCCGGACACGCACACCGCCATAGGTGTTGTCCTCCCGAATTTCCTCGGCGCGCACAGAAGCGGGATCGAACACCAGGCCGTCGTCCACGACCGGCAGCGTCACCACCTCCTTGAACAGTTTTTGGAGGTCTTCTTTCTCCGAGGGGCCGAAGCCCAGCAAATCGAGGTCCCGCGTAGGGCGGTGCGTCTTCTCATCCCAGACGACGAACAGCATCGCACCCTTCAGCAAGAAGCGGTCGGCATAGGCTGACTGGCTCAGTCGGAACAGCAGCCGCTCAATCCCGTAGCGGAGAAGTAGCAGGTTGAGATCGTCACCGCGGCGGGCGGCTTCGTTCTGCAATCGCGCCTTCACCGATGCCGCCAGATTCTTCGGTGCGGCGCTCATGTCAGCATCTCCAGATAAGGCTGCATGATTCGGCTGACGCGGCATACCGCCGCTGCCGCCGCGAGATCCTTCATGGAGAATTTCTTTGCCCGCCAGCCTTCGCGGAGCGCCTCGACCGCAACATCGAGTCCATATTTCTGCCGATACTTGAAGCAGTCGGCCACCGTCTTCGCAGGCGAGTAAACCCGCACAGTTCCCCCGGCGAGGGTGTGTTCCTCGATCCCGAAGGTGTAGGCCGAACCGGAAAACTGGGCGAAGCGCAGCGGCAGGCTCACGCCACGAGGACGATTGCTGCCGCGCGGCAGCGCGAGCCAAACCTGATGCGGTGATTGCGTCCCGATCTCGTGGAATTGCAGCGCGGAAACGAGGCAGACGACCCCACGCGGCACCCGCTTGGCCGCTTCCAACAGAGATTGGTTTTGGTCGCCGTCGAAACCCGCTGAGGCATAGAGCCCACGTCCAAGCTGGCGAACTTGCTCCTGGCTCACCAGACGACGCAGATACTCGCGAGGGTAACCGGCCACGACCATGTCGCGCGCACGAAACACCCCCAGACGGTTGGCGTGGTCGCCGGCAGCCTTAAGGAGAGTCTTTGTGTTACGTTCTCTTTTCACTTCTTCACATATGGTGTGACTACGTAACAATGACTCAAGGCGAAAACCTCGCCATGAGGATATGAGGGTTCTCAGGGATGGCTTGTGCATAAACGACTTCAGGCCAATTCGTTGAGGTAAACCATCAAGCTGTCGTAGCTGATCAGCCGGATGCCTCGGAGCGCACCCCGCTTGCGGAGGACCACGCTTTTGACGGGCGGAGTGCCGTCGTTGGCCGGACCAGGGATCGTGAGTTCGTTGAGCGTGCTCCGGGACAAACCCGTGAACCGGCACCGGGAACCAGGTGCCGGCAGACGCAGCCATTCCGGTTTGGAAGTTTCACCGGTCACGGCAACGGGAGGAGAAGGAAGGATCGCATTCATGATGCTTCGTTTCGGTTGAGATTGTTCGGGTTCAGACGCTCACGGTCAAAGTCGCCTCGTGGCGCAATTCTTCTCGCAGGACCTCGCGCGCCTGCACCGTGCTCGCCAGTTGCTCGATCATCGCATCGTGAAAGCGATTCACGCGGTGATGCACGGGAAAGCCGAAATCGGTCTTCACCGTTGTCCATTCCACCGAGGCGACCATGCGCTGCTCGCGGTGATCGAGAAGACGCACGCCACCGCCATCGAAAGCGGGAGCCTGATTCAGGAACGCCTCGACCGCTTCCTGCGCCGAGTCGGTGCGAAAGCCAGGAAGGAAAAGCCCCGTGCGGTTCTGCCGATGAATTTGATAACGCGCCACCGACGTTTCTGCGTCGGGGCCGGTGATGGCTGCTGTTTCGTGGTTGGTTTTCATGGATGCGGTGAGTTTTGCTGCATCCATCTCTGCGCCGGTTGGCGTCTTCCTCAACGCAGCTACCCTGCCGAAATCGCGGGGCACGGACTACACCGAATCCGGTAGACGCCTTAAATGACGATACTGCCTGTCGGGGTTGGCACCCAATCACTTCAACTTGCCCAAGTGCCGCACCTCAGTCGTTTCAATGCGGTGCGTTGGCGTCAATAAAGCCCTCGCGTCGCTTGGCGAAAAACGAGAGCGCACCATAAAATAACACGAGACCCCAAAGGGCAAACCATCGGGGCAACACATCCCCAAAGCCCGCCCCCATTTGCATGAGCTGGAGCGACCCTTGAATCCCCGCTGTGCTCGGCAATAGCCATGAAGCCATACGCAAGGGCCAAAGCAGCGCCTCGTGCGGCCACGCAAATCCGGCTACATAGGCGAACGGCATGCCCAACACGCCAATCGCCACCAGTGAAGTTTCCCGGCGACGAAAAAGCCCGGCCAGCGTCAGTCCGAAGAACGCACTAGAGAGGAAAAACGGGAGCAGGAAGAGCAAAGCCGGAAGCACATGGCCATAGGTCGGAAGGTCCCAGAGCCAATTCACGATTCCGTAGAAGTAGAGTGTGTGGACCGAATAAATCATCACAAAGACACAGGCCCGACCGAGCAACTCGCCCCATCCCTCAACGGGCAGGTTGACGAAGGCAGCCCGCTCTCGCGCCGTGCCGACCAAAACGCCGATCGCCAACAAGATGGTCTGCTGCATCACCAACACCATCACGGCTGGTGCAGAGTATGCGGCGATTCCTTCGCGCGTGTTGAAGAGTGGCCGACCGACATAGGAAACCGGTGCCAAGCTGGCTCGGGCTGCATCGACTCCAATTCCTGTCGCAAGCGCCTTTTTCAGACGAATTCCGCCGTTGAGGTTTCCTGTGGCTCCGGCGAAAGCGGAGGCAATCTGGCTGTAAACCGTGAGGTAAACCGCGTCACCTCCCCACGAAATAGCGGGCGTCCGCCCGGAGAGCGCATCCCTGCGGAAGTTTTCCGGGATGATCAGGTAACCGCGAATCGCTCCCGACTGGAGCAACGCATAGGCTTCCGACGGCGAGTGGAGTTCATGGGTGACAACGATTGCACCGCTGGCTTGTGCAGTCTGAATGAGTTGGCGGCTGAGGCTGCTTCGGTCTAGATCGACGACCGCAATCGGATTGCCACGGGCGATCTCCGCCGCATACGGCGCCGGGAAGATCAGCGAATAGATCACAAATCCGCCAAAGACCAGCACGACCGCGGCCTTGTCCGACAAGATCAGTCGCCATTGGGCAAGAAAGGCTCGGCCAAATCCGCTCATTCGGCTCCCCATTTTTCGGGCGTGAGGCTGATCCGGCGCAGAAGCGGCAGCCCGGCCCCAAATCCGACGGCGATGAATAACCCAAGGCCAATCAGATCACCCCAGGCAGCCGCCCAATCAGCGCCTCGATATGCTTGGCCGGCATAAAGCCGGAGGTAACTCGACAGAGGGATCAGCCGATGCAGCGTCGCTGCAAATCCGTTCATCGTATAGACTGGCAACGATACGCCAGCGAAGCCGAAAGCCGGTCCCGCTAGTAACGAGGCGAAGCTCAACGCGCCTCGGAGGCTCGCGAGCACCGAGACCAACAGCACGGCCAGCCCTTGGCAGGCGGCAACGTAGAGGAGCTGGCCCAGCACCAGGATGAGGCCGCTCTCTCGCACTCCCCAGCCCATCCAAGCGTGGACCCCAAATGTTGCCGCCAACAACACGAGTGTATAGATCACAAAATAGACGACTAGTTTTCCCGCGAGCGCCGCGACGATGCTATTACCCCCGCTGCGCAGCCACTCACCCGCGGTGCGGTTGCGCAGTTCCGAGCCCACCGCCCAGATGGTGCCCAGGAGAAAGAATAGCTGGAGCACCGTCGGGACAAACGCCGTGAAGAGAAAGACCTCGTAGCTTTGCTGAGGATTGAACAGTGGCGCGCCTTGCGACGCGATGGGCTGCAAGGCCGCACCGACGAGGCGGCGGGGCACGCCTCCTGCCATGGCTTGACCCGCCTCGAATTGGCTGCCGAGGGTGCGCACCGCAGCCCCGATATCGCGATTGACGGTCGAACCAACCGACGAGAACTGAGCGTTGTAGAAACCAGTCACCGTCACGCCCAATCTCCGTCGGATGTCGTGTTGAAAGTCCTCGGGGATAAAAACGACGCCATAGGCCTCAAGCCGGCGAACCCGTTGCTCCGCATCGGCCAGCCGGTCGAGCGTAGTATCGACCCGGATGCCCGGAGCTGCATCCAGCAGCTCGATCAACTGCCGCGACAGCGCGCTTTTGTCCGAGTCGACCACCACGATAGGCAAGTCCCGGAGCACGCCTTGGGAGAACACCAGCCAAAGCAGCAGTAACACGGTCGCAGGGCCGAAAAGGTGCATCACCTGCAAACCAGTCGAGCCGGCGAGCAGTCGCCACTCGCGCCGAGCCACCTCGTGGAAGCCGCCCCCAGTTGCCGTTGCGCCGTGCATTGCGGGGTGGCAACCTACTGGCTCAAGACCCGGCCGGAAACGACCACGCTCATGCCTGGACGAAGGCCTTCCATTCGCTCAACCGGCCGCGCCCGAACTTCGAACGTGCGCAGGTCAAACCCGGACGACTGCTTGGTCGCCCGCCAAGTGGCGAAATCGCCCAGAGGGGAAATAAAGAACACGCTGAGGACGATCTCGCGGTCCCCCAACGCGGGCACACGCGCCTTGAAGCGGTCCCCCATCTTCAGG
>Ga0075163_10008706_pt1 | contig 13329 bp, 11 predicted proteins | sample JI1023141ADNA_FD_71478 | JGI IMG/M metagenome (GOLD analysis project Ga0075163, IMG submission 71478) | Wastewater effluent complex algal communities from Wisconsin, to seasonally profile nutrient transformation and Carbon sequestration -... | ecosystem: Engineered > WWTP > Effluent > Algae...
GCTCGGTTGCACGTTGACGATCATCGCGGGTGCGGCGGCCGGGCTGCAACACGCGCACGAGCGGATCGGGGTCGATGGCAAGCCGCTCAACATCGTTCATCGCGACGTCTCGCCGTCCAACTTGATGGTCAGCTACGACGGCCACGTCAAGCTGGTCGACTTCGGGGTCGCGAAGGCCGACCACCAATCCGTCGAGACCCAGTCCGGAACCATCAAGGGCAAGATCGGCTACATGGCTCCCGAGCAGTGTCGGGGTGGGGTCGTCGACGCGCGCTGTGACCTGTTCTCCCTCGGCATCGTGATGTGGGAGTTGCTCACCGGCGATCGCCTGTTCAAGCGCGCGACCGACTTCGAGACCATGGAGGCGATCGTGCGCACCGAGGTGGTGCCGCCGTCGTCGTACCGACCCGAGCTTCCGTTCGAGATCGACGCGATCGTGATGCGGCTGCTGGCGAAGCATCCGGATGATCGCTTCCAGAGCGCCGAGGAGGTTCACGAGGCGATCGAGCACGTGGCCGCGAGCGCCCAGCTCGCGCTCTCGAACGCGACGCTCCGGCGCTATGTTCGCGAGCTGTTCGGACCGCGCGCGGAGCCGTGGCACGAGCTCAAGGAACGTGCGGTCGCCGAGGTCACCGTCACCGGCGTACCACTCCTCGATCCGACCGCCGATCCGATCGACCACCAGCTCGACCAGGTGATCGATCTGAGCCCGCCGATCGAACGCGCCGAGGTCCCATCACAAATCGAGCGAGCGGCCACCTCTCCGACGGTGTCGGCGATCGCGACCCCGCTGCGCCGAAGCGCCACGCTGGCGAAGCCGATCGTGCTGCGTCAGCCGTCGGGGCCGATGCGGCCGCAGGTCGAGCTCGATGTCGAACCCAGTCCGGCGAGCTCGTCGCGATGGAGGAACGTCGGGATCGCCGCCGTGCTCGTGACGTCGGTGATCGTCGTGGTCGTCTATGTCACGTCGAGAGCGTCGACCGAGACCCTCGCGATGCCGCCATCACCACCCGTCGCCCACGTCGCGATCGCCGATGCCGCGCTTGCGAGCGCGGACGCGGCGGGGCGCGCGCCCGCCGACACCTCCACACCGCAACCGGCCGACGCCGTGCTCGCGATGTTCGCGCGCGGCGAGTTCGATGCCGTCGTCCGCAGTTGCAAGACGGATCCCGAGGTCTTGGTGGCGCATGTCGCGCTCTGCGTCCAGGCCGCCTGCAAGCACCACGACGACCAGCTCGCGCAGCGTTGGTTCGAGCGGATCCCCGACCACCGCGCCACGGTCGAGCTCTGTCACGAGCAAGGGATCGTCCTCGAGATCAAGAAGCGGCCGGTGAAGCGACCGCCGCCGGTGGTGATCAAACCGACGAAGCCGGACTGCAACGCCGACCCGATGGCTTGTCGCTGATCACGAGGGCGACGGCGAGACCACGCCACCACCGGTGCGGTTGCCGATCAACTTGATGACGCCGACGCTGCCGCCACCACCACCGCCACCCAGCGTACCCGCAGCCCCCGCGGTACCCGCCTCGCCATCGCGCAGCGTTCCGGAGCCGCCGTCGCCACCCGGGCCGCCTGAACAGGTCGCGCTGTTGCCGCCGATGCCCGGGCCGCTGCCGATCGGTTCGCCGCCGCTCCCGCCTTTTTCTCCATCCGCGCCTTCGCCACCACCGCCACCGTTCGCGATCACCAGCCCGGCGATCTCGAGGGCCGGTGCCTCGAGTCCGATCATCCCGCCCGAGCCACCGCCACCGCCACCGCTCGTGTTGCCATCCTCGCCGGTGCCGGCTCCGGCCCCCGACGCGGTGACCGCGCCGGTGTTGGCGACCGAGATCCTGCCTTTCGAGATCAAGTAGATCGCGCCGCCGCCCGAACCGAACCGTCCAGCCTCCAGGCCACCGCCATCGTGTCCTGCACAACCACCGTGTAGCGAGGTCGGCTCGGCCAGCGCAGCCCCCGGCACCGCACCTCCGGGATCTCCGCCGCGGCCACCGAGACCACCGAAGCTCCCGCCGGCACCTCCACCATCCGTCGCCGGCACGCCACCGTCGTTGCAGCCCGAGAAGTTCGCCGCAGGGCCCGAGCCTCCGCTGCGATGGCTCCCCGCGTCGACGGTGCCCGCGATCGTCATCAGGTCGTGCGCGATCAACACCACCGGGAGGCTGCCGCTCGCACGAGCGGTCGAGCCTGCGGTGAGGGTGATGGTTCCCGCGGCGATCACGCACAACCCCGCGCCACCGGAGACCACGTCGGCAGAACAGCTCGCCTGCCCTCCGAGGGTCGCGGGCAGCTCGAGATCACCTTGCGCGCGTGCGCCCAGGCAGATCTGGACCACCCCGGAGCCATAGCAACTGCTGTTGTCGGCATCGCTCGTGTCCGACGAGGCATCCGTCGGCGCGTCGCTCGGGGACGGGAGCGGATCGTCGAGCCCCGCGAGTTGACGGCAACCCGCAAGAACCACGATCAATGCGTACAACCTCATCGACTCGTGTGAGGGTAGAGGGCGGAGCGAAGCGCCGCAAGGTCTCAGAGTCCACGCGGTGTCGCACCTGGCCCGCCTGCTTGCGATGTATCGCAAAGTGCACCACCATCGCCGGCGTGCTGCGCGTGTTCTGTCTCGTTGTGACGCTCGTCGCATCGGCGATCACGTACGCCCAGCCGGCACCGCCCAACATCCAGGAGGCCGAGCGGCTGTTCGAGGAGGGACGGAACCTCGGCAAGGAGAAGCGGTGGGCCGAGGCCTGCGAGCGCTTCGAGCGCAGCTACCAAATCGATCCCTCGATCGGGACGACGCTCAATCTCGCGGATTGTCACGAGCACCTCGGGCATGTCCGCGACGCCTGGCGCTTGTTCGACGAGGCCGCCACCAAGTCGGGGTCGACCACGGAGACCAAGCGCACGATGTTCGCTCGCGAGCGCGCTGCGGCTGCGGCAGCCAGGCTCGGAACCGTGATCGTGCGCGTGCCCAACCCGGTGCCGCTCGGACTGATGATCACCATCGCGGGGCGTCCGGTCGCGATCGGCGCCGATGCGCAGGACCACGTCGATCCGGGGGATGTCGAGATCGTGGCGACGCTGCCGGGCAAGCCGCGGTTCGCCACGATCATCAAGGTGGGCGCAGGCGCGACGCTGTCGGTCGATCTCCCGAGCTCTCCTCCCACGCCGATCGTGCAACCGCCCGTCGAGCGGAGCGGCAAGTCGCGGCGGCCGCGGGTGATGGTCGCGTGGACGCTCGGTGGCGTCGGGCTAGGCAGCGCCCTCGTGGCGACCGCGCTGACCCTCACGGCACGCAACACGTATCAGGACGTCGCCTCCGGTCCCGACTGCATGCGGATCACCGACGGCCTCAGCTGCAACGCGGCGGGGAGTCGCGCGATCGATGATGCGCAAGCCCGCGCCGATCTCGGCACCGCGTTCGCGATCGGCTCGGTCGCGCTCCTCGTCACGGGAGCCGTGCTGTACGTGACGGCCCCCGTCGAGGCCCGCGTCAAGGTCGCACCGCTCGCCTCGCACCACGGCGGTGGCGTGGTCGTCCAGGGTCGCTTCTGAACCGACGCTACGACCAGCCGACCCAGAAGTAGATCAGCGCGTGCGAGCCGCGATCGCGATGCGCGATCTCGATGTGCGGCGAGATCGTGTCGCGATCGAGACCACCACCGGTGAGGCCCGGCCACGGATCGATCATCACGAGCCCTTCGTCGCCCTTGGTGTCGAGGCGATCGATCGTGATGCCGACGGCGTGGTTGATCTCGTCGGCCGTGACGTCCTTGCCGGCGGCGCCCGGCGCGGGATGGAGGCGGCGGAACGACGTGGGCAGCATCGCACCGCGATAGCCCTGACCTGCACGCACCCACTCGAGCAGTGACGCGGTGGGCGTGGCGACGCGGCGACTCTGCAGGCGATAGCCGAGCTGGTGGAGCATCGACACGCGCCCGCTGAACCAGCGCTGGACCTTCTCGATCGAGCCACCCTCGCGCGAGGTGTTGAGCTCGTGGAAGATGTGCTCCTGGATGCCGGGTGCATAGGCGCCGGCGCGATAGGCGATCCGGCGCAGCACGTACGCGGTCACCGCACCGGGGCACGCGCTGGTGGTGTGAAACACGGGGACCAGGAAGCGAACGTCTTCCGGTTGCTGCAAAACAACGTCATCGCGAGACACGACGGCCACCAGGTGCGTCAGCGTACACGCATCTCCTCGTACGCGGGCGCAGCCGGCCGGCTTCCCCTGTGTGCCGGCGACCTCGGGAGCGGTCTCATACGTTGACACTGTGTCAGCCTTCTAGTACTGACACTATGTCAGGAATGCCTCGTCGCCCCGATCTCGTCCGCCGCACCGAGCTCGCGCATGCCGCGTTCGAGGTGCTGCGCGCGCGAGGCATGCAGACGTCGATGCGCGAGCTCGCGGAGGCGCTCGGGGTGAAGCGGCCGACGCTGTACTTCTACTTCCCCGATCTCGGCGCGGTGTTCGAGACCGTGCTGGAGCACACCTACAAGACGTTCGCCGAGGAGATGCTCGCCCGCGTCAAGCAGGTCGAGCATCCGCTCGATCGCCTGCGCACGGTCGCCACCGCGACGGTCGAGTTCCACCGCGAGCGCCCGAACCTGATCGGCGGCCTGTTCCAGCTATGGGCGGTGGGTGGCAAGAGCTTCGACGCGGTGCTCGATCGCGAACGCAAGATGGTGCTGCTCGGGCGCGAGGCGCTGATCGCGGATCTCCGCGGCGGCCTCGCGCGTCGCGAGGTCAACCCGTGCGATCCGGAGCGGGTGGTCGAGCTCGTGCTCGCGGTCGTCGACGGCGTGCTGGTGCACCACGTGCTCGGCATCGCCTCCGCGGATCGCGTGATCGAAGAGCTGGTGGACCGCGTGATCGAACCGCTGCGCAAGCGCCCGCAACGCCGACCAAGGAAGAAACGATGACCGAGCCGAACCTCTATCTCACTCGTCTCGCCGGGACCCAGGAGCAGATGGGCACCCAGCACGGCGGCTTCGCCTCCGCCGATGCCCGCCGGTTGTTCGCGTTCTATCGCACGATGCCGGAGCGCGCCCTCGCCGGGAACACCTCCGCCCTCGAGCGCTTCGTCGTCCGCCAGCTCGCGACGGCATGGCAGGCTTCGCTCGCGAGGACGCGACCGAGCGACCTCGTGGCGCGGACCAAGGCGTTCGTCGCCGCCGCGGCACCGGACGCGTCGGCGCGCGAGAAGCAGCTGGTCGCGCTGACGATGGCGACCATGGACTCGATGCAGAACTGCGTGTCGCTCGCGGCGCGCGGCAGGCTCGGTCCGTTCGCGTCGGCGCTCACCGGGCATGCCACCACCGCCGCCGTGCCCGCGTGCTCGACGGTGGTCGCGTGGGGCAGCGCCACCGAGGACGGCGAGCTGATGTTCGCGCGCAACTTCGACTTCCCGGGCGTCGGCGTGTGGGACGCGCTGCCGGCGTTCACGATCTGTGCACCGAGCACCGGGCAGGCCTACGCGTTCTTCGGCGCGCGCGGTGCCGATGCGCCGGTGGTCACCGTGATCAACGAGGCCGGCCTCGTGATCGCGCCGCACACGCGGTGGCATCGCGACGTGACCTGGAAGGGCGCGATGATCGTCGACGTCGTTCACGACATCGCGCGCCGCGCCGAGACGCTCGACGACGCGATCCGGATCGCGAAGGAGCGTCCGGCCTCGTCGAGCTGGGGCGTCTGCGTCGGTAGCGCGCGCGAGAAGTCCGCGCTCGTGCTCGAGCTCGCGGGCCCGCACGTCGAGGTGGTTCGGCCTCGCGGCGACTACCTGGTCTGCACCAATCGCTATCGCAGCGAGGCGATGCAGCAGGGCCAGCTCGCGGCCTCGCACGCGTGGTCGCATCACTCGGATCATCGCGAGAGCACGCTGCGCGCGCTCGTCGAGTCGCGGACCGCCAAGCTCGGGCTCGCGGATCTGCTCCGCTTCCTCGGCAATCGCGACCACGCGGGGGCGCGCCGCCGGTTCGGCTCGGTCGTCGCGCAGCCGACCAACGTCCACTGCGTGGCGGTCGCACCCGCCCGCCGGACCGCCATCGTCGGCATCGACCGCGCGCCGACCTGCGAGGGCAGGGTGGCCGAGCTGGCGTGGGAGTGGACCGGGCCGGTCGGTAGCTGGCAGCTCGGCTCGCACACCGGATCCGGATTCGCGGCGACCGTCGCCGATCACGTCGCGCCGCACGATCCGGCAACCCTCTTCGTGCGCGATGCCGTGCGCGTGTTCGAGCACGCGCACGACCTCCCCGCGGCGCGCACGAACATCAATCGCGCGATCGCCGCGGCGCCCGACGATCCGTCGCTCCGGCTGGCGGCGGCGTGGCTCGCCCTCGAGGCGCGCGCCGAGCAGACGGCCCTCGAGCACGTCCACGCCGGGCTCGCGATCGAGACCGAGCCGTACCGCCGCGGGCAGCTGCTCGTCTGCGGGGCGCGCGCGGCCGATCCCGCGCGCAAGGCGTCGTGGCTCGACGACCTCGATCGCCACCAGTGCGATGGCGTCGAGGAGCTGCGTCGCCGGGCGCGCCGCCGCGCCCCGCTGAAAACCAATCTGTTGATGGCAGACGCGTTCTGATTCGCCTACGCTCGGAGGGCCATGAGAATCATCGCGATCGTCTACGAGCTGCTGTTGGTCCTTGGAGGCGCGGTCGCCTGCTCCGGGCTGATCGTCGCGAAGAAGCCCGACGCCGAGCGGATCCTGGCCAAGATCGCACCGTTCCAGGCGCTGATCGGGCTCGCGCTGATGGGGCTCGGCGTGATCTTCTTCGTCATGCAGGGGCCGATCACGGCCTTCAAGTCGATCAGCGCCGACCCGATGCTGTCCGTCGCCAACCTCGGTGGCGTGTTGGTCGGCGTCGTCCTCGGCTTCTTGCTCGCGCTGCCGCAGATCGTCCGCGCACTCCCCAACGCCGAGCAGCGCGCGAACGAGCTCGCGCAGAAGATCATCCCGTTCCAGCTCCTGCTCGGCATCGCCGCCGCGGGCTGCGGCGTGCTCGGCTTGCTCTACAGCTTCGGGCTGATGGGCCTCGCCAAGAAGCTCGATCTCGCGCCGTAGGTCAGCGACTGCCGTAGTTGTGCGACGAGGTCTCTTCGTTGCGATCGGTGGCGGGTGGCGGTTCGGGTGACAGCGCGCTGATCTTCGCGCGCGTCTCGCCATCGAGCTCGAGATCCTTCGCCGCCAGCGCCGGGCCGAGCTGGTCGAGGTTGCGACCGCCGATCAGCACGCTGGTCACCGCCGGATGCGACGCGACCCACGCGACGGACAGCGTGGTCGGGTGGTGGCCGAGCTCCTGCGCGAGCGTGGTGAACCGCTCGGCGATCTCGTAGAAGCCCGGGTTCGCGTAGCGCACCGTGTACATCTTGGTGTCGAGGAGCCGGCCCTTCTCGGGCGCGCGGCCGACCCCGTACTTGCCGGTCAAGAGCCCGCCGCCCGTCGGGCTGTACGGGATCACCGCGATGCCGAGCGACTGCGCCATCGGCAGCATCTCGATCTCCGCGGTGCGCTTGACCAGGTTGTACATCGGCTGCGACGCGACGAGCCGCGCCCAGCCTTCGGCGACCTGGCGCCCGAGCGCATGCGCGATCTGCCACGCCGCGAAGTTCGAGACCGCCGGGTAGAGGATCTTGCCCGCGCGCACGAGATCGTCGAGCGCGCGCAGCGACTCGTCGAGGTCGGTCGCGTCGTCGAACCGGTGCAGGTAGTAGAGGTCGATCCGATCGGTGCCCAGCCGGCGCAAGCTCGCCTCGACCGCGCGGACCAGATGAAACCGCGACGAGCCGCGATCATTCGGATTGATCCTATCGGGACTGTGTCCCGAACCCTTGCTGGTCGGGAAGTACGCCTTGCTCGCGAGGACGATGTCGTCGCGCTCGCCGCGCAGGAACCGGCCGAGGAACTCCTCCGAGCGACCTTCGTTGTAGACGTCGGCCGTGTCGAACAGGTTGATGCCCGCGTCGCGCGCGGCGCGATACAGCTGCCACGAGGTGGCCTCGTCGGCGTCGCCGCCGAACGACATCGTCCCGAGGCCGACCCGCGAGACCTTCACCCCGGTCTTGCCGAGGAAGCGCATGGGGGATCCCACCGTCGCTCGGCCTCAGCGATCGAACGCGGTCTCGATGCGACCGAGGATCTTCTCCTCGGAGCCCGACACCTTGCCGAAGCCCAGGATGCCGCCGGCCGACGCAGCCACCATCTTCGCGAACCCGACGATCTGGTTCTTGAGGAGACGGTTCTGCTCGTCGTTGAGCTGCGACGCGAGCGCCTTGATATAGGCCTCCCACGCCGTGAACAGCTCCTCCGACGGCGCCTTCGCGAGCCAGGTCTGCAACAGCTCGTAGCCGTCGGTGCCTTGCTCGAGGCCCTTGCCGGCCGCGCCCTGCAGGATCGCGGTGCGCTCGTTGTCCTGGATCGCGCCGTCGGCCCACGCGACCGAGATCAGCGGGACGAGCGACAGCGCCGCGATCGTGTTCGCGCGCAGGCCGAGCCCGACGAGCTTGTCGAGCACGGCGTCGTCGGACATGCCCGAGGCTTTCCGGAGCTCTTCGCGCGTGGTCTGCGAGTCGAGCTTCTCCTTCATGGCGGCGAGCTTCTGCTTGTTCTCCTTGTCGAAGAACTGGTTCTCGAGCGCCCTACCACGCTCTTCGAGTGAATCAGCCACGTGCGATCTCCTTGCTCAAGCGTCCAGTGGACCTGCGCGAACCTACCGAAAGGTGACGGTTCTGTGGAGGTTTCGACGCAGAGAATCTGCTTGCCGCGTTCGACAGTCCTTTGGTACGACGCCGGCCCGTGCGCATCCCGATGATCGTCCTCCTGGTCAGTGGCTGTGCGGTTGCCGATCGCCGCCAGCAGGCGCCGGACAGCGGAACGCAGCCAGATAGCTCGCAGCCCGCCCCGGATGGCCCCGAGACCACCGATCCCGACGGCCCGCAGACCCCGGATACCAGCAACCCGCCGGTCGGCGGCAGCCTGCTGATCTCCGAGGTGGCGCTCACTCCCGCCGGAGGCGAGTTCATCGAGATCATCAACCCGACGGCGCAGGCCGTGAGCCTGACGGACTATTACCTGTCCGACTCGGGCAGCTACTTCCGGCTGCCCGAGGGCACCACGGTCCCGCAGAGCGACTTCATCATCCGGTTCGCCGCCGGCGCCACGATCGCGCCGGGCGCGGTGGCCACGATCGCGCTCGACACCGCCGCGAACTTCCAGACCACGTATGGCGTCGCGCCCACCTTCGCGCTCGGCTCGGGCACGATGACGGCGGTCGTCACCAACAGCACGCCCACGCTGACCAACGACGGCGAGCTCGTCGTGCTGTTCCGGTGGAGCGGCCAGTCGGATCTCGTCGCCGACGTCGATCTGATCCTCGCCGGCCGGCCGACCGCGCTCAACGGGCTCACCGACAAGAGTGGCGTCGCGATGGACGGTCCCGATGCCGACGCCACCACCACCGCGTACGGCCCCGACACGCGCACGATGGCGATCCAGGGCGGCATCCCGGGTCAGGGCATGTCGACCAAGCGCATCGCGCTCGAGGCCGGCTTCGAGGCCGACGGTACCAACGGCCTCGCCGGCGATGACGAGACCTCCGAGAACACGGCGATGACGTGGGACACCGCGTTCACCGCGTCGACCCCGGGCACCGTCCCGGCTGGCCTGCTGTAACTGAGGTAAGGTGCGGGTCGTGAACCCGCGCAGTCGTCGTCGCACGCGCACCGTCACGAGCCGGCGCGGCTTGCGGCTGTGGTTGGTGCCGATGGGGTTCCTGGCGGCGATCGCGCTGATCGTGTTCGCCACGTTCTACCTCGTCGACTTCAACTGGACGGGCGGCGAGCCGGTGTCGCGCGACGCCACCAACGCGGGCAAGTACTACGTCCACTTCGATCCGGGGAACATCAGCGACGCGCTGACCGGGCTCGCCGGGTTGACGGCTGCGGTGCTCGGCATCGTGATCACCGTGGTCTCGCTCCTCGTCCAGTTGACGTCGGAGCGCTACACCGGCGTCGCGCAGATGTTCTTGCGCGATCGCACCAACCGCGGGGTGATGGTCTATTACGTCGTCACCTGCGTCGTGGGCGTGGCCACCTCGCTGTCGCTCAAGGACAACTTCGCACCGCGCGCCACGATCACGGTGGTCATGCTGGCCACCGCGGTCGGCCTCGTGATGATGCTGCCGTACTTCGCGTACGTGTTCCGATTCCTCGCGCCGACCAACCTGGTGACGCGGATCGAGGAGCAGGCCGCCCAGGACGTGGTGGCCGCGGCGACCGAGCGCGACCCCGAGGCGATCGTCGACGGTCAGCAGCCGGCGATCTCGGCGCTCGAGGAGCTCACGGACATCACGTCGAACTCGATCGGCGGCAAGGACAAGATCATCGCGTCGCGCGCCGTCGACGCGATCAAGGACTTCGTCGTCCGCTACCTCGAGGTCAAGAACCGCGCGCAGCCGGAGTGGTTCAAGATCGGCGACGGCATCAAGGACAACCCGGACTTCGTCGCGATGGATCCCGAGTCGCTGCGCGAGCTCGAGACCGATCACACGTGGCTCGAATGGAAGGCCCTGCGGCAGTACCTCGGCATCTACGCCGAGGCGCAGCAGGAGATGCCCGACATCAACTACCTGATCGCGATCGACACGCGCTACGTCGCCGAGGCCGCGCTCGCGAAGGGTGATCGCGCGGTGGTCGAGCTCGCGTTCCGCTTCATGAACAGCTACCTGCGTGCGGCGCTCAACGCGCGCGCCGTGCGCACCGCGTACAACGTGCTCAACCAGTACCGGTTGCTCGTCGAGACCATGATCAAGAGCGGCGCCGATGACCTCGCGGTCGAGGGCGTGCGCCACATGATCTACTACGGCCGTACCAGCTACGACATGCAGCTCGGGTTCGTCACCGAGACGGTCGCGTACGATGTCTCCGCGCTCTGCGAGTTCGCGCACTCGACGATGCCGGCGTCGGTGTCGCGCGCGGATCTCGACGACAAGATGCTCGCGATGTTCCTCGAGCTCGATCAGCCGCTGCGCCTCAAGCGCCAGGAGAGCGGTCTGCAGGGCATCCGCAAGGCGCAGATCAAGCTCGCCTGTTACTACCTGCTGGCCGGTGCCGACGATCGCGCGCGGAAGGTCGCGCTCGACATGGCCGGCGAGGATCGCGCGCGCCTCGATTCGATCAAGGAGCAGCTGTCCAAGGTCGAGTCGAAGGAGTTCTGGGAGATCATCGACCGCGGTCGAAACTTCGAGTACATGCCGCCCAAGCAGAAGGACCAGATGGAGAAGTTCTTCGCGATGCTCGGCTGAGTCGGTATCCTGAGGGCGTGCGTTGGTTGATCGCGCTCGCGTTGTTGCCGGGGTGCAAGTCGCTCCTCGGCTTCGACGAGCTCGCGTCCGGCGATGCGGCGACCGACGGCCCGACGCCGGACACGACACCCGACGGCCCGCAGTCGCTGTGCTTCGGGACCACCGAGATGGTCTGCCTCGCCGCGGCGCCGACGGACGACGTCGACATCGGGCTCGGCGACACGATGGTGCTCGGCACCTCGAGCGGGTGTGTGATGCCGGCGAGCACCACCGTTCCGGATGCGTGCGTGATCGCGGTCCGTTCGTTCACCACCGCCGGAACGTTCCGGGTCACGGGGAGCAGACCCCTCGTGGTGCTGGTGTCCGGCATCTTCGAGGTTCAGGCGACCGGGCTGATCGACGCAGCGAGCCGCGCCGGCGGAGCGGGCCCGGGCACGCGTGACTGCCCGCCAGCCTCGACACCCACTGGTGGCGGCGGTGGTGCCGGCGCGAGCCTGGTCGCGAGGGGTGGGAATGGCGGCCAGGGTGGCAGCGGCGCCGGCGGGCAGTCGGCGACGGGCACGGCGATCGCCGGGCTGGTCGGCGGTTGCATTGGCTCGGCGGGAGCGGGCGTGCTGGCCGGGGCGGGTGGCGCCGGCGGTGGAGGCGTCCTGATCATCGCCGGCTCGGTGTTCGTCGACGGCCGTATCGATGCGTCGGGGCAGGGTGGTGCCGGTGGCGGTGGATCGTCGTCGGGCGGTGGCGGCGGCGGATCCGGTGGCGTGATCGTGGTCGACGCTCCCAGCATCTCGATCAGGTCCACCGGTGTGATCACGGCCAAGGGAGGCGGCGGGGGCGGTGGTTCCGGAATCGACGCGGCGGACGGAGGTGCCGGTGGCGATGGCGATGCGCCCAAGCCCGAGAACTCGGCGTCGGGTGGTTCAGGTGCTGAGCCAGGGTCCGGGCAGGGCGGCGCCGGTGGAGGCAATGGCAATGGCAACGCCGGCGGCAGCTCTGGTGTGCGCGGTGGCGGCGGCGGTGGCGGCGCGACCGGCGTGATCCGGTTGATCACGCCGATGCTGGTCAACGACGGCGCGGTCGTGCCGGCTGCACTGCAGTAGCGCGCGTGCGCGCAGCGGGCGCCTTCGCACGAGTCGTGCGAGGCGTGGGCTCGACCGGGGCGGTCGCGTCGCCCGGACCATCCGGCCGAACCTTGCCCTTGGACTGCTGTTCTTTGACGACGTTGTCGTCGTGGATCTCGGGAAGCTTCGGCGCTTTCGGCATCCGCGGAGGCAATGCAGCAGGCGTGCTTACTTGAGCAGCGCCTGGTGCGCGTCGCGCAGCTTGCCCAGATCCTCGAGGCCGCGCTTGCGCGCGTCGGCGATCGCCTCCTTCTCGCCGACCGGGATCCGGACCTCGTAGTAGCTCTTGAGCTTCGGCTCGGTGCCCGACGGACGCATGATCACGCGGCGTCCACCGGCGAGCTTGAACACCAGCACGTCCGAGGGCGGGAGCCCACCTTCTCCCTTGGCCAGATCGACGGTCGACTCGATCGCGTGACCGCCGAGGTTCGCGGGCGGCGACGCGCGGAACTTCGTCATCGCGGCCTTGATCTGGACCATGCCCTCGGCGCCGGGCTTGGTGAGCGAGACCTGCTCGGTGACGAACAGCCCGACCTTGCGATAGATGTCGTCGAGGTGATCGCGGACGGACTTGCCGCGTGCGCGATTCCACGCCGTGAGCTCGGCGAACAGCAACGCGGCCGAGACGCCGTCCTTGTCGCGGACCAGCGGGCCGACCGAGTAGCCGAGCGCTTCCTCGTAGCCCATCACGAAGCGGCCGTGATGCTTCTGCTCGTACTCGATCGCCGCGTTGCCGATCCACTTGAAGCCGGTGAGCGTCTCGCGATAGTCGGCGCCGGCCTGCTGGGCGAGGAAGCCGAGCAGCTGCGACGACACGATCGTGGTGGCGACCATCCGCTTGTCCTTGGGCCCGACGGTGAGCAGATAATCGGCGAGCAACACGCCGAGCTGATCACCGGTGATCGCCGCGTAGGTGCCATCG
>Ga0075163_10008708_pt1 | contig 13328 bp, 15 predicted proteins | sample JI1023141ADNA_FD_71478 | JGI IMG/M metagenome (GOLD analysis project Ga0075163, IMG submission 71478) | Wastewater effluent complex algal communities from Wisconsin, to seasonally profile nutrient transformation and Carbon sequestration -... | ecosystem: Engineered > WWTP > Effluent > Algae...
CTCAGGGGCGTGTTGGTGGCGCCCGCTGCGATGCTGGCCAGCTTGTCGACTTGAGCAGGCGCCATGAAGCCCGCTGGGCCCGCGCCACCTGTAGCCAGCGCGTGCAGGGCGCCGCCGGCCTGATCCCCGTGCGCGTGGGTGTGGTTGGATCGGGATGCCTCAGTTGATCCGCCGGCATCGCTGGTGCTGGCAATGGCCGGCGGGGCGATGTTGCTAAGCTGGGGCCCGATGCTCACCGGCAGCGGCTGACCAAAGAGGCGCCGCCACGCGGCGCGATAGTCCGCGGGCGAGAGTGCGAGCGCGGCAAGCTCGCCAACCAGCGCCGAAGCCGCGCGGCCAACCTGTACCAGCCCGTTAGACGACAGCGGCGCCGGCTGGGCCAGTCCGAGAATAAAGGCGCGCACTTCCTCGAACGTGAAAGCTAGCCCGAGCTTGGCCAGCTCGCCCACGCGCACGGCGCGGCCGGCGGGGTCATATGTTCCGACGCGGGGCGGCCATTCCGGCGCGGAGGCGTCAATCACGGGACGCGCTACCTCGGCACGATGAGGAACGGCGGCCGGCTGCTGCACGTCCGGACTGCCGCCGAGTATGCCGCTTAGGAAGTCCTGAATGATCGGGATGCGCAGGCGGGCCAAGTCGCCGCGGGTTGCCAGTGCTCTAAGTTCGGCCTGTAACTCGTCGACTCGCCCCATTCAGGATCCTTACGTGGGACAACAAAGGACGCCCGCCGGCACGGTCGTCGTTGTGTCGTTTAGGGTTGGCTGGCAGTTCCAGCCCGAGCCGGTTGCAGTGCAGTCAATCGCTCGGTCAAAACCTCCACAAGCGAATGCCATGTTGTAGACGATTCCGACGTTGACCTTGCCGCAGCCGAAGTAGACCGGATAGGCGAAATTCGTGGCAGCACACTGTGTAGTGTCAATAAATCCGGGCGTCGCATAGCTGCTCGGGTACTGCGCCGCATAAAATCCGTTGAGCTGGTGGCACTTGGGATCCGCCTGTAGATCCGTCGCCACCGTGCAGAGCTTGAAGCCTGCTGCACAGAGTCCGCTGGCCTGCCCTTTGTCCAGATGCGCAACCGGGCAGGCCCAGGCGCGGCCGATGGGTGTACCGCCTGGAACCGTGCAGCCGGTCAAGCTCATGTCGATGGAAAGATCACTTGCTCCGCTATCGTCGGGACTCGCCCCGCAGGTCTGGTTGCCCAGGCAAGCCAGACCTGCGGGGCATGAGTGCTCGGCATCGCAGCGCAGGATGACGCGGCTAGGATCCACGTTGAAACAGGCTGTAACGAAAAGCAGGGGCAGGATTTTGCGCATGATTTCGACGCTATCCCGTTGGGGTCGGTCTGGCTAGCTCCTTGAACGCTGCCTGAAGCTGTCCGATAGCGGCACGCATACCCGCCAGTTCGTCAGCAAATTCCTGGCGCAGCTTCGCGTGAATGCCTGCGAGGTCTTTTTCCTGCGCTTCAACCTTCGCAAGGTCCCGCTTCGCAGACGTATCGCAGCAGTCATCGAGCTGTTGCTTGAGCTGGTCCAGGTACATCCCGGCCCTTCTTGCTCCTGCGTCGAGCGTGAGCCAGTTGATCTCTGATTCGATGCTCATGGCTGCACAGTCGCCTGCCCAGCGATCACGGACACATGCAGGTCTAGAGCCGAATTGCCGGGCAAGGTGCTAATAGCAACGAGTTGGAAGCCTACCGACGTAATGGCCGTAGCGCCGATTTGGAGGGGGGCGCCTGTCGCGTTGCAAACAATTGGTATCGCTGGCTGGAACGCCACCGATGAGACTCCATCAGCCGCTCGGTATCGGAACTCTGTTCCGAAGGTCACGACGGCAAAGGGAGTGCCAGCCGCGACACCGCCAGAAGGAGCGTTTACGCGAAAGTACATCGCGCGATCGGTGTTGCGGTTCGCGTACGGATAGCCTGGAACCCCGCCGCTTAGGCTGGTTAGCGGGATGATGGTTAGGCCCGCAACGATAGACATCGCAGACGGCGGCCGGCTCGGATCATGATGAATGTCGATCGCGCTGCTGTTGAGGCCCGTGAAGAGGCGGGCCCATGCCTGCCTATACTGGTCTAGGCTCAGCGCGCGGCTTTGGACTTCAGCGCTCAGCGCGTTGAACACGCGGAAGATCTGAACCTTGGCCTCTGGCGTCGGCGGAGTCGCCTGGATCAGGCCCAGGTTCGCGGCGCGGGGTTCTTCGTAGGTCTGAGCCAGCGCGGCCGTGGTCAGCTCACCGAGCGCGGTCACGCGGCCCGTTGCGTCATACGTACCGCTGACGGGTGGCCAACTCGCCCCGCGTGCAGCCGCTTCGGTAGCAACCACAGGACGGTTGATCCCGGCATTGAGATCAGGAATGGTCTGCGGCTCAGTGGTCGGCTGGGAAGCGTAGGCGGTGCCGATGATCCAATCGCGCACCGTGTTGATCAGCAAGCGGACGGAGTCAGACGAACTTAGCCAGCTGTCGATCTTGTCGTTGGCGCGCTCTGCTTCATCGCGGGCCCGGCGCAGTCGCCGCTGGGTGTCATCGTCCAGGCGAGACCACCAGGCAACGCCGGCCAGCGCCGCGCCGGTCAGGCCACCTACGAGTTGGTTCTGATTGTTATCTTGAGGCATGGGCATATCTCCTTTTCATATCAATGTTCAGTGGACGATTAGCGACGGCGGCTGCGCCGACTCGACGAGGAATCACGCGAGAGCAGCACGCCCACCCCCAGACCCATGGCGCCTAGGGCCAGACCCGAGCCGAGCCCCGAAGAATTGGAGCTGCTGCTGTTGCCGAGAAACTGGCTGATAACCTTGGCCGCGCCCGCTCCCGACTTGATGTCGACCGCCGTGATCTCGTCTTCGATCAGGTCCTGCGAGGTCGCGATGGAGTCTTGCTGAGCCTGGATCACATCAATCAGGGCGGGCACAAGCTCGGGATACTTGGACCGCAGCGCTTCAACGTTGCCCAGCGCTGTGCGGAGCCGCTCTTGACTCTCCTGGAGATCGTCGATCTTCCGGTCGAGTGCGCGCCCCTGGAGATAACCAATCACGGTTTCTGCGGACTCTGCACCCGTGCGAACCCAATTTCCCGTACTCATCCCGCCGCCACCGCCACCGCCTAGCGTCGGCCCGCCGAGCGCGGAGCCCTGCTGCCCCTGCATCGAACGCAGGTAGTTATTCGCCTTCAGATAATCGGCCTCGCTCGCAAAATAGATCCATTCCCCATTGGGCAGCTGCGCGCGGTAGCCCTGCGTCATCGTGGCTTGCATGGTTGCCGCCGTTGGCGTGGTCTGCATCGCAAACGGATTGCCATCGCTTCCGCCGGATGCGACCTGAAACGTACCCGGCGCTGTCTGTGTCAAAATGATCTTCTCGCCCATCTGTCTCTGCTCCTTTCACTGCTCTAGTAAATTTTTCCGCGCCAGTCGGCGCCGAACATCTGCGCGAGCGTGGCAGCCGGAACCACCCAGCCCCGCGCCCCATCCCAAGCCAGTACCGCCTTGTCCGCGTCCAATCCAAATTGGGAAGGACTCTGCGAAGCGTAAAAAGCCGACCAGCGGCCGGGGATGCCGGCCAGCCCGAACCCATCGGTAGGACTATCGCCAACAACGGGACTACCACCCGCAATCAGCACAAACTGCCCGCCCTGATTCACCAGCACTTGGGAAAGCGGAACCTTATTGCCGTTCAGCCTGCCGTAGACTTCGTAAGTACGAAGCCCGGCCGGGCTCGTCGTGCCAGGGGTGCCGGTGGTGCCGGTGGTCGTCGTCCCGCTGGCGTTAATCGCCGCGATCTTCGCTTGCTTGTCGCGGACCTGTGCCGCGAGCTGCGCGGCTTGCTCCTCGGCCTCCAGCTGCACAAGGAGATCCTGCGCTGCGCGGAGCTTGTCTTTGGTCTCGGCCGTGGTCGCAGCTTGCTTGGCTGCGACGTCCTCGCGATAGCGAAGGCGCGTCCAGCGAACCCACGACGCACCGCCGCGGTACTTCCACTTTCCGAACGGAACAAGGTAATCCTTGCCGCCGCTCTCGTTCGGGACTTCGTAGACCGGATCCTCGCCTACGTCATCGATATCAAAACCGAAGGTCTTCAGGAATCCGCGGGTATCGGGACCGTACGGGCTATTGCTCAGCCAGTCCCTCTGTTTTCCCACACCGCGGGCACCCGTCGGTATGCCCTCCGTTCCGAATCCGTATTCAAGGCCCGCGCCGATCGTATTGCCGGGCGCCACTGTAACAATCCATGGCATGGTGTCCGCTCCTATGACTCGCTGAGTATTCCGAGAAACCGCAGACCCGAGAGAATCCGCTCTCGGTACATCTCGCGTTTTTCGTCTGGGATCCCCGGACTCCGAAAAGCGTGGATGTAAAAGCTGATGTCCTCTGCCGTGACGGAGTCCGTCGCCACTGCCTCAACCGCGGCCCGCAGGTTTAGCAGATAGACGGGGCGCAGGGCCTCATGGAGGTCGTCCCGTCTAAGCATTCGGCTCCAGTATTCGATATCTTCAAGCGTGGCTCCGCTGGGCATGCGTCGCATGGGGACAATGGGATCCTCGGACGCTGCGTTGCCTTCGGATTCCTGATCATCCTCGGAGCCCTGATCGTCCGGCGCTTCCTTATCGTCCTCGGACTCCTTATCTTTTTCGGACTCCTGATCGTCCGTCGATGCCGGTTCTTTCGGGGCTTTCGGCGCAAACGTCGGGGCGTCAAAGTCTTTTACTCGGGATGCCTCGGGCTTTTCTCCGGTGGCCATATTCACCAGATCCTTGACCGCACCGATCCCGAACTGAAAGCCCTTCGCCCCCGCGTCACCGCCTCCCGCAACGCCCACCACTGCGCCCCCAAGCCCGCCGACAACGTCCAGCCCCTTATACGCAATGCCCTTTGGATCTAACTCGTCGTTCGCCATGTCTAAGCCTTCGATCCTCTGCCAGGTCGCAGAGGCAGAATTGACAGCGGTTCAATGGGATCCCCGTAGTCGCCACGCTCGCCGCGAGAGCGATCCCAGTCCGATGCTCTAACTTCAAAATGAAGGTGCGGGGGCGAGCGAAATACGCCGCTTGAACCCGCAGGCGCTACGGTCCCCAGCCAATCGCCTGCCTTGACCTTCGCACCGTCCTTGATGCCAAGGGCAACCTTTCCCAGGTGCAGGTATCGGTACACGTTGCCGTCGTCCCCTTGCACATCCACCCAGAGGCCCGCCAAGACTTGGGCATCCTTGCCGCTTTCGCGACCGTCGACCACCCGAAGCACGCGCCCCGCCACCGCGGCGCGTACTCGGGTTCCGGCCGGTGCCATGAGATCGCGCCCCTTATGCGGCTTTCCATGACGATCGGGCATCACGGGATCACCGACTCGTGTGATCTGCGTAAACGGAATCGGCCAGAGGGGTTGGCTGCTCGGCTTGGATTGAGGCACTGCGCTTGCTCTCCTCTTCGGCTTGGATGCCCAGTAGACGAACCCGATCGATCCTGCTGTCGCGCCCAGCACGCCCAGCCACCACGCGACCTCTTCACCCGTTGAGCGGCTCACGGATTCCCCCGCCGCAGCCCTGCCCAGGTGAGAAGACCCAGCCCCAGCGCACCAGCCAGACCGCCGAGCACCGCCGGCAGATAGGATCCACTGTCCGACTCCGGGGCCCACGCCGTACGCGGCCGCGTCCCGCTTTTTGCATCAAAGAGACCGAGCGCCCACCAGAAGCGCAGCGCAACCGGGACCACAGAAGAGACAGGCTCGTTTACCTCGCGATCTGCTGCAATGCCGTAGCCTGCCGCGTACCAGCGCCGTGCGCTATCACTGCTGGGTATCGCACGCTGCCACAGAGGATCGAGCTTCGCGGCTTGAGCGAGGATTTCAAACGCGCTCGGCATCGGTCCGGTGGGCGTGCGCTTCAGGTCATCAGCGAGGCCCATGTTTTCCTCCCGTGAGCGCCACCGCGCCGACACCCCCCACCAGGATCGCCGCTCCGACGATTCCCAGACTCCAGTTTACGGAGCGCTGCCACTCCTTCTTTTTCTTGCCCAGCTCGACGGCTGCGCGCTCAGCTGTGACGGCTCCCCCTGCGCCCACGATCCGATCCCCAAGCGTCAACCGCCGATTGACCGCGCCCGCAAATCGGCGCGGTAACAGACGCGCTCGCACCGCTCGCAGCAGGCGCCGCAGACGTGCGAAGGCGACTGCACCGACAATCCCTGTAAAGGCGTCGATCACAGCATCCGTCATTGCTGCGGCAAAGGCTCTCGCTGCTGCGTCTAGCTCGGTCTCGGTCTTGGCTTCGCTCGCTTGCACGACAGCCGCGGCCAGCCCCAGAAAATCCTTCCCAGCCTCATACAGCCCATACGCAGCCAGCGCGGCATCTACCAGCCAGCCGGCCGGCGTAAACTGCACACCGATCCAGACCGCCAGCAAGAAGCCGAAGGCTAGCGCAGTGTCGGGATCCCACAGCTCCGCCAGCTTGGCGCGTGCAGCTACGGGCAGGTATTCAGCCGAGCGCGCGATGGTCTCCAGGATGCGATCAAGCGCCGACTCTGACGCGAGACCGGGCGCGGGCTGGCTGCGCTCAAATCCATCAAAGCGCTGGACGCGGCTATCGGGGCTTGCGCTGCTCACGACTTCGCGCGCTCCCCGAGCTTGCCGAGGTTGACCGCATAGTATCGCCGCAGCTCGGGATGGAGCGGCCCGGCAAGGACAGATTGCCACACGGCCCGCGCGTCGCTTTCGCTCGGGTAGGGATCTATTACGCCTCGCTGTCTCAGCTGCTCCTCCGCGAACCATCTCTGTTCTGGCAAGAGATCGGCGCGGAATAGTTGGCGCTTGTAGAACGCAATTTCCTGACTGCCGCTCTGTGTCGGGTAGTCGGCTGTCTCAAACTGACGTACTCGACTGGGTGTCACAGCTGCTGATGGCGGCGGCGGCGCAGCTGGAGCCGGACGCGATGACGCAGGGTTAAACTCGCTGACAAGATCAGAGGGCGGTGGCTCCCGGCTGACGATTGCGCTCTGCGCCTGCTTGAACACGGGATTTTGCACCGCGTCTTTTAGTCGGTCGGCCCCGATCTCGTTGACCGCAGAGACGAAGTAGGACGACGCGCCCGCGAGCGCTGCGGCATCCTCTGCCGCCGTCGCCTTGTCTATGAACCTTTCGAGCGGCGCACGGAAGAACCCGAACGCGAGCGCCACAGCTGGAAGCCCTGCCTTGCTGAGGTCTCGGCCTCCTCGCCACTCGGCGAGCAAGTAAGACAGCGCCCACGCGACTTCTAGCGTCAGCATCTGCCGGACATCCGCAGCGAGCGGGGCCCGTGCCATCGCTCGACTCAGCTTTATAGCGACCTCGCGAACAGCCGCCATCTTATTTCCTCCCCTCGCGTCCCTCTAGCTGGCGCCGCAGCTCCGCGATCTCAGCGCTGGCCGCGTCGATCGCGTCTTGCTTAATCGCTTCTTCGTCGATGTCTTCACGCCACCGGAAACGCAGCGAGCGGAACAGGTTGTGAAGGCCCAGGTTCTGAAGGATCAAGCCGAGGTCATGCGCGTACTCACGGCCCCACCCCGCGACAAACGGCAACGGCTGGCCCTTGCTGTCCGTCAAGACACTTCCCTTCGCATCGGTAGCAACGCTGGGACGGGTGAGCAGCTCGACCAGCCAGATCGCGCTTCCCACGGCCCCAGAGGTGCTCTGCAACACGTCCACGTTGCCGTAAAAGAAGCTCTCGCGAGGATCCTTGCCCTCTTTCTGAAGCGATGCCTTGCGCGACTCTGCGAGCGCACGCCACGCAAGGTTGATTAGCTCGGTCAGCGCTTGCGCACTCGCCGTGCTGCCCCCATCAATCGCTGCGCGCCGCAGCCGGCTTCCCTGCGGCTTCACCAAGGCGAGCATCTGTTCCTCGCTTGCCGCCACCTTGGCCACTTCCCGCTTCGCCGCGGTCATCTCCTTTTTTTGCTTGCCCATGGCGCCCTGAGTGGTCGCCAGCGCTCGCTGCGCAGCGGCGGTTTTTTCCTTCTCCGCTTCGAGGCGCCGCATCGCCTTGTCTTCCGCGGTTTCCTTCTTAGCCATGCTGTGGATCTCCTCGTGTCGGCATTTACAATCAGACCTCTGAAACCTGCGCCGCTGCCTGCCTGATGGCATCCACCGGGCTCACCTTTTCCGCCGGAAGCAGGCTGCCTTGCGCGCTTGGATGTGCGCGGGATAGCTCCGCGTAGCGCCGCGCAAAGCGGCCGAACGCAACCGGACGCGCACCTAGCGCAGAGAGAACCCGCAGCAGCGATTCCCCATACTGCGCCGTCAGCACAGCCGGGCCGCCGTCCATGCCTGTCTGCCGCAGGTACGAATCGACGTTGACGCCGCGGCGCCGAATCTCCACCAGATCGCGCACGGCTGCTGTGATCGCGGGGCGTAGATCCCAGTCTGCGCCGCCCGCAGCCGCGGACAGGATCCACGGTGCGCCGCGGGCAAGCGTCCCCCGCAGCTGCGCGCCGGCTTCCTCAAGTAGCGCTGCATCGGGCAGGAGTGCGCCCACCAAGACGCGCTCTACAAGCCGCTTGCCATCCTCTGAAAAGCTCTCGCCGTCCGCTTCGAGTAGCCGCGCAGCGTTGCGATCGTTGACGATGCCCGCGCGACGCAGCGCCATTGCAAACGCGCGACTCTGCCGGCTCGCGAGGTACTCAGCAAGGCTCAAATCATCGCCAAGACCCACCGATAGAATCTCTAGCGCCTCATCGCTGAGCCGCCGGCCTTCCGCTACCGCTTCCTCGCGTGCTCCCAGTGATTGCAGTAGCGGAATGTTTGCCAGCCGCACCAGCTCTCGGAGCGTCGCCACATAGTTGGGACTATCCGGGGCGGGGGTGCTAATGACCCGCACCACTACAGGATCTTGGACCGCTTCGATCTGCGCCTTGCTGAATCCGAACAGGCCCGCATGACTCAGCAGGTAGTTTCGCGCCGTCTGCTCACCGTACGAGTAATGCAGCTGCAAAGCCTGGGTGCGTCCGTTGCCACCGAGCACGATCCCGCCAGCCGTCACCAGGGGCAGCCCATCGATCGCACCGGGCGCCCCGTTGAAAACCAGCTCCGGGATCAGGTTCTGCGCGATGGAGATCACTTTCAGCTGCTCGCCTTTGTCTCGGTCGTAAGCGCGCTCTTGCACGGTCGCGGGATACGCCGCGTTGGGCGCAAAGCCGCGGAGCGGATTATGCGAAGGCACGAGCGACCAGACCGACGCCAAGCAGAACCGCGATGGGCTTACTACTGGCGACCCTTGCGCCGCAGCGAGTACCAGCGGCGCAGGCAGACCGCACAGCCCGCCCGTGAGCCCCAGCTTGCACGAGTCAAGCGATGGAGGGCACGACGCAGCCGCCCGCGCGCTGCGGGCCTTGCGCGGTGGCTTGGGCGGAGGATTCTCCGCGCGCTCGATCTGCGCGGTGATGCGCGCAGCTTCCCGGCCTAGCTTCTCGGTCTGCTTCTTATCGGCCTTCCGCAGTGAGATCTGAACCGTTTGCAGCTGCGCCTTTAGGTTCTTGAGTCTCTCGGTCCGTGCTGGATCGCGCAGCTCATCGGCTCCGAAGATCTCCCCACGCTTGGCACCTTTTGGAGGACGCTTTGCGGGCACTTCAATCTCTGGGTTCAGCGTGATCTGCTGGCCGTCGCAGCTGCACACCGTGCGGGCCGCGTGCTTTGCCCGCTGCCCCATGCGCCACTCGGCCACAAAGTACGGCTCAAGCTCGGCAAGGGTCTTGCGCGTCCACCGGATACCGGGAAAGCGACCGGCTAGCGCCGCCTCCAGCTCTGCCCACCACATCGGCGGCGGGTATTGGTTCAGGCGGGAGATCACCGGCTGCCTCGCGTCGTTCGGCGCGCGATCCCGATCTTCCTGCGCAGCTTCTCAAAACCCAGATCGATCCCATCGACCACCAGCTCGCTCACATGGGCGCGCACGCGCTCCCCGACATCTGCGAGCGCCTCCGCTGTGCGCTCCCGCAGCTGCGCAGCGGCCGAGGGTTCGGGCAGCTCTGCGCCGCAGTCGACCGCCCCGCAGATCGGCCGCTTGCCGCGTCCCTTTATCGCGTTGGCCTCTCCGCACGCGGGACACTCGACCGCGCCCACAGACTCGATCCACAGCCTCCGAGCGCGGAGGTACTCGGCCCGCTTCTCGGGATCCGAAAGGGTCTTATATGCTGCCGCGATCTCCTCGAAGCGCTCCCGCGCTCCGCCCTTGTCCGGGTGATTCTCGGCCGCGCCCTGCCTATACGCGCTCTTTAGCTCATCATCGGTCGCATCAAGACCGACGCCCAGCAGACGAAATAGGTTCTTCATGCGTGCAGCCTTCGCCGCGGTGGCGTGCAGATCGCGGCCAAGTGCTGCACAAAGCGCAGGAACAGATCCCGCGACGATAGGAGCATCATGATCGCGGTGTCACTGAGCCCGACCAGCTGGCGCTTGACCATGCGCCAAGCGGCATCAGGGGACCACGCCGCCGCGCCATGAACCGGAATCAGGCTGCGAGTGATCGGTGTGGGCTTGGCAGCGGTGGCTTGCTGCGCGCTCGGTGCGGCGACAGCATCAGCCGGCTTGTCGGTAGCTTTTTCGGCGGTCTTCTCGGTCTCGGCCGCGGTCGGTGCCTGGGGGGGCATCGCGGCGGCTTTCGGCGGCTCGGGCTTCGGTGGTTCCGGCGGTGGAACCGCAGCGCGCTTATCGCTCTCGGTCGGGCTGCCAGGCAGTGCAGCGGCAGCGCCTTCGCGCGCATCAATGACCTCGGTGTGTCGCCCTTTCTTCTTCTTCGGACGGCCCGACTTAATCGCGGTCTTTACGATGTCCTTCGCGCCGTTTATCAGATTCGTCGCGAACCCTGCCCAGTCGGTCGGCGGCGGCGGCGGTGGCGGCGGCGGCGGCATCTTCACCGCCTCCGCCGTCTCCCTGAGCAGCCGCGTCACCTCGGCCACCGTTGCGGCCATGTTCTTGGACGCTTCTAGCTGCGCTTTGGTCTCATCGGTCAGGCCGCGCCGCAGCTCGGCAAACTGTGCCATCGTGTCGCGCTGCTGCTCCTGCAAGATCAGCACAAGCTCGGCTTCCGCCTTCCAATGCGTCAGCTTCGCCTGAGATTTCCGCTCGCTCTTTGCAAGCTGCTGATAGCCAAACTGCCGACGCAGCGAGTTATCTTTTTTCGCCTCGCTGGCGTCGTCGTCCTCCTCCTCTTCATCCTCCGCGACCTCATCAGGCCGCGTGCGGTAGTAGTAGGAGATCGGGGCCGAGCCCAGCACCGTCTTTTGGGCGTTCACGAAGAAAATAACGTGCTCGCCTTCCGGCACCCCCCGTGGGGTCTCGAAAGGCTCCAGCGTGAACCAATCACGGGCCGGCGTCTCGCCGCCCTCCCGCAGAGCCGGCGGGTATAAGCGCACTCGATGATCTGAAAAGGTGACTTCTATTTGAAAGCCGATAACGCCGGGCGGGCGCGGGATGCTGGCTACCTGTTCATATAGTGACGCCGCTGGCGGAGAACTGCTTGCCGATTTGCCCATTAGTGTACACCCATCATTTGCCGCATACCGAATCAGAGAAGAAGCAATTATCCCCCAATTAAGAAGGAGGGCAATGTCATCGTAGGCCGGAAAAATTGTGCAAAGCAAGCGCAAATCGTCCGCTCCGCCGCTGTTCTATTTTTCGCAGCCGCGTAAAAGATTACGTCTTATGTAAACCACTTAAGACTCAACATTCACTGACGGTGCGGGGCGCATTTACACCGTCTTATGTAAACTAGATAAGATGACCGACATGAAGGCCCGCCACCCTCGGACCACTGCAAGCAACCGGGGTGTGAGAGAAAGGGGAATGTCGCGCTAGAAGCGCACCTTGGGATCCGCGGGGATCCACAGGCCCCCGATCAACTCACGCGGGATATCCAGCGGCTCACCCAGGCGATCGAAGTACCGAACAACGTAGAGACCAGCGACGGGGACCGCCGGCAGATCGAAGGGAGCTAGCTGAAAGCCCGCGCGCCCCTTGGGAAAAAAGTGGAGCGGCCCCGCATCGGTGCGCCGGATCCCGAGTCTGTAGCTGACAGCGTCCGCAGGTGCATACCCACTCAAGTATTTTTCCTGCTCCGCGTAGCGATCTCGCTCGGCCCGATCGCCTATCCGCGCGCTGCTGGCGAGGGCACTGTGGCTGCGGCTGCAATATCGAGCATTAGCCGACAGATAAGCGGGGAGCTCATCGCCGCAGTAGAGGCAGATCCGCGGGCCCGCAGGGCTCTCGCCGGCTGCCTGATCGGCCAGCCGCTTACGGGATGCAAGCGTGCTGTGGCTGCGGCAGCAGTAGCGCGCCTGCCTTGCCAAGTTGGCCGGTAGCTCTCGCCCACAGTGTAAACAAATACGCTCCAATGTCTGCCCCCTGCTAGAAGTATCAACACATAGTATCAACTGAAAGAGGCGCTCGCATGCCTCCAAATACAGGCACAAGGGCAGCTCTTGGAAAGGATAGAACTATCAACATGTAGTATTAGGAGATATCAATACGTTGCGCTAGAGAACTATCAAATTTTACATTGTAGATGAGTTCCCAATTTCCGCTGTGATTAGTTGTTACTTCTTGCCTTGTTCATCTGGAAAAATGCTCCTTCAGGCAGCAGCCCAGGCGCAAGGCGCGCCTGTTCTGTCTTATGTAAATTACATAAGACAGAACAGGCGGCGAATCGTCTTAGCTAAATTACATAAGACGCGGCCGCAGCCGACTACCGAGCGAACCTAGGGGTTCGCTGCTCCAGTCGGGCAACGGATGGCCGCGGGGCGCGCAGCCGATGAAGGATCGCCCAAGTAGCGCCCCCAACCGCGGCAAGCCCCCCGACCACGTACAGCCCGATCGCGGCGTTTGATAGCTTCGGGCCTCGCTCCTCGATCGCGGCCCGCTCATCGGCGAACACGCCTCCATAGAGCCGATCACGGTCACTGAGCGCCGCCGCGCCGCAGCCGATCCCACCGACCAGAAGCGCAGCCCCACCAGCCAGCAGGCCAATTGCGCCGGCCGGAACGCGGGCGGGCTTTTCGGTCACGGGGGCCGAGACAGGGGCCCGCACTGCCCGCGCAGCCAGCGTCGCGCGCAGTCGAGCCATGCGCCCCTCGGATAGATCGATCTCGCTCTGCGTCAGGTCGGCACGCTTGGCCGCTAGAAAGCGCTCCTCAAACTGGATCGCCTCGTCGAGCTGGCCGAGCTTCTCCATCGTCTGACTGAGGTTATGCAAAAGGTCGGGCGCTTTGCTTAAAGCGTAACTCGCCTCAAATTCGATCCGCGCCTCTGGATACTTCCCGTGCCGGTACAGATCGATCGCGGTGTCGAAGTGCTGCGAGGCGAGCGCGATATTCTG
>Ga0075163_10008709_pt1 | contig 13327 bp, 12 predicted proteins | sample JI1023141ADNA_FD_71478 | JGI IMG/M metagenome (GOLD analysis project Ga0075163, IMG submission 71478) | Wastewater effluent complex algal communities from Wisconsin, to seasonally profile nutrient transformation and Carbon sequestration -... | ecosystem: Engineered > WWTP > Effluent > Algae...
GTCGCTTTCCCGGCGCACACCGACGGCCGCGGCTTCTCGGTCGGCCGCCGGCTGCGCGAGCTCGGCTACACCGGCCGGCTGCGTGCCGCCGGGCCGATCATCTCCGACCAGTTCCGCATGGCCCGCCGCGTCGGCTTCGACGAGGTCGAGATCCCCGACGCCCTCGCCGAGCGCCAGCCCGAGCCCCACTGGCGGCTGCGCCCGCAGGGGTCGTATCTGAACCGGCTGATCGCCTGACGCGGGGCTTCCGGCGTGAGGTGCCCGGCATATTCTTGATATTGCTGGCGTAAGCCTCCCGCGGCAATCGACCGAAGCGGGCCTTGGCCCGCGCGCCGCCGCGCTCCCTGCCCTTGGCCCGGCGAACGCGTGCGTTCGCTTGGTCGGGCCAATGACTCGCGGGCCAAGGCCCGCTTCGGTCGCTCACCGCGAACGCGGTGCTCGCGCTTCCGCGACCGCGCATCGGGCACGCCCGAATTCCCTCATCTCCATCAAGCCCTTGCCCCGGGTGCCGCGACCGATCCCCGCCCCCCGCATTCGTGAGTCCCCCTCCACGCACCGATCTGCTATCGTCCCGGGGAGAGAGGCTGCCGCCGTGGCGGGCCGATCCGTCGCCGCCGGCCTCCCGCAAGCGTCAAGCGTGTCGGAGGATGCCATGCCAGAGACCATCGGAAACCCGCTCTCCTGGAGCGTCGACCACGCCAAGGCGGTCGGCCAGCATCTCGGCTCGGTTGCCAGCCACGTCGGTCACGAGGTCGAGGATCTCACGCTGCCGAAGGTCCGCCGCATCGAGGTCCAGGATCTGCGCGACGTGCTGCGGCGCGGGGTCGACGACTTCATGGCGTGCCGGACCGACGTCGCGTTCCTCTGCCTGCTCTACCCGGCGATCGGGCTGCTCGTCGCGTGGTTCGCGCTCGACCGCAACCTGCTGCCGTTGCTGTTCCCGGCGATCTCCGGCCTCGCGATCGTCGGCCCGGTCGCCGCGGTCGGCCTCTACGAGATGAGCCGCCAGCGCGAGATGGGCGAGAACCCGGAGTGGTCGCACGCCTTCGGGGTCACGAAATCGCCGAGCTTCGGCGCGATCCTCGCCCTCGGCCTGATGCTCGGCGCGCTCTTCGTCGTCTGGATCCTGACGGCGCACGGCATCTACGCCGCCACCATCGGCACCGAGGCCCCGGCCTCGTTCGGCGCGTTCGCGCGGGACGTGGTGACCACCCCGGCCGGCATCGCCATGGCGATCATCGGCATCGCGGTCGGCGCGCTCTTCGCCGCGCTCGCGCTCGCGGTGAGCGTCGTCTCCTTCCCGCTGCTTCTCGACCGCGACGTCGGCGTGCCGGCGGCCATCATCACCTCGCTGCGCGTCACCGCGGCGAATCCGGCGCCGATCGCGGCCTGGGGCCTCATCGTCGCGGCCGGGCTCGTCCTCGGCTCGATCCCGCTGTTTCTCGGGCTCATCGTGGTGATGCCGATCCTCGGCCACGCCACCTGGCACCTCTACCGCCGCACCGTGGTGTGAGCCCTGCGCCCCGGCTCGGGGCCCTGGCCCGCGCCGGCGGCGGATTGAGGCCGCCGGCGATCCCGGGTAGAGAGCGGGACATGACCGATGCACCCGCTCCCGCCGCTGCCGCCCGCAACCCGAAGGTCGGCGTCGTCCTCGCCAATCTCGGCACTCCGGACGCGACCGACTACTGGTCGATGCGGCGCTACCTCAACGAGTTTCTCTCCGACCCCCGGGTGATCGAGCTGCCGCGCTGGAAGTGGCAGCCGATCCTGCAGCTCATCATCCTCTCGAAGCGCCCGAAGAGCTCCGGCGCCAACTACGACAAGATCTGGAATCGCGAGGAGAACGCGAGCCCGCTCCTCGTCATCACCCGCGCCCAGACAGCCGCCGTCGCCGCCGCGCTGGCCGAGCGGCACGGCGACCGGGTGATGGTCGATTTCGCCATGCGCTATGGCAATCCCTCGACGGCCTCGGTGATCGAGCGGATGGCCGCGGCCGGCTGCGAGCGCATCGCGTTCTTCCCGCTCTATCCGCAGTACTCCGCGCCCACCACCGCCACCGCCAACGACGAGGCGTTCCGCGCGCTCATGACGCTGCGCCGGCAGCCGGCGTTCCGCACGGTGCCGGACTACCACGACCACCCGCTCTACATCGCGGCACTCGCCGCCTCGGTCGAAGACGCCTATGCCGGGCTCGGGCGGCGGCCCGACGTGCTGGTGACGAGCTACCACGGGATGCCCGAGCGCTACCGCGACGCGGGCGATCCCTATTTCCACCAATGCCTCACCACCACCCGGCTCCTGCGCGAGCGGCTGGGGTTCCCCGAGTCCGAGGTGGTGGTGGCCTTCCAGTCGCGGTTCGGCCGCGAGGAGTGGGTGAAGCCCTACACCGTCGACGAGGTGGCTCGGCTGGCGCAGGCCGGCAAGCGCCACATCGCGGTGATGGCGCCGGCGTTCTCGGCCGATTGCGTGGAGACCCTCGAGGAGGTCGAGGGCGAGATCCGGGAGGCCTTCGTCGCCGCGGGCGGGGAGAGCTTCGCCTATGTCCCCTGCCTCAACGCGGCGCCGGCGCATGTGGAGATGATGGTCGCGATCCTCGAGCACGAGCTCGGCGGCTGGCTCTGAGCGCGCCTCAGCGCGGGTCGGCGGGAACCGTGGCGAGCCGGGCCAGCGCGTCGCGCGCCACGGCGAACGGCGCCACCGGCAGGCCGAGATAGAGCGTCAGCCCGTCGCGGATGACGACCCGCCCGTCCGGGAGCCGCTCGACGATCTCGCCCTGAACCGAAACGCGGCTCGAAACCTGGATGGTCTGGTACATAGGACGTCTCCCCTACCGGACGTTTGCCATGTCAGGCAAACTCTCTTGGTTTTGTTAGGGAATCGTAAACCGAGTCGGGTTCCACCGTCACGAAGATATCATCTGCGGCTCCCGCGACGTTGGTCGGACGCCGCGTGGACAGCCTAGGGTTGACAGGAAACCGAACGTCGGACATCGCGAGATTCGTCCCACATCAACAGGTTGAAGCTTCGCGCGTGCGGCTCGCCTGCCCGCGTCAGAGCCAATCGCGCAGGACGGCGAGGAGCGGCTTGTCGGCGGGCGGCATCGGGTAGGCCGGGAGCTCGCGCACCCCGACCCATTTCAGCGCCGCGTGCTCGCGCGGGGTCGGCACGCCCTGCCACTTTCGGCAGGCGTAGAGCGGCATCAGCAGGTGGAAGCGCTCGTAGGCGTGGCTGGCGAAGCTCAAGGGCGCGAGGCAGCTCGCCCAGGTGTCGATGCCGAGCTCCTCCGCGAGCTCGCGGACCAGGGCCGCCTCCGGGGTCTCGCCCGGCTCGACCTTGCCGCCCGGGAACTCCCAGAGCCCGGCCATCGCCTTGCCCTCCGGCCGCTGGGCGATGAGCACCCGGCCGTCGCGGTCGATCAGCGCGACCGCCACCACGAGCACGAGCTTCACCGCGCCCCTCCGTTAGCAGTGCTTTCACGCCAAGCGGGTAGCGCGTGCCAACGATCGCTCCACGCCGACTCGCCAGCGGCACGGCGATCCTGTATCCTGTGAAGGGGACGACCAGAAATGCCGGGAATGCTCAGGATCGACACCCTCAAGTTCGCCCGCAGCCTCTCGGACGCCGGCATGGACCCACGGCAGGCGGAGGCGCTCGTCCACGGCCTGAGCGAGGCGGACACCTCCGATTTCTCGACGAAGGCTGACGTGGGCGAGGTGCGCGCCGACATGGCCGAGCTGCGGGCGGAGTTGAAAGGGGACATGGCCGAACTGCGGGCGGACATGGCCGAGCTGCGGGCGGACCTGAAAGAGGACATGGCCGCACTGCGGGCGGACGTGAAAGCGGACATGGCCGCACTGCGGGCGGAGGTGAAAGCGGACATGGCCGAGCTGCGGGCGGAGGTGAAAGCGGACATGGCCGAGCTGCGGGCGGAGGTGAAAGCGGACATGGCCGCGCTGCGGGCGGAGGTGAAGGAGGACATGGCCGAACTCCGCTCCGAGATGGGCGTCCTGCGCGCCGACCTGGGCGATCTCCGCATCGAGACACGCGCCGAGACCGCGTTGCTGCGCACCACCATGGCCGCCGACAAGGCCGAGATGTTCCGCTTCATGTACCTGCAGACCATGGGCATCGTCGGGCTGACCACCGGGCTCACCGTCACGCTCATCAAGCTCCTGCCATGAGGCTGGCGCTCAGGAGCGATAGTCGGCATTGATCTCGATGTAGCGGTGGGTGAGGTCGCAGGTCCAGACCGTCGCCTCCCCGCCGCCGATCCCGAGATCGACCCCGACCACCAGCTCGGCGCGCTTCATGTAGGCCGCCCCGTCCGCCTCGCGGTAGCCCGGCGCCACCCAGCCGTTTTCCGCGACCAGGATGTCGCCGAAGCGGATCGACAGCCGGTCGCGGTCGGCGACCGCGCCGGACTTGCCGACCGCCATCACGATGCGGCCCCAGTTCGGATCCTCGCCGGCGAAGGCGGTCTTGACGAGCGGCGAGTTGGCGATGGCAAAGCCCACCTTGCGCGCATCCGCGTCGTCGGCGGCGCCCGTCACCCGCACCTCGACGAACTTCGTCGCGCCCTCGCCGTCCTTCACCACCTGATGCGCGAGGCCGAGCATCACGCCGCCGAGCACCGCCTCGAACGCATCCGCCCGCGGGTCGTCCGCCGCCTCGATCCGCGGCATCGCCGCGCGGCCGGTGGCCGCCATGACCAGCGTGTCGGAGGTCGAGGTGTCGCCGTCGACGGTGATCGCGTTGAAGCTCCGCCCCGCCTGGCGCGCGACCATCGCCTGCAGGAGCCCGGGCTCGACGGCGGCGTCGCTGAAGAGATAGACGAGCATCGTCGCCATGTCGGGCGCGATCATCCCCGAGCCCTTGGCGAAGCCCGCGATCGTCACCGGCACGCCGCCGAGCTCGACCGTGGCCACCGCGCCCTTCGGGAAGGTGTCGGTGGTCATGATCGCCCGCGCCGCCCGCTCGGCCGAGTCGGCCGAGAGCGCGTCGCGCAGGCCGCCGATCGCCGCGACGATGCGCTCGGCCGGCAGCGGCTCGCCGATGACGCCGGTCGAGGCGGTGAAGACGTGCCCCTCCGGCACCCCGAGGCTCCCCGCCACGGCCGCGACCGTCGCGTCGACCGCGGCGCGCCCGGCGTTGCCGGTGAAGGCGTTGGCGTTCCCCGAGTTCACGAGGATCGCGAAGCCGCCCTCCCCTGCCCCGTCGCGGTGCAGGGCGGCGAGCTTCTCCTCGCAGGCGAGCACCGGCCCCGAGCGCGTCGCCGACCGGGTGAAGACGCCGGCGATCGACGCGCCCGGCGCGATCTCGGCGAGCATCACGTCGAGCCGGCCGGCGTAGCGCACCCCCGCCTCGGCAGCGGCGAAGCGCACGCCGTCGATGGGCGGAAGCGCGGGAAAGCCGCCCGCGGGGGCGAGCGGCGAGACCGGCGACGCGGCCTTGGTGCCCATGGGCCGCGCCTCAGTTGCTGAGGAGCTTGCCGTCGCGGATCGCGGCCGGCGGCACGGCATCCTCGTTCACCTCGACCTTCCCGGCCTGGCGCAGCTCGGCGATCTTCGCCTCGATCGCCGCCTGGCGGAGCTCGTTCTCGATCTGCGACCGCGCCTCGTCGAGGGTCGGCGCCGCCGTCTCGCGGGTGTCGACGAGCTTCACCAGGTGCCAGCCGAACTGAGTCTTCACCGGGTCGGAGACCTGGCCCTTCTGCAGGCCCTGCACCGCGGTCTCGAACTCCGGCACCATCTGCCCGGCGCCGAACCAGCCGAGATCGCCGCCCGACGCGGCCGAGCCGTCGCTCGAGTTCGCCTTCGCCACCTCGGCGAAATCGGCGCCGCCGTCGATCTCGGCCTTGAGCGCCTTGGCCTTGTCCTCGCTCTCGACGAGGATATGGGCGGCGTTCCACTCGGTCGCGGGCTTGAAGTCGGCGACCATCTTGTCATAGGCGGCCTTCACCGCCTCGTCGCTCACCGCGTTCAGGACCGAGGCCTGCGCCGCCACGCTGGCGAGCGCGGTGCGCCGCTGGTTCTCGACCGCAAGCTTCACCTGCAGCGGATCGTCGGCGGGCGAGCTCGACTCCGTCCCGGCGAGGAGCTGCTGGTCGACCATCTGGTCGAGGAGGCCCTTCAGGAGCGCCCCGTCCGGCAGGCCCTGGTACTGCGGCGGCAGCGCGTCCACCATCACGATGACGTTGCCGAGGGTGATCGGCGTGCCGTTCACCGTCGCGAGAACGGTGTCGGCGTCGTAGGTCTTCTGAGCGTCGGCCGCCTGGGCATCGGCGGCCGGCGCCGGCTGGTCCTGGGCGAGCCCGGGGGTGACGACGAAGGCGGTCGCGATGCCGGCCATCAGGCTGGCGGCGAGGGTACTGCGCATCTTTGTGATCTCCCGTTCGCGCCGTTGCCTCCGGCGCGCTTGACCCGTGCAATTCCGCGTGGGGCCCCCGTCCGGGGGCGCCGTTGACAGGCGCAGCGCAGCCGCTTACATCCCCAGACGGCCGTGGCCGGGCTGCTCGCGCCGAGCGTTGCTTAGACGGTTCGGCATGCATGGACAAGCGCCCCCGCAATAACAGATCGGTGGGCTGGTGAAGCGGCGGGGCAGCGGCCCGACGGTCGAGCGATTTGAGGACAAGCACTGCATGATGGGCATCGGCACGCTCGCGAAGAAGGTGTTCGGCACGCCGAACGACCGGAAGGTCAAGGCCACCCGTCCGATCGTCGAGCGGATCAACGCCCTCGAGCCGGAGTTTCGCGCCCTCGACGATGCCGGCATCAAGGCGAAGACCGCCGAGTTCAGGGAGCGGCTCCAGAAGGGCGAGAGCCTCGACAGCCTGCTGCCGGAAGCCTTTGCGAACGCGCGCGAAGCCGCCCGCCGCACCCTCGGCCTGCGCCCCTTCGACGTGCAGCTCATGGGCGGCATCTTCCTGCACCAGGGCAACATCGCCGAGATGAAGACCGGCGAGGGCAAGACGCTGATGGCGACGCTCCCGGTCTACCTGAACGCGCTCACCGGCCGCGGCGTCCACGTGGTGACGGTGAACGACTACCTCGCGAAGCGCGACGCCGACTGGATGGGCCTCGTCTACCACGCGCTCGGCATGACGGTGGGCGTCGTCGTCCCCGGCATGGAGGAGCCGGAAAAGAAGATCGCCTACGATGCCGACATCACCTATGCCACGAACAACGAGCTGGGCTTCGACTACCTCCGCGACAACATGAAGTCCGACCTCGCGCAGGTGCTGCAACGCGATCACTACTTCGCGATCGTCGACGAGGTCGACTCGATCCTGATCGACGAGGCGCGCACGCCGCTCATCATCTCGGGGCCGAGCCAGGACCGGAGCGAGCTCTACATCGCCATCGACAAGCTCATCCCCGAGCTCACCCCCGAGCACTACGAGCTCGACGAGAAGCAGCGCTCGACGACGCTCACCGAGGACGGCAACGAGTACGTCGAGACCCGGCTCCGCGCCATGGGCCACCTCGCCACTGATGCGACGCTCTACGACCCCGAGAGCACCAACATCGTCCACCACGTGAACCAGGCGCTGCGCGCGCACGTGCTCTTCCACCGCGACAAGGATTACATCGTCCGCAACGACGAGGTGATGCTCATCGACGAGTTCACCGGCCGGATGATGCAGGGCCGCCGCCTGTCGGAGGGCCTGCACCAGGCGATCGAGGCGAAGGAGGGGGTGGCGATCCGGCCGGAGAACGTCACGCTCGCGTCGGTCACCTTCCAGAACTACTTCCGCCTCTACGAGAAGCTCGCCGGCATGACCGGCACCGCCGCGACCGAGGCCGACGAGTTCTTCGAGATCTACAAGCTCGGCGTCGTGGTGGTGCCCACCAACAAGCCGGTGATCCGCGCCGACCACGACGACCAGGTGTTCCGCACCGCGCGCGAGAAGTACGAGGCGATCGTCACCGAGATCAAGCGCGCCCAGGAGGCGGGCCAGCCGATCCTCGTCGGCACCACCTCGATCGAGAAGTCCGAGGCGCTCTCGGAGATGCTGAAGACGGCGAAGGTCCCGCACAACGTGCTGAACGCCCGCTACCACGAGCAGGAGGCAGGCATCGTCGCCGAGGCGGGCGTGCCGGGCGCGGTGACGATCGCCACCAACATGGCCGGCCGCGGCACCGACATCCAGCTCGGCGGCAACGTCGACATGCGCGTGGTGAACGAGCTCGAGGCCGCCGAGAAGCAAGGCCGCGCCGCCGACCCGGCCACGGTGCGCGCCCGCATCGAGGACGAGGTGGCGGCCAACAAGGAGAAGGTGCTCGCCGCCGGCGGGCTCTACGTCCTCGCCACCGAGCGCCACGAGAGCCGGCGCATCGACAACCAGCTCCGCGGCCGCTCCGGCCGCCAGGGCGACCCGGGCCGCACCAACTTCTATCTCAGCCTCGAGGACGACCTCATGCGGATCTTCGGATCCGACCGGCTCGATTCCATGCTCGGCAAGCTCGGCATGAAGGAGGGCGAGGCGATCGTCCACCCGTGGGTCAACAAGGCCCTGGAGAAGGCGCAGGGCAAGGTCGAGGCGCGCAACTTCGAGATCCGCAAGAACCTCTTGAAGTACGACGACGTGATGAACGACCAGCGCAAGGCGATCTTCGCCCAGCGCCGCGAGATCATGGAATCGCAGGACGTCTCCGAGGTGGTGGCCGACATGCGCCGGCAGGTGGTGGACGACCTCGTCACCGAGCACGTCCCCGCCCGCGCCTATGCCGACCAGTGGGACATCGACGGGCTCGCCACCCGCACCCGCGAGATCTTCGGCCTCGAGCTCCCCTTCAAGGACTGGGCCGAGGAGGAGGGCGTCGACGACACCGACATCCGCGAGCGGATGGGCGAGGCGGTGGCGGCGCAGATGGCCGAGAAGGAGGAGCGCTACGGCGCGACCACCATGCGCGCCATCGAGAAGCAGGTGCTCCTGCAGACGATCGACCAGAACTGGCGCGAGCACATCGTGACGCTCGAGCATCTCAGGAGCGTCGTCGGCTTCCGCGGCTACGCCCAGCGCGATCCGCTGAACGAGTACAAGTCCGAGGGCTTCCAGCTCTTCGAGGGGCTTCTGAACCGCCTGCGCAGCGAGGTGAGCCGGCTTCTCGCCCACGTGCAGGTGATGACCCAGGAAGAGCAGCAGGCGATGATCGCCGAGATGCAGGCCCGCGCCCAGGCGCAGGCCCAGGCCCAGGCGGCCGCGCAGCAGGCGTCGCTCGCCGCGGCGCAGGCGTCGGTGCGGAGCCGCGTCCCCGCCATGGCGGGCGACGCGGCCCCGGCCTACGCCGCCGGCGTCGATCCCGCCGACCCGGGCACCTGGGGCGCGAGCGGCCGCAACGACCCCTGCCCCTGCGGCTCGGGCAAGAAGTACAAGCACTGCCACGGCCGCGTCTGAGCCCGACGGCGAGGCGCGGCCGCAGCCGGAGGCCTTCGGCATGGCCGACGCCGACATCGAGCGCTACCTCGCGTTCTTCCGCGCCGCGGAGGCGCTGAAGGACACGCTCAGGAGCGGCCACACCCGCCGCGGCCGGCCGGAGAGCACCGCCGAGCATAGCTGGCGGCTCTGCCTCATGGCGCTCACCCTCGCCGACGCGCTCCCCGATCTCGACGTCGCCCGGCTGATCGAGCTCCTGATCGTCCACGACCTCGGCGAGGCGGTCCTCGGCGACGTGCCCGCCCCCGAGCAGCGGGGCGACAAGACGGCCGGGGAGCGCACCGCGATGCTGGCGCTTCTCGCGCCCCTGCCCGCGCCGGCACGCGACCGCCTCCTCGCGCGATGGGACGAATACAACGCCGCCGCGACCCCGGAGGCCCGCGCCGCCAAGGGCCTCGACCGCCTCGAGACCGTGCTCCAGCACACCCAGGGCTCGAACCCGCCGGACTTCGACTACCGCTTCAACCTCGGCTACGGCCGCGCCCACACCGACGCGCACCCGCTGATCGCCGCGCTGCGCGCCCCCATCGACGCCGAGACCGAGCGCCTCGCGCACCCCGCCGGCAACCGCCGCCGCTAGCGCCCCCCTCTCCCGGCGCGCGCCGCCCCGGTTTTCATACAGGCAGAATTCCTATCGGGCAGTCGCAGGGGCCCCGCAAAGGCGGGGAGAAAGCTGACTCACGGGGCGCGAAAGCCCCGTGCCGCTGAAGGGAGGCCGCAAAGGCGGCCGACCGACAAGCGCCGGCCGAGCGGGGGCGTCTCGCCCCCCGAGGCCGGCGCTCCCCCGTCCGCCCGTCGTCACTCCGCCGCCACGTCGATGAAGCCGCCCGACTGGTGCTCCCAGAACCGCGCGTAGAGGCCGCGCCGGGCGAGGAGCGACGCGTGCGTGCCCTCCTCGACGATCCGTCCGCCGTCGAGCACCACGATCCGGTCCATCCGGGCGATGGTCGAGAGCCGGTGCGCGATCGCGATCACGGTCTTGCCCTCCATCACCGTCTCGAGAGTCTCCTGGATCGCCGCCTCGACCTCCGAGTCGAGCGCCGAGGTCGCCTCGTCGAGCACCAGCACGGGGGCGTTCTTCAGGATCACCCGGGCGAGCGCGATCCGCTGCCGCTGCCCGCCCGAGAGCTTGACGCCGCGCTCGCCGAGGTGCGCGGCATAGCCCTCGCGCCCCTTGAAGTCGCGCAAGGCGAGGATGAACTCGTGCGCCTCGGCGCGCCGCGCCGCCGCATAGACCTCCGTGTCGCTCGCCTCCGGCCGGCCGTAGCGGATGTTCTCCATCGCCGAGCGGTTGAACATCGCCGTCTCCTGCCGGACCATGCCGATCTGCGCCCTCAGCACGTCCTGCGGCATGTCGCGGATGTCGATCCCGTCGAGCAGGATCCCACCCCCCTCCACGTCGTAGAGCCGCAGCAGCAGCGACACCGTCGTGCTCTTGCCGACTCCGGAGCGGCCGATCAGCGCCACCCGCTCGCCCGCGCGCACGTGGAGCGTGAAGCCGTCGAGCGCCGGCACCGGCCGGCCATAGCCGAAGGTCACCGCCTCGAAGTCGACCGCGCCGCGGATCCGCGCCGGCGTCCGCGGGCTCGGGGCGTCGGTGATCGAGTGCGGCGGCGACAGCGTGCGGATGCCGTCCTCGATCTCGCCGACGTTGGCGAAGACCCCCATCGCCGCCATCGACACCCAGCCCGACATCTGCGCGATGCGGGTGGCGATGATCCCGGAGGTGGCGATGTCGCCGGCGGTGGCGAGGTCGCGGGTCCAGAGCAGGAGCGCGCCGCCGACGAGCGCCACCGGCAGCGCGCCGGCGAGCGCCATCAGCCAGAAGCGGAAGGCCGAGCTCACCGCCCCGAACGCCACCGTGGCGCCGCGGTAACTCTCGAGCGCCCTGAGCGCCGCCTCGTCCTCGTGGAGCCCGTGGCTGAAGAGCTTCACCGTGGCGATGTTGGTGATGGTGTCGACCACCTGGCCGGTGACCACCGCGCGCGCCGCGGCGCGCGCCGTCGAGCGGGCGCGGACCTGCGGCATGTAGTGCCGGATGAGCAGCACGTAGCCCGCGAGCCAGACCAGCATCGCCGCCGCGAGCCAGAGGTTCATGCTCCCCACCACCGCCATCGAGCCGACGATCGCGGTGACGGCGAGGCCGAAGGTGTTCACCGTCTCGCTCACCGCCTCGGTGATCGCCCGGGCCGTCTGCTGCTGTTTCTGGGCGATGCGGCCGGCGAAATCGTCGTCGAAGAACGACAGGGCCTGCCCCAGCGTGTGCCGGTTCAGCCGGGCGAGCACCAGCGGATAGAGGTTCGGCCCGAGGGCGAGCCCGGTCAGCGCCGCGCCGAGCCCGAGGAGCGCCGGCCGGAGCAGCAGGAAAAACCCGGCGCCGGCGAGGAGGATCGGCCAGTTGCCGGCGACGAACTCCGCCGCGCCATGCGCCTGGGCGATGTCGATCAGCCAGCCGACGAGCTGGGCCGACACCACCTCGGTGATGCCGATCGCGACCGAGACCACCAGCGACAGCGACACCGCCGGCAGCGCCCCCTGGAGCACCCAGCGCATGAACCGCCAGAACCGATCCGGCGGCGGGCCTTCGGCGGGAACGAACGGATCGATGAGGCCGGGAAGGCGGCGGCGGATCATGCCGGGCGATCCTGCCGCGACGCGCGCGCCCGCGGGGCGCTGGCGGCCGGGATGGCGGCCGGGATGGCGACCGGGATGGCGACCGGGATGGCGACCGGGATTCTGGCCGGGGGTACGGGCGGCGTTCTGGGCGGGGTCGCGGTCGGGACGGTCATGCCCCTATGGTAAGCGCACGGCGCCGGAAGGCAAACCGCCGCCAGCCGGCGCCCGGACGGGTGCTTCTCCGGCTCGACCCACGCGGCGGTTGTGGTACACACCGCCGGCAGCTCGTGGAGGAACCGATGGACAAGACCGAGCGACTGGCGTCGGCCGTGGAGGCCCTGTCGGTCCAGCTTCGCGCCCACGAGGCGGTGCTGAGCGCCCTGGCGCGTCGCGTCGGGCTGACCGCGGAAGATGCGATCGTGTCGCTCGGCCAGCGCGACATGCTCGACACCCCCCAGCATCTCGCCGAGGTGATGGAGCGGGTGCGACGGATCCTCGATCGCGCCGCCGCTCCCAAGTAGCCGCCCCCCGAGTAGCGGCCCCCGAGCAGCCATCCCGTCAGGCCGCATGCAGCCTCGCCCATCGGGCGACGAGCTGCCGCTCCTGCCGGCGGGCGCGCGCGGTCCAGGCGGCGCCGCCGGGCGGGCTCGCCCGCTCGCCCGGGCCGAGCGACGCCCGCCGGTCGAGATCGGCGACGAGGATCGCGAAGGCGAGGCGGCGCTTGCCGAGGATGTACCCGGCGAGCCCGCTCACGAAATCGAGAGTGCCGGTCTTCGCCCGCACCGTCACCCCGCCGGGGACCGGGTCGCCGTCGTCGTCGACGAGCGGCCGCACCGGCAGCAGATCGGGCAGCGGCGTCGCGTCGGCGGCCCGGAGGAAGCGCACCAGCGCCGCCGGGCTCACCCGCGCCGCGCCGCTCAGGCCGGAGTGGTTCACGAGATGCGCCGGCGCGAGGCCGAGGCTCCCCGCCCATGCCGTCATCGCCGCGGCGGACTGCGCGAGGTCGGCGGGCGCCTCGCCGCGCGACTGGCTCGCCCGGAGGCCGACCACCTCGGCGGTCAGGTTGGTCGAGAACCGCAGCATGTCGCGCAGGACGGTGGCGAGCGGCGGGCTCAGGGTGACGGCGAGGACGCCGCCGGCAGGCCCGGCCGCCACCACCTCGGGCTGCGGCAGGACGACGCCGCGCTGCCCGGCGAGGCCGCGGAACACCTCGCCGGCGTAGCGGCCGGCTCCGGCGACCGGCAGCCACAGGCTGCCCGCCCGCCGCATCCCCGC
>Ga0075163_10008710_pt1 | contig 13325 bp, 8 predicted proteins | sample JI1023141ADNA_FD_71478 | JGI IMG/M metagenome (GOLD analysis project Ga0075163, IMG submission 71478) | Wastewater effluent complex algal communities from Wisconsin, to seasonally profile nutrient transformation and Carbon sequestration -... | ecosystem: Engineered > WWTP > Effluent > Algae...
AAGAGGAAATCCATCTATTCCGCGCGCCAGGAGGGCGAGCGCTCCGTTACACCGGATACCCGGCAAGACACCTAATGCAGCACTTGGCCCCCGGGTTCAACGGCGCAGACGTGAAGGCTGTGGCTAACGCGCCGTCTGCTGTCGCAATAGGCGAAAATGACCGCTTATCAGCGGGATAGCGACAGAGGATCGTCCGCGCTCCCTGCTCCTTCCGGCATCCTGCCCGCTCAGAGCTGGCCCCGGCCGCGTCGGGTGGCGCGCCGATTCCCGCCACACCACTGCCCATAATGAGCAAGGCCGCAGGCCTGTCACAGCCTGCGGCCCTGAAATTTCCAGCGCCCCTCGACGGGCGCCGGCGCGCCTATTTCAGCGGCGAGTAGTCCGTCGGGGTCAGCTTGATCGACACCACGCCGCCCGGCGAGATCAGGATCGTCCCGTCCTTCTGGCTGTCAGCGGCAACCTGTTTCCATTCAGGATCAGCGCCGAACGCCGCCCACGACGCAGCAAGCGCCGCGGCATCGGGGAAGGCCAGCAGGTAAACCATCTTGTTGTCCATGCCCGCCTGGCCGCTCACCGGCCGCCAGTAGATCACGCTGGTCATGCCGTGCTTCTTGAAGATGCGCAGCGTGTGATCCTTGAAGCGCGTATGCAGCGCCTCCAGCCGCCCCGGGTTCGTCGTGTAGGTGCGCAACTCGAACAGACGCGCCGTCGCTGCGGACTTGGTGTCCAGCTTCGGCGAGTAGTCCGTCGGGATCATGAACGTGTTTTCGATCTTGGTCGTCAGCGAGCCATTGGCCTGCGAGGCGGCATAGACCGCTTTCCATTCCGGATCAGCCGCGAACGCCGCCCAGGACGCATCGCGCGCCGCGCGGTCCTTGTATCCCATGACGTAGAACAGGCGGTTGTCGGCGGGCTGGCCTGCGGGCGCGACCGCGTTGAAGAACGCCATCGGCGTCATGCCATGGCGCTTGAACAGGCTGACAGTGTGATCGCGGAAGCGAGCGTTCAGCGCATCCATCTTGCCTTCGGCGGCGGTGTAGACCCGCAGCTCGTAGAGGCCAATGTCGGCCTTCGCCGTGTCAGTGTTCGTCGCCATGGTCTCGCATGAGGCGGCGAAGAAAGTCGTCGCAGCGATGGCCAGCGCGCCGATCATGCGGCGAAGTCCGAAACTGCGATTGGTAGCGGCGACGGCCGTCATGGGTCCACCCTGTGATGTGTTGCCTGAACACGTGTGATCTGGGTCCACCCGGGCCCATGACATTTCGTTATCCCAACCAGAAGCAGAGCAAAAGGTGGGCCGCGGTCACGGCGCGTTGAGCGCTGCACTTTGCTGCGCTTGCGAATGACGCTCAGTTCGGCGCCGGTGCTTTTTCAGCTGGCACGTCGGCCGCCACGGGCGGCGCTTCCGTCGGGTTCTCGAAGATACGGCGCAACACGCCGGGCGTGATCGCCGACAGCGGGTTGATCGCCACGCGCGCCTTGGAGAACGTGCCCCGCACCGAATACGTCGCCGAGAACATGCCTTCGCCTTGCCGCGACACGAACAGGTCGCCGATGATCGGTATTCCCCCCAGCAGCGAGTTCACACCAAACGAGGGCACCAGCACGCCGTCCAGGCTCAGCTCACTCGCCGCCGGCGCGATCCAGCCCCGCGCCGTCAGTCCCATCGCAGGACCCGACGCGCGCAGCCCCGGCAGATCGATCCGCCCGGCCGACAGCTTCAGCGGTGCATCGATCCGTGTGAACAGCACGCCTTCGCCGCTCAACACATCTGTCAGCCCGCGCAGCGACGCCAGCGACAGGATCTGCGCCACCAGCGGCGCGTCCTTCATGCGGACATCGGTGAGCACCACATTCGCATCGCCACGCGCGCCCTCGAACGTGCCATCCAGCACCAGCTTGCCGCCGATCAGATAGTTGAACTTCAGCAGCACCCGCGCCGCAAAGCCGGCGTCATCGGACTTGATCGACAGCTTCCGCTTCGCGTCGACCGTCGAGATCGCAAGGTCGACCTTCTTGTCCTTGTCGATATTGCCGGTCACCCGGCCGCTGCGCGGCCCATCGCCGTCAACCTCCAGCGCGACCTTCACATTGGTGATGTCGGCCTTCTCGCGCAGCCGCAGCCGGTCGGTGTTCAGCAGCACTTCAAACACCGGCCCCGGCGCCGGACCTCCCTGTCCCACCGGTTCGCCGTGTGGATCTACCGCAACCTTGCCTGCCTGCGCATCGGTCATGCTCAGCAGGCCGTCCATGAACGGGCTGGCGTCGAAGAACGGCCCCGACAGCGCCAGCTTGTAGCCGCCATCCGGGCGCCGCGTGACGCCGCCGCGCAAGTCCACGCTGTCGCGCGAGAAGATGCGCTCGATCATCGCCGACTGGAACTCGCCCGCTTTGTCCATCCGCGCTTCACCGGTTAGCTCCAGGCCGTCCGAACGGATATCGCCGGTCATCAGCGCACCCGCGCCATCCTGGCCATACCGGAAATTTCCCTTGGCGGGCGCGTCGAACTTCTTGGTCCAGCCAAGCTCCGACAGGTCGATGGATGCGTTGGTGAGATCGACATTCGCGGTGATCGCCGAGAACTCGCGGCCGCCTGTACCCGACGCCGTCAGCTCCAGATCCGCCTCGCCCTGCATCACGTTGCGCGCCGCAACACCGAAGGCGTTCAGCAGGTCCGGCGTAACCTTTGCCGAAGCCGTGAGATCAGAGCCCGGACTGTCGCCCCTGAAGCGTTCCTTCCAGTCGAACACCACAGGCGCCGGACCAAACTTGCCCGCGCCGGAGATCGACATCGCATCCTGTGTCACTTCGAAGCGGACGTCGGAATCGACAAGGCCGAACCCCGCCACGATGTCCGGCGCCGATGCGTTCAGAAAGCCGCCCTTGATGTTGTACTTCACGGCGGAGTCCGGGAAGATTTCCTTCATCGGCACATCGACGCGCACATCAATGCCGCCCGTGCCGCCCATCTGTTCGACAACCAGGCCATACTTGCTGCCAACCTTGAGGTTGGACGCGTCCAGCACGCGCATCAGATCGCGCAGCTCGCCACGCCCCATCACGTTGACGCTCATCATCGCGCCGCTTGGCTCGAAGCGCGGCAGCACCACCTTGCCTTCATCGACCTGCCAGGCGTTCAGCTTGCCGCCCGTCACATCCATCGTCAGGCTGTTTCCCTTCAGGTGCCCAACGCCGGTGACGTTGGTAACCGGTGGGAAATCCGGCAGGAACTTCACCGTCGCATCAGCCACCGTGAAATCGAGCGACAGATGCTCGTCCGGCAGATAGCCTTTTTTGTTGGCCCCCGGCGGCCAGTCCATCGTGAACACGGCCCTGGTCGCGCGCGCCATCGGAATGTGGTCGCGCACCCAGTTGCGCCCGCCCGAACCAAGGTTCACCGGCCAGAACGCCGTCACTTGGTCCGCCGTCGCGGCGCCAGTTCCTGTGGCGTTGATCTTCGCGCCGATCTGCCGCTTCTCGGGCGGCCCCTCGACCCAGATTTCACCGGACCCGACCGCATCCAGTTCGCCCGTGCGCGCCTTCAGGCTGGACACCACCAGCTTCTGGAAATCAGGCGTCACCGACGCATCCACATCAGCCGCCTCGAACGACCACGGCTTCTCGAACACCGGCGTGACGTTGAGATCGAACTGACGGCCCGACAGCTTGAACGGGATCGGCTTGCCGACGGCGCCGGTCAGCAATCCGACCATGTCGAGCGAGCCGGAGAACGACCCGTTGACCCGGTCGGACGCGACCACGAGCGAGTCCAGTGAGATGCGCTTTGTTGCCGGATCATAAACGGCGTCGAGCGACAGCGACCCCACTGTCATGTCCACGCCCGCCACCTTCAGCTTGCCGGCGACATTCGACAGCATCACGCGCGAACTCTGCAAACCGCCCGTCTCGGTCGCTTCCAGCGTGAAGATGGCGTTCGCCGGTATGCCAGACGAAAACGCATCGCCCGTGTAGCCGAACATCTTGCCGATCGCGACCGGATCGACGCCTTCAAGCGTCAGCCTCCCTGTCGCACGGCTCACCTTGCCATCCGCCGCCAGTGCAATCGCGATGTGGTTAGGCTGCTCCGCCGATCCATCCAGCTTCATGTCGAGATCGAGCGCGACGCCCTCTGCGTCTGCGGTCCATGTGCCGCTCACCGGATTCGCGCTCCAGTTTGTGCCGGCCTTCTCGTCCTTCACATCGATCTGGAAACCCGCCAGCTCGACCTGCTCGAACGAGCCTGCCGATATCAACGCCCGGATCGGCGTCGCCAACGTCGACCAGTTGAGATCCTTCAGCGGATCGAACGGCTTGTCGGCCGATGGCTCTTTGCCCAGCACGATGTCGGCGATCGACCACACGCCATCCTTGCTGCGCACCACCGAAGCGCTGCCATTCTCCAGCCGCAGCCGCCGTGTCTTGAATTTCCCGGACAGCAGCGAAGCCGCGTCCAGCGCGATTGCGGCGCGATCGGCGATGAAAACGGTCTGGCCGCTCTTGTCGAGCGCGGTCAGTCCACGCGCGGCCGCTTCCACGCGTCCGCGTTCCCGCACCCATTCCAGCACCAGGCTCTGGATCTTCACTGGCGCGCCGCCGCGCGCATCCGACAGGGATCGTTCCACCTGCGGACGGATCAGTGCGAGATCGATCGGCCCCTGCGACAGACGCCACGCCAGATACCCCGCCGCGAACAGGATCGCGAAGACGAGGAAGGCGATGATCTCGAAGATCAGGAGCTTGGGCGAAATCCTCAACGCCGATACCTCGGGTGTCCCAAGCCCTGCCCGACGCGGAATTCACGCGCGGGCTTCACCCAACCACTCGGAAGACGGTACACGTCAGTCAATCTCTCGCACGCACACTTACGGAACCAATTGTGGCACATATGCTCGACGCGGGCGATCCGGCCCCGCATTTCTCGCTGCCGACATCCTCAGGCCGCCCGGCCGATCTGGCCGGTTACGCCGGCAAATCACTGGTCCTGTTCTTCTACCCCAAGGATGATACCGAGGTCTGTACACGCGAAGCAGTGGCTTTCAGCGAAATGCAGGCCCGCTTCACCCGCAAGGGCGCCGTCCTGCTCGGCGTCTCCCGCGATCCGTTAACCAGGCACGCGAAGTTCATCGCCAAGCACAACCTGAAGGTCCGACTCGCTTCTGACGAAGATGGCGCGGTCTGCGAGTCGTTCGGGGTCTGGCAGGAGAAGACCCTCTATGGACGCAAGTTCATGGGAATCGTTCGCTCCACCTTCCTGATCGGTCCGGACGGCCGCCTGCGACACGTGTGGCGAAACGTCCGCGTGCCCGGCCACGCGGAAGCCGTTTTTGAGGCGCTTGGTGCTGTTCGTTAACCAGAAACTGCGACTTCTCACGGCGTTAATGAACCCTTTAGGCGCCGCCTGCAAATTGGGCGAAAAAGCTGTGCAGGGGGTTCGCGCGCGCGGATTTCTGAGTTATCCATGTGTCTGCTAGGCAACACAATTTCGCGGGGCGGCGCGGGCTTGGCGCGTAGAGCAAACTGATCGGGCGACGTACATGGTGGCGAACCTCACGACACGCACGAAAGCGTTCTTCGAGAAGGCATTCCCCGAACGGCAGATCTATCACCGCAGCGGCGGTTCGGTCCGCTACGTTTCCATTTCCCCCTGGCGTCAGGCCATGATGGCAGGCGCGGCCACGATCGTGGTCGGCTGGTGCCTGTTCGCGACTGTCGCTGTGCTCCTGCGTGGTCCCGCCATGGACGCGCAATACGGCGTTTCCGACCGCAAGACGGCTCGCCTCGAGCGCGAACTCCGTCAGGCCCAGGCGCGCGAGGAAACGGCCCTCGGCCTCCTTCAGAAGCGCACCTCCGATTTCGAATCCGACATGGAAGACGCCGAGCGTCGCCACGGAACGCTGAAAGTTCTGCTCGCCCACCTGCAGGGCCAGGACGTCGCCGGTGCCACCGCCGTGAACGGCGACAACGCCACTCTGCTGATCGACTCCTCCATCGAGGAAGCCGACGCCCGCCAGAGCCTTCCGGCGGCCCAGGCGCTTTCGGTCAACGACACGGTTGGTTTCCGCGCCCGCAGCGACAAGCTGAAGGTTGAACAGGCCGCCTTCCTCGATTCCGCAGAAGACGAAGCCGTCGCCCGCGCCGAACGCGCCCGCGGCGTGGTCCGCCTCACCGGCGTCGCCGTCGCCCAGGTGATGCAGCAAACCGAATCCATGGGTGGTCCGCTGGTTGAAACTGACACGCTGGCTGGTCTCGACCCCAAGGATCCCTTCACCCTGCGCGTCCAGGAAGTCGACGCCCGCCTCCAGGAGGCCAAGGCCTTCGAGAACCTGATCCACGCCCTGCCCCTCGGCGCGCCGGTCGACGTGCCCTACCGGGAGACCTCGGGCTTCGGCAACCGCTCCGACCCCTTCACCGGCCGCAGCGCCTGGCATGAGGGCGCCGATCTTGCAGCCTATTACGGAGCGCCAATCGTCGCGACGGCGCCGGGTTCAGTGACGTTTGCGGGAACCAAGTCTGGTTATGGCCGCGTGGTCGAGATCGACCACGGCCTCGGCTTCAAGACCCGCTACGGCCACATGAACTCAATTGCAGTTCGGCCGGGTATGAAGATAGCGATCGGCCAAAAGCTTGGTACTATGGGGTCGACAGGACGCAGCACGGGTCCTCACCTTCATTACGAAGTCTATTTCCGTGGCAAATCCTACGATCCGATTCAGTTTTTGAGGGCCGGCAAGCATGTTCACCAAGGGTAAGACTCCTGAAGCTCCGCCGCCGATGGCGCCTGCCGTCAAGCCGCTGCTAGCCGACGCGCCCAAGCGCGCGCCGGCCGTGTCGCGGTCCGGCCCGTCGATCATCAGCGCCGACGTCAAGATGACCGGCACGATCGTCTCGCAGGGCGAGATCGAGTTCAACGGCCACATCGAGGGCGACGTCCGCGCCTCAGCGCTCACCATCGGCGACACCGGTGCTGTCAAAGGCGAAGTGGTGGCTGAATCGGTCGTCGTGCGCGGCACCGTCGAAGGCCGCATCCGAGGCCGCAAGGTCCAGCTCTGCACCGGCGCGAAAGTCCGCGGCGACATTTTCCACGCCTCGCTGGCGATCGAGCCCAACGCGATCTTCGAAGGTGCCGTCAAACACGCCCAGGACCCGATGGCCGAACAGCCCGGCGCTCCCGTGATCCCGCCGTCCGCCGGCTGATCACGTCGAAAGTTCAAACGGCAAAAGGCCGCTCGCAAGAGCGGCCTTTTTGTTTGGCGTCTTCGCGTCCAGCCTAATCCAGATCCTCGACCGCCGTCTCCGGGCCGATCTTCTGCGACAGCGCCGCCGCCAAGAAGCGGTCGATGTCGCCATCCAGCACGCCCGCCGAATCCGACGTCTCGACGCCGGTGCGCAGGTCTTTCACCATCTGATAAGGCTGCAGCACGTAAGAGCGGATCTGCCGTCCCCAGCCGATCTCGCTCTTCGAATCCGCCTCGGCCTGCGCCGCGTCTTCCCGGATTTTCAGTTCGCGCTCATACAGACGCGCCCGCAGCATCGCCCACACGATGGCGCGGTTCTTGTGCTGCGACCTGTCCTGCTGGCTCGACACCACGATGCCCGTCGGCATGTGCGTCAGACGCACGGCGGAGTCCGTCTTGTTGACGTGCTGCCCGCCAGCGCCCGATGCGCGATACGTGTCGACCCGCACATCCTTCTCGTTGATCTCGACCTCGATAGTGTCGTCGATCACCGGATAGACCCACACCGATGAAAAGCTGGTATGCCGCCGCGCGTTGGAATCGAACGGCGAGATGCGCACCAGGCGATGCACGCCGCTCTCGCTTTTCAGCCAGCCATAAGCGTTCTCGCCCTTGATCAGCAGCGTGGCGGATTTGATGCCTGCCGCCTCGCCGGGGTGATCGTCGATCTCTTCAACCTTGAACCCGCGCGCATTGGCCCAGCGCACATACATGCGGCGCAGCATCGAGGCCCAGTCCTGGCTCTCGGTCCCGCCTGCGCCCGCGTGAATTTCCACGTAGCAGTCATTGCCGTCGACATCGCCGGACAGCAGCGCCTTCAGCTGCGCTTCCTCAGCTTTCTTCACCGACGCCTTCAGCGCCGTCTCGACTTCGGCGAACAGCGCGGTGTCGCCTTCGGTTTCCGCCATCTCCCAAAGCTCGACAGCGTCATTCGCCTCGCGCTCAAGCTCGCGGATATCGTCCATCGCGGCGGCGATCCTGGTTCGCTCGCGCATCATGGTCTGGGCTTTGGCGGGATCGTTCCAGAACGCAGGGCTCTCGGAGAGCGCGTTCAGTTCGTCCAGGCGTTTTTCGGCGACGCCCCAGTCAAAGCCGCCTCCTCAGCAGCCCGACCGACTGCCTGATCGTCTCGACCATGTTTTCGAGTTCAGGCTGCATTGGTCCTGGCCGCTGAAGGCTTTGGAGGCGCGCCGTCCCTTCCGGGACCAGCGCTGGAAGGCGTCGGTCTAGAAGATGCCGTCCTTGAGTGTCAATTCTTCCTTCGGCGCTTGCGGCGCGTTCGGGTCGATTGGCGCATTGGGATCGACAGGCGGCGCGTTCGGATCAACCGCAGGAAGCCCGGGATCGACCGGCGGCGCAGCTTTACCGCTGCTGGCTTCATCGCCCGCCGCCACATTGCTGTAGTCGATCTTGTAGCCTTCAGCTGTCACCCCGCCCGCAGCGCAACGCTCCGTCGGCTCGGTCCCCGGCTTGAACGCCTCAAGGATGACAAGCCGCGTCTCGGGCGCCGGCAGGCAGCCAGAGTCTGCGTCCACTTCCACCAGGCGAACGCCCTCGGGAATACGGAACGGCAGCCCCGGCTTGTCTTTCAATGCGGCCAGCATGAAGTCGCGGAACACCGGCGCGCCCTGACGACCACCCGTCTCGCCTTCACCCATGTTCTTCGGCTGGTCGAAGCCAATCCAGACGGCCGCCACGAGGTCGGGGCTGAAGCCCACGGTCCACGCATCGAACTGGTCGTTGGTCGTACCGGTCTTGGCGGCCAGCGGCTTGCCAACCGAGCGCGCCGTCTTCGCCGTGCCGCGCTCCACCACGCCCTCAAGGATCGACACCATCTGATAGGCGACGACCGGATCGATCAGCTGCTTCCGCTCGTCGGCAAATGCTGGCGGCGCAAGGCCGGGCTTCCATTCCTCGGCGCAACCCTCGCAGGCGCGCTGGTCGTTCTTGTAAACGGTTTGGCCATAGCGGTTCTGGATGCGGTCCAGCAGGATCGGCTTAACCTGTTTGCCGCCATTCACCAGCGCAGCATATGCCGTTACCATCCGCATTGGCGTCGTCTCGCCCGAACCCAGCGACATGGCTTCATAGGGCGGCAGCTTGTCATAGAGGCCAACGCGCTCGGCCATCTCCGACATCTTGTCGAAACCCATGTCGCCCGCGAGGCGCACCGTCATCGCGTTACGCGACTGCTCAATGCCGAAGCGCAGCGTCGACAGGCCGTAGAACTGGTTGGTGTAGTTGCTCGGCTTGTAGCAGGTGTCCTGATCCTTGATGCACGACACGTAAGGCGCATCCAGAACGCGGCTCGACGGGGTCCAGCCATTCTCCAGCGCAGCGGCATATACGAACGGCTTAAACGATGAGCCCGGCTGGCGCTTGGCCTGCACAACGCGGTTGTACTGGCTGCGCTGGAACGAATAGCCGCCTGCCATCGCCAGCACGCGTCCGGTGTGCGGATCCATCGCGACCAGCGCGCCTTCAACCAGCGGAATCTGGCGCAGATACCACGGCGCGCCCGCACCGACTTTCTTGCTGACGCCATATTCAGTGATCAGCTGCGAACTCGTGTCCGGCGTCGGGTCATGCGAGACGAGCACGATGTCGCCAGCCTTGATGCCCGTTCCATCCTTGCGCTTGAACGGCGAGGCCCATTTGACGTCCGCGGCGGCCATCGTGCCATCCGATCCATCCGCCAGTCCAAGCTTCACGCCGCCATTGGTCGAACGCACCAGCGCCAGCTGCCAGGTGTTTCCTGCGCCCGCGATGGCTTTCTTGCCAGGTTCGGTCTTGGCGAACGCGAGCAGCGCTTCTTCAAACTCGCCCGTCGGCTTGATCTCGCCCAGCGGGCCCCGCCAGCCGTGACGGCGGTCATAGGTTTCGAGGCCCGCACGCAACGCGGTCTGCGCCGCCAGCTGCAGGTTGGAATCGAGCGTCGAGCGGATCGACAGGCCGCCTTCGTAGAAAGCCTTGGTCGCTTCCTTCTCGCTGCCGAAGCCTTCCAGCTTCTTGTCCTTGCCGAGTTTCAGAATGTCGCGGCGCAGCTCTTCGACATAGTAGGCCGAAGCCTGGTTCTCGTCGGTGTCGAGACGCTGCACAGTGGTCAGCGGCTCCTTCTTCGCCTTCTCGACGTCGGCCTTCTCGGCATAGCCATTGATCGCCATGCGATCGAGCACCCAGTTGCGGCGATCAACAGCGGCTTCCGGATGGTTGTACGGGTTCACGCTGCTCGGCGACTTCGGCAGCGCCGCAAGCATCGCGCACTCCGCCAGCGTCAGCTGCGACAACGACTTACCGAAATAGTTCAGCGACGCAGCACCGACGCCATACGACCGGCCGCCGAGGTAAATCTCGTTGAGGTAGAGTTCGAGGATCTGTTCCTTGGTGAACTGCTCTTCAAGGCGGCCAGCGAGGATCGCCTCGCGCACCTTCCGGTCGATCGAGCGCTCGCTGCCGACCAGCATGTTCTTCACGACCTGCTGCGTGATGGTCGAACCGCCGGTGATGCGCTTGCCCTGCAGCGCGTTCAGCACGGTGCCGCGGAACATGCCCCAGTAATCGATGCCGGAGTGCTCGAAGAAGGATTTGTCTTCCGCCGAGATAAAGGCGTGCACCAGCTGGTCGGGCAGCTCTTCCGACGGCACGTAAACGCGATGCTGGTTCGCAAACTCCGCGACAAGACGGCCGTCGCCCGCATGCACGCGGCTGGTGATCGGCGGTTCGTAGTTCGCAAGGTCCTTGGCCGAGGGGAGCCCCTGGGTCACCGCAATGATCCACCCGCCGCCGACAACGACGACGAGCGCGACCGCAATCGCGACGCCAATAAGGATTTTCTTGATCATGGCTCACCAGTTGGCCGGAAGGAGCGAAAACTCCCACCAGGACGAATTAGACCCGGAATCACGGATCAATACGCCGACTTTATGGCGCGGAACTGTGCGGCGGAACCCGACAACAGCGTTAAACTGCGCCCATCTTCATGAAGCCACGTTTGCCGTTTTGTCGCACGGCTCAGCGAGCCGCCATCAGCCGGGTCTGGGTGTCGAAGAAGCCGTCGATCGCCGCTGACACGCCCTGCACCAGCTTCCGGCGTTTCGATTCCGAAATCAGCATCGCGGCATCCGAGTCGTTGGTGATGAACCCCATCTCCAGCAGCACAGCCGGCACGTCCGGGCTCAGCAGCACGAAGAAGCCCTTCTTGCGCAGAGTGTTCTGCAGCGTCGGCCAGCCCGCCTCGGTCAGCGCCGGAACCAGTGTCTGGGCAAAGCGCGCCGACTGGTTCTTGGTCTCGCGCTGCACCAGGTCGGCAAGGATCTGGTTCACTTCCTGCGGCCGCGAGGAATCCGTTTCCACCGCCAGCACCCAGTCGTTCTTGTGCCGCTGCGCCTCGGCCCGCTTCTCGCCCTCCGGCGACAGCGTATAGACCGACGCGCCCCGCGTTTCGTTCTTCCCGCCCGCATCGGCGTGCAGCGAGATGAACAGGTCGGCGCCGAGATTGCGGGCCTTGGTCACCCGATCCTCCAGCTCGATGAACACGTCGGTCGAGCGCGTCAGCGCGACGTCATAGCGCTTCGATTGCAGCAGCTCGTCCCGCAGGGCCATCGCAACCCCCAGCGTCACGTCCTTTTCCTGCAGCCCGCCCGGCGAACTCGCGCCCGGGTCTTTGCCGCCATGCCCCGGATCGATCACGATCAGCGGCTTGCGGACCACTTTGCGCACGACCATCTGCGCGCCGGACTGCTCATTGGCCGCTTTGCTGGCGAAAGCATCGGCCGACGTGGCCTCTAAATCCATTACGATCCTGTAATGTTCCTCTCCTTTCGGAGCCAGAACGAACTCCCGCGTCACCAGCGCGGGCTTGGCAAGGTCCAGCACCAGACGCGACGTCGAGGCGGTGTTCTGCGCATAGCGATACCCCGCCACCACGCCCGAGCCCTTGCCCGAACCCGATTCCGCCGTCAGCCCGTCGATCGACCAGCGCACCCTGGGCAGGTCGATGACCACCCGTTGAGTCCCGGCGGCCAGTGAAAAAACGTGATATTTCAATGGAATGTCGGAATCGATGACGACGCGGGTCTTGTCCGGAGTGCCGCCGAATCTCACCGACAGCACGCGCCCGGGCGTGTCCGCCGTGGCCGGCAGTGAAACCGCGGCCGCCAAAACCAGCAGCACTGACAGAATCCAGGCCCGCACGATCCGTCTCACCTCTACAGAGGATATCGAAAAGGCCTTTCTGGCCCGAACTCTAACCCCTACACGGCGGGACTTAACCATTGGTTCAGACGCATTCAGCTTCCCTTCCGATGACAATTTGTGCAGAGTGAGTCTGAGGCTCATCTGAACGATGGCCCCTCCCGCCTGCCGCGACGCCCTTCCCAAAAGAGCAGTGTCGTAGACGGCTATGGCCGGTTTGAACGTCTTTTGGAGGTCTGCGGGAGCGCAGCCTTCGTGGTCAGGGCATCCATGAACGCGACTTCGCGATTTTCAGTCAGCCTGACCGGGCCTCAAGCCCCCAGTTTCTGCCCACCATCCTTCCATTCGCCCTTCCCTTCGCGGGCTGGATTCGCGCGTCTGCGCGCCGCCCGCATTTCAGACAAAGAGGTTTTCCCTCATGAGCAAGCTCATGTTGATCGACGCCACCCACCCGGAGGAAACCCGGGTAGCGGTCGTCGCAAACGGACAGATTGAGGATTTCGACTTCGAAGCGGTCAACAAGCGCCAGCTTCGCGGCAACATCTATCTGGCCAAGATCACGCGGGTCGAACCGTCGCTCCAGGCGGCGTTCGTCGACTACGGCGGCAACCGCCACGGCTTCCTGGCCTTCAGCGAGATCCACCCGGACTATTACCAGATCCCCAAAGAGGATCGCGAAGCGCTGCTGGCCGAAGAAGCCGCCCATGCTGAGGAAGAGGCCGCGCTGCGCGCCATCGCCGAGGGTGAGGAAGACTTTGTCGGCGATGGTGAGCTGGGCGAAAGTCTGGCTGATGATATGGCCGGCACCACGCACGAGCATCACCACGAAGATGATGGCTTTGGCGGGGTGATGGAAGTCGACACGTCTGAAAAGGACGAAGTTGCGACGATCGAGGA
>Ga0075163_10008711_pt1 | contig 13325 bp, 17 predicted proteins | sample JI1023141ADNA_FD_71478 | JGI IMG/M metagenome (GOLD analysis project Ga0075163, IMG submission 71478) | Wastewater effluent complex algal communities from Wisconsin, to seasonally profile nutrient transformation and Carbon sequestration -... | ecosystem: Engineered > WWTP > Effluent > Algae...
GTTGCACTTGAGCAGGACGAGATGAAAGAATAATCAGTTAGCGTTGATAGGGCAGAGATAGTACTACTCGTACCGCCTGCGGAAGCCGTCGCATCAATTTTAATTGAATAGGCAGTATTTGCCATGCCGTTACAAATAGTATAAACTACAGAACCTCCGCTAACATAGGAAAAAGAAAAAGACGGATTTAGTTTTCCTTGAAAAATATAATCGCTAGTTGGCGTACTAGTCGTGGTTTGTAATCTTGAGATATTATTTCTTTCTAAAGAATTATTTTTTAAGTAAATATTGCAGGTTACTTTGTCAAGATTATTGGTTTGAGTTATAGTTCTTGATCCCCCGCTACCGTTACTACTATCGAAAATATCAATGTCGGTATTGGAAGAAATCGTTGCACTTAAAATAAAACTGTTGCCATTGGAAACTCCAAGCCCGTTGTTATTAAATCCAGACGATGATGAAAGGGAAGATAAAAATGTGTCATTGGGTTCAACCTCGCTTCCAGTGGAAGTTGTTCCTGATGATGCACTAGATGATGAACCTCCAACAGCAGTTGTAATTGCTCTCGAAACCAATTGGTTTTTCAAAATACAATCTCTTGTTTTATTTTTGCATTGGTCTTTGCATCCTTTAATTTCGCTACACTGATTGAATAATAAGACTAGGATTGGAAGTAAGTAGAGGATAATAGTGTTTTGTCGTTTCATGTTGTCCTGATTTTTTTTGATAAAAGTAACCGTAATTGCTTTTCTTTGTATTTAGGATATTCCTATAGATTTCAAGAAAAGCCTGGTTTTAAAACCTGTCAACCTCTTTAAACAAATACATAAAGTAGATCAAATTCACTAAAGCCCCAACGGGGCGAAATACTCTCCGCATGGGGGTCAGTTCAACCCATGCAAAAATTCATAAATAAATTCATGCAAAACTTCTTACTAAAATCATTTTAAAAATCCAAATAAAGATTCATCCGAAATTTCGAATGGAATTTCTATAGAACGAATCAATTTCGAATAAAGATAACTACTCGTATCACTTCCCATAAGATCTCCTTTACTCAAGTCCGGTTCAGCTACGCTTATAGAGCCGCTCTATCACCGGTCATTGGGGCACTTTAGAGCGGACGTATACCGGTTCTATAAGCGGAGCTAGAGCGTAGATGCGTAAAAGTTAATAATAAAAAGGTATTGTAAAAAATCCTTATTCGATAAGAATAAAAAATAAAGTATGAATCAAAATCAATCTATCATGTCCATTCTAGAAGCAGAGATAACGGATATTAGCCTCATTCTTCCATTATTTAATAAGTATCGAAAATTTTATGGAGTAGAGGCTAGACCGGAAGATACAGAAGCATTTATTCGAGAACGAATGGAGAAAAAACAATCTAAGATTTTCCTGGTAATGCAAGGAGAAGAGGCAATCGGTTTTACCCAATTATATCCATCCTTTTCTTCCTTATCACTGAAGTCAGTTTGGATACTAAATGATTTGTATGTAGAGGAAACTTTTCGCAACCGGGGTGTAGGCAAAATGCTATTAGACGCAGCAAAAGATTTTGCCATAAAAACCAAAAGCAAAGGTCTTACCCTTTCTACTGGAATCGAAAACGAAACAGCCCAAAGCCTCTACGAAAAATACGGATTTATTCGCAATGAACATTTCTATGAATACTTTTTGTTCTTTTAAATAGAATAACACCAATGGCTTCACGGTAAATTTTGGGTTACAGTTTATTAGCCTGATAAAAAAGAAAAACGTTGTTAGTTTTTCTTTTTTTGTTTTTGGATAACAGAAGTTCCTTCGAATTCAATTCTTTCGTCATTCACTGAAACAAGCTCTGACAACTCATAAACATTTTTATACCCATACCCATAAAGATTTATATAAGTTGGAATGTTTAGCGCAAGCGTTAGCTGTTTGCCGTCATTTCTATTCACAGGAGGAGCTGCAATTTTAGTTGCAAAGTTTACCTGGTCGTCTTCAAAATTATTATTGCAATAAATTAATATCTTTGTATCAAATTTTGGAATTTTCCTGGCAAGATTATTTTGAGTAAAGTCAGAGAAGTTTAAATTAATCGCACCTTTTAAATGTTTACTTTTATACATTGCACTCGAGCGAGTATCAAGTATAATGATATTATCCTCTCTTGTCATAGATAAGAATTTATCAAGATTGACTAGTCTTTCTTTTCGATGAGCTTTGACTTCACTTACAAGTTTTTCAAATGCATCATAGTCTACTTTCGCAGGGTTACTTATTTGATCTTCTGCCTGAATAGATAATAGACTGAGGATAATGGCTAATAGTATATATTTCATGGCAATCTATAAATCCCAATCACCAAAAGCTTCGGGTTGGTATAAAATTTCATCTACCTGGAAAAACTTTGTTCCTTTTTCTCCGTCCCATTTTACTACATCCCCTCTACGAGATCCAAATACGGCTGTTCCGTATAATCCAAGGATTGAAATTTTATTTTCAGAATCAACTTCTTGAGGATACACAAGAGTATACTCAAATCGTTGTCCTGTTCCTAAATCCTTTAATCTAAATTTGGATCGCATTGTGATTACATCGGCGGGAATTTTTTCTGATTTTATAGCAGGAACTTTCTTTATTTCTTTTTCGAAAATTTGGCTGAGAGATTTGTTTGAACTTAAACAATACCCTTCTTTTAAAAGATTTAAAATTCGTTCTTTATCTAGTTTTGTTATTAAAATTCCATTTCTTAGCATCTTGCAAAAACTCCGAAAATTAAATAAGACTCTATCGAGCTAAGCCAGAGAATAGAATATTGCCAAATAGAAGTCAAGTTTTTTACAGAAATCTATTTCAAATAACTTACAATCTTTTCTGCAACGATTTCACATTGATCGGGATTGACGCAAAAATCATGTGTAACAATGATATTCAAATCCGAACTTGATTCATAACTTAAATACTCAGTGTATATTCCTGAAATGATTTCGTTCTTTGCAGTCAGCATAATAAATCCCTATTTCATCTGTCGCTTTTGAAATAATACAATTCCAATTCCACTGTATAGAATTGAAAGTAAAATCAGGGCTGTAATTTCAAAACCAATTTCATTTAAGTTAGCGCCAAAATTAAAAACTTTATTCATAGCATTCACAGCATGCGTCGGTGGCAAAAAATCATTCCAGGAAACTGGAAATTCTCCAATTCTAAATAATTCATTTTTAGGAAACGGATACATGGAGCCGGAGAACCACATCAAAATAAAAAGAGGAATATTTCCAATCGTCAAAACATCTTTTCCATTTCTACAAAAACTAGCTACGATCAAACTCGTTCCTTGAATCGAAAGTATACAAAGAACAATCGGAAGAAAAATACCGAGGCTACTTCCCTGAAATTTGAATCCAAATAAAATCGCAGTTCCCATTGTAAATCCAACAGAAACAACTCCAATTAAAAACTGTGCAAGTCCAATTCCAATAAAATATTCGAAAGTAGAAATGGGAGCCAATTGAATTCTTAATATTGTGCGCTCTTCTATTTCTCGAATAAACGCAATTGTAGAAGTAAATAAAAGCATGATGATCGAAAATACAATGAGTCCGGGAACAGCCATTTCAAAATCGTTCTTTGTTCCCGAACTTCCTGAAAATGTTTCGTTGTATTGAATGAATTTTTTTACTTTTGCAATCTTATAAGCGAAGGATTCAAGTTCGAGAATAACAAGCGTTACCCCGACAAGATACATCGGGTTTGTCATATCTCCGGTCATTTCGGCTTGGATTGTATTTTCTAATTTTCCTGACTTACTTTTTTCTAATATCTCTGAAAAGTCTTCTGGGAGAACAAAGCCTGCATGTATCTTTTTTTCTTTTAGAAGAATTTTTAATCCTTCTCTATCCTTCACATCTGTGATTTGAAATACATTGAATTCATTCTTCTTTTGTGTTTTTAAAATTTCAATCCATTCCCGGCTGTAAAATTTTTCTTGAAAGCCTCGGTCTAAATTTACAATCCCAATACTTAAAGAATTCATTCCACCGGAAAACATCATCCAGTATAAGAAGACAAAAAAAGGAGATGCGATAAGCGTAATAATCAAAGGCCAGAAGTCTCGAAATTGCTCCAATATATTTTTTTTAAATAGAATCCAGATTTTCATTCGCGTAGACTCCTTCCTGTCAGGCTAATAAAAATATCTTCTAGTGTATCCTGCCTGATTTTAAATTCTTTCGAGAGAATTCCTTCTCTTTCTAATCTACTTAAAATCTCAGGTAGTTTCTCTTTAATATTTTTTCCTGATATAAAAATTCTATCACCTGCTACCTTTACAGTTTGTTCGAGAGTTGCAAGACTCGTTTGTAGCTTATTTGCATTAACCGCAGTCTCCATTTCAAGTTCTAGAATTTCTCCTTTTCCATATTTTCTTTTTAGAAATTCAGGCTCGCCTTCTGCAATCAAAGTTCCTTTATCAATGATAGCAATCCTATCACAGATACGATCCGCCTCATCCATATTATGCGTTGTAAAAATAACTGTTTTTTTTCTGGCGAGAGATTTTATAAAGTCACGAACTAAAACTCGACTCTGTGGATCAAGCCCTGCTTCAGGCTCATCTAAAATTAAAATTTCCGGGTCATGCATAAGAGCGAGTAAAATATTGAGTCTTCTTTGCATCCCTCCTGATAAAGTCGAAGCGATTTCGTTTTTCTTTCCTTCAAGTCCTAATTGCTCTAAGAGAGCAAGACTTCTACTTTCAGAAGTATTTTTATCGAGACCATATAAATTTCCCATAAAAACCAATTGCTCTTTACAAGTAAGAAGTTTCCAATAGACAAGACTCTGTGGACAAATTCCAACTCGTTGTCTTGTTTTTTTATCTTCTGTTGCAACTTCCTTTCCATGAAAAAAGATTTTGCCATTATCCGCTCTTAGACTTCCGGCTATCATAGAAATAAGCGTGCTCTTTCCTGCTCCATTCGGACCGAGTAGTCCAAATAATTCACCAGAGAAAATTTCTAAGTTTATACTTTGAACAGCTTTTATATCACGAAAACTTTTCGATAAATTTTCTATTTTTAATACTGTTGTTTTAGAAATGCTCACGTAGAAAATCCCTCCTGAATTAAACAAATATATTTACATATTAGAAATTCCACTGTATTAGTCCCGTAAAATTTTCAGGGGAAATTAAAATCCATTTTGAATATATAAAAATTACTAAAAGTTTCATTTAAATTTACTCTACTTATAAAAAGTATCTTGTGAAAAAAAATATAGAAAATAATTTTAGTCATTTCGGAGGAAGAATGAGAATGAATCTTATTTCAATTTTTATTATGTTAGGGCTAATCATGATTAACTGTAAATCCATGCCTAGCCAGGGACCAGCAGCAAAAGACAGCGCTGTTTTAGGAGTAAAGGTAAAATTTAACGGAATGATCAGCGATACGCCAGCAGCCAGAGATTAAAATTAATCTCTAATTTTATTAGCAATCCATTCTCATTGGAGATTAATTTTATTACAGGAGAAATAATCAAATGGCAAAACTTAGTTCTTTCACTTTCATTTCACTTAACGGTTATTACAAAGGAAAAAACGAAGACATTAGTTGGCATAGACATGGAGCAGAAGAAAGTAAGTTTTCTGCAAAAAGTTTAAAAACAGAAAGCATACTTTTATTCGGAAGAGTTACTTTTGAAATGATGGAAGGTTTTTGGCAAACAGATATGGCTTACAAAATGGATCCTGCTACTGCAAAGGGAATGAACGAATCCGAAAAAATTGTTTTTTCTAAAACATTAAAAAGTTCTAACTGGAATAATACGAGAGTAATCAATAAAGATTTAATTTCTGAAATTAAAAAACTAAAAAAGACATCTAAGAAAGATTTAACAATTCTTGGAAGTGGAAGCCTTATTAAACAACTTTCAGAGCACAAACTTATAGATGAATATCAAATTATGCTTGATCCAACTGCGATTGGAGAAGGCGAAACTCTATTTAAAAATATTAAAAATAAGTTAGATTTAAAACTTCAAAAGTCAAAGGTATTTAAAAGTGGAGTCATACTTCTGATTTATTCAAATTAAAAATCAATCTTTCTGAATTTTCCAATCGGGAATATAAATCTCATGAATTTCTTTTAAAGGTTTCATTTTTTTTAAGACTTCTTTCTTTTCTTTCTCGGAAGGAAAGAGAAGAAAGAATTTTTTTCCTGTCGAATAGAAGTATTTTTTTCCTTTACTACTATCCATTCCTTCCCAATGCGGATACTCTAAATTATCCATTATAGTATTAGCAGTTTTTTCAGAAATTTCTTTTTTAAAAACAACAACTACCGCAATACTTTCTCTAACTTGAGGCAATTGATATTTTTCTAAAAAATACTGAGTGCCTTCTACGCCAGTGCTATACTCTCCTTTTTCATTTTTCAGTGGAGTTGTGAATTCTTCTGAGGATAATACTCCTTTAACGATGAGTCTCTTGCCTTCATATACTTTTTCCCATTCTGATTTTCCTTTTAGGAAATAAACCGCTCCCTCTTTTAAAACTAAGCCCGCTCCTTGCTTAGAGGTTTGAGCCTTACCAATATATTCTTTCAATTGAGTAGAATCATTTTGATTGGACTGAGAATTTATTGTCATAGAAATAAATAGAAAGAAGGGAATTATAGATATTTTGTTTTTTGGGAAATTCATATAATTTATTTTTATTTTAAAAATTCTTCTACCAGTCTTACAACTCTTTTTCCTTCTTCAATCCAATTAGGCATTTCCAATATACATATTCTAGAAAAGCGCCATTCAATGCTTTAAGAACATTTTATTTTTGCATTGGGCAATGTTTTAGCAAGAAAAATTCTAAATTATAAGAAAATAACTATAGGCCTGATAAATAATTTTGCTATTTGCCTTCAAAAAAAAGCAGAGAGTATTATGTAAATCAAAAGTGCTTTGAATTTTACCTTTCTGCGTAATTCTTAACAATTTCACAGGCATAAAGATATTACCCGCATTTCTTTTTTTTTAAAATAGAATTCATCCTTAGGGTAAAATTACTGTTAAATGACAGAATAATTTTCCATTGACTTTTTTAAAAAAAGGAATTTAATTGGATTTAGTATATTTATGACAGAAAAGAACGATGAATTTCAAGAATTAAAAAAATTACATTTTGATTTAGAACAATTTGCCAAGGAAACATTGGATGCAGTGACAGCACATATCTGCGTTTTAGATAAGAATGGAAATATCATTGCAGTAAACCAGGCATGGAAAGATTTTTATGATAAAAATTTTATCTTAGATCATAATACTAATTATTGCATTGGAATGAATTACCTCGGCATATGTCACACAGCTACTGGATTATATTCTGAGGAAGCTTTACCAATGGCAAAAGGAATCCTAAGTGTAATGAGAGGGGAATGCAAAGAGTTTACACTTGAGTATCCCTGTCATAGTCCAGTTGAAAAACGTTGGTTTCTTGCGAGGGTCACACAATTCAAAGATAAATCAAACAACATAGTAATTGCTCACGAAACTATTACAGATCGCAAACTAGCTGAAGAGAAAATTCAAAATTTACTAAACGCAAAATCAGAATTAGACCATCATGTAAAAAACGACATGAGCACAATTTTTAATTTGCTAATGATTCAATCGAATAAACAAAACACAGGCGAAGCAAAGTCTGTTCTTTTAGATGCAGCTGGATATATTAGAAGTATGATAGTTCTATATAATAAACTTTATCATACTGAAATGGATAAATCTATTTCTAATCAAGATTATTTTATTTCGCTAATCGAGGAAATAATCCAAGTTTTCCCACAGGGGAAAAATATTCGATTATCACTGCAAATAGAGGACGTTAGTATAAACCCTAAAAAGCTTTCGACTATTGGATTAATAATTAACGAGCTCATCACGAATGCGGTTAAGCATGCATTTACGAGTCATAGCGACCCAGAACTAACTATAACTATTTTTCAAGCCGATGAAATAGTTACAATTATATTTGCGGATAACGGTTCAACGATTCCAGAAACTATTTCTCTGGATAATTCACCCGGCTTTGGTTTAAAACTTATAGGGTTACTAGTCAAGCAAATTAAAGGCTCCATCTCTATAAGTAGAAGAAATGGAACACAATTCACTTTACAATTTCCATCTTAAAAAATATTCTATCAGTAAGTAAGGCAAATTATAATTATCCATTCATAGTATTGATCTAAATAAAAATCCATTTGATCGGCAGTTAAATTGTTGATTTATTTTTATTAGCAAAAAATTTTATATTTATGAATACTAAATATATAAAAGTAATACTCATAACCAATTTATTTTTTTTAACATTATCCTTTTGCAAACAATCCCAGGAAGAAATCACACAAGCAAAAGAGCAATGGGATTCTGCAGACTCAAAGAATTTTCTCACCTGGTCACAGGCTGTAGATTATTGCAAAAGTAAACAGGCAAGACTTCCAACAATTAAAGAATTAAAAGCTGCCGTTAAAATTGGAATAACAAAAGATTGGCAGGGAAGCAATTACTGGACTTCCGAAGAAATAAAAGATGCAGCTAGATATACTTATGTCTATTCTTTTACCAATAAAGATTATTTTGAAGCAGATAAATCTGGAATCAAAGACACTCGCTGTATTAAGTAAAAAAAGCGAAGCAAATAAGTAAGGATGTAAAGCTTTGAGTTATTCGCATTTTTTGTTCTGGGATGAGACACTCATTGATCCGATGAATTCAATTTATAATAGTGTCGAATCTTTCTATTCGAAGTCTACGTCTAAAAATGTAACTATTATAAGAGAAAACGATCGCATTGAAATACTTTTTCCGGTATACAAATTTATTTTTACTCTAAATAAAGAAGACTGGGTGCAAGAAGAATCAAAGGACATCGCTGAAACATTTGGAAAAAATAGAACAGATTATAATCGAATAAGTAATTCCCAAAAAAGAATTGAGTTTTATGGAGAGGAAGATTTTAATATGGATTATTTTAATGATTATCTTTTGATTTTAGAAAATATTCAAAGAGAAATGCACGTGACTATTTTCGATACAGATAATGGCAAATTCTTTTAAGAAAATGGAGAAAACATAATCATAGAAAGAATCAAAATAGAATTGACAAACGACCAATTAAAAATGTAACTAAGTAATAGAGCTGGAAAGAATTTATTGAGTATTGATTGCGGATAGGTATAACTACCTGCAAGGGACAGAGAGTATAAAAATGAAAAGTAAACTTCTATTGATTCCATTTCTAATTTTTTCAATTCAGTGCTATTTAAACCCGATTTTACAAAAAGAACTCAATTCAAATGAATCAAAAAATAATCCCAATTTAGGCCTACTTATTTTTGCACTTCCACGTTCAACAGCGGCTAATACCGATGCAACGCTACAGGTTGTCGGTCAGATAAAAAATCTCTCTTCTCAAAGCATTTCCTCTCCCATTTTAAAAGTTGCAAGCATAGCATCGTCTACACGCGTTGCAGTATCAGATTCTGTAACTGGAAATAGTAGCGGTAAGTTTTTAATGAAACTTCGAAGTGGAACTGTGACGATTTCTGTTTCAGATTCATCAGGAACTAATCTGGGAAGTTTTATTCTAAACATTGTATCACAAAATTCAATTACAACGACAACTGTATCTGGAGCAAATTTTTCTGTGACAGGAATTACTGCCTATGGTATAAATGAGACGGTAACTCTAACAGAGGATCCAGTTCCAACATATACGATAGGCGGAATGGTAAATACTGCTTGTTTTGTAACCGATTGCAATGGGGGCGGACAATTTACAATTACAAACCTGGTCAATTCAGATTCTTTAGTCGTAGTAGCAGGTGCTCCTCCTCAAGATGGAAAATTTACCATGCCTACAGCTTTAGTATCAGGAACAAGTTATAATTTATCGGTCACTGCAAATGCTCCCGCTTATACCTGTTCTGTGACAGCTAACGGTTCAGGAAATGTTGGATCAAGCAATGTTACAAATGTATCTGTAACATGCACCTTGAATTAATTTTATTCCAGGCTATAAAATTTATCAAATACTGGTTTATCGGATAATACTCGTATACCTTTTTTGTCAGGGATATATGAAATTGGAATTCTATTTAATTCTTTCAAAAGCTTAGTTTCTTTAAATAAGGAAAATCCATCAAATACAAGTTTATAATTTTTATAAACTAGTGGCACAGAGAATAATTCTAAAGGAGGCTCTTCAGATAAAACTTCCAAAAAAATAGAATCAAAAGAATCTCCTTCAAGCCTTGTAAATAAAAGACTTTTTATTATATAAAGAGATTCAGGCTTCATTTCAGCTGAGCTTGCAATCCATTTATTTTTAGCAGGATCATACACGATAGGTCCAATATTTAAAAGGGAAAAAACATTCTTGAACAAAAGATTTTTCTTCTTATGATCAAGCACGGCAACGATTTCTTCATTACCATTTCGTATAATATAAAAAAATTCTGTATCAGGAGTTAAATCCAGATTAACCTCTTTTTGAAATACAATCTTTGGAACTCGCTTTCCACCGTCAGCAAATAACATAGCAAATAATTCTTTCTCGTTGTCCTTAGAAAAGAAATTACAACTTAATATAAAAACAATAGACAATATATAATAATTTTTCATTGATTGTGACCTACTGGAAAGTTATTAACGTTACTTCTTTTCTTCACTGAGAGGAGTTTGAATTCCAAAATTTTTAAATATCTTTAAACAATAATAAGGGTAATCTTTAAATGGACATTTTTGTTGAAGAATCGTTAAGCTACATACCTGAACATCTTTCTTATCTGGTTTAGCAGAACCGCCAGCGATATAAAGCGGATAACTTGGATAATTCCCACATTCATTCATTTTAAAGGCTATTGCATATCCAAGATTAACATTGTCCTCAGATGCAGTTTTTTCTTCCGGCAAATCGCAAGCAAAAAGTAAGAGAACAAACAGAAGTGAAATTTTTGTAGTTAACATTTTGAACTTCATCATTTTACTCCTACATTGTAAACGTGAACTGAATTGGCATGAAGTAAACATCTCTTTGCCCCTTATCATAATTCGGATCTGCCTTGTATTGTGACATAGCTGCCAGGCTGATTAAGAAATTATTCCAAAAATGAACTGCGACTCCAGGACGAATATCATAGCCACTTTTATAATGCAGCCATCCCAGGTAAACACCAGCTAATAATCTTGCAGGTCTACCTTCTCTAGCATCAGAATTTCCTTCATGTGCTAACATAAACAATAAAGACGAAGTTCCAATCCCTGCAACAGGCCCGTAACTTGTGCTTAGGGAATGATTTAAATATCCGCGAAAAAATGCCTCTTCCCCAATCCCCGGCGACATTCCGTCTACAAATCCTTTTACATAGAGAGAACCATCGCGCTTAACGCTGGAAGGAACTAATATCGGATCACCGCTCTTCGAACCAACTGCAAATATAGCAGCTAAGATTGAAACCGGTATATATACTTCTGGTCTTTTAAGTATATCTGGATTAAAAGGGGAAAATGCCAATTGATTAATAGTTTCTGCTTTTTTATCTTCTCCAGTTCCACCTGCATCCCTGTAGGCAGAATAAATCGAATACATCATCGTGGAAAGTATCGGATTATTTAGCATATCCGCATTGACGGTATTTCTACTCGTGCGAGAATAATTTCCATACTTTACAAAAGTATTTTCCTCGGCTAATTGTCTTTCTTTCCAAAGTCGTAAATCACGATCAAACCTGGTTTCAGAAAATAACGTAAAGCCCAGGTTCTGATATGTTTCATTGCTTTGCACAGCAGCCTTTAGAGGCATATCGTTGTATACCCATCCATTTTTTTGAAATTGGTAGCCAACTAAAGCATCAGATAAATCAAACTTCACATCCCGTTCTTTATAAGATATATAATCCGGTTGACTACGGTAATGTCTTTCCAAATTGTAGAGCGTCACAAAAGAGCCAGCTTGAATACCCGCTGTATATATATTTCCTACATAAGCTTGACCAACTCCGGGAACAATTCCTAGAAGTGCCGCAATATGTGGATTCTTAGAAGGAGTCTCTTTTTTTTCAGGAAGAGGCTCCGGCTTATTTTCCTGATTATCTTGTGCGGATAAAGGTAAAAGGAAAAAGAAAGTTAAAAATAAAATTCTATTACGAATAAGAAAATTGAACAGTCGTGGTTTATTCATCGAAAATTAATCCCATTTATAAATCTTTAGACCAATTCCAAAGAATAAAATACCAACGGAAATTAAAATAATAGAAGGACCAACTACAATATTAAATCCTGCCCCTTCAATAAAAATAGCGCGAACAGAATCAGCGAGTAAAGTCAAAGGGAAAAAACGAATAATAGATGTTGCCCAATCTGGAAAATTATGATAGGAGAAAAATATTCCCGATAGCATCATCATAGGAAAGGATATTGCATTTATAACTCCGTTTGCTATCTGGGAATTACTTGCCCTAGATGAGGCAAAGATTGCTATTCCGCTAAAAGCAAAAGTTCCACTAAAAAATAAAAGAACAAGTCCTAAAGCGCTACCCTGAATTTCTACATTAAATGCAAAATAAGCAAAACCCATCAGTATAATGTATTCTATCCCACTCAATACAGAGCGTGAAATAAAATGAGAGAATAAAAAGATAGGTTTCGGTAAAGGAGTCGAGATGAGTCGGCGTAATAGTTTTTTACTTCGCATATCCATTAGCGTCCATGCTGTGCCCCAGAGGCAAGAATTCATTATCCCCAACGCAAGAAGCCCTGGAATTAAAAAATCGATATAACGATCACCCTTGCTCTGTAATTGAACAACATTTTTATTGGATGTTTGAACTCCCGAAAGCATTCTATCCAAAAGCAAATAAGTTAAATGGCTTTCGCTATTATTGGAATCAAAATAGTATTTATATTCTCTAGATTTTTTCTCAATGTAGAGATTAATTTTTCCACGTTTTAGAGCTAACTTTGCTTCGTCCATTGAATAAGGAATAAAAGTAAACTTGGTATAACTCTCGTTATCCGGAACTTTATTTTGTAGGGACTGAATCACAGAAGTATTTGAGCCATCTACAATTACTCCAATGTTACGATTGACTTCTTGTTTTTTTGTAAATGCAAATCCTAAAATACTTGCTATGATAATTGGAAAACCAATTGCCCAAAAAAGAATTCCCGGATTACGATAAAATTCCTTGAACTCAGCGGTTACTAGTTGGTAAATGATATTAAGCATCTAGTCTTCTCCCAGTCATCGAAAGAAATAAATCATCCAGTGTCATTTTTCTGCATTCAAA
>Ga0075163_10008712_pt1 | contig 13325 bp, 10 predicted proteins | sample JI1023141ADNA_FD_71478 | JGI IMG/M metagenome (GOLD analysis project Ga0075163, IMG submission 71478) | Wastewater effluent complex algal communities from Wisconsin, to seasonally profile nutrient transformation and Carbon sequestration -... | ecosystem: Engineered > WWTP > Effluent > Algae...
GGATCTGATCCGCCGGGTAGCGCTCGCCGGTCAGCGAGCACTCGAGGTGGGTGACGAACGTCGGCCGCTCTTCGACGAGGTTGAGGTCATGGCGCATGGCGGCGCCATGATACTCAATCGCACGGGCCGCTCAGCCCAGGTCACTGGCGATCGCGGCGCGCTGCTCGGGCGTCAGCGCCGTCTCGGCGACCAGCTCGCCCGCGAAGTCGACGCCGCAGGCGACCGGCACCCGCCCGCCGACCGCAAACTTTAAATACTGGACCGACGACAACCTATCCCGCGAGATCTGCCGCTCGTCCCAGCGGGCCCGCACCTGCGTGCCGTCCTCGAGGCGCACGTACAGGTGCCCCGGCAGCGCGGTCCAGCGGCGCAGCTTCTCGTCGCGCTGGGCCGCGTCCTCGAGGCCGACCAGCAGCGTCACGCCGAGCTCGCCGTGCTGACCGATCAGCTCGTTGTACGTCTCGACCTCGTGCACGATGTCCCGCTCGCGGACCATGCGCTCGGTCCGCACCATCTCGAGGATCTGGTAGCGGATCGTCTCGCGGTTCTCGAACAGCAGCGTCAGGCAATCGGCGACGATGACCCGGCGCAGCCGCTTGGCCGCCAGCGCCGCCGCCTGGATCTGCGGGCGCTGCTCCTCGTAGGTCGCGAAGTCGAGGATCTCCGAGCGTTCAACCAGCGTCATGGCTTGTCCTTGTCCCCGCCCGCCGTGGGCGCGTGCAGATCTTCGAGTCCGCCCGGGCGGTAGGCGCGGGCCAGCAGCGACATCGGGTGCATCGGCTTGACGCCGGCGTGCTGTTCGAACTGGATCGCCGCGAGCGGGCAGTCGGTCACCCACACCTCGGTGGTCTGCTCCTTCATCCCGTCGAACGCCTTCTTGCCGATCCGCTGCGACGGCTCGAACCCCTCGACCGTCATCGCGTACGTCCCGTTGTGGCCACAGCACTCCATCACCGTGCCGACCTGCTGCACCCCGGGGATCTTTTTAATCAAATCTCGGCCCTTGAAGCCGACCGCCTGGGCCCGCAGGTGGCACGGCGCGTGGTAGGCGACCGGCGCGTCGACGCTGCCGGCGAACTCGGTATTAAACCGGGGCTCCTTGCGGATCGACCACAGGAACTCGCTCGGGTCCATGACCACGGTCGCCAGCTTCCTGGCTCGCTCGCGGTCCTCGCCCTCGAGCAGCTCGGGCCACTCGCGGCGCATCATCATCGAGCAGGTCGGGTTGATCGCCAGGACCTTCGCGCCCATGTCGACGAACGGCATCAGGATGTCGAGGTTCGCGTGCGCCTGGGTCCGCAGCGACTCGAGGTCGCCGTGCTCCCACGCCGGCATCCCGCAGCAGCGCAGCCCGGCCGTGCAGCGCACGTCGACCTTGTTCCTGTCCAGCACCTCGAGCGTGTCGCGGCCGACCTGCGGCTCGTTGTGCTGCACGTAGCAGGTCTGGAACAGCACCGCCTCGCCGCCCGGCGCCGCCGAGATCCGCCCCTCCTTGCGCGCCCACTTCTCGAACGTCTCGTCGGCGAACTCGGGCAGCAGCTTGTCGCGGTGGATGCCCAGCACCTTCTCCATGAACCACCGGTGCAGCTTCACCTTGTTCATCGCGTTGGCCGCGCCGAGGCTCGCGCGCGCCAGCTTGCCGGTCAGGTCGGGGTCGCCGAGCACGCGCTCGCCGAGGCTGTTGCCCTCCTCCTTCGCGCGCACGGCCTGGAACCGGTGCACGAGCTTCGGGAAGTCGAGCTGGAACTCGTGCCCGTCGCGCGGCGTGTACGGGCACTGGACCTCGCACAGCTTGCACTGGAAGCACGCGTCCATGACCTTGCGCTTGTCGCCCTGGTTCAGCTGCGCGACGTCGCCGTTCTTGGCGTCGACCAGCGCGAACAGGTCCGGGAACGAGTCGCAGAATTTGAAGCACATGCGACAGCCGTGGCAGATCTCGAACACGCGGGTCACCTCGTCATCGAGGGCCTTCGCGTCCCAGTACCGCGGATCGCTGGGGTCGTAGGTGAGGCCGGCTGTCGGCTTGTACGAGATGTTCATGGCGACGAGACGACCCGCGGCCGAGACAGCCGGCCGCGGGCGTTTAATGGACGATCACGCGATGCTGTCGAGCATCTTCTGGAACTTGCCGGCGTGCGACTTCTCGGCCTTCGCGAGCGTCTCGAACCAGTCGGCGATCTCGTCGAAGCCCTCTTCGCGGGCCGTGCGCGCCATGCCCGGGTACATGTCCGTGTACTCGTGCGTCTCGCCCGCGACCGACGCGGCCAGGTTCTTCTCGGTGTCGCCGATCGGCAGGCCCGTCGCCGGGTCACCGGCGCGCTTGAGGTAGTCGAGGTGGCCGTGCGCGTGCCCGGTCTCGCCCTCCGCCGTGTCGCGGAAGTTGCCAGCGACCTCCGGGTAACCCTCCACGTCCGCGATCTTGGCGAAGTACAGGTAACGACGGTTGGCCTGGGACTCGCCAGCGAACGCGTCCTTGAGGTTCTGGTGGGTCTTGGTGCCCTTCAGGGTGGTCGAGCTCATCGAGGTGACTCCAACGGTTTGGGCGCAGGTCATCGCCTGCGCAGGCAGCACCTCTAGCACGGATCTCCCAGCCGACGGACCCTGTGCATGTAGCGAACAGCGCGGGTAATGATAATCGTTTTCAACGATATGCCGCGACGATCTGTCCCGAGAGACAGCCCCGCCCGAACCGGCGCTCGTGCCCTATAGCACACGAGAACCGGGTTCTGCGGCGGTCCCAGCGTTGCCCGGGGGACCGCGCTCCGCTAGCGTCTCGCCGCCAGTGTCGGACGCGACGACCATCGACGACGCGAGGGAGCCGACCGCGCCGGAGGAGCTCGAGCTGCGGCCAGTCGACGGCTTCCCGCGCTGGCTCGGCCGACGCATCGCCCGCGCCGTGCTGTGGCTGGTCAGCATGGAGGAGAACGAGGCGCAGGCGCTGTCGCGCATGGTCACGCCGACCGCCGGATACTTCCGCCGCGACCGCCACGTGCACCCCGCGGTCGACCCGGAGACCTACCGCCTGCGCATCACCGGGACCGCGTCGCCGCGCACGCTGACCCTCGCCGAGCTGCAGGCGCTGCCCCGCGAGACCCGCGTGTGCGTGCAGGAGTGCGCCGGCAACGGCAACCACATCATGGGCTCGGCCGGCCTGTGCGGGCAGGCGGTGTGGTCGGGCCCGACGTTCGAGTCGCTGCTCGCGCTCGCGGGCGGCCCGGGCGACGCGACCCACTTCGCGTGCCACGGCCTCGACGACCTCGGCATCTTAAAGAGCGGGTACCACTACGGCCTGTCGCTCGACGAGCTGCGCCGCGCCGGGGCGATCGTCGCGCTGACGATGAACGGCGAGCCGCTGACCCGCCGCCACGGCTTCCCGTCGCGCCTCATCGTCCCGAAGATCTACTCGATGTCGCACGTGAAGTGGCTCGGCCACATCGAGGGCAAGACGCAGCCCCACATGGGCATCCACAACCGCCTCGTGTTCACCAACAAGGAGCGACGAGCCGGCAAGTGGGTCCGCGTGCAGGCGCGGTGGATCGGCCTCAAGTCGGTCATCGCCCACTGCCGCCGCGACGGCGACGGCTGGCTGCTCACCGGCTGCGCCTGGGGCGGCACCCGCCCGGTCGCCGGCGTCGAGGTCAGCACCGACGGCGGCGCCACCTGGCAGCCCGCCCGCGTGCAGAGCCCCGCCGACTACTTCCGCGATCAGGGCGTCCCGCCCGGCGGCCCCGAGCTCGCCGGCGCATGGTCGGTGTTCACGCTGCCCTGGCACCCGCCCGGCCCCGGCACCTACAAGCTCGGCTGCCGCGCGATCGACGACAGCGGGGCCGTGCAGCTGCCTGACAACGACCCCGCGGTCCACGGGCACTTCAACCAGACCCGCATCAAGTGGCGCACGGTCCACGTGCCCGGGCGGCCGAGCCTGACCGCCGGACACTGACCGCCGCGCGCGTCACATCTGGATGACGCAGCCGCCGATGTCCTCCTGCCCGGGAGGCGCGCTGCCCATCTCGTACCACGCCTCGCACACCGTGCCGTCCGGGCAATCCGGCGTCTCCAGGCTGCAGTACGGGGTGCAGCAGCCGGTGTCGCTGGCGCAGCCGGGCACCGACTCGGGACCGGCGCACCACAGGCCGTAGTCGCACACGTTGATGTACGCGCACGGGTCCTGGTACTTGCCCAGGTCGCCGCTGGCGTCGAAGTCGCAGATGAACTCCGTCGCGCCGTCCCAGAAGCAGATCTGCCCGTCGGGGCAGTCCTGCGTCAGCGGGTAGCAGGTGTTGAGGCAGATGATGATCACGCCGTCGTTCGAGATGTCGCAGATCTGGCTCTGGTCGGGGCAGGTCGGCGCGTCGATCGTGCCCTTGCACATGTCGATGCACGTGCCCTTGTTCTCCGCGTCGAGGAACCAGCACATCGTGCCGAGCTCGCAGTCGTCGACCCCGCTGACGCCGCCGCCCTCGGCCACGCACGGGTCGCCGGGCGCGCCCGGGTTCTCCGCGACCTCCGTGCACTTGGCCGCGTTCCACGACCCGCCGCCGTCGTTCGCCCACGGCATGCACTTGAAGCCGTCCGGACAGTCCTGGGCGAACACGTCGCACTCGATGTTGCCGTTCGGGACGTCGTCCTCGACGATGAACCCGCCGCTGCTGCTGCTCCCGCCCTCGCCGCTGCTCTCGCCCGGCGGAAGCGGGTTGGTCGTCCCGCTCGTCGTCGTCTGCCCGCCGATCTCGGTGGTGGTCGGCGAGCTCGTGTTGTTGTTGCCGCCCGACTCGCTCAACCCCTCGGACTCGTCGGAGTCGTTCGTGTCGCTGCTCGGGTTGCCGGTCGGGTCCTGACCGTTGGTCGTCGGGGTCTTGTCGTCTCCGCAGCCAACCAAAGCCACGAAAATACTTAAGCTCAACAGTCGATTTGTCTGCATTGTTGCCTCCGTCGCCCGCGCAGGGCCGTGTTCCGTGCCGCGGGCCGTCGAACAGGCTCGCCTTCGCAAACCTTCTCGTGACCCGGCGCCGGGGTCAAGCAGGACGGAGGTCGTAAACGATGTTCCTGGTGCCAACGGCGTCGCACACGCCCTGGACAGCCGCCTTCAGGCCGGCGGTCGCCACGAACTTGCGGTCCTTGAACACCTTGAATGGGTATTTTTCGCGGATCGATCGATATCGCGCGGCCTCGGCCTCGCCCAGGCGCTGCGACAGGAGCGGTGACAGCGGGTCGTTGCTCTTCTCCTCGCGGATGTCGCCGGCCGCGGCGTCCGTGGCGAACGCGACCAGCAGCTCCGGGTGCTCCGTCTCGGCCGCGCCGGCCCCGACCGACCACTGGTGCCACGCCCGACCGAGCGCGTCGTCCGGCGCCTCCGCGGTGCGCAGGACCTGGACCCCCTCGCCGCCCGCCGGGAACGAGAACAGCGCCGGACCGATCAGCCCGCGCGACACTCGCTCGACCCGCACGCCCTCGATCCCGTGCAGCCGCACGAACAGCGTCTCCGCGTCGAGCGCGGCGCAGCGGTACACCGTGCTGCGGAACGCCTCGTTGGCGGCCGCCGTCTCGCCGTCCTTGTCGAGGTCGATCACCTTGCGCCGCCACACCGACGAGACCTGCGTCAGCTCGATCATCAGCCGCATGTACACGCCCGACGCGTCGAGCTTGGTCAGCTCGATGCGGAACGCCGCCGTCCCGCTGCCCGGGTCGTGCCGGCGCAGCAGCACGCGGTGGTGGTCGACCGGCGCCAGCTCGAGCTTCTGCACCTTCTCATAATAGAGGTGCTTGTTGGCGATGCGGTGGAACGACGGGTCGTCGACCGCGCGGGCCAGCAGCTGGGCCCGCGGGCCCAGCCGCGCCAGCGACTCCGCCGCGATCTCCTGATCGGTGCACACCCGCGTCAGGCTGGCCAGGTTCGGCAGCCCGGCCCGCGCGTCGACGTAGAGCTCGTTGTACACGCCGAGCCGCATCGCCTCGCGCAGCGTGTCGAACGAGTTCTGCAGCAGCCGGCGGTCCGGGAACGTGTTGTTGAGGCGCGCCGCCTGCAGCGCGCGCCCGACCAGGTTCAGGTAGGTGTCGGCCTCGGGCGAGACGAGGGCCTGCGTGTGCAGGGCGACGACGGTCACGCGGCCACCTCCACGCCGTTACGCGCTCGCCGGCTTGCCGCCGCCGGGGACGCCGTCCGCCCGCTTGACCGCCTTGTCGATCGCCGACTTGATGCGCGCCTCCTCGACCTCCTTGGACTTGGCGAGGTTCTGCTCGAGCACCGTGGTGGTCGTCTCGTCGAAGGTGTCGAGGTCTTTAATCAGCGTGTCGAGGTTGGTGCGGAAGAAGATCTGGGTGTCGCTGACGAACTGGGTCGTCACGTTCATCGACTCGGTCATCACGTCGAGGCTGCGCTTCATCTCCAGCATCACGGCCGACGCGTCGGCGGCCCGGCCGATCGCCTGGATCTGCGCCGAGGCCATGTCGAGCTTGATCGACGCCGCGGTGGTGTACTGCTGGATGTCGTTGCCGAGGTTGCGGATCGTCTCGGCCAGCTTGCGGGTGTTGTCCTTGAGCCGGGCGTAGCGCTCCTCGGCCGAGCCGTACAGCAGCACGTTGGTCGAGTGCTCGGCCAGCTTGGCGTGGACCTTGTCGGCGCTGGCCTGGATGTCGCGCTGCTCGACGCTGCCGGCCTCGGCAGCCTCCTCCTCGGACTTGAGCTGCTCCTGCAGCGCCTTGAGCTCGAGCACGAAGTTCAGCGCCTCGCGCTCGTTCTTCGCCATCTCGACGATCTTCCCGTTGATGCGGTCGATCTCCTTGTACAGGTCCTGCTCGCTCTGCTTGAGCGTGTCGACGTACTCGGCCGCCTCCTTCACCCGCCGGGCGCTGACGTGGTACTGCGCCTTCAGCAGCTCCTCGATCGACCTCTGGCTGAGGGCCAGCCCCTTGAGGCCGGGGATGTAGCTCAGGACCTCCTTGAAGCCGGCCCAGAACCCCGCCTTGGTGGCCGTGCCGTTCAGATAATCGCTGAACTTGCGCAGCTTCTTGAGCTCGTCGGCCATCGCGCCCTGGATCTCGACGTTGCGGTCGCGCAGCACCTTGAGCTCGTCGACCTTGCCGTCCTGGACGGTCCGCTCCTTCTGGATCTCCGTCTCAAGCGACTTGACGGAGATCCCCTCCCCGGAGTAGGCGACCTGGCGGTTGAGGACATCGAGGTTGGCCTTGGCGCTCATCGTGGGGCGAAGGTTGACACATCCAGCCCCCGAATTGCGCCACTTTTTGCGCGGGCAACGACCTCTGTGTGGCCTCATCCACCTCCGCCCGTCGCCCGCGTGCACCCGCGCGCGGGCCCTCACGAGCCCTCGGGCGCGAAGCCCGCGACCGCGCCCGGAACGTGTCGGGCGAACATTGTCACACCCGCGCAAACGAGTAGACTGCGGCCCTCCCATGGATATCGAGTCCACGCTCAGCGGGCACAACCTCGCGTTCCTCGAGGCCCTCTACGAGGCATACCAGAGGGACCCGAACTCCATCGACCCCGACTGGTTGCCCGTCCTCCGCGACCTCGAGCGCAAGAACCAGGGCGAGGCGCCCGCGCCCGCACCGAGCCCCGGCGGCGCCGAGCAGTACGACCTGCAGACCCGCGTCGACAAGCTGATCGAGAGCTACCGCCTGCACGGCCACATGGCGGCGACGCTCGACCCGCTCGCGCGCCCGCGAAACGTCGCCACACCCGGCCTCGAGCCCGCGTACTTCGGCCTGCGCGAGGAGCACATGGACCGCAAGTTCGACCCCGGCGTGCTGATGCCGGGCGGACAGGCGACGCTGCGCCAGATCTGGACGCGCCTGCAGAACACCTACTGCCGCAACATCGGCGTCGAGTACTGGCACATCCAGGACCTCGAGCAGCGGACCTGGCTGCAGGCGCGCATGGAGGGCTGCGAGAACAAGGTGCTGCCGCCCGTCGCCGAGCAGAAGCGCCTGCTCAACCAGATGGCCGGCATCGAGAGCGTCGACAAGTTCTTGCACAGCAAATTTCTCGGGGCCAAGCGCTTCTCGATCTCGGGCGCCGAGAGCATGATCGCCCTGCTCGACTGCATGATCGAGGAGGGCGCCGACATCGGCGTCCGGGAGATCATCCTCGGCATGGCCCACCGCGGCCGCCTCAACGTGCTGATGAACATCCTCGGCAAGTCGGTCGCCGACGTGTTCTCCGAGTTCGAGAAGGGCGACCCGTGGGAGTCGATCGGCTCCGGCGACGTGAAGTACCACATGGGCTACTTCCGCCAGTACACGACGCTTCGCGGCCACGACATGTACCTCGCGCTGACGTTCAACCCGAGCCACCTCGAGGCGATCGCCCCGGTCGTCCAGGGCCGCGTGCGCGGCAAGCAGGACGCGATCGGCGACACCATGGGCGACCGCGTCATGGGCGTCACGATCCACGGCGACGCCGCGTTCGCCGGCCAGGGCATCGTCCAGGAGACCCTCAACCTCGCGCGCCTCCAGGGCTACCGCGTCGGCGGCACGATCCGCATCGTCATCAACAACCAGGTCGGCTTCACCACCGACCCCGACGACGCCCGCTCGACCAACTACTCGACCGACGCCGCCCACCTGCTGCAGGTCCCCGTGTTCCACGTCAACGGCGACGACGTCGAGGCCGCCGCCTACGTCGCCCGCCTCGCCATGGGCTTCCGCCAGAAGTTCAAGTCGGACGTCGTCGTCGACCTCGTCTGCTACCGCAAGTTCGGCCACAACGAGGGCGACGACCCGACCTTCACCCAGCCGACCATGTACGAGCTCATCAAGAGCCACCCGTCGGTCCGCGCGCTCTACCAGAAGGAGCTGATCGCCCGCGGCACCGTCACCGCCGCCGAGGCCGACGGGCTCGACGAGAGCTGGACCCGCGAGTACGACTCGGCGCTCATCGAGGCCCGCTCGCACAAGCGCAAGCCGCGGCGCGCCCCGATGCACGGCCTGTGGCAGAACTACCGCGGCGGACCCGACGCGGACACGCCCGAGGTCCCGACGGCGATCGACCGCGCGACCTTCGACCGCCTCGCCGCCCGCCTGACCCGCTGGCCCGACGACTTCTCGCTCCACCCCAAGCTGCAGCGGCTGGTCGGCGAGAACAAGGAGATGCTCGCCGGGGCCCAGCCGCTCAACTGGCAGCTCGGCGAGATGATGGCCTACGCATCACTCCTGGCCGCCGGGTCGAACGTCCGCTTCAGCGGCCAGGACAGCCAGCGCGGCACGTTCAGCCACCGCCACTCGGTCTACACCGACGTGAAGACCGGCAAGCACTGGTCGCCGCTGTACGAGCTCGGCGACGGCCAGGGCAAGTTCGAGATCTACAACAGCCCGCTCAGCGAGTACGCGGTGATGGGCTTCGAGTTCGGCTACAGCCTGATCTCCCCCGACTCACTGGTCCTGTGGGAGGCCCAGTTCGGCGACTTCGCCAACGGCGCGCAGATCATCATCGACAACTTCCTCGTGTCCGGCGAAGACAAGTGGAACCGCCTCAACGGCCTCGTGCTCATGCTGCCCCACGGCTTCGAGGGCCAGGGCCCCGAGCACTCGAGCGCCCGCCTCGAGCGGTTCCTCCAGCTCGCCGCCGAGGACAACATCCAGGTCTGCAACCTGACGACGCCCGCGCAGGTGTTCCACGTGCTGCGCCGCCAGGTCCTCCGCCCGTGGCGCAAGCCGCTGGTGCTGATGACCCCGAAGAGCCTCCTGCGCTTCCGCCCGTCGTTCGCGCCGCTCACCGACTTCACCGAAGGCGGGTTCCAGCGCGCCATCGACGACGTCAAGGCCGACCCCGAGAAGGTCACGCGCATCATGATGTCCGCCGGCAAGGTGTTCTACGACCTCAGCGAGGAGCGCGAGCACCTCGCCACCGACAAGGTCGCGCTGGTCCGCGTCGAGCAGCTCTACCCGTTCCCGACGCCGCAGCTGGCCGCGATCCTCGCCCGCTACCCCAATGCCCGCGAGCTGCTGTGGGTCCAGGAGGAGCCGAAGAACATGGGCGGCTGGTCGTTCGTCCGCCCGTGCCTCGAGGACCTCCTGGCCCAGCACGTCGAGAACGGCCAGCGCCTCGGCGCCCCGCGCTACGTCGGCCGCGTCGCGTCCGCCAGCCCGGCCACCGGCTCGCCCGACAGCCACGCGCTCGAGCGCAAGCTCATCCTCGAAGAAGCGTTCGCCAACCTCGCCTGATCTCCCGAACCACACCGCACACGAGGCTCCGTCATGCCCAGCTCCTCCATCAAAGTCCCCGCGCTCGGCGAGTCCATCACCGAAGCCATCGTCGCCAAGTGGCTCAAGAACGTCGGTGATCGCGTCGAGGTCGACATGCCGCTGGTCGAGCTCGAGACCGACAAGGTCACCGTCGAGCTGCCCTCCCCGATCGCCGGCGTGCTCACCCGCCAGGGCGCCGACCATGGCGCCACCGTGCACGTCGGCGACGTGATCGGCGAGGTCGACTCGGAGGCCAAGCCAGAGACCAAGGGCGAGACCAGGCCCGCCGACGGCGCCAAGCCCGAGGCGACCCCGGAGGCCAAGCCCGCCGCCGCCGCGACCGCCGAGGTCGCCTCACCCGCCGGCTCGGGCCCGGTCCCCGCCCCCGCGATGCCGTCCGCCCGCGCCGAGGCGACCCGCTCCGGCGTCGACCTCGCGAACGTGCAGGGCTCCGGCCGCGGCGGCCGCATCCTCAAGGAGGACGTCCAGCGCGCCTCGACCCCCGCGAACCCGGCCCCGACCAACGCCGCGCCCGCGCAGCAGGCCGCGCCCGCACCTGCCCCGAAGGACAGCCCGGCAGCCAAGCCCGCCGCGCCCGCCCCGGTCGCCGCCAAGCCCGCCGCGCCCGCCGCCAAGCCGCCCCACGGCCGCGAAGAAGTGGTGCCGATGAGCCCGCTGCGCCGCCGCGTCGCCTCGCGCCTGGTCGAGGCCCAGCAGACCGCCGCGATCCTCACGACCTTCAACGAGGTCGACATGACGGCGATCTACAAGCTGCGCGCCGCCTACAAGCAGAGCTTCTCCGACAAGCACGGCGTCAAGCTCGGCTTCATGTCGTTCTTCGTCAAGGCGAGCATCTCGGCGCTGCGCGCGTTCCCCTCGGTCAACGCGGAGATCCGCGGCGAGGACATCGTCTACAAGTACTACTACGACGTCGGCGTGGCGGTCGGCGGCGGCAAGGGCCTGGTCGTCCCGGTCGTGCGCGCCGCGGACACCCTGAGCTTCGCCGAGGTCGAGAAGGAGATCGCTCGCCTCGGCACCCGCGCCCGCGACAACAAGCTCACGCTCGAGGAGCTGAGCGGCGGCACCTTCACGATCAGCAACGGCGGCGTGTACGGCTCGATGCTCTCGACCCCAATTTTAAACCCGCCGCAGACCGGCATCCTCGGCCTGCACAACATCGTCGACCGCCCGGTCGCGATCAACGGCCAGGTCGAGATCCGCCCCATCATGTACCTCGCGCTCAGCTACGACCACCGCCTGGTCGACGGGCGCGAGGCCGTGCAGTTCCTCGTCCACATCAAAGAGCGCATCGAGGCCCCGGAACGCCTGATGCTGGAGGTCTGAAAGCCCGATGTCGCAAGAACCCTTCGATCTGGTCGTCCTCGGCGCCGGCCCTGGTGGATACGTCGCGGCCATCCGCGCCGCGCAGCTCGGCATGAAGGTCGCGTGCGTCGAGAAGGACAAGACCCTCGGCGGCACCTGCCTCAACGTCGGTTGCATCCCCAGCAAGGCGCTGCTCGAGTCGAGCGAGCGGTTCCTCGCCGCCCGCGAGCACTCCGCCGAGCACGGAATTAAAATCTCCGGCGTCGAGCTCGACCTGCCGACGATGCTGCGCCGCAAGGACGCGATCGTCGCCCAGTTCACCGGCGGCATCACCCAGCTGTTCAAGAAGAACAAGGTCACCCACGTCCGCGGCCTCGGTCGCCTCGGCGGCCCCGGCCGCGTCGAGATCGACTCCTCCGACGGCCCGCTGCGCCTGACCACCAAGAACATCCTGATCGCGACCGGCTCGGTCCCCTCGACGCTGCCCGGCATCACCCTCGACGGCGACCGCATCGGCACCTCGACCGAGGCCCTGGCCTACACCGAGGTCCCCAAGCATTTAATAATTATCGGCGCCGGCGTGATCGGCCTCGAGCTCGGCTCGGTGTGGGCGCGCCTCGGCAGCAAGGTGTCCGTCCTCGAGTACATGCCCTCGCTCCTGCCGACGATGGACACCGACATCAGCAAGCTCGCGACCCGCCTGTTCACCAAGCAGGGCCTGGCGATGAGCTTCGGCGTCAAGGTCACCGGGGCCACGCGCCAGGGCGACAGCGTCACCGTCGAGTACCTCGGGACCGACGGCAAGCCGGCCAACATCGTCGGCGACCGCGTGCTGGTCGCCGTCGGTCGCCGCCCGAACACCGCCGGCCTCGGGGCGGAGGCCGCGGGCGTGCGCCTCGACAAGCGCGGCTGCATCATCGTCGACCACCACTACTTCACCGGCGTCGACGGCATCTACGCGATCGGCGACGTGATCCCCGGCCCGATGCTGGCCCACAAGGCCGAGGAGGAGGGGATCGCCGCGGTCGAGGGCATGGCGGGCCAGCCCGGCCACGTCAACTACGACGCGATCCCCAACGTGATCTACACGCACCCGGAGATCGCCACCGTCGGCAAGACCGAGGCCGAGCTGACACAGGCCGGTATCCCGTTCCGCAAGGGGAGGTTCCCGTTCGCCGCCAACGGGCGCGCCAAGGCCCTCGGGGACACCGAGGGCTTCGTGAAGATCCTGGCCCACGCCGAGACGGACCGGATCCTCGGCGTCCACATCATCGGGCCGCGGGCCAGCGACCTCATCGCCGAGGCCGCGGTCGCGGTTGAGTTCTCGGCCAGCGCCGAGGATCTGGCCCGCAGCGTGCACGCGCACCCGACCCTCTCCGAGGTGATGAAAGAGGCCGCCCTGGACGCGGGTGGACGCGTGATCCACTTGTAGCGGACCCCGTGATACGCTCCCGCGTCATGCGGCGGCAGGCTCCCATCAAGCGCTCCCCGACCGGTCAACGGACGATCGCGGGCGTCAAGACGGACACCGAGTCCGTCGCGCTCGACGATCGCCCGCTGGCCATCCACCTCAGTCGCGACGGCAAGCACCTCATCGTGCCCGTCCCCTACGAGGTGTGGGTCCTGCACTTCGCGACCCTCGACGTCGAGCGCACCATCCCGCTGCCGTCCGCCGAGCCGACCGTGTCCGAGGCCAGCAAGGACGGCGCCCTGTGGATCGGCGGCCACCACCTCCACTACGGCAGCCTGTTCGCCACCACGGTCACCAAGGTCGGCACCAAGCTCGCCGACTTCGTCGACCG
>Ga0075163_10008713_pt1 | contig 13325 bp, 10 predicted proteins | sample JI1023141ADNA_FD_71478 | JGI IMG/M metagenome (GOLD analysis project Ga0075163, IMG submission 71478) | Wastewater effluent complex algal communities from Wisconsin, to seasonally profile nutrient transformation and Carbon sequestration -... | ecosystem: Engineered > WWTP > Effluent > Algae...
TGCACGAGGCGCCAGAAATCCCTAACTACGGCCGGGCCGGCACTGGGCCGACGCTAAAGGCCGGCATGACCATCGCCATTGAGCCTATCACGACCCTCGGTAGCCACAAAATCTTCCAGGCGCACGACGGCTGGACACTGCTGACCGTAGACGGTAGTCGTAGCGCTCAGTTTGAGCACACCGTACTCGTCACCAAAGACGGCTGCGAGATATTGACGGAAGCGTAAGCGCTCGCCAGAAACTGAAGACCAATTTCTGACAATGTAACAATTACCCTGTCACCTGTCACAAGTGGATTACCAATTACCCGTGTAACAATTGAAAACTCAAAGGTTACACGTCACAGGTTAATCCTATGTGACACGTTACATGCGTAAAATGTTTGTAATTTGGGGTGAGCGCGAGTACAGGATTATAACAAAAGTTGCACACAGGCAACCGCTAGCGGTATACTGAAGGGTAATATGCGTGATACAAACAATTCTCCACTTTTTGTTGGACTAGATATCGGTACGTCGACAGTGCGCTGTGTGCTTGGCACTAGAGATGATCAAACAGGGGTAATTTCGGTTATGGGGCACGGTAGCGCGCCCAACCAGGGCATGCGCAAGGGCGTTATAATGCACGTCGACGATACGGCTGAGGCAATTGTGCAGGCAGTTACCGAGGCAGAGCGAATTGCTGGTGTGCGGATAGATCGTGCCACCATCAACGTGAACGGCTCTCATGTAATGGGCATGAACTCGCGGGGTGTCATCGCCATCAGCACAGCTAATCGTGAGATTACGGTCGAGGACCGTGAGCGAGTGGAAGAAGCCGCCGCCATCGTCAAATTGCCTGCTAACCGTGAAATTATCCAGGTTTTTGCTAAAAACTACCGCCTTGACGGCCAAGACAATCTAAAAGACCCTGTCGGTATGCACGGCGTGCGCCTCGAGGTAGACTGCCATATTGTGACGGCAGCGACTCCAAATGTACGTAATCTTGATCTGGCTCTCGAAAAGGCCCAGCTACACCTCTCTAACCGCACCGTGTCCGCGCTGGCAGCAGCAGAGGCGACGCTGGAGCGCAAGCAAAAAGAAGCGGGCGCAGTGGTGCTCGACATCGGTGCCGGCACGACCAACCTGGCGGTGATTGAAGACGGAGAAATCCAGCACGTTGCGGTTATACCCATGGGTGGCACGCACATCACCAATGACCTGGCGATAGGCCTTAAAACAGATCTAGATGTCGCTGAGCAGGTCAAACTCAAGCACGCAAAGTTAGGTGATACTAGCGACAAAACATTCCGTATTATCGTAGACGGCACTGGCCATACGTTTGAGCAACTCGAAACCAACATGATTGTTGAGGCTCGGGTCGAAGAGCTGCTCGAGTATGTCGATAAAGAGTTGCAGCGCATACATCGGTCACGCAAGCTCCCGGGCGGGGTGGTAATCGTGGGCGGAACCGCGTCGCTCCCTGGCCTTGCAGAATTTGCCAAAGAGAAGCTGGGTTTGCCAGCACGACTCGGCAAAGTGCACGGGCTGGAAGGCTTGGTCGACACCGTAGACGAACCGTCATTTGCGACAGCTACCGGCCTCATGCTACTTGATATTATTTTGGCACCATTTGTGACCGAACAAATTCCGTCGACAGAGCTCTTTAGCGGTAATCTTAAATCTTTCTCCAAACTCTTCCGCAAACTCAAGGATTAGAGGCGGGGAACTAATAGTCTGTAATTTTGCCTAAGTCGTACTGAAAACAGGGTTTGTTCAGGTGATTTTCAGGTGGGTACGACAATGTGTTCGGGTGAGTGGCGCTGAAACTTTTTTGTGTGCAGCCGAGGTTGAACTGAGAGTAGTAGTCGATTATACTGTAGATATATCAAGGAAGGTGAGGGACCAAGTAGACCATGGCACAAGCAGTTGACCCAGCTATCGAGACATTTGCACGGATTAAAGTGATTGGCGTCGGCGGCGCTGGTGGTGCGGCCATCAATCGTATGATCGAGGCTGGTGTGGACGGCGTAGAGTTTGTGGCGGTTAACACCGACGCACAGGCTCTTCACAACTCCAAGGCTCAGATCAAAATCCACATCGGTAGGGATACTACGCGGGGTCTTGGCGCTGGGGCAGACCCGGCAGTTGGTGAACGTGCTGCACAGGAGTCTACCGAAGAAATCAAAAAAGCCGTAGAAGGCGCAGATATGGTGTTTGTCACTATTGGCGCCGGAGGGGGCACTGGGAGTGGTGCGGGACACGTGGTTGCGAGCATTGCCAAAGACATGGGCATACTGGTGGTTGGCTTTGCGACAAAGCCGTTTGCTTTCGAAGGTGAAAAGCGCCGCCGCAACGCCGAGACTGCTATTGAAAGACTCCGTTCGGCTGTCGACACGCTTATTATTATTCCCAACGATCGTTTACTACAGACTATTGACCGTCAAACACCGCTGCTTGAGGCTTTTAAGGTAGCTGACGATGTGCTTCGACAGGGTGTCCAAGGCATTTCTGACCTCATAACCGTACATGGACTCATTAACCTTGACTTTGCTGACGTGAAGGCGGTCATGAGTAACGCAGGCTCTGCCTTGATGGGTATTGGTCGCGCAAGCGGTGAGAACCGCGCTGTACAAGCCGCTCAACAGGCCATTGACTCGCCGCTACTCGAAGTTTCTATCGATGGTGCTCGCGGCATACTCTTTAATGTTATCGGTGGCAATGATCTCTCGATGCACGAAATTAACACTGCTGCCGAGGCTATTACGGCTGCCGCTGATCCCGATGCAAACATCATCTTTGGGGCAACAATTAGCCCTGAGCTTGAGGGCGAGATTATCATTACAGTGGTGGCGACTGGTTTCGACGCAGCTTACTTCTCAAGTCGTACGCAGCCGGCTGTAGCCGCTCCTGCAACTATCCAGCAGGGCGTTACTGACGAGCCAGATGACTCTATGAAGCCTGAACCTGCTAAAGTTGACTACAACAGCGAGCAAGACTTCTCAGGGATATCTATGGACGTTAAGGATGAAGCGCCTGAGACGGAAACTGATTTTACCAGCGAAGTACCTGTTCCAAACATCTGGTCTATGAATGATGACAAAGACGACACAAAGCCGGGCGCGCAAGAAACATCGCCGCACCAACCAATTGTTTCTAGCTTGGACGAAGATGAGCTCGAAAAACCATCTTTCTTACGCCGCCTTGCAAAACGCCGTCAAAAACACGACGAAGACGACTTAGCCGGCAAATAACAGATAAAATTAGCCAGATTTGTACTAAATAATACAGCGCGTTAGGGCTTGTGTAGCCGCTACCGCTAGCGGTATGATAGAGGCATAGAACACTATATGTAGCACCTGTTCGGTGGAGGACCAGGGGTGGTACTAAGTCGCTCTTTATAAATGAATGGGGGTAAAACATGAAATGTGGCCAATGTAACGGCGATGATACGAAAGTGATCGAAAGCCGTGATGTTGCCGAGGGCCAAGCTGTTCGCCGTCGCCGCGAGTGCATTCACTGCGGGTATCGCTACACGACGTATGAACGTATTGAGCGGCCTCAGTTGATTGTGGTCAAAAACGATGGGACGAGGCAGCTTTTTAGCCGGCAAAAACTCCTTGGCGGCCTGTACCGCGCCTGCGAAAAGACACCTGTAACAAGCCTGCAGCTTGAACAGTTGGTGCATGAAATAGAGCAAGATCTGTACGCGTGCGCAGAGACAGAGGTCCGTTCGGGTAAGATCGGCGAAATGGTGATGGACCGCCTGGCGGTTATAGACGAGGTCGCGTACGTGCGCTTCGCGAGCGTTTACCGAAGATTTCGGGACATCGCAAGCTTTGAACGGGAGTTGTCTCAGATACGAGAGCGCAAAATAACAGGGGTTGGCGAAACGAGTTAAAAGCAATATCAACAAAAGTAAAAACTTTAGTAGTAATAGAAACGGAGAGGGAAAACAATGGGAAAAACAGCAAGTAGTGGTGTGGCGCGGTATTTTACGAAGCCAAAAAGTTATGCATACGATCAAATCAAGTGGGTAAAACGCGATTCTGAGCTCAAAAACCCATTTACTGGCGAGGTGGTTTTCTCTCAAAAAGAGGTTGAGATTCCTGAGTCATGGTCGATGAACGCCCTAAACATTGTGGCCCAAAAGTACTTTACTGGTACACCAGGAACTGATGAGCGTGAAACCTCGCTCCGCGACCTCATCGACCGCGTGGTTGACACGGTTGTACGCCAAGGCCAGCAAGAGGGCTATTTTGAGAGCGATACCGACGCCGAAACCTACCGCGAAGAGCTCAAATACGTGCTCGCAACCCAGCGGGCGGCGTTCAACAGCCCCGTTTGGTTCAACATCGGTGCCCCAGAGCGAGCGCAACAGGCAAGTGCCTGTTTCATCCTCGGCGTAGATGACACTATGGGTTCGATTTTGCAGTGGTACACCGACGAAGGCATGATCTTTAAGGGCGGTTCGGGTAGCGGCGTCAACGTTAGCTCTATTCGCTCTAGCGTTGAAAAGCTTGGCAAGAGCGCGGGTACAGCCTCTGGCCCACTGAGCTTTATGCGTGGCGCTGACGCCAGCGCGGGAGCTATCAAGAGCGGTGGTAAAACTCGTCGTGCGGCCAAAATGGTAATCTTGAACGCCGACCATCCTGACGTAGAGGAATTCATCTGGTGTAAGGCTATCGAAGAGCGCAAAGCGCGCGCCTTGCAGGAAGCTGGGTTCGACATGAGCCTAGATGGTAAAGATATCTTTAGTGTCCAATACCAAAACGCCAACAACTCTGTTCGGGTGACTGACGAGTTTATGCAGGCTGTTGTCGACAATAAAGACTGGGACCTCAAGGCTGTGACGACCGGCAAGACAGTGCGTACGGTAAAGGCTCGAGACATTATGCGTCAGTTTGCTGAGGCGGCCTGGGAATGTGCTGACCCTGGCATGCAGTTTGACACGGTCATCAACAAGTGGCACACCACTCCAAATGCTGGGCGTATCAACGGCTCTAACCCCTGCAGTGAGTACATGCACCTCGACAACTCGGCTTGTAACCTGGCGAGCATCAACTTGCTACACTATCTCAACGACGACTTTAGCTTTGACGTCGAAAGCTTTAAACACACCGTTGAACTCATCTTTACCGCGCAAGAAATCTTAGTCGGCTACAGCGAATATCCAACTGAGCGGATTACCAAAAATGCGAAAGCCTACCGCGAACTCGGTATCGGCTACGCCAACCTTGGCGCACTGCTCATGGCACAAGGGCTACCATATGACAGTGACGAGGGCAGGGCACAGGCTGCGGCCATCACCGCCCTGCTGACTGGCCACGCCTACGCAACCAGCGCCCGCATGGCGCAAAAAGTCGGTCCTTTTGCTGGCTACCATAAAGACCGTGAAAACATGCTGCATGTACTCAAGATGCACCGTGAGGAAGTCGACAAAATCGACGCCGGTAAGGTTTCGGAAGATCTGCTCAGCGCAGCTGCAACCGCTTGGGATGAAGCGGTAGAGCTCGGTGAGTTGTATGGTGTACGTAACTCACAGGCTAGCGTACTGGCGCCGACTGGTACCATTGGCCTCATGATGGACTGTGACACAACCGGCATCGAGCCAGACCTTGGTCTTGTTAAAGTTAAAAAACTAGTCGGTGGCGGTACGATGAGCATCGTCAACCAGACGGTTCCACGTGCTCTCAAGGCCCTTGGCTACACGAAAGACCAGGTGAACGACATTGTGGCTTACATCGACACCGAAAAGACCATTCTTGGTGCGCCGCACCTCGCGAAAGAACACGAACCAGTTTTCGCTTGTTCTATGGGCGACAACGCTATCCACTACCTTGGTCACGTCAAGATGATGGCCGCAGTTCAGCCTTTCTTATCTGGTGCCATCAGTAAGACAGTCAACATGCCAGAGTCTGCGACGGTTGAAGATATCGAGCAGCTACATATTGACTCATGGAAGATGGGGCTCAAGGCCGTGGCTATCTACCGAGACAACTGTAAAGTTGCGCAGCCACTCTCAATGGCCAAAAAAGATGGCGATGACAAAAAGGAACCAGCCAGTACTCCAGCGGAATCAACGACGACCGATGATGGTCGGATTGTACTCAAGGGTGCTGTACGCCGCAAGATGCCACGTAAGCGCACGAGTCGTACCTACCGCTTTGAAGTGGCAGACCTCGAAGGATTCTTTACCGTCGGTGAGTATGCCGATGGTACCCCAGGTGAGCTCTTCATTACCGTTAGCAAACAGGGATCAACACTCGCTGGCCTGATGGATTCATTTGCAATTAGCATGAGCCATGGTCTGCAGTACGGTGTGCCTCTGAAGAGTTATGTTAAGACCTTGCGCGGTACGAGTTTTGCGCCATTTGGCATCACCGATGACCCAGAGATTCGCACTGCTAGCTCTGTCACCGACTACATCATTCGTCGACTTGCGCTTGACTACCTCAGTTTTGATGATCGCCTCGAGCTTGGGCTGGCTAGTTTTGACGACATGCCAGATGAGCAAACAAGCCTGCTCGGCGGCGAGACTGAACCCGTCGAAAGCAAAGGCTCTGATGAAGTTGAAACACGACCCGTCCAGATGAGTGCGCCAAAAGAGACGGTGAGCGAAGCGAAACCAGCTAAAAAGTCAGCTGACTCAACCGCACCACTCTGTTACAACTGCGGTAACCAGACCCAGCGGTCAGGTAGCTGCTATGTGTGCTCGTCTTGCGGATCTACTACAGGCTGCAGCTAAGGGCACAGTAAGGAGGGGAGCATCCCCTCCTTAGCCTCGCTTCGCTCGGGATTCTCCCCTGGAAACGGTAAAAATATTCTCGGAGTAAATCCGAGAATATTTTTGATTTTATAAAATGAAGTGAAATACACAGAAGTTAAAACTGCAAATGCGGTGAAATTATCGGAAATAGTAGATAAAAATGAGCTACTCATATGCGACGTGATAAACTGGGAGTATGAAAGTGATTGTGCTTTATCGGCCGGATTCGGAACAAGCGCGGGGAACTGAGTCATTCCTACGTGACCTCACCAAACAGCATGACCTTGATCCGCGTGACATACGCATCATAAACATGGATAGCCCAGAAGGCCTGTCGCTGGCTAGCGTGTACGACATCATGGCGTTCCCAGCCATCATCGTCACTGACAACGAGGGAGCGTATGTCAAACATTGGGCAGGTGACTTGCCGCTCATGAGCGAACTCGTAGGGTACACATTTAGCTAGAGACTTGAGAAATAGCGTGTAACGGAGTAAAATAGACAACTAGAGACGTCGGGACACTTAACAAAGTTGAGTTCACCCGTACAGTGGTTATCAGCCACGAATGTCTGCGGGAAGAAAAGAGGTTAACTCTAGTAGAACCTGCCGCGTACGCTGCGATAAAGCGAGTAAACCAAGCGCTAAAAGAGGTCACTTCTTTTAGAAACCGGATGGTACCCCCCATTTTCACCTGGGGTCCGGTGTCTAACAGAGGTGATTTTTATTTGGGAGAAGGTACATGGATTCGTTTGAAGGAAAAATATATGAAATCCCGGGCGAGCCGTTGTCGGGTGAGGTTGCAGCTGAGTTTTTTGTACTTGACGCCATGCGTGCCCACCCAAATGAGTTTGCTGACTTTCTTGGCAGGGTTGTCCCAACAGGGTTTTATTGAGGCTAATTTGGAGCAATAATGAAAACAATTTTAGTCTATGGTGATTCAAACACTTGGGGCCAGACAGGTTGGCCATTTAACGGTGAACCGAGACTTGCATATAATCAGCGCTGGACAGGTCAAATTGCTAGGCAACTCGGGGATGAAGCGAAGATTATAGAGGAACGCCTGGGAGGGCGGACGGCTGGCGACATTCAAGAAGGGGATGCGGAGTACAGAAATGGCCAGGTGCACTTCAAGGCAGCATTTAGATCACACGAGCCAATAGATGTGCTCGTTGTCGCGCTAGGTACCAATGACTGCCAAGTTCGTTATAGTAGGACTGCCGAGCAAATTTACGAGGATCTGTCGTTTTATCAACAAGATGCAGGCGAACTTCATCTCAAAGAGTATAAAATGCCAAAAGTAGTCTTTGTGGTACCGCCACCGTTTAATGCAGAGCCCGATAATGCGTATTTCCTGAACAGAGAACACGTGCGTAACGAATTAGCCAGGTTAATGACCGTCTCAAAAGATATGGATGTTATCGATGCGGGAGATGTATCTTTAGCATCCGATGGAGTGCATTTTTCGGCCGAAGGACACAAGCAAATGGCGGATGCCGTAGTAAACAAGCTAAAGGAGATAGGATATGAAATTTAAAAGTGGTACAAGACGGCGAGCGCTAGAATACGAAAAAGACATTGCAAAGCGGTGGGAGCGCGAGAAAACTTTTGAAAAGTCTGTTGAACAACGGCCAGAGGCAAACCGCTGGGTGTTTTACGATGGGCCGCCATTCTTAACCGGCACGCCACACCATGGTCACTTGCTTGTTTCGACGGTCAAAGATGCTATGGGGCGTTTTCATACTATGAAGGGGCAGCGAGTAGAACGTCGGTGGGGTTGGGATTGTCACGGACTGCCGGCCGAAGTATACGTTGAAAAGCAACTCGGCATTTCGAGCAAAAAAGAGATTGGCACCAAGATCTCTGTGGAGGAGTACGTCAAAGCGTGTCGGGCTGCCATGGTTAAGACAGGCACAGAGTGGGAAGATACCATCGAGCGGCTCGGTCGTTGGGTGGAGTTTCAGGGCGCCTACAAGACCATGGACAAAGAATACATGGAGTCGGTGTGGTGGGCGTTTAAAGAGCTGTATGAAAATGGCAAGATTTATGAGGGTGAAAAAATCCTCGTGTATTGCACCAAGGACGCGACACCCATCAGCAAGTCAGAAGTTGCCATGGAGAATAGCTACCAGGTAGACACCGACCCGAGCGTCTACGTGTATTTTAAACTACAAGATAGCGATGAATATTTGCTTGCATGGACAACCACGCCGTGGACATTGCCTGCAAATGTGGCAGTAGCTGTTCATGAGAACGAAGAGTACTCACTTCTCGAACACGAAGGAAAGCGGTTTTATGTAGCGAGTGAGGCGGTGAGTCGGGTGATGCAAGACGCTAAAAAACAACCGCTCGTATATGATGTTGTTAAAAAAATACAGGGGTCAGAGCTGGTTGGGCTGCGGTATGAGCCTTTGTTTGAAAATCGCGGGCCAAACGCTCACAAAGTATTACACGCAGAGTTTGTTACGACAGCTGACGGTACGGGAATCGTGCATGAAGCACCGGCGTATGGTGAGGAAGACTACGAACTATGTAAGACAAATGGTATTGCAGTGTTTTCTATTGTCGATGCAGATGGTAACTATACCGAAGGGCGGTGGCAGGGTGAAAACATCTGGGAAGCCAACAAAAAGATCGCCAAGACACTCGTAGAAGAGGACAAGGCACTCAAAGTCGATTACGTGCAGCACGAATACCCGCATTGCCACCGCTGCGGCACAAAACTCATGTACCGAGCTCACCCTAGCTGGTTTATGGACATACAGGGACAAAAACAAGAAATGCTTGCAGCAAATGAGGCGACACGGTGGGTGCCTGATGTATTGAGAACAGGTCGTTTCAACAACATCATAGAGCAAGCACCGGACTGGAACCTCAGTCGTGACCGGTACTGGGCAACGCCTATCCCTGTCTGGAAAGGTGAGCGAACAGATGGCACAGAAGTTGTAAAAATTTTTGGGAGCTACGCTGAATTTGCCGAATTTACCGGTAAAACGCTCGATGACTACCATTTGCCCCAGGTGATGAATGTGACATTTGAAATGGATGGCGTGACCATGCAGCACATCGGTAAGGTACTAGACTGCTGGTTTGAGAGTGGCAGCATGCCTTTTGCCCAGTTCCATTACCCATTTGAGAATAAACAACAGTTTGAGGCCAGTTTCCCGGCAGATTTCATCATCGAGGCGATAGACCAGACGAGGGGTTGGTTTTACAGTCTTATGGCGGTGAATGTTGGTTTGTTCGGCAAAGCACCGTGGAAAAACCTGATCTGTACTGGGTTTATAAACGCGGCGGATGGTAAAAAAATGAGCAAAAAGCTTAAAAATTACACTGACCCTATGGAACTCATGGATAAGTTTTCGGCGGATAGTTTCCGTTTTCTTATGCTCATGAGCCCACTGACAAACGGCGAAAACTTTGCACTTGCCGACAAAGATGTCGGGGATGTGGCTCGCAAACTTGGTATGGTATGGAACATGTACGACTTTTTCACCATGTATGCCGCTGTAGACGGCTGGGAGTCAGGCGAAGCGCTCAAAGATCCTATGAACAAATTGACCAACCCGCTTGATAGATGGGTCGTATCACGATTGCACCAGCTCGTTGCTGAGGTTGAAGAACGTACAGAAGCCTATGACCTGCAAGGAGCTCTAAAGCCCATTTTGCCGTATCTAGACGATGCAAGTAACTGGTATGTTCGTCGCAGCAGGCGTCGTTTTTGGAAGAGTGAAGACGACGGCGACAAAGCAGATGCCTACACAACCCTCCACTACGTGCTCGGTCGGTTAGCGTATTTGCTGGCACCGTTTACTCCCTTTATGGCCGAAGAGTTGCACAATAATCTTCTCGGCGGCGAGAGTGTTCATTTGCAGTTGTGGTTGCCAGCAGGCGAGGTAGATGAAATGGTGATCGCTGATATGGCGCGGGCGCGGCAGGTGATTGAACAGGGTCTAGCGGCTCGGATGGTGAAGTCCGACGACGAAGCGCAGGTTAAGGTGCGGCAACCGCTCAGTTTGCTGAGCTACGGCGGCGAGAAACTGGACTCCTACTACGAGGCCATGATTGCAGATGAGGTGAATGTCAAAGAAGTTAAATCGTCATCCCAGGTGAAAACGGGCGAAGTTATGCTCGATAAAACCATAACACCCGAGCTAAAACGCGAAGGGCTCATGCGGGAAATAATTCGTGTGGTGCAGGGCGCGCGTAAGCAAGCTGGCTTGCAGGTAGACGACCGAATTGCACTCAAAGTCACGGCCGCTGGTGAAGTAGCAGCTGCCTATGATGAGTACAAAACAACGATCTGGTCAGAGACACTAACAGATGGTGGCAAGCTTGTCGATAAAATTTTTACAACATCAGCAAAGATAGATGATCACGAAGTAGGGGTAGAGCTTTGCAAAGTCAGCTAGGCGGTAAAAAACCAGTCATTGGTATTGTGCCAGCCTATGACATTGGGGTGAAAGTACCCAAAATGCATGAAGGCTATTTGCTGCGCCGCGTTTACACAAAAGTGCTTGCCTCGGTTGGGGCGACGCCGCTGATACTCAATGTCGACATGACGGTAGACGAAGTACTGTCACTGTGTGACGGAGTGGTGCTGTCTGGCGGAGAGGACATCCACCCGTCTTACTACGGTGGCAAACCGCTCTTGCAGCTAGAAGAGCCTCTAACTAGGACAGATTGGGAAATCGAGATTATTCGCGCGTGCCGCAAACACCATGTCCCGGTGCTTGGCATCTGCTACGGCATGCAGCTGCTTGCTGTAGCGTACGGCGGTAGTCTGCATCAAGATATTGCAACTGAGGTGCCAAGCGCCATTACGCACTATGACCCAAAGTACAACCGCAGCGTTAAACACAAGGTGCAGTTTGTCGCAGATTTTCTCGGTTTTAAAGAGGGCGATCGGCCGTGGATTGCCTCTCGCCATCACCAGGCAGTCTCACAGATCCCAGAGGGGTTTCATCCTGTGGCCTATGCTTCTGACGGCGTGCTGGAGGCCATGCAAGGCGATAATTGCTACGGCATGCAGTGGCACCCTGAATCAGATGAAACGGGCATAGAGACCTACCGCTCATTTGTTGAGCACTGCTTGAGGGTAGGCTAAGACTTTACAAACAGGGGTGAGCGTGGTACCATGTGATGGTATTTCAAACTAAGAAGTAGGGAAGCAAGATGAAAAAAGCAATTATTGCTACCGGCGGCAAACAATATGTCGTAGCCGAAGGTGACACATTATCCATCGAGCGACTGAAAGGCGATGACAAAAAAGTCAGCTTCGATGCACTGCTCGTTGTAGACGGCGACAAGACTTCCGTAGGCGCTCCACTTGTGAAAGGCGTTGCGGTCAAAGCGACCGTAGTCGACGCTGAAGCACGTGCCGAGAAAGTAACTGCCATACGGTACAAGGCCAAAAAGCGCGTCCACAAGCGCCATGGCCACCGCCAGGACCAAACGATCGTAAAGATCGACAGTATCGCGTAAGTTTGTAGACGAAACGAAGCTAAAAATAACCGCTCAAATGGGCGGTTATTTTTTGTAGTTGTGGATAACTTTGGGCGGATAGTATAAATGTAGATTTTATTGCAACGATTTCTAGATGCTCTGTAGGCGAACTTGTACCTAGAAAGAACATGAAGCAACAGGGTGAGAAATAAATGATGTAACAAATACTTCAATTTCTAGATAGTTTAGTCGGTATTTGGATAGCAAATAACGAACACATTTTTCTCTTGATTGACCCTGTGAAGCCCCGCATAATTTCTCGGTAGGAAAGCCAAAACAAAAAAAGGCAACTTCCGAAACAAAAAATTGGTCTCTCGCAAAAAGCTTAGAAACCAAAATTAAACACCTTAAACAACCCAAAGTGAAAAAACTAAAACGTCTCTTGCTCGCGCTACGCGTGCATAGCCTCGGTCGAACTGACTCGGAGCGTTTTGGTTTATTTGGGCTTTGGGCATTAGGCTTTAGGCTTCGGAAAACGCGGTTTGTTTTAGGGTTGGTTTTACTGGCTCTACCCCTGTTTTTCCTTACGCGCGCGAATATCGCGCACGTAAGCGCGTTGCCGAGCGACAACCTGAACTTCCAGGCCCGCCTGGAAAGCAGCACTGGTGCCATTGCCCCAGACGGCTACTACGACATCGAGTTCAAGCTCTACAATGCCGCTACCGGTGGTACCAGCCTCTGGACAGAAACCCGCAGCTACAACTCCGGTTCTGGTTCATGCTCTGGTCCCCTGGGTACCAACGACTGTCGTGTCCGAGTGGCCAATGGTTACGTCAGCGTCTACCTTGGTTCTGTCACCAGCTTCCCAAGCACTATCCCTTGGGACCAGCAGCTCTATCTCACCATGAACGTCGGTGGTACTACCTCATCTGGCTCTATCACCTGGGACGGTGAGATGAACCCACGGCTCAAGCTCACTGCCGTTCCCTACGCCATGGCTGCCAAGAACGCCGAACAGATCGTCAAGAGCAATGGCTCCTTCCTCTCCACCCTCAGCATCCAAGCACCCACCGGCGGTGATCAAATGTTCCTCATCCCTGACCAAGGGGCTGGGGGGACGTACAATGTTCTGACA
>Ga0075163_10008715_pt1 | contig 13323 bp, 11 predicted proteins | sample JI1023141ADNA_FD_71478 | JGI IMG/M metagenome (GOLD analysis project Ga0075163, IMG submission 71478) | Wastewater effluent complex algal communities from Wisconsin, to seasonally profile nutrient transformation and Carbon sequestration -... | ecosystem: Engineered > WWTP > Effluent > Algae...
CTTGTCCTACATCGGTGAACTCATTTTTTGTAGCCTACTTGGAATGTATCACTACAAGGGCATTCAGATTCCGTTATATGTTCCTTTTGGACATGCCATTGTATATGCTTCCGGATTTATTTTTGCCCATACTTCGTGGTCTATTCGAAATACTGTTTTTTTTAAAAAAGGGTTTATTGTCTTTTTTGTTTCTCTATTTTGTGCTGTAGGCTTTCTTTTGAAGGATTGGTTTACCTTGATTTTTGGACCTCTATTTATCGTCTTACTTCTTAGAAAAAAAGGGCATAACATATATAGTTTTATCGCATTATGTGTTATTTTTATAGAATTGGTAGGAACTTATTTTCAGTGTTGGACATGGTATCCAAAAATATTTAACAGTATCCCTACAATAAATCCACCTATGGGAGCCGTTTTCTTTTATGCTGGTGGTGACGTTTTGTTGGCTAAGATTGTATCACGTTGGAATTCACAAATTACTAAAACACAAGCAAAAACATGAATTTTGTTGCGCCTTTAAACACGAACCAATTACTTTCGGAAGCCGAAAAAGAAAATTTATATTCAAAATTAATAGACCAAATCAACAAGGATTTTAATTTTGCCAACGAAGCGATTGATTTTCCTCAAAGCACATCGCCTAATGAATTGAAAATACAATTACACGAAAAAGTGTATCGTTTAATTCAGTATAAGTACACAGAATTATTAAACTTACTCTACATTATTGATGTTCCCGAAGATACTGTCAAACAATTAGATGGTTCAGACACCGTCGAGCTTTCGGAAAAGATAGCATTCCTGATTTTAAAAAGGGAATGGATGAAAGTTTGGTTTAGGAATCGCTATTAAAAAAACACCCTTACAAAAGGCATAAAAGCACTGCCGTAAATGTCTTTGTCTTTATCGTACAATACATTAATTCTACCGCCAATAATTACGTTTTCCTGGCGATATCCACCACCTAAAAACAAACCGGTATTCCAAAAACTCCTACTGTAATTGCCACCCAAATCTACATACTTATTATTGACATTTATTTCTTCGAGTTCCAACGAAAGTTGTACTTCTTCAATAGGATTGAAGAAACCCATTATGCTTCCGCCAAAAACGTTAGAGGAATAATAATTTTTTTGTTTTAAATAACTGTATTGAAGCCCACTTCCCAAGGCAAAATAGTCGTTAAAATTGTAGATAGCACTTGGTGCAACCATGATATTAGTATAACCACTACTGATTCCGAGTCCCAAACCGCCGCCAAAATCAACGCGCTCCCAAAAAGCACCTGTTTTTGCTTTTGGCAATGGTTTTTCCTGAGCCGAAATGGTAGAACAAATTCCTAAAATTAGAGTCAGTAGAACCAATTCCACAAAAGTTGTAACGCTCTTCATTCGCATGGCAAAATATATATTTAATTAGCGATATAAATGTATTAAAAACATTGAAAGATTATCACAAATATCATACTTTTGCATTTGATTTTCTAATACAAAGACTATTTACCAATAAGCTATGGATAGGTTTTCCTTTTTAAACGCAGCACATACCGAGTTTTTTGCCCTTTTATACGAACAATACCTTCAAAATCCTGATAGTGTAGAACCAAGTTGGAGAGCCTTTTTTCAAGGTTTTGACTTTGGAATGACAACCTATAATGAAGAGAATGCGGTCGAAACTTCGGTTCAGACATTGGCCAATTATGCCACAAACGTTCCGGCAAACGCACAAGTTTCTGATAAACTTCAGAAAGAGTTTAATGTTCTGAAATTAATTGACGGATATCGTTCACGCGGTCACTTATTTACCGAAACCAATCCGGTTCGCGAAAGAAGAGTGTATACTCCTACTTTAGATCTCGAAAACTTCGGCTTGTCCTCGGCAGATTTAGATACCGTTTTTGATGCCGCTAAAATATTAGGACATCAGCCAAAGACACTAAAGGAAATCATAGCGCATCTTAAAAATGTATACTGCCAACATATTGGGATTGAGTATATGTACATGAGAAGACCCGAAGTGATTCAATGGATTCAAGACCGAATCAACATCAATGATAATCTTCCGAATTTCGATATCGACCAGAAGAAGCACATTTTAGGAAAACTAAACGAGGCGGTTTCTTTTGAAAGCTTCCTGCACACCAAATATGTAGGTCAAAAACGTTTCTCCCTCGAAGGTGGTGAGAGTTTAATTCCGGCCTTAGATGCTGTAATTGAATCTGCAGCCGAAAAAGGAGTGGAGCATTTTGTCATGGGAATGGCACATCGTGGTCGTTTAAATATATTGGCCAATATCTTCGGAAAAGCCACTCAGGATATTTTCTCCGAATTTGACGGAAAAGATTATGATAAAGAATATTTCGACGGCGATGTGAAGTACCACTTAGGACTAACATCGGAACGAAAAACAAAATCGGGTAAAAAAATCAACCTTAATTTGGCGCCAAATCCGTCGCACTTAGAAACGGTTGGTGCTGTTATAGAAGGAATTACTCGTGCGAAACAAGACAAATATTTTCCGGACGATTTCTCTAAGGTTTTACCCATTGCCGTTCACGGCGATGCTGCAGTAGCCGGACAAGGAATTGTATACGAAATTGTTCAAATGTCACAATTAGATGGTTACAAAACAGGTGGAACCATTCACATTGTGATTAATAATCAAGTCGGATTTACTACCAATTACCAAGACGCACGTTCGTCGACGTATTGTACCGATGTTGCCAAGGTAACTTTATCTCCGGTACTTCACGTAAATGCAGACGATGCTGAAGCGGTGGTACATGCGATGCTTTTCGCCCTAGATTTCCGAATGGAATTCGGTCGCGATGTTTTTATCGATTTGTTAGGCTACCGAAAATATGGTCATAACGAAGGTGACGAACCTCGCTTTACACAACCGGTTTTGTACAAATTGATTGCGCGTCATAAAAATCCAAGAGAGATTTATGCCGAAAAATTAATCACTGACGGTATTGTTGACGCAGCCTATTTAACTAAAATAGAAAACGAATATAAAGAGAAGTTAGATGAGAATCTAACGGCTTCACGTAAAAAGGATTTGACCATCATTACGCCTTTTATGCAGGATGAATGGGAAGGTTTCGTTCAGGTTTCAGATGACGAAATGCTGAAAAAAGTAGACACTAAGTTTGATAAAAAGAAACTGGACGAAATCATCGTTTCGGTTTCGACTTTGCCTTCTGATAAAAAATTCATCAGCAAAATTTCCAAAATTGTTACCGACAGAAAAACCATGTATGACAATGACGTCATCGATTGGGGAACTGCGGAAACGCTGGCTTACGGTTCGCTTTTGACCGAAGGCTACGATGTTCGTATCTCGGGTCAGGATGTAGAAAGAGGTACTTTTTCGCACCGTCATGCCGTGGTTAAAGTGGAGGACAGCGAAGAGGAAGTAGTGCTTTTAGATTCTTTGAAAGGCAAGAAAGGGAAATTCAATATTTTCAATTCGTTCCTTTCAGAATACGGAGTGCTTGGTTTTGATTACGGATACGCTTTGGCAAATCCGAATGCTTTAACCATTTGGGAAGCCCAGTTTGGAGATTTCTCTAACGGAGCCCAAATCATGATCGACCAGTACATTTCGTGTGGTGAAGACAAATGGAACAACCAAAACGGAATCGTTTTATTGTTGCCTCATGGTTATGAAGGACAAGGAGCAGAACACTCCTCAGCTCGCATGGAACGCTACTTGCAGCTATGTGCCCGTCACAATATGTATGTTGCCGATTGTACCACGCCAGCCAATTTCTTCCACTTGTTACGCCGTCAGATGAAAACCAAATTCCGCAAACCGTTGGTCGTATTTTCGCCAAAAAGTTTGTTGCGTCATCCTTCATGCGTTTCCACTCGAGAGGAATTGTATAAAGGAAGTTTCCAAGAAACCATCGATGATGCCTCAGTAGATAAGAAAAAAGTAAAAACGGTAGTGTTCGTCACCGGAAAATTCTACTACGATATTTTGGCCGAAAGAGAAAATTTAGGCAGAAATGATGTAGCTTTGGTACGTATCGAGCAGTTATTCCCGTTACCGGTAGCTCAATTGCAAGACATTATCAAAGGTTATCCTAATGCCGACGATTTCGTTTGGGCACAGGAAGAGCCTAAAAATATGGGCGCTTACGGCTACATGCTAATGAATTTCGATTTGGTAAAATGGCGATTAGCATCACTAAAAGCCTACGCCGCACCGGCAGCAGGAAGTCACACTAGAGATAGAAGACGTCACGCCGATGCTATCCGAATGGTTTTTGACAAGAATTTATTCCAATAATTAGGAGCTATTTCCCGCTTTCCGCGCTACATGGTAGCCAGCTGCAATCGGGGCTAAAAAAGAAAAATTTAAAATTTAAAATTCATAATTTAAAATATAATTAGGATGATTTTAGAAATATTTGATATTAAGAGGAGAATGTCCTGTGGACATTCGGCTTTACTGTGTCAGGTATACTTAAAACATCGATTAAAATTAACACAAACAAACTAAAATATACATTTATGATTTTAGAAATGAAAGTTCCTTCACCAGGAGAATCAATAAAAGAAGTAGAAATTGCTACGTGGTTAGTAAAAGACGGCGATTATGTAGAAAAAGACCAAGCTATTGCTGAGGTGGATTCCGATAAAGCTACTCTGGAATTACCAGCAGAAGCAGCTGGAATCATTACGCTAAAAGCAGAAGAAGGCGATGCGGTTGCCGTTGGCGCTGTAGTGTGCTTAATTGATACAAGTGCGGCTAAACCAAGCGGAAGTGCACCTGCAAAAGAAGAAGTAAAAACAGAAGCTCCAAAAGTGGAAGAAAAAAAGGCTGAAGCACCAAAAGCAGCTCCAGCTCCAGCAGCATCGTATGCAACACAAACACCTTCTCCTGCAGCTAAGAAAATATTAGACGAAAAAAATATACAACCTTCAGAGGTAGTTGGAAGTGGAAAAGGCGGAAGAATTACAAAAGATGACGCTGTAAACGCAGTGCCTTCTATGGGAACTCCATCAGGTGGCAACCGTGGTTCAGAAAGAACAAAATTGTCGATGTTGCGTCGTAAGGTTGCAGAAAGATTAGTTTCAGCTAAAAACGAAACAGCGATGTTGACCACATTCAACGAAGTGGACATGACTGCTATTTATGCTTTACGTGAACAATACAAAGAAGAATTTAAAGCCAAACACGGATTAGGATTAGGTTTTATGTCATTCTTTACCAAAGCCGTTACAAGAGCCTTACAATTATACCCAGACGTAAATTCGATGATCGACGGTCAGGAGAAAATCTCATACAATTTCTGTGATATTTCTGTTGCTGTTTCTGGTCCAAAAGGATTGATGGTTCCAGTGATGCGTAGTGCTGAACTACTGTCTTTCCGTGGTGTTGAAGCCGAGATCAAACGTTTGGCTTTGCGTGCCCGTGACGGACAGATTACTGTGGATGAAATGACAGGAGGAACGTTTACAATTTCAAACGGAGGCGTTTTTGGAAGTATGTTGAGTACCCCGATTATCAATCCACCACAGTCTGGAATTTTAGGCATGCACAATGTGGTTGAAAGACCTATCGTTAGAGATGGCCAAATCGTAATTGCACCTGTTATGTTTGTAGCTTTGTCATATGATCACCGAATCATAGATGGTCGTGAATCTGTGGGATTCTTGGTTGCTGTCAAAGAAGCTTTAGAAAAACCTGTTGAAATTTTGATGGATAACAATCCGAAGAAAGCTTTAGAACTATAGTTTTTTCCGCTTCGGATGAAGCGCCTATATATTTGATCCCGTTTGGTTTTCCAAGCGGGATTTTTCGTTTATTTGTATTCCGCGTGAGCGATGGGAGCAAGTACCGTGTACTGCGGACAGCGCGGCCCGAAGGGACACGCCCAAATAAGTATTCTATGAAAAAAAGCAAAAAGGAAGCAGCCATCGGATTTATATTTATCACGATGCTTATTGACATTACTGGCTGGGGAATCATTATTCCGGTAATTCCGAAACTTATTTCGGAACTGATTAATGGGGATATCAGTGAAGCATCGAAATATGGAGGTTGGTTGACCTTTGCGTATGCGATAACGCAGTTTTTGTGCGCCCCTTTGATTGGGAATTTGAGTGATAAATACGGTCGCCGTCCTATTATTCTGATTTCGCTTTTTGCCTTTGCGTTAGATTATCTTTTACTGGCTTTTTCGCCCACTATAGTATGGTTGTTTATTGGACGCATTATTGCGGGTTTAACAGGTGCTAGTATCACGACCGCTTCTGCGTATATTGCTGATGTGAGCACACCCGAGACCAGAGCTAAAAATTTCGGAATGATTGGAGCGGCTTTTGGGTTGGGCTTTATTATTGGTCCTGTGATAGGTGGATTGTTGGGACAATTTGGTTCCCGTGTTCCGTTTTATGCCGCCGCTATTTTGTGTATGCTGAATTTTCTGTACGGTTATTTCATCTTACCCGAATCGTTGTCTAAAGAAAACAGAAGAGTTTTTGAATGGAAACGCGCCAATCCGATAACGGCCTTTATTCGTTTGAAAAAGTATCCTACCTTAATTGGTCTGATTACCGCAGTTTTTCTTTTGTATGTGGGTTCCCATGCGGTGCACAGCAATTGGAGTTTCTTTACGATGTACCGTTTTAACTGGGATGAAAAAATGGTTGGGATTTCGTTGGGTGTAGTAGGTTTATTAGTGGGTCTTGTACAAGGCGGATTGGTTCGTTGGACGGGTCCAAAACTCGGAAATCAAAAAAGTATTTATATAGGTTTGGCGTTGTATAGTGTGGGGATGTTGCTTTTTGCAGTGGCCACGGAAAGTTGGATGATGTTTGCGTTTTTGATTCCGTATTGCCTTGGCGGCATTGCAGGACCGGCTTTACAAGCAGAGATATCGGGGCAAGTGCCACCCAATGAGCAAGGGGAAATTCAGGGAACTTTGGCTAGTTTGATGAGTGCTTCGGCCATAATTGGGCCACCGATGATGACGAACACTTTTTACTTTTTTACCCATAAAGAAGCGCCGTTTCAATTGCCAGGAGCGCCTTTTATTTTAGGAGGTTTTTTGATGTTGTTGAGCACCTTTATAGCGTTTTATTCGATGAAGAAACATTTTGCACCTAAACCCAAAACGGAATAATAGGATATAAAAAAACCCAAGCAATAGTTGCCTGGGTTTTTGTTTGATTAAGAAGTAAAGTTACTCTTTTAAAATCTTTACGGTTTTTTCTTGTCCGTTGCTGGTTACTTTCACAAAGTACATTCCTCGGGTCAATCCAGACATATCGATTTCGGTTTGCAGGGCGTTGACTTTTACAGATTGAACGCGTTGTCCTAAAACAGATAGGATTTCAACGGTATCAATAGTTGATGTATTGGAGAGTGTTAAATTATTTTTAACCGGATTTGGATACAATCTAAAATTATCAAAAATAAAATCAGAAGTTCCTAATACAGGAACAAAAGTACTTGTCCAAGTGTTAGTGACAATAGCTGGATTGAAATCGAAGTAAATGTTCGCCGTATTTGCAATGACATCACCAATCACATAGCCAGGTTTTGGTTTTACTTGAAACACTATATAGCCATGACCAATAATAGGATTACCCGGAATTGAAGGCTCTAAATTCACACCATTAAAACGCCAAGTTAAATTGCGACCCTCACGTTCTAAAACATAAGCATGACTAGATGCTACCATTTTAACAGAAGTTTCATCAAGTTTAGTATCCAAAACATCCTCAACTAAGATGTTTATAGCTTCAGCTGTTCCCGTGTTTTCAAAACGAATGGTATACGTTAGATAATCATTTGAGGTGAAGCTAGAAAACAATACTTGTGGGCCATGACTTTCGGCTTTGTCATTAGGATCATAAGAACCAACGATAATTCGGGTTTCTGTGCTCGTGTTGTTACTGGTATTGATATCATTTGCCGGGATAGTAATAGTAGCAGTATTCGTAACCCAATCTCCCAACTGAACTGTCGGTATTGTGGGCACTTGTAAGCTTACCGTAAGGGAGGCAGATTGACCTGGAAATAAGTTGGTAAAGCTGTAGGTAAATCCAGTAGCAGTTGGAGTTGCTCCCGAAGGATAAGTAGTAATGCTTACATTGTTATCATGAGTGTAAGTGATGGTTCCGGAAGCTATTGTTTGATTACCATTGTTTACATAAGTGATAGAGTTATTGTGAATAAACCCTGGTCTTGGCGGAGCACTGCTGAATAGATAAACCCCTAAATCATTATAAGGATTTAAAGCAGACAAAGCAAAATTGTAGGTTACTACACCAGATCCATTAGCCACTGTAACGTTAGGATAAGCCGCAGGAGTTACCGTATATTGAGCCGCAAACTGAGGGTCAATAGTATACCCTAAATCATAGCTATTGGCAGGATTGGTTTCATACAAATAATACATCCCATCAGAAGAGGTTATGTTGAATATAATACCATTATTGTTTAATTCATATTGGAAGGAACCATAGTTTACACTTGGCTCACCGTTTTGCTGAGTTCCATTAGAATTATAATCAATAAAAGCATTTAGTTTGATGCCGTTAGCAATATTTAAACTTCTGGTATTTGTTGTAGTAATGCTTATTGGATTTCCTGAACGAGTTCCGTTAGTTTGAACGGAAACAATTACAGAGCCACTATTAATATCCGCTTGAGTTATGGCATGAATTCCTGTGTAAGTTGAATTGTTATTGGCACTAGGATTCAAAAGCGGAATTGGTGGTCCACCATTAATATTGACCTCTGAACTGGTAATCGAAATATTAGAAACGGCAATGCTGCCTAAATTCGTGATAGAATAAGTGTAATTAATAACATCGCCTACATTGGTAATACCATCGCTATTAAAATCTTGATAAGTAGCCGTAATAGCTGTTGACAATGAATTGACAACAGTTATGTTAACTGTTGATGTTACGCAATTATTAGGGTCGCTGTTTACACAATAAAAATACGTTAGCGGATAAGTGCCAGGTGGTGGACTTCCTATCAATACTATATTGGCAGTTGCGGGATTAATCGTGAAATACGGCGAAGCCGTGGAAGAAACCTGATTGATAGTTACCTCGCTGACCGTTATCGGAATTCCTCCGTACGTATCATTAGAAAGTACATTTTCAAGAATAATCTGAGGAGCAATCAAACCGGTAGAAATTGTTACAGATTCCGCTACAGGAATCACAGGAACTGAGTTAACCTGGACATAAACTTCGGCATAAGAACAATTACCAGGATTTGAAGTTTGGCATATTTCATAAAAAATAGTATATAAACCAGAAGGTGATCCTGCGTTCAGGACAACAGAACCATTAGGCTCTAATGAAATGTTGCTGGAAGCTGAAATCTGAGTTAGATTTACTTGAGACAATGTCACAGGAATACTGTTGAGGGTATCATTCCCCAAAACATTTTGGATGACTATTTGCACTGAGTTAGAACGCGTAACTGTAACTTGATCATTGTTAGCAATAAGTTGCGCTTGTAAATTTGTACTGAAGAACAAACCAAAACCAAGAACTAGTAGTAAAGCGAAGTAATTTTTTTTCATAGTATAAGACTTTATAAATCAAATGTATGAAAAAAAGATGTAGGAAAGTTTAAATTAAAATTATCCTAATAATTTATTTTAAATACAAACAATGATTGTAATAATCTATAATCGCTTTACCTTCCAATAATATATCAGCGCCGATAATTCCGTGTACAGGTTTCGCTTTATATTGCAATAACGCATGGTTGACATGGGTCATGTCAAAAATAATCAAGTGAAATTCTGAGGCGTTCCATCGGCCAATTTTTAGCGAATTATTTTTTGCTAATTGCGTAAACATTCCAGTTGCACCGGCTCCTGAAGCCTTTGTTTTTGATTTTCCTGCTTTTAAACCAAATTTTTCGATACCTTCAAAACCGACACAACTGTTGCTCGCACCGGTATCTAAGATAAAATTTCCGGAAACGCCATTAACTGTGGCTTTAATCAGCAAATGCTGCGTTTTGGAAACCTTGAAGCTGATTTTCTTATATTTTTCTTTTTTGAGTAAATCCTGAAGATGTTTCATAAATGCAAAATGATGTCAAATGTAATTCAAAAAAGAATAGCAAACTTTGACCCGAGCCTTGTCGAACGGATTTTTTTTATAAACTTTACCACTTTAAAAAAGGTATGATTTTAACCGACACACACACACATCTCTATTCCGAAGAATTCGATCAGGACCGAACCGAAATGATTCAGCGTGCCCTTGATGCCGGTGTTTCGCGCTTCTTTGTTCCGTCGATAGATTCGGACTACACTCAAAAAATGTACGATTTACAAGCGCAGTTTCCGGAGAATATTTTTCTGATGATGGGATTGCATCCCTGCTATGTAAAACCAGAAACTTATCAGCAGGAACTGGCTCACGTAGAAACCGAACTAGCCAAGAAGAAATTCTACGCCATCGGTGAAATTGGCGTCGATATGTATTGGGACAAAACTACTTTGAAGATTCAGCAAGAAGCATTTCAGTATCAAATACAATTGGCCAAAAAATATAAGCTAGCCATCAACATTCATTGTCGTGAGGCTTTTGATGAGGTTTTTGAAGTATTAGATAACGAGAAATCAGAGGACTTGTTCGGCATTTTTCATTGCTTTGCGGGCGATTTAAATCAGGCCAAAAGAGCCATCAATTTAAATATGAAGCTCGGAATAGGAGGCGTGGCCACTTTTAAAAACGGAAAGATAGATCAGTTTCTAAACGAAATTGATATAGAAAATATTGTACTAGAAACTGATTCACCTTATTTGGCTCCGGTGCCTTTTCGGGGCAAACGAAATGAAAGCAGTTATACTAAATTAGTAGCAGAAAAATTGGCGCAAATTTATCATGTACCCGTTGAAGAAATTGCACGAATTACCACAGAAAACGCCAAGAATGTTTTTGGGATTTAATGTTTTAATCACCTTTCATTGAGTTTTTTTTTGTTCTTTTGTGTTTCAAAAAGGGAAGCCAAGATGCAGCAATTTGATAAAATCCGTCCGTATTATGATGCCGAAGTAAACGAAGCCATTCAAGCAGCGGTCAATCATCCGATGATGAAGGCATTAATGGGTTTTACATTTCCGGATGTTGCCGAAGAAGTTTGGAAAGAGCAGCTCAAAAGGACACATTCTATCCGCGATTTTCAGTGCAATTTCATCTACAAATCGGTTCAAAAAGTCCTTGAAAAAAGCTCAGAAGGATTGACAACTTCGGGTTTTGAAAAACTGCAACCTAATACTTCTTATCTTTTTATTTCCAATCACAGGGATATTATTTTGGATACTTCATTGCTGAATGTTTCGCTGTTCGACCACGGATTAGTAATGACTGCTTCAGCTATTGGTGATAATTTGGTTAAAAAATCTTTTTTGAAAACCTTATCTAAACTCAACAGAAATTTCCTCGTGCAACGAGGTTTGCCGCCAAGGGAATTACTGGAAAGTTCCAAATTGATGTCGGAATACATAGGACAATTATTGCTTCGTGAGAACCGTTCGGTTTGGATTGCACAACGTGAAGGAAGGACCAAAGACGGCAATGACGCTACACATTCAGGCGTTCTGAAAATGCTCGCAATGGGTGCCACAGATAAAAATTTAATGGACTATTTTAAGAAGATAAAAATCGTTCCGGTTTCTATTTCGTATGAATACGACCCAACAGATGCCCTAAAAATGCCACAGCTAATTGCTGAAGCCAACGACGAAATTTACATCAAAGAAAAAAATGAAGATTTCATTACCCTTTTAAGTGGCATCATCGGTCAAAAGAAGCGCATACACATTAGTGTTGGAGATGTTTTAAATACCGAATTAGATGCCATTGCTCAGGAGTTTGACAACAATAACAAGCAAATTCAGGCTTTGGCTCAGGCTATTGATGATTCCATTTTACAAAGCTATATGTTGTGGCCCACGAATTATATTGCCTACGATTTATTGCATAAATCCAATACTTATAGTCATTTGTACACCGACAATGAAAAATCATTGTTTGAAAGACGATTGGAGATGCGAATAGACGAAAATAATCCACAAATGCTGGAAAGTTTTCTGGCGATGTATGCCAATCCGGTAGTAAACAAATCGAAATATCAGAATGCAGTCTAAACCCAACATACTTTTAATTTATACCGGAGGAACTATAGGTATGATTAAAGATTTTGAAACGGGAGTTTTGAAAGCCTTCAACTTTAAAAAATTATTGCAAAAAATTCCGGAACTCAAACTTTTAGATTGCAATATCGAAACGATTTCGTTTAAAAAACCTATTGATTCTTCCAACATCAATCCCGAAAAGTGGGTCGAAATAGCCGAAATCATCGAAGAACGTTACGCTGATTTTGACGGATTTGTGGTGCTTCATGGTTCTGATACGATGTCGTATTCAGCCTCAGCTTTGAGTTTTATGCTCGAAAACCTTAACAAACCAGTGGTGTTTACGGGTTCTCAATTGCCGATTGGAGATTTACGCACTGACGCTAAGGAAAATCTCATCACAGCCATCCAAATTGCATCGTTAGTACAAAAAGGAAAATCAGTAATTCATGAAGTCTGCTTGTATTTTGAATACAAATTGTACCGTGGTAACCGAACCACTAAAATAAATGCCGAGCATTTTAATGCTTTTGCTTCACCCAATTACGTCCATTTAGCAGAATCCGGAGTACATCTGAATGTGAATTCTACTATGATTCTACAAAGAAAATCCACTAAAAAGTTACTGGTTAATAAACAGTTGGACAATAATGTAGTCGTAGTAAAAATGTTTCCTGGAATCAATGAATCGGTATTGTCAGCTATTATCGCCATTCCTAATCTGAAAGGAATTATTTTGGAAACCTATGGTTCCGGTAATGCACCAACCGATGATTGGTTTGTCTCACTTCTGAAAAAAGCGATAAAGAATGGCTTGCATGTTGTCAATGTCACGCAATGTTCTGGTGGAAGTGTCAATATGGGACAGTATGAAACCAGCTCACAACTCAAGAAAGTCGGAGTAATTTCTGGAAAGGACATCACAACCGAAGCCGCAATAACCAAGCTCATGTACTTATTAGGACAAAATGTAGCGCCATCCGTTTTCAAGACCATTTTTGAAACCGCATTGAGAGGAGAAATGCAGTAATAATTTGTCGAAGTAACTTTTTTTACTGAAAAAATTTGTTGTTCTTTGCACCACCATTAGAGAGGTGTCCGAGTGGTTGAAGGAGCAAGCCTGGAAAGTTTGTATATGGGTAACTGTATCGTGGGTTCGAATCCCATCCTCTCTGCAAAAAAAA
>Ga0075163_10008716_pt1 | contig 13323 bp, 12 predicted proteins | sample JI1023141ADNA_FD_71478 | JGI IMG/M metagenome (GOLD analysis project Ga0075163, IMG submission 71478) | Wastewater effluent complex algal communities from Wisconsin, to seasonally profile nutrient transformation and Carbon sequestration -... | ecosystem: Engineered > WWTP > Effluent > Algae...
GCGATCTCAATATCATGGGTAATGGGGATGATCTGCTGTCCCCCCAGAACCTTCGCTTCAGCGATCGCGCCAATCGCCAAGACAAAGGTCAGCAGGCAGCCAATAAGGATGCCCGGCATGGACAGTGGCAGCTCCACCTCGCGAAAAACCTGCCAACGCGATGCGCCGAGGTCAGCCGCCGCATCACGTGTGTCCTGGGGAACCATGCTGATGCCCAGCGTCATGGGAAAAAGCATGAAGGGGAGATAAACATAGACCATGCCAAGAATGATGGCAGGGAGCGTAAATAGCATACTCTCCGCCTGGACGCCGAACATGGACTTCAATGTGCCAAGCATCACACCATTCTTGATCAGGAAGAGGACCCAGCCGTAAAGCCGGATGTTTTCCGACACGAACAACGGAATGGTGAAGAGCAAGGTAATCAGCATGGACCAGCGGCCAAAGACGCGCACCAATCCGTAAGCCACCGGATAGGCGACAAGCACCAGCAGCAACACAGTCAGAAGTGCCAGGGCCAGAGACCAAAGGAACGAAATGTAGCTCGTGCTTTCGAAGATGGTTGTATAATTCTCGAGTGTCGGCGAGCCCGTGAAGGCAAAGGTGCGGGGCGGCATGAAGCTGAACCAAGTGACCGCGATGAGTGGTGCGGCGAAGCCCAGCATAAGAAAAATGATGACAGGCAAGGCATTCCGGAAACCTGGAGACATGGCTCAGTCCGTCACCAGAATGGCATCCTTGGCATCCCAGCCAATGACCACGTTGTCGTCGAGTTTTCCGGTGAATGGTTGTTGCCGGAGCTTTTCCACCACGAAAACCTGGCTTCCGACACGAACCTGGTACTGGATGCGGGACCCCAACGCGTACTCATTATAGAGTCTTCCTTCGAGGGCATTTTCCGCTTCAGATGTTTTTGAGAAGAAGCGCAGATACTCCGGGCGGACAACCAAATGACCGCTTTTGAATCCCTCCGGCATGTTTGGTGGTTTCAATTCCTGGCCATTGTCCGAAACGCGAAGCATGCCCTTGGCAGAGAGCGAAACAGGAATGACATTCACATCGCCAACAAACTCGGAGACAAATCGCGTCCTGGGATACATGTAAATGTCGTGTGGAGTGCCAACCTGAACAAGTTTTCCCGCCCGCATGACACCGATGCGGTCGCTCATCACCATGGCTTCTTCAAGTGAATGGGTGATGTAAACAAAGGTCTTCTTGGTCTCGCGATGGATATCCTTCAGTTCCTTCTCCAGCGTTTTGCGGAGCTTGTAGTCAATCGCTGAAAGTGGCTCATCAAAAAAGAGGACTTGTGGATCGTAGGCGAGCGCCCTCGCCAATGCCACACGCTGCCGCTCCCCGCCTGAGCACTTCATGACATTCTTGGAATAGTAGTTTGCCGGCAAGCGTAGCAAGGCCATGAGTTGAAGGGCGCGGACCTTGCGCTTCTCTGGTTCTTCGCCCCGGATCTTGAGCGGAAACTCGATATTCTGTCCCACAGTCCGGTGGGGAAAGAGGGCCAACGACTGGAAAACCATGCACGTTGGCCGCTTGTTTGCGGGCACGTCGTTGATCCGTTCCCCGCGCAGCAGAATGTCGCCGCTGGTCGGCTGGTCCATGCCCGCCAACATCCGCAACAACGTTGTTTTCCCAGATCCGGATGGGCCTACGATTGTGAAGAATTCACCCTCGGCAATATCAAGGTCGATGGAGTCCACGGCAGCCTGCGGGCCAAACATCTTTCGGACGGCCTTGAGCGATAGAATAGGTAGCGTGTCAGTCATCAGGTCAGTCGTTATCCATTGAGGATTACCCCCGCGGAGATGTCGCGGGGGTCGTGGGGTACGGTCTTCAGCCGCCAGAGGCCTCGCGCTTGGCTGCAGTCATGATGTCGAGCAGTTTGTCATAATCGGGTACGATGTCGTACTCGGCGCTGCGTGCCATCTCCTCGCCAAGCGAATCCCACTGGATCGCATCCAGCTCTTCCTTGCTGAAAAGCTTGAAGCATTCGGGATTGCCCATCTGTGACACGGGATTGAAGGTGCCTTCGGCGAAGGCCACGGTGTGTGCCACATCCGGGGCCTGCACATAGGCAAGAAAATCCTCGGCCAGCGGCGACCCTTGCGGGTTATTGACCACCGACGTGATCTCGATCCACGCGATACCACCCTTGCCACCCGCGAGGGGACCGGATTTTGGGGTAATGCCACGGATTTCGGGATGGCCATCGGCGCGCGCTGGCGAGGCCGAGTAGGTGCCGCCAGTGAGGTGAAAGTCAATTTCACCAGCGACCAGCGCCTGGTTCATTGTCGCAATGTCACCCACCAGCTTTGCACCTTTGAAGACGCGCTTGGCTGTCTCGGTAAACTTGGCAACTTCCTCGTCATTGTGGGTCTTGAACGGATCAAAGCCCGCGATGCAACAAATGCAGAAGACGTTCCAGTCGTCCGATTCCAAAATGCCGTACTTTCCTGCGTTGGCAGGATCGTTCCACAGATTCCAACCCTGGTCTTCTGCTGTTGCACGGCTCACTTTGTCGGTATTCACGACGAAGCTGTAGGGCCCAAAGCGCTGCGCCATGCCGATGAGCTGTTCGCCGGCATCGTCCATGGCCCATTTGTAGGGGGCCTTGAAGTCGGGCATCATGGCATTGAAGTAGGGTTCGAACTTGCTGCGGTCGAGAGGCTTGATCAGCTTCTCAGGCATCATGATCTTGCGTGCCCACGGGTTGTTGACGTTGATCAAGTCCCAGATATTGGTTTCGCCCGCCCGCAGCCTGTTGATCATCGTCGGGTCGTTTGTCAGGCTCTCCGCCTTCACAGTCGCACCGCGTGATGAGCGGAACGGATCAAGGACCTGTGCCGAATTATAGCCTTCCCAGCACAGGATGTTCAGTTCCTTTTCGCGCGCCGCACGTGCGCCCGTTGTGTTTGTCGCGGCCGCGCCGGCGAAAGCCGCGGCCCAGAGTGCGGATTGCTGCATGAAATTGCGCCGGGATATTGGTGTGTTGGCCATGTCATTCTCCCTGTCTGCGTATCGTTTGATGGTGCCGCAGTGAAAACATTCAGCACCATTTTTCTGTCAGCGTAAAGAGGGATGACAGGGGCGGTATCAACGTTTTGCGATGTGGCAGAACTCGACCGACGACATGACGTGGCAGTAAATCATGTTGATGATTTCCAGTTCCCGGCGGTGCAGTTCATCGCTGGCGGCTGCACAGCAGTCTTCCAGCACAATGACCTGGTAGCTCTCGTCTGCCAGCGAGCGCACCGTGGAGGACACGCACTGGTCGGTGAAAATGCCAGCGCAGATCACGGTCTTGATCCCAAGGTTGTGCAGGATGAGACGGAGGTTTGTGCCTGTGAGTGCGGAATCCGTTGTTTTCGTTACCACAATTTCGTCGCCCCGGGGCGCAAGTTCAGGCACGAGCTGCGATGGCAGGCCGTTCTTGGGCAGGAGCAGGTTGTTCCAGCCCGGCATCTTCTGCGAGAGTGAACGGTCGCGGCCATCGCTTGTATGGCAGGCGATGCGCGCGAACAGGCATTCGATGCCATGGGCCCGGGCGAACTCCAACATTCCGGCAGTGCCCGGAATGACCGACTTGTGCATGCGCTGGTGGAAGGGCGTCCACAGGTCGAACCGTTTCTGTTCGTCTGGACTCAAGCTGCGGCGGTCAGGCCGTTCGAGATAGGTGTTCTGCACATCAATGACGAGGAGTGCTGTTTCCTTCGGGTTGATCACCGGATCATCGGGCTCGGGTGCGCCGAGATAATAGAGTGAGCGAAAATCAGTCTTCCACGACATGCTCAGAACCTCTTCGAGAATAGTCCGCGTGTTTCATAAACCTCTGCTGCCTGGGCCACGAAGTCGGCCATACGCCTGGCGCCATGAATCGAGCGCAGCTCATGTGCCGCCTGCAGGAGCTCCTGCTGTGTCTTGGCGCGGCCCGGACGCAACAGTTCGTAGATCCGCATGACAACATCCTGCGGAACGTTCACCAGTTCGGCAGCACGTTCAAAGTTATCCGCAAGGCGCGGACGTCCGGCAGAGCGGGCGACAGAGGCCTGGGCATCCAGCGCCGTCGGCGTGATGCGCAAGTCCTCGATGGTGACGTCTCCCGCCAACACGGCATCAAGCGTGATATCCGCAAGTGTCTTGCCACGCGCACCCTTCACCTGCTCCGGATGTTTTTCCGCCAGCGGATAGTCTTTGACGCCGTATCTCATGTGGCTGCTCTCTTGAAGGTGACGGCGACCTCGATGGGGCTGGCGCCTTCCGTGGTGAGACTGGTTTCGATGGCGTAGATCATGGCCGTGCGGGCGTGATAGCGCGACCCCATGGCCTCGCCGCGTGTTGGCACAACAATGGGGTCCGGCATCTCCGAGAGCGCATAGGCAGCAGCATTGGCGGCGAGCCCGCGATAATGCTCAAGCTTCGTGATGGGGGCGTTGGAGAAGAGTTCGAGATTGTGGTGCGGCAGGCGGTCCTTTTGGTGAATGACGGCGGTGCCCTTCGCCTGGATGCCAATGCCAATGCCGGACCCCGCAAGCCGCGCAGCGGAGAGGCCAAGGAAAGATGTATCCGCGGTGTGACGGAAGCGTACGATGCGGGGGCTGAGGCCACGCGCTGCGATGGCCTTTGTCATTTCGCCCAACACATCCGAAAGACGATGACCCGCCGTTGTCTGGAACAGCTTGAGGCCGAAGGCTGGTGATATGCCGATCACAACGTCTTTCGAATTGCTGCTGGCGACGGCTTCGCCCAGTTCGCGATAGTCAATATGCTTTGCTTCTTCCTTCTCGTGCTGAGACTCGGAACGCAGCACTTCCTTCTGGTCCAGCACGTCGCGGATGCCGATAATCTCACTGCGCCGCTCGGCCGACAGGCGATAGCCGGAACCCGGGCCGCCATAGTCGTTGGGGTCATTGATGGCGCTGACCACCTTGCCGTTGCGCACCATGGCCGAGGTTTGCAGATAGTCGCCGGAAACACGCAGCTTCACCACATTGAGGAGATTTTCTGCTTCCTCTCGATAGCCGCGCTTGGCCAGCGCCGTGATGACGTCAATCACTGTGATGCCGCGCGCTTTGATCGCCTCGCTGATCACCGAAACATCGCGTGGCGTGAAACTTTCAGTTTCGTCAGAGCCTGAGGCAACCAACACGCTGGCCTTCATGGCCGCGCTGGCCGTGGCAAGGCCAAGTTCCTCATAGACCGCCGACAGGGCATCAATGCCGCGCTGGCGCACATCAAGCGAGCGGCCTTCTGACAAGGGCGTCAATCCGCCATCAGCCTCGAAGTCGCGCTGCAAGACCAGATAATCCTCAAGCTCTTCGCCATTGAGCAGCGAAGGATTGAAGGAGTTGTCATATTTCAGGATGGAGCCGAAACCGGAGCAGATGAGATCAGACCCGGCAATGAGATAGGGCATGATCTTGGCACCGACGCGGATTTCGGATTCCGTGGCGCGCGCGTCATTGCCTGACGCGCATTCGAGATCGAGCCAGACGGCCAGCAGGTTTTCCGCCATCAGTTCGCGCATGCCGCCTGGCACCGTGGCGGTAACGGGCGCGCCATCAATGCCGCCGTTCTGCGTACCCTGCACACCCATGCCGCGTTGCAGACAGAGGCAGCGGGCCTCGAGATAGAGCAGCGATTTTGACTCGTGGAAGCCCATCAACAGTTCAGATCCCGCACCAGAGGTGCACCGCATCTTGATGCCACGCGAGGCGTAAGCCGCGGCGAGGAAGGCCTTGGACCATGGCGTGTCATCGCCATCGACGAAGCTCTTCTCGGTGCCATAAACCGAAACAGTTTCGGCATAGGAGGTGAAGCCCGCCATGCCGATCTGTAATTCCTCGGCCTCTTCGCTGGAACACTGGAACAATGTGCCCCAGCGCCCGACAGCGGCACCCACGGCGCAGGCCACGGCGTTGGACCAGGCGTTGCGCGCCACTCGCATGGTGGTCTCAACCTCATCAAAGCCAAGCGCAACTGCGGTTGCCGCATCGGCGGCCAGTTGCAGCGGATCGTCCTTGGCGTTGGTGACATGGCCCTGGTTGCCCGGTGTCCTGCGGGCCCGCATCTTGGAATAGGCGAAGGCGATTTCCAGTGCGTTGAGGCGCGAGACGACGTCGGCCAGTTTGGCAGGCGTGAGGCCGTGGGCAATGCGCACCAGCTTTTCACGCGGCACATGCATGTCCACTAGCATGCGGGCGATCTCAGCAGAGTCCATCGCCATCGATTCCGGGGCTATGGCAGGATCAAGGTGATAGTCCGCAATGAAGCGGTCGATCATGTCGAAGTCGCGCTCCAGCACGCCATCCATGCTGATGATGCGGCCCGCGGCCACGGACACGCCGGGCTTGGGATCGGCGGGGCTGGTGAAGGCGGCAAAACCGTTCTTCCAGTCTTCCGCCGCAAACTTGTCGAGCCTGAGAGGGCGCTCATCCCAGTCGGCAAATCGGCGCCAGCGGTTGGGTGTTTCGGTCATGCCGCAAGGCTATGCATAAAAGACCCAGCTTGCAATCGCCAGACTTTGCGTTTTTGATGGGGCCATGTCCCTTTCCGCGCACCTCTGGATGAAGTCCCGGCACAGGCTCGGCGAGAGCATGATCTGGCATGTGGCGCGGCAATGCTGGTTCTGGGTGGACCTGCTGGACCCGGCATTGTTCTGCCATGACCCGGCGACAGGCAAGACAGAGCGGCGGGAGCTCCCTTTGCCACCTCCGATTGGGTCCATCGCGGCGACAACGGATGCGAACCTTCTCATGCTGGCCCATCGTGGCGGATTGTCGGTACTTGATGTGCGCGACCTCGAGATGTCACCCTATTGCGATCCGGAAGCCGGGCGTGACGCCATCATCTACAACGACATCAAGGTGGACCGCTGGGGCCGCCTGTGGGTGGGAACCTCCCATGAAAAGGAACTTGAGGCGCGCGGCGCCCTGTGGTGCGTGGAATCGCAAACGAAATGGGGATTGGCAGATGCGGGCTTCGCCATATCAAATGGCCCGGCCTTTTCGCGGGATGGCCGGACGCTCTATTTCAATGACAGCCTTGGCCGTACGACCTTCGCCTATACAATTGCACCGGACAGTTTGATCGCCCGCAACCGCCGTGTTTTCGTTCAGCACGAAGAGCAGGACGGTCTGCCGGATGGTGTTGTTGTTGATGCTGCGGGCAACGTCTGGATGGCGCAATGGGCTGGCAGTGCGCTGTTGTGTTTTGACGACACAGGAAAATTGCAGCAACGCATCGCCGTGCCCTCAGTGCATGTTACCACGCTCGGTTTTGGCGGCGCGGGGTTGGATGAGGTCAGGATCACCACGGCAACCGATGGTGCTGCGCCGGAAAAACTGCTGGCGTTGCCGCTGAGCGGAAGCGTGTTCAGGCTCGATGGCGCTGGTGTCGGGGTGGCCGAGCCACTGTTCCGGTTGTAGGTCTGCGCCTCGCCAATTTTCACTTTCGCTGCTTTTGCAGCGACTCCAAATAGCGAAAGAGGGCGTTGGCTTGCCCTGCCTGTCAAGAAGGCCGCGCGGGCCGCAAAGTCCGCCAAGTGTCAGCCGCTTCACGCCAGCGCGTGCTGCTTCAAGGATCAGTCCCTTGTTCCATGTGACGGCGAATGTGCCGAATTGCCGGGGATCGCTGGCTGCAAGGCAGATGCGGCGGCTTTTGGGGTTGGGCGTGACGCTGGCTGAAAATTCGAGACTGTCTGCGGTGGCGACAATGCGGGCCTTGTAGGCCAGACCACTCCCGCCGTTGCTGGCTTTGGCGGCAAAGGAGAGCTGCAGGCGGCCCTTCGATCGCTGGACTGTGATTTTCCCCAAACGGGTGGCGCATGTGCCCCAATTCTCGTCGCGCACCAAATAGGAAATGCCGCGCAACACTTCCGTGCCACCAAGGGAGATGCGGCCGATGTTTCCGCCGCGCAATTCAAAAGACAAGGCCCCCACGCGCAGCACCTCCACCTTCTCCGGCGGTTCGGTTGTTCCGAACATGGCCTTGCTTGTGTTGGGCATCTTGCGTGTCATGGTCCGCGCTCCGGCATGCGGCGCCTATGGTTGACTCATTATACCAGTTATGACAAGCGACGAGGACAGTGAGGACATGACATGACAAAAATCGCTCTCTTTGGCGCTGGCGGAAAAATGGGGATGCGGCTTGGCGCCAACCTCAAGAACTCAAGATTCACTGTGGCTCCGGTCGAGGTGAGCGAGGCGGGCAAGGAGCGGCTCAGCAAGGAGCTCGGCTGGTCTGCGGTCGGCGCTGATGAGGCACTGGCGGGCGCCGAGGTTGTTGTGCTGGCGGTGCCGGACACGGCCATCGGCAAGGTGGCCCACGGCATTGTGGACAAACTGAAACCTGGCACCATGGTGGTCGTGCTTGATGCGGCGGCACCCTATGCTGGCCATCTTCCAGTGCGGGAGGATATCACCTATTTTGTGACCCATCCCTGCCACCCGCCCATCTTCAATGATGAAACCGAGATGAAGGCCAAGCTGGACCGTTTCGGTGGCATCGCCGCCAAACAGGCAATTGTCTGCTGCCTGATGCAGGGACCGGAGAGTGACTACGCCCAGGGAGAAGAGGTGGCGAAGACCATCTGGGCGCCTGTCATGCGGTCGCACCGCTTGACGGTGGAACAGTTGGCCCTGCTCGAGCCAGGCCTTGCAGAAACCGTCGTTGCCTCGCTGCTGGACGTGATGCGTGAGGCCATGGACGAAGTTGTCAGACGCGGAGTGCCCGAAGCGGCGGCGCGGGACTTCTTGCTCGGTCACATGAACATCCTCGCTGCCGTGATTTTCAAGGAGCAGCCTGGCGTGTTCTCCGATGCCTGCAACAAGGCCATTGCCTTTGGCAAGCCAGTGCTGATGCGCGACGACTGGAAGCGGGTGTTTGAACCCGACGAGATCGCCGCGTCTATCCAAAGGATCACCTGATGCTGCGTGGCGCGGTCATCGGCTGCGGCTTCTTTGCCATCAACCACCTGCATGGCTGGCGCGGGGCCGAGGGTGCGGAGATTGTCGCCATCTGTGACCGTTCGCCAGAACGACTGAAAATTGCGGGCGAGCAATTTGGCATTCCGGCCCGCTACGCCGATGCGGCGGAAATGTTGAAGCGTGAGACACTCGACTTCGTCGATATCGCCACCACTGCTCCGACGCACCGCGCACTTGCGGAACTTGCGGCAGCCCATGGCGTTGCCGTGATCTGCCAGAAGCCCCTTGCCCCGACACTGGGGGATGCCAAGGCAATTGTGGCAGCCTGCGCGAATGCCAAGGTGCCACTGATGGTGCATGAAAACTTCCGCTGGCAGTCGCCCATCCAGAAGGTGAAGGCCATTCTGGATGCCGGCGGGATTGGCGATGTGTTCTGGGGGCGGGTGTCATTTCGTTCGGCTTATGACGTGTTTTCCGGCCAACCCTATCTGGCCGAAGGTGAACGCTTCATCGTGGAGGATCTTGGCATCCACGCACTGGATGTGGCCCGCTTTCTCTTTGGCGATGCATTGAATGTCAGTGCACGGATCAAACGCGTCAACCCGGGGATCAAGGGCGAAGATGTTGCCACGGTGCTGCTCGACCATGGCAACGGGGTGGCGTCGATCGTCGACTGTTCCTATGCCACACGGAATGAAGAAGAGCTGTTTCCGCAGACAATGCTGGAAATCGATGGTTCGCTGGGAACGCTGCGCTTGGGTGCCAACTACCAATTGACTGTGACGGCCCAAGGTAAGACGGCAAAATCTGATGTTTCACCGCCGCTTCTCTCCTGGGCGTCGCGGCCCTGGCACAATATCCAGGAGAGCGTGGCTTTGATCGAGCAGCATTGGGTCGACTGCCTGCGTGACGGGAGGGAGCCACAGACATCCGGCCGGGACAACCTGAAAACCTTCGCGCTTGTCGAGGCCGTGTACCAATCATCAGCGACGGGCAGAACCATCGCCCTTGCTGACCTGCTGGGTTAACGCAATTGGCGCCTGCTTTTCTTATAAAGGGCGCGGCTCCGTTCCAGATGCTTCACCATGGCGGCCTCCGCTGCATCGGGGTCATGCTCGGCAAGGTGCGAAATGATGTCCTCGTGCTCGGCCAGCGTATGTTTTTCCTTGCCGGTCCAGATCAGCATTTGACTGTGATAGAGCTTCAGCCACCCCAGCATGGCCTCACTCACCGCCGTGAAGATGGGGTTGTTGGAGATGGCGGCGATCTGTGTGTGGAACCGCATGTCCGCCGCCATGAAGCGGTCAGCATCGCCCAGGGCCTGACGCTGTTCCGCCAGCGTCTGTCGCAGTGCCTGAATATCGTTCTTCTTTGCCTTTATTGCGGCTTCACGCACCATGCCGCGTTCAAAAAAGATGCGCGCGGACTTGAGGTGTTCAAGCGAGTCAGACGACAGCGACAGCATAATCCGGGCAGACTGGTCCATCTGCTTCATCAGCGACTGCGGCGTGAGTTGCAGGACACGGGCTCGTTCGCCGTGGTTGATTTCAACCAGACCCATGGAGGCCAGCTGTTGCAGGGCCTCACGGATGGCAGGGCGGCCAATGCCAAAGCGCGCCATCAACTCGCGCTCCGAGGGCATGGGACTGCCGGGACTCAAATTGCCATCGACGATCAACCGCTTCAGTCGGTCAAACACTTCATCGGACAGTTTGCGCTTTGCAATATGTTCGGTTTTGTCCAAAACGGTTGGCTCCTGACCAGCACATCATATCATCATACCAGCAAAACAGCATGACAGCAGCCCAGAACTTCATCACTCTCACCTATCTGATTGAAACGGCAGGTAGCCCGGAAGAGCTGGCGACGAAAATTGCGTCCGATCAATCCACCGGGACGTTTGTGCCGCTGCCGGGAGAGACGGAAGAACTGAAGAACCGCGTGGCGGCCCGCGTGGTGGCGCTGCGTCGGCTACCGTCATCAATCGCACCATCCTACCCCACTTCTGAAAGTGGACCTTTTCATCGCGCTGAAGCGGACATTGCCTTTCCCTTCGATGCCATTGGAACAGATCTGGCGGCGTTGATGACCATCGCGATCGGTGGAGTTTATTCCATCAGGGGCTTCACCGGAATCCGCGTCATTGACATGAAACTGCCAACGGCCTTCGGCAGAGCTTGGCCTGGTCCGCAGTTTGGCGTGGCAGGATCCCGCAAGCTGACAGGTGTGGAAGGCCGCCCCATCATCGGCACCATCATCAAACCGGCCCTGGGGCTGCGCCCGCATGAATCGGCTGCCCTGGTCAAAGACGTGATCGACGCCGACGTGGATTTTGTGAAAGACGATGAGAAACTGATGTCACCTGCCTATTCTCCTTTGGAGGAGCGCGTGAAGGCCATCATGCCGATGATCCTGGAGCGAGAGCAAAAGACAGGCAAGAAGGTGATGTATGCCTGGGGCATTTCTGCGACTGATCCCGACGAGATGATGCGCAACCATGACACCGTGCTCAAGGCGGGCGGAAACTGTGCGGTGATCAATATCAACTCCATTGGTTTTGGGGCAATGGCCTTTCTGCGCAAGCGCTCTGGTCTTGTGCTGCATGCCCACCGCAATGGCTGGGATGTGATGACGCGCCATCCGGGCCTTGGGATGGATTTCAAGGTGTGGCAACAATTCTGGCGGCTGCTTGGCATCGATCAATTTCAGATCAATGGTATTCGCGTGAAATACTGGGAGCCGGATGAGAGCTTCGTTGTGAGTTTCAAGGCCGTCACGACACCCTTGCTCGGGACCATGGATTGCCTGCCCGTGGCAGGCTCAGGCCAATGGGGCGGGCAAGCGCATGACACTTACGCCCGGACAGGACGCACGCTGGATCTCATGTATTTATGCGGTGGGGGCATCGTCTCCCATCCCAGCGGACCAGGCGCCGGTGTGCGTGCTGTAAAGCAGGCATGGGCGGCGGCGGTGGCGGGCATTCCACTTGAGACCTTTGCGCGCGACCATGTGGAGCTCGCCCAGTCCATTGCCACCTTTTCAGATGGCAAGGGTGCATGAGCAGGCTCATTGCATTCTATGGTGACGACTTCACCGGCTCGACCGACGTGATGGAGGCCCTTGCCAGCCACGGGGTTGATACCGTGCTGTTCACGCGTATACCGACGGCAGAAGAGTTTGCGCCGTTCAGCGATCGGCGGGCCGTCGGTCTCGCCGGCACCAGCCGCAGCCAGTCCCCTGAATGGATGGACGACCATTTGCCGGTCGTGTTCAATTGGCTCAAGACGCTGCAGGCGCGCTACTGCCACTACAAGGTCTGCTCGACATTTGATTCTGCACCGCATGTCGGCAGCATCGGTCGCGCCACGGATATTGGTGCCGCCCTGTTCGGACAGGCGATGATTCCCCTCATCGTGGGGGCGCCGCAACTGAAGCGCTACACCTTCGCCGGACATTTGTTTGCCGGCTATCAGGGGGAGACCTATCGCATCGACCGCCACCCCGTGATGGCGCGCCATCCCGTAACGCCCATGCACGAGTCCGACCTCAGGTTACACCTCTCGCGGCAGACGGAGCGAGAAACGCTGCTGGCGAATGATCAATGGCCAGACTGCGGCATCGGCCTGCTGGATGTGCATGACACAGCCACGCAGCTTGCGGCGGGCAACCGGTTGCTGGATTGGCCCGGTGGCTTTGTGGTGGGTTCATCGGGTGTGGAATACACACTGGCCAAGGCGTTGGTGGCACGGGGCGATGTTGCTGGAAACGCGAGCTTCGCAACACTTGCACCGGTAGCGCAAACCGTCGTTGTCTCGGGAAGTGTATCGCCGACCACCGAACGGCAGATCACGCATGCCCTGCGGCTTGGCTTTGAAGCTGTGCCCGTGGATGCGGTTGCACTGGCGCAAGGCGATGATGCCACACGGCAAGCAGCGATTGTCGCGTCGCTTCGTGTTCTGAGTGAAGGCAAATCACCGCTGGTCCACACGGCTATGGGGCCCGCAAGCGATGAAGGCGAAAAGCTCAATACCATTGCCGATAGCCGCAAACATATTGGCGAGGGTTTGGGCACCATTCTGAAAGCGGTGATTGAAGCGGCAGGATTGCGTCGCGTGATCGTCGCAGGCGGCGATTCATCGAGTCACGCGTTGGGGAGGCTGGACATTTTTGCCCTGACCACCCGCAGGCCGCTGCCCGCCACGCCGGGGTCGCCACTCTGCACCGCGGCATCAGGCAACAGCAAACTGAACGGCATTGAGATTGCCTTGAAGGGCGGGCAGGTTGGCGGCGATGACTATTTTTCGGCCCTGCGTGACGGTCGGGTCTAGCGGGATAGGCGCACTGATGTCTGGGGAGGCGGCAAGCTGGACTGCGGCCTCGGCTG
>Ga0075163_10008717_pt1 | contig 13323 bp, 12 predicted proteins | sample JI1023141ADNA_FD_71478 | JGI IMG/M metagenome (GOLD analysis project Ga0075163, IMG submission 71478) | Wastewater effluent complex algal communities from Wisconsin, to seasonally profile nutrient transformation and Carbon sequestration -... | ecosystem: Engineered > WWTP > Effluent > Algae...
GAAATAAAACAAGCTAGTCCTTTTATTCTTTCGCCACTACGTGGCTCTAACTGTAACCTATTCAATACATAGGGCTTGCGCCCTACGCTACAGATATTACGCCCCTACGGGGCTAAGAGAGTTAACCTTTTTATTCTCAATAACTTGCTTAAGTTAACACCTATGACCTATGTGTTCGCCCTCTTAAAAAAGAAGAAAAGAAAGGCGAACACATAGGTTCGCCCCTACTGTTCGATAATATTTTTTTTATTTATAATTTTATTCCTATGAAAGAAACATTACTTCCCCCAGCATTAAAAATAGGTGACACAATAGGATTGATTGCGCCAGCAGGTGTTATAGATGAAAAAAAGTTTGCTGCTGGAGTCCAAGAGCTAAAACATTTAGGTTATAAGGTAAAATATTCTCCAGGAATTTTTGCTAATACTCGTTACACAGCCGGTTCAATTGAGCGACGAGTAGAAGAATTTAATGAAATGCTTTTGGATAATGAGGTTACAGCTATTTTTGCTATTCGTGGTGGCTATGGATCAATGCAGTTACTTGACAAATTAGATGAAAAGGCTATAGCTAAGGGACCTAAAATTATAATGGGTTATAGTGATATAACTGCTTTATTAATAGGGTTTTATCAAAAATATTCTTGGGTAACTTTTCATGGTCCAATGGTGTCAAAAGATTTTGGAGGTCAAAGTTATGATAGACGTTCATTTACTAAAATCTTAACTAGACCATTACCAGCAGGGCCAGTTGATAGCCATAATACTCAGGTTTTAGTACCAGGGATTGCTCGTGGAAGGCTTTTAGGAGGGTGTCTTTCTTTAGTTGTTTCTTTACTTGGCACGCCCTGGGAGTTAGACACAGATGGGGCTATCTTGTTTTTAGAAGATATTAATGAGCCTCCTTATAGACTAGACAGAATGCTTACTCAACTAAGACTTGCTGGTAAGTTTAATAATATTAAAGCAATTATTTTTGGTGAAATGGCTGCTTGCAACCTGCCTCTAAATGCTTCCTACAGCCTAAAAGAACTATTAACAGACCTAACCAAAGACTTAAATATTCCTGTTATTTTTGGTTTACATGCTGGACATAGTGATACTAGTAATCTTACTCTGGCTTTTGGGGTTGAAGTTTCTCTTAATGAACGTGGTATACTTTCCTTTAATGAGCCTGCCGTTAGCTTAATCGTTTAAGACAAATTAAATAGAAGACACACAGAGAAGGGTGAAGAGTTCACCCCTATATTTATTTATGGAAACAGTACAAAAAACTTTTTACCGTGATATTTGCATGGGTAATTTATTAACCCTTTTAGCCTCAACCTACCCTGAGAGTGACGCTCTTGTTTATCCTGATAGACATCTACGATATAGTTTTGCTCAAATGCAAGCAATTAGTCGTACTGTGGCAAAAGGATTACTAAAACTAGGAATAAATAAAGGTGATCGTGTTGCACTTTGGGCTACAAATGTTCCTGAATGGGTAGTTTTACAATTTGCATTGGCAAAAATAGGAGCAATTCTTGTCACAGTTAACACTAGCTTTCGTGCTCATGAACTAGAATATTTACTTGGTCAATCTCAAGCTTGTACCATTATTTGTATTTCTGGTTTTAGAGATGTTGATTATATAAATACTATTTATGAAATTGTGCCAGAACTAAAATCTAACCCTAGTAGCTTACCAACAACACAACTACCTTTTTTACAACATGCCATTTTAATTGATGATAAAAAGACAGAAGGTTTTATTAACTTTAATGAGCTATTTAACCTTGCTCAAGAAATAAGCGATGAGGTTTTAGACAGCATAGAGAAGACACTTGAGCTAGATGATGTAATCAATATGCAATATACCTCTGGAACAACAGGGTTTCCTAAAGGGGTAATGCTAACGCATCGTAATATTGTTAATAATGGCTATTGGTTAGGCGAGGCAATGAGATATACAGAAAAAGATCGCCTTTGCTTACCTGTACCTCTTTTTCATTGCTTTGGTTGTGTAATTGGCGTCCTAGGTATTTACACGCATGCTGGTGCATTAATACCTTTAGAAACTTTTGATACTAGAAAAGTGCTTGAATATGTTGAAAAAGAAAGATGCACAGCACTTTATGGTGTTCCAACTATGTTTATTGCTGAGCTAGAAGACCCTGAGTTTAGCAGGTTTGATCTAACTTCTTTACGTACAGGAACTATGGCTGGGGCGCTTTGTCCTGAAACTCTAATGCGACGTGTAATTAAAGATATGCATTTAACAGATATGATAATTGCTTATGGGTTAACTGAAGCTTCACCAGGTATTACACATACTTTAATTGAGGACACAATAGCTAATCGTACACAAACAGTAGGTAAAGTTATGGCTGAGCAAGAGGTTAGAATTATTGATCCTATTAGTTTAGAAATCTTACCAATAAATACTCCTGGTGAATTATGTGTTAGGGGTTATAATGTGATGCGAGGTTATTACAATAATGAGGGCGCTACTAAGGAAGCAATAATTACTTTAGCAGGTCTATATGGCTGGCTAAGAACTGGGGATCAAGCTACTATTGACAAAGATGGATATGTTCGAATCACAGGCCGTATTAAAGATATTATTATTCGTGGAGGAGAAAATATTGCTCCAAAAGAAATAGAAGATTTAATACGCTTATATCCAACAGTTTCAGATGTTTATGTTTATAGTGTTCCAAGTGAAAAATATGGTGAAGAAGTAGCGGCAGCAATAAAGTTGAAAATAGGGGAAACAACAACTAGCACAGAAATAATAGAATTTTGTCATGGGCAAATTGCAAAATTTAAGATTCCTCAATATGTCAAATTTGTTACAGAGTTTCCCACTACTGCATCAGGGAAAATACAAAAATTTAAGCTACGTGAAACGCATTTTCAAGAGGCTGACTAATGAAAGAATGTCCTATTTGCCATACTTGTTTTGGTGATCGCATGGAGATTTGTAATAACGACAAATCTCTTTTGCTAGACTTAATTCCAGGGCTACCAGTTATTAATAATAAATATAGACTAGATAAAAAAATAGGTATGGGTAGAGTTGGAATAGTTTTTCAAGCAACTGTAATGCAAACAGGAGAAACTGTAGCTATAAAAATTATTTCCCCTAATCTTGTTATTGCTGATCCAACCCTACCAGAAAGATTTCTTACCCTAATTCGTGATTTTGCTACTTTAGATCATGTCAATATTGTAAAAGTTTTTGATTTTGGCCAAGAAGAACCAAATATACTTTATTTTGTAATGGAATATTTGCCTAGCCCTACTTTGGCTGAATTATTACAACAACAAAAACAACTTTCTATAGAAGCTGCTCTAGGCATTACTTCTAAGGTATGCGAAGCTATAGCTAATGCTAATCGTAATGGTGTATATCACTTAGATTTAAAGCCTACTAATATTTTTGTTAGAAATGGTGATAATGGCCAGCAAATTGTTAAAGTAGTAGATTTTGGAATAGTACGTCTAAAAGTACCTAGTTTAATTTCTCAACTTTCTCCAATGCAAAGAGATTATGTATTAGGTAAACCTTACTACTCAGCCCCAGAACAATTTAGCAGTGAGCAAATAGATCCTCGTTCAGAAGTTTATGCTATAGGTGCGATTCTTTACCATTTATTAGCAGGTAATCCACCATTTACAGGTGGAAGTTATCCAATGTTAAAGATGCAACATATGGGAGTTACTCCGCCTTCTTTACGTGAGATTCGACCAGAAATTCTTCCAACAGTAGAATCAATAATTATTAAAGCTTTAGAAAAACGTAGCACACAAAGACATAGTTCAGTAATCGCTTTAGCTGTACAACTTTCAGCCCAACTAGCAAAACATAAAGAGTTTTTACTTAGTCAGTCAAATAACACATTACCAGCATTACCTAGTCCACCAGAACCTTTTTACTCAAATGATCCAACCCCAGCACCAGTAAATAAATATACTACTAGGAATGTTAAAACTGTTTCAGAGAATGCCTTAAACCCTTTACAGCAACCACAAGAAGATTATTCTGATGAACCAACCTTATCACCAGTAAACAAATATCTTTCAAAAGCTATTTTAGATGATGTTGCAATGATGGGAGCAGCAGATGGTTTAGAGCAAACACAACCTACTAAAACACCTACTAAAACACCTAGAAGGGAAAGCCAGTTAAGATTTAATTTAGATGATACCGCTAGTGCTTTTCCTAGCTCTTCAGAGGATTTTTATTCAAATAATCCAACTCCACTGCCAATAACTGCTTATTCTCCTAATGCTGTACTTAATAACACTTTGGACTCGCTACCAGATCCACCAGAGCCATTTTATTCAAGCGATCCAACTCCACCACCAATTAAGCCATCTAGCTCTTTACTAAAATTAGAAGAAACTTTAGGAGCTTTTCCAAATTCATCTGAGTCAAATTATTCTGAGGAATTTACTTCTACTTCTAATTCTACTAATAACCCTAGTAGGGAAAATTTTCTTTCTGATCTTAAGCTAGAAGAGACTTTAGGGGCTTTTTCAGAATCTGATGATCCTTTTCATTCTAGAGATTTAACCCCTATACCTGAGACAGATACTGTTTATTCTCAAGCAGCAGAAGATAGTGTTAATCGTTTTGGTAAGCCGCGTGGGGCTACAGAGCCAGTATATTCTGTTCCTGGTTTAATTGCACCAACCTTACTTATTGCAGAAGGTAATGTTGTTACTAGGCCGCTAGCTTCTGAATCTTTTTTTATTGGTGAGCAGTTTGATGAAGTTAGCCCAAATAGTATCTATGAAGAAGTACAAATTTTTGAACAAGCTGATATAGATCAAGCTTTTGAGCAAGCTGGAATAGGGGAAAGCGCTGAAAGAACTACTGTAAGCAAATTTTTAGAACTCCCAGCAGAATTATCTTCTCTTTCTACAGAAATTTACCAATTAAGCCCAAGTGCTATTGTCTACCTATTTGTAGAGCAATTTGTACCAGCATTATTATCAGGTCAACGTGGTCGGCAAATGCACAATAATTTTGCTACAGAACGTGAGCGCTTAGCAGCATTATTATTAGTAACTGCGCTTTTTTCTCTTTCTTGTCGAGGGGTAATTGAAATTTCTGTTGGTAGTGGTAGTCCTCAGAAAAAACAAATAGCTTTAAGCCAAAAGAATGAAGGATTTATTATACGTGCAGTTAATTTAGAGGCTCAGGGACTAGATATTTTAGAAAGTAAAATAATTGATAGCTTAAAATTAGCTGGCACTACACGGTTTTATAATATTTTTCTTTATATTGCTCAAACTAGTGTTGCTACTAGTGAACGTGAAGCAATATGTGAAATAGTTGCTGATATAATTGCTGATGAATTAGTTATACATGGATTTTTACAATCAAAACAAAAAACTAGAAGGCTTGAATCAGGAGAAAGTGCAATTCAATATGAATGTGCTTGTGACCTCTCACCATACCGTAACCAAGCATTAAGCATACAAGATTGGCTACAAAGCTTACAGCAACAAGCAACTATAGAATTAGCTGGAAAACCTATCCAACCCTTTATACATATCCTTAAGTATTATACAGACCTATTTAGACATAACTCCAAAGAATTATCTAAATCTTAGTAGGATTTTCCCGTCCCAAGGTTGAAAGGTATTTAATAATACACTTATAATAAACCGACCTTTTAATTAAGCTTAACCTAGGAGTAGTAAGTTATGCGTAGAGTGTTATTTATCTTTGTCACAGCAGTGTTTTTATTTCCTTTTGCTACAGACACATTAGCTCAAGGTTCTTATGGGACAGGTAAGTTACCTAATACAGCCCCTAAAATTCGTAGAGAGTTAAAAACAATAGTAATAGTAGAATCTATTGATACAGAAGGACTTACATTTAAGGGAACAGATGAAATTACTGGGGATAAGCTTAAATATCGAGCTAGTAAACGAACCTCTATTTATGCAGAAAAAAGCCTATTTAAGGTAATAGGTAAAAAAGAATTAGCTTTTTCTGACATACAAAAAGGTCAACGCTTAGAGATTAAATATAACGAACTTTTGCCTACATCAGTAACAGAAATTAAGGTATTAAAACCAAAAGAAGAGAAATAATGATGTTAGGATAGGATTTTTGAGGAGAAATTTTATGGCTAAAGTTGCTTTAGCAACAGAACATGCTCGACTAGGTGCCGAAATTATGGAACAACTTGGTTGGGAAGTAAGCGCCCATTATGGTGATAAATGGCAAGAATATCAGGCTATTCGTAGTGGTGTTGGAGTTGTGGATATTTCCAACCGAGGGCGTATTGAAATCACAGGAAAAAATCGTATCCAATTTTTACATAATTTAGTTAGTAATGATGTTAAATCTATGCAGCCAGGATCAGGTATTTTTGCTGCATTTTTAAATATTCGTGGGCACATCTTGAGTGATTGCTTTATTTACATGATAGAAGACTCTATTTTGCTAGATGTTCCTGCTAGTACAAGAGAAAAAATCTATTATCATTTAGAAAAATATAGCCCTGCTGGTGAGTTTAATGTAACTGATATTACTGAAGCTAGTTCTTTATTAGCTTTACAAGGCCCACTTGCTAGACCACTCTTAAATAAACTTGGTGCAGTTGGTATTGATAAATTACATCAAGAATTACAGATAACAGAAACACAAATTGCTGAACATCGCCTAACGGCTGTTAAACATTCACGAACAGGTGAAGAGGGTTTTGATTTATTTATTTCTAATGAAAATATTGTTTCTATTTTTGATGCTTTAGTAAAAGCAGGTGCAACCCCTGTAGGGCAGACAGCTTTTGATTTACTTCGTATTGAAGCTGCTGTTCCAGAATATGGTGTTGATATGGATGAAGATATTATTTTATTAGAAACAGGACTGGAAACAGCCGTAAGTTATACTAAAGGCTGTTATTTAGGTCAAGAACCTATTGCAAGAATTCATCATCGTGGACGTGATCAAACAGCAAAACGTTTAGCAGGATTAGTTATTAATAGCCAAGATGTACCATCAGCAAAAGCTAAGGTTTTTAATAAAGATGGTAAAGAAATAGGCTATGTTACTAGCGCTGGTTTTTCTCCTATATTAAGTAAGGTTGTGGCATTAGCTTATCTTAAGCGTAATAATTTCACGGTAGGATTAAATCATTCTGTAGAAATAAATGGTAAGCAAATTGCGGCAGAAGTTTCTAAACTACCGTTTTATTATAAAGGATAAACTCTATGTTAGAGGAAAATAATGAGTTAGCTAAAAATAATAATGAACTAAATGAACCATTAGATTTTGCTACTGCTCAATCAACTTATAAAATTATAGTTGCCTTACTAGACCAAGTTGATGCTTCTTCTAGTCTAATTACTTTACTTGCTAGTGCATTAGGAGAAAAAGCAACTCAAGGTATTACTCAAACTAGTGCTTGGGCAAATTACCTTGCAGCAAAACGTGCTTTAGAAGCGTTGCATCCAGAGCTAAATCGCTTTGTTACAACAGTTAGCGAGTTGGCTGAAAAACAAGCTGAATTAGCAGAGAAACAAGCAGAATGAGAAAAAATTTAAGTTTAATCCTTGTACTAATATCTTTTATTGGTTTACTTGCCTGTAAAGAACCTCAAACAATTAACGGTAATAAAACAATTAAACCTGATTCAAATGCTGAGACTTCTACAGTTAAAAAGCTTAATTATTCCTTAGAGTTACAGCAATTCATTGAAGGCACACCAAAAGACTTAAAGCTAGTATCTGGTGTAAATCTTCCTTATCAAGAAAAAGACCAACTTCGTTTTCGATTAACTGCTGAGCAGGAAGGGTATGTTTATTTAGTTAATGAATCAACAGAATTAATGGACAATGAACAGAAAATACCAAAGTATACTTGGGTATTTCCTCCAGCAAAAGCAAATAACTATTTAAAGGCTACAGAAGAAAGCAAACTTCCAAGCTCTGATTTACCAGGACTAGAATTTAATCAAATAAAAGATAAAGAAAAGCTTTGGCTTATTTGGTCAGAACGAAAATTAATGGGATTAGAAATGGTAAAAATATCTCTAGCTAGAGGAGATGAGCAAGAAATAGTAAAAGGCAATGAAATAATAGACATTGAGCTTGCTACTTCTCTAAAAAATATGCTGGAAAAGTATGATGCTAATAAAAATGATAAAGTAAAATTAACTGAAGATAAAAAAAATAGAATAACTAATCTCACTACATCTGAAAACATAATGACAGTAGCCATAGAATTAGAAAAAACAAAGTAGTAAATATTATAATTTTATTTAGAGGTAAAATCATAATGTCGAAAGATGTTGATAATACAGTAACTAAACAGCAATTGTTAAGACAATTAAATGATGTAGTAAGCAAGTATAAAATAACTAAAGCGCTTGGTAAGGAAAATGTTTGTGAACAAACAATTGGGAATAAGCAAAAAACAATAAAATTAGTTACTGATATGCAAAAAAGATTGGAATTTTTAAAGAGTCAGATCTAAGATAGGAAAGCCGGGGATTGCTCCCCAGCTTAGGCTTATTCATCAGAAGCAATATCACTAAGCTTCTTTACGAGTGGTTCAAGTTGCGATTGAATCACTGCAAATTGCTCAAGTGTAAGGCTGTCAATAAATTCATTGACAGCCTTCATAGCTTCTAAGAATTTGTCAGCTTTTGAGTCTGACATAATCGCCTCCTTTCCTTCAAAGATCAGGTTGGTTGTTTTCACTCCCAACCGTTAAAAAATATATCATATTGGCTAAAATAGATACAAAGCGATTAATAGTTAAGTGACATTATGGAGGCTATTTATGAAATACTTTAAGTTAACAATATTTTTTATTCTATTGATGTCATTAATGACCTTTGATCTTAATAGTGTTTTGGCCTGTAGGTGTGCTCAGCCAGAATCCCTAAGAGACTATTATGATAGAGCTACAGCCGTTTTTATTGGAGAAGTAATAGAAATAGGTGATAAAGAACCAGGAGATGTATTTCACTTTAGAAAAGTGAAAATCAAAGTTGAAAAATGGTGGAAGGGTGGTAACTCTAAGGAAATAACTATTTTAGATACAGAAAGCACATGTAGCCCAAGGTTTGAAAAAGGGAAAAAATGGCTAGTCTATGCAATTGGAAAATCACTTACAACAAATGTTTGTGATGGGACTTTAAATTTAGAAAGCGCTGAGGAACACTTAAAAGTACTTGGCGAAGGTAAAAAGCCTTCTAGTAAACCAGTTGAGTAAATGTTACAGGATTTAAAAAACCCAAAACTAATACATTTAAAAGGTTGGCTATTTTTATTTATTGGGGTTTTGTCTGCCTTATTAATAATTGCTGAAGCTACAAGCTACAAGGTTGCATTACTATTAACTCTATGTATTTGGGCATTTTGTAGATTTTATTACTATACATTTTATGTAATCGAAAAATATATAGATCCAACATATAAATTTTCTGGTCTAATATCTTTTCTTCTCTATTTAATAAATAAAAAAAGGTGACACAAATAATTTGTCACCTTTTAAACTAAACTAAGAAATTCTTTTAGAAGCTAACCCTAAAGCCAAACTGTAATTGTCTAGATGGAAAGGCTCCACGAAAACGATCAGGAGTAACAATAAATCTGCCATTATCTTGAGGTGGTAAATTAAAGTTACCTGTTGCATCAGGAGGAAAAGAACGGGAAAAATCGCTAATGTTAACACGATTAAATAGGTTAAAAGCTTCAAAGGTTCCTTCTATTTTGTATTTTTCTTTAATAACAAATTTGCGCGATAGCCTTAGATCTATATTGGCAAATCCTGGAGTTATACCTAGATTACGGCCTATGCTAACTCCATTAAGAAACGGGCGATCTCCTGGAGGATTATCACCACTCCCATTTAAGTCTACCCCAGATAATAAATTATAAGGGCGACCTGTGTTAAGGGTAATAATTGTAGAGAGTTGAGTACCTTTAAGGATTCTATTTTGACCATACCCTAAATCTACAACACCAGATAAAACAAAACGGCTACGGGTATCTTGTAGTGAAAGGCTACGTTCATCTCTAAGCTTAAAGGAGTCTACTAGTTCTAACAGTCCAGACTCAATACGAAAATCAATAAAATTATCTATAGCTTTAGAGAATGTGTAACTAGCAAGTAAGCTAAAGCGGTTCTTAAATTTTTGATTAAAAGTTAGGGTAAGACCATTAAAATAGCTATCAAAAGCGCTTTCAAACTCAAAATTATCTCCTTGAGTAGGATCAACACGGCCAGTTAAAAAACTAGCAACAGGATCATTAAGAACAGGTCTTACAATAGGGTTTATATTACGAGCTGAAAAGAGTTTTATTCCTCGAACATAGGTATATTGTAAAGATATGGAAGCTTGGTCAAAAAGATAATCAACCCCAAAATTAGCTTGTTGGGTATAGCTACCACGTTGATCAGGTTGATTGGTAAGTATTTGAGTAAATTGAGGGCCTAAATTCAATGCTGCTGGAACTTTATCACCATCAGGAAATTTATGTCCTGGTAGTGAAAAAGGAATAACAGAAAAAGGAAATACTGCTATAGAGATGTTAAATTTCTTAGAAGTAGTGCTATCTACTGGTATAGATGGGCCTAGAAAAGGAACGCTAAAAAACAGCCCATAAGCTGCATGAATATTAAGGTTTGAGAATTTAGCTGGTCTATAAGAAAAAGATAATCTAGGGCTAAAATTACCATTATTTTTAGATTGGAGTGTGACACGATTAAGGTCATAGCGAATTCCAGCTTTGATTAATAGTGAAGGTTTAACTTTAATATCATTTTGAAAAAACAAAGATAAGAACTTACTAGTTCCACCTGCACGACTATCGCCAAAGCCTTGAGCAAAAGCTACAGGCAAGGCTAGTTTGTCTAAAGGCAGAAGTGGAAAACCTTGTTGGTTTAGTCCTGCGGCTAGGAATTGTAAAAATACTAATTGTTGAGGGCTTCTTAGTGAAGGATCAAAGGCTTCTAAGCCAGAAAAAGCAGGGCCACGCAAAAACCCAAAGTCAATTGGGCTAAATTGGGCAAATCCTCCCGGTGAAATAGGCACATTAGATGCTTTTGGGTTAAATTCAAGAAAAACATAATCTAAGCCAAACTTAATTTGATTTTTACCTTTAGAAATCGATGTAGTATTAGCAATTTGATATAAGCGTGATTTGCGGTTTTGAGTTAAAAATGTCCCTCGTCCAAATACTGTAGCTCCTTCAGGGGCGATCAAACGTATTTGAGGCCCAACATCTGTAGCTAAAACATCTTGATTACGTCTGTTATAAATAAATTTAGTCTCATTAACTAAATTTAAACCTACATTGATATAAGTGTTACTGACTGCAAAAGAATTATCTTCTAGTTTTTGAACTCCAGAATTAGTTTGTCCTACTAATCCTCCAAAAAGCTCAAGTGCTCCATTATAGATAAATCCGCCATTATAACGAACTTTTACCGAATCATTGCTAGACAACTGAATATCAGAGCGGGCTAGAAGTGAAGTGTTCCCTACAGAAAAAGGAATAGGGCCATTTTGTAAAGCTAAACCTAGACTATTAGCTGATTTTACTGTTTGATCTGCAATAGTAACAAAATTGTTTTGTTTAATAGACAAACGTTCAAAAGAGGTAAAGTAAAAGACTCTATCTTTTTTAACTGCTCCGCCTAGTGTAGCGCCAAACTGGTATTGATCAAAATTAGGCTTAAAACTAGTAAAAACATCACGGGTATTAAGGCCATCATTACGATTAAAGAAGAAAAGAGAGCCATGAGTATCATTACTCCCTGATTTAGTAACAATATTAACAATCCCTGCTGAAGCACGGCCAAATTCTGCTGAAAAACTATCAGCTAGAATTTGAAATTCTTGAATAGCTTCTTGACTAAAAGTAGATCGTACTGCACCAGAAGCGCTTTCATTATTATCTAAACCATCAATAGTAATATTGTTATTACGAGCAGGTTGACCATTAAATGATAATCCAGAGTTAGCCGCTACGCCTTGTGTAGGTACTCTATCAGCAGTTACACGAGAAGAAGTTAAAGTAAAATCTAAAAAATTACGTTGGTTTATTGGTAGGTTTGCTATAGATTGACTATCAATATTGGTACTACTTTCTGTACGAGTTTGATTTAATGTTGTACTAGCTTTAACCTCTATTACTTCTGTAGTTCCTTCTGGTACAAGAACAAACTGTGTTATAGCAGTTGTACCTATTAACAATGTAAAGTTACGAGTTTCAGGTTTAAATCCACTAACCGTTACTGTAACAACATAATCTCCTGGAGGTAGTTGGATAAAGCTATAACTACCATCTTCTTCAATTTGAGTAGTTCTTTCAGCATTTGTATTTATTTGTTTGGCGGAAATGGTGGCGCCTGCTAGTGCAGACCCTTGAGCATCAAGAACTGAACCTGTTATAGCACCAGTGGTTGAGCCTTGAGCTAGTACAGAAATAGCAAAGTAAGTACTGATAAATGATAAAAACACTAGGCATAAGCTTTTACGCATAATAAATATCCTTGAATTTAGTTAATACTTTACAAAACTTAAACTATGGGGCAAAACTAAGTGGTGATCTTTAGAGAGTATACTTTATAGAAAAGTATTATATTGGAAGTTTGTATTATTTCAAAAAGTTCCAAGCAATTTAATGCAAAGAATTAAAATACATTAAATTATATTAGAATACAGACTAAGTAATCTAAAGAGTAAAAATTTTGATATTTGATATCTTAAATTCTTAAGACCTTTTTTAGAGTCTTTTATAATAACTAAGGGTTAACCTTTTTGGGTTAACCCTTGGAATTAAAGACTCTGTTTTTTATAGAGTATTTATTTAGCCCTGTTTATTTCTTTAAGTAGTTCTGCTGCTTTGCTACTTTTCATTTTAAGCAAAGCTTCATGTTGTTTACGTGCTAAATCTTTATTATTAAGTTGAAGATAGCAAACACCTAACTGAAAATAATTATCATCATCTTCAGGATAGTTTTTAATTGCTTGTAAAAACGCCTCACTTGCTGCTTGGAGATTATTAGCCTTACGTGCTTCTTCACCTTGTTTATATGAAGCTTTAGAGGCTATCTTAGCTTGATCTAAATATTGTTTAGCTTGTGCTCTACCTTCTGCCCCTAAACCTATATAGGATAAACCAATTCCATAACTAGCCCCTGGTAAGTTAATTGCCTTATTATAGGCTGCAATAGCTTCTTTATAGTTAGTTGTTAGACGTGATGCTTCAGCTAACTTATAGTAAACCTCTTCAGGATAGTCAGGTTTAATTGCAATGGCTTCTTGTAAGGCTGTCATTGCTTGTTGGTTACTACCAATTT
>Ga0075163_10008718_pt1 | contig 13322 bp, 11 predicted proteins | sample JI1023141ADNA_FD_71478 | JGI IMG/M metagenome (GOLD analysis project Ga0075163, IMG submission 71478) | Wastewater effluent complex algal communities from Wisconsin, to seasonally profile nutrient transformation and Carbon sequestration -... | ecosystem: Engineered > WWTP > Effluent > Algae...
GTCTGCCAGGGCTGGCCGGAGTCCTTGAGCGCGGGCACCACCCCGGCCCGCAGCAGCGACGACTTGCCGACCCCCGACGGCCCGGCCAGCACCACCAGCGGGGTCTCGACCAGGCGGGTGGTGAGCCAGGTGACGTCGCGCTCGCGGCCGAAGAACCGATCGGCGTCGTCCTCCTCGAAGCAGGCCATGCCCGGGTAGGGCGCCTGATCGGCCGGGCGCGGCCGGGTCCGGCTCGGCCGCATCGCCTCGAGCGCGGCGACCAGCTCGGCCGCGCTGCCCAGCCGGTGATCGCGGCGCTTGACCAGGCAGCGGGCGACCAGCGCGTCGAGCGCGTCGGGCACGCCGGCCACCGCCGACCCGACCCGCGGCAGCGGCCGCTCGAGATCGGTCACCGCCATCAGCAGCTCGGCGAACGTGACGTCGCCGAGCGGGTGGCGACCGGTCAGCAGCTCCCACGCGATCACGCCCATCGCCCAGACGTCGGTGCGGTGATCGACCGCGTCGACGCCCCACTGCTCGGGCGACATGTAGCGCGGGGTGCCGCTGGCCCGCTCGTCGACCCGGGCGCCGTCGAGCAGGCGGGCGATGCCGAAGTCGAGGACCTTCACCAGCCCGTCGTGGGTGACGAGGATGTTCTCGGGCTTGAGATCGCAGTGGACCAGGCCGTGGGCGTGGGCGCGGACCAGGGCGCGGGCGACCGCGATCAGGATCTCGATCACCCGCGGCGTCGGCAGCGGCCGGCCGTCGAGCAGATCGGCGAGCGGCGTGCCGTCGAGGAACTCGAGCGCCATGTACGGCGCGCCGTCGTGGGTGTCGACGTCGTAGATGACGACGATGTGCTCGTGCTGACAGCGGGCGGTGTGGCGGGCCTCGATCAGGAAGCGCTGGGTCAGCTCGGGCGACGCGGTCAGCAGGAACTTGAGCGCGACCTTGCGGGCCAGCCGGGTGTCGCGCGCCAGGTAGACCTGGCCCATGCCGCCGCGGCCGAGCGGGCGGATGATCTCGAACTGGTGGATCATCGTCCCGGCCGGCAGCGCGCCGTCGACCGGCGGTCGATCGGGCAGCGTCGGCGCCGCGGTCGAGCGGCCGGACCCGGCGGGGGCGATGCCGGGCGCGGCGACCCCGGGCGCGGCGGTGGGCTCGAGCGCGGCTCGGGCCGGCGCGGCCACGCCAGCGGCCCCGGCGGGCAGGAGGGTGGGCTCGAGGGACGGGGGCGACATCGAGGCGAGTGTACGCAGCCGGGTCGTCACGCGCCGACCGCGCCGACGAGATCGGATCGACCATGCCGCGTCGCCGTGCACCGGTCGATATCACCGCGGTTTCACCGCCGGTCGCGGTGCTCGAATCCGTCGCCCGGCCGACGTAGCATGGTCGCGATGGTCCGCGTCGATGGCAGCACCTGCGCGCTCGCGGTCGGGCTCGGCCTGGTCGGCCTGCTCGGCGCGGCCCGACCGGTCGCCGCCCAGCCGGCGTCACCGCCGGCGCCGCGGCCCTGGCAGGTCGGCGTCACCGACGGGCAGAAGGCGACCGCCCAGCGCTGGCTCGATCAGGGCAACGAGCTGTTCGTCCAGGATCGCTACAAGGACGCGCTGGTCGCGTACCAGCAGGGCCTGGCGGTCTGGGATCACCCGGCGATCCGGTTCAACGTCGCCCGCACCCTGATCGCCCTCGACCGGCTGCTCGAGGCCGAGGTCAACCTCGAGGCGGCGATGGCCCACGGCGCCGAGCCGCTCGCCGATGTCTGGGCCGAGGCGGTCAACTACCGCACCCTGCTCGCGCATCAGCTCGCCACGCTGGCCGTCCGCTGCACCCAGGCCGGCGTCGCCGTGTCGCTCGACGGCGAGGCGCTGGCGCCGTGCCCGGCCGAGACCAGCCGCCGGGTGCTGCCCGGTCGCCACGTCGTGGTCGCGCGCCGGCCCGACTACCTCACCATCACCCGCGAGCCGGTCGTCCTCGGCGGTCAGCCGGCGCGCGTCGACCTGACGCTGATCGCGCTGCGCGACGCGGCGGTGACCCGGACCCGCTGGCCGATCTGGAAGCCGTGGGCGGTGGTCGGCGCGGCGGCGGCGGTCGCCGGCCTCGGCGCGGTGGTCGAGCTCGACGCCCGCGCCACCCTCGACGACTATCGGGCCGCGCTGGCCGACGAGTGCGGCGAGCGCGGCTGCGCCGGCGGGCGGCCGTCGGCCGCGACCGCGGCGCTCGAGCGGCGGGCGGTGGTCCGCGATCGGGTCGGGGTGTCGCTGATGGTCGCTGGCGGGGTCGGGCTGGCGACCGGGGTGGCGCTGCTGCTCGCCAACCGGCCATTCACCGCGCTGCCCGATCAGCGCGGCCCGCGGGCGCTGACGATCGCCCCGCTGATCGCCGACGACGCGATCGGCCTGGTGCTGTCGGCCGCCCGGTGACGGCTTGCGATCGGCGGCGGCGCTGGCGATGCTCGGCCCGTGGTCCGACCTGCGAGCAACGTCTGGCTGGCCGCGCCCGGCGGGCCCCGCGCGCGGATCCGCGCCGGCGGGGTGCTGATCGGGCGGGCCGCCGAGTGCGACGTGGTGGTCGGCGCGCCGTCGGTCAGCCGGGTCCAGGCCATCGTCCACCTCGGCAGCGACGGCGCCACCCTGGTCGTGCTCGGCCAGGCGGCGATGACGGTCAACGATCGGCCGGCCGAGCGGGTCCACCCGCTGGTCGCCGGTGACGTCATCGGCCTCGAGGATCGACGGCTCGAGGTGATGGTCGACGTCGCCGACGATCCGGCGCCGTCGATGTGGATGCTCGCCGATCCGAGCGGTCAGCTCTTCGGTGTCACCCGCTCGCCGTTCGTGATCGGTGGGCTCGCCGAGGCCGATCTGTCGGTGGCCGGCTGGCCGCCGGCGGTGGTCCGCTGCCACCTGGCCGACGCCCTCCACGTCGAGGCGCTGGTCCCGGTGACGGTCGGGGGCGTCGTGCTCGAGCCGGGCGAGATCGTGGTCGCCGCGCTCGGCGCCACCATCGCCTACGGCCCGACCACGTTCACGGTCGCCGCCGGCGGCCCGTCCCAGCAGGCGGCGACCGCGACCCGCCGCGGCCCGCCGGCCCGGGTCGCGCTCGAGTTCCTGCCCCGCGGCGGCCGGCTCAGCGTCGGCTGGGGTGAGCAGGAGAGCCTGGTCTACCTGCCCGACCGGCGGTGCGATCTGGTCGCGCTGCTCCTGCAACCGCCGCCGCCCCACGTCGCCGGCGACCTCATCCCCGACGACGTGGTGCTGGCCCGGCTGTGGCCGGGGCAGAGCCGGACCCGCAGCGATCTCAACGTCGTGATCCATCGGACCCGCGCGGATCTCCTGCGCGCGCAGCTCGACGGCGCCCGGCTGGTCCAGCGGGCGACCGGCGGTCGCGGCACCCGCTTCGACGTCGACGCGGCGACCACGGTCACCGTGCTGTAGCCGACCGGGCGACGATCAGGGCACCACCGGGCACATCGCCCGGCGGGACATCAGCGAGGCGTGGCTGGCGGTGGCGGCGCCGAGCATGACGTTCATCCGGCCCTCGATCGCGGTCCGGGCCGCGTCCTTGGTCGTCGGTGAGCCGATCTCGCTCAGCCCGAGCGCGGTCGCGTCGTCGTCGAGCACCGCCCACATCTCCTGCTTGAGCTCGGCCATGGTGGTGGCCATGAGGTCGGGCGTGACCTGCGCCAGCACCAGATCGATGCTGGCGAGGAAGCGCCGGTAGGTGTCCTCGGAGCGGACCAGGGCGTAGTCGAGCTTGGCCTCGGCGCAGTAGGCCAGCCGGCAGCGGTCGACGATGCCGCGGCCGCCGCCGCCGTGGCACAGCGAGAAGGTGTCGTCGGTGTCCCAGCCCATGGTGCGGAAGTACTCGCCGCCGAGCTCGGTCGAGCCGTAGAAGAAGAACTCGTCGATGAAGTCGCCGTTCTGCAGCAGGCTGTAGGCGGCGAGCAGCTTGGTGTAGGCGTCGAGGTCGATGCGGGCGTGCAGCTCGGCGTCGAGGTTCGCGATCGGGCCGTTCCGGGCCAGCTCGCCGATCGCCTCGAACCGCGCCGCTTCCTCGGCGGCGAGGACCATGTCGTCGGGGAACTTGACCTCGGCCGGCTGCATGTCGATGTCGTAGCGGCGCCGGATCACCGACTGGATGGCGACGCCGTTGTCGCGCAGCGCGTTGTCGGGCTGATCCATCAGCAGGTAGAGGCCGCGGTTCTGGCCGCCGACCACCAGCTTGACGTAGCGGAGGTGGGGCGCGAACAGGTCGAGCTTGCCGAGGATGCGATCGGCGAACGCCTGGCCGAAGTAGTACTCGTCCTGGCACATCGAGATCAGGAAGAAGCGGCTGGCCGCGACCCCGGGCATCAGCCGCTGGCGCGGGCTGTCGAGCTCGACGGTGAAGCTCTTGCGCGGGCAGGCCAGCGTGCCCTGGCCGCGGAGGTGGGCGGTCGCGGTGATCGCGTCGCTGCCGCCGAGGTTGACCGACAGCGTGAACGGCAACAGCTCGTTGGCCGAGGCGTAGACCTGATCGAACACGGTCCGCTGCTCGGGGGTGAAGGTGAAGTCGATCTCCGACGGGTAGGGGTAGCGATCGGCGGCGGCGTCGGCGGCGTCGCACGGCAGGCCGACGACGTGGTCCATGACCATCGGCGCGTACAGATCGCGGGCGTAGCCGTCGCCGAGGTGGAGGGTGAACGGGGTGTCGGCGGCGAAGGCCGGGCAGGCGCCGATCCGGACCAGGCTGGCCCGGCGGGCGGCCTGCTGGGCGACCACCGCGGCGGCCACCGCCGCCGGGTCGCCGCCGACCGGCATGGTCAGCACCTGGACCACGCGCCGGACCTCGGGCGGATCGTCGCCGACGCTGTCACCGACGACGATCGCGGTCCGGCCGAGCGCGCCGTGATCGCTCTGGGCGTCGGCGAGCAGCTCGCGCGCCTCGCGCATCGCGAACAGCGCGTTGAGGCTGGCCTCGGGCGCGAGCGCGGCCAGCCGCTCGCGGGCGTGGCCGCGCGGCACCGCCAGATCGGCGAGCAGCTCGGCGTGGTCGCGGGCGACGAACAGCGCGACCCGCTCGTCGGCCGGCAGGGCGCGGAGCAGGGCGTCGGCGGCGGCCTGGCGCTGAGCGTGGACGATCGGATCGGCCGACGGCAGGATGACCACCGCGGTCAGGCCGGGGCCGACCTGGGCCGGCGCCACCACCGCGTCGATCCGCTGGCCGGCCGCGGTCTCGAGCCAGGCGGTCGGCACCCCGCCCGGGTTCTCGGCCGCGACGCGGTCGGGGACCTCGACGGCGAGCTGCATGCCCATGCCGGGCCACGACTCGATCCGCACCACCGGCACCACCGGCGGCGGCGGCGGCGCGTCGACCGCGGCGTCGACCGGCGGGAGATCGAACCCGACCTCGCCGCCGCAGGCCGAGAGCAGGGCAAGCCCGAGCAGCACGCAAGACATGGTCGCGCGGGTCCCCATCGCTGCCGATGGTATGCGAACCGGCCAACGCGCGCACCAGCGATGTCGGTTCACCGGCCGGTCATCGCCGCCCCGCGCGGTCCGGCCGCGGGATGGGCGATCGATCACGTCGCGCGCGGCGCCGGCGCCAGCGGCAGCTCCTCGCGGCCGCCCGGGCTGTGCTCGTTGTCCATGAACAGCAGCCGGGTCGGGGTGATACGGAAGAACCCGTGGCTGCCCGGGTCGGCGGCGATGACCTCGGGGTCGTTGACGCCGTGCCACAGCGCGGCCGAGAACGGGAACCGGGCCAGGTAGGCGGCGACGATCCGGGTCAGCTCGTCGCGATCCTCGACCGGCTCGATCGGGCCCTCGAGCTGGATGCCCTTCATCGACTGCCACGAGGTGACGTCGTCGTTGATGGTGCCGGCGCCGTGGCGGGTGGCGACCAGGTTCTGGCCGTGGCGGGTGGCGGCGACCGAGGTGAAGTACAGGTGGCCACCGTCGTGGACGTAGAGGACCGCGGCGGCCCACAGCCCGCCCGGACCGGTGGTGGCGAGGTTGAGCGTGGTGTGCCCGGTCAGATAGGCGAGCACGCGGTCGGACAGGGATGCGGACATGACGAACCTCCGGGACACGAGGACGCGAGATCAGGTGAGCGCGGCGGTGACGATCAGGCCGACGCCGGCGCCGACCGCCATCAGCACCATCGACAGCAGGGCGGCAGCCTGGGCGGGGACGACCTCGACCATCGGCGGCGGCGCGTCGTCGGTGGCGGCGGCGAACCGGGCCAGGCGGCGGGCGGCGCGCACCGCCATCGGCAGGCCGAGCAGCCCGCCCCAGATCGCCAGCGGCAGGCCGGCCAGCGGCAGCGCGAGCACGCCGGCGTAGGTGACGGCGACCAGGCCGGCGAAGGCGCGGGCGGCGCGGCGGCGGCCGAGCCGGACCACCAGGGTCCGCTTGCCGGCCAGCGCGTCGGCGCGGGCGTCGGGCACCTCGTTGACCCACAGGAAGCCGGCGGCGGCGAGGCCGAGCGGGGCCGCGGCCCACAGCACCGATGGCGCGATGGTGTGGCGCTGGACCAGGTAGGTGCCGGCGGCGATCACCGGCCCGTACGACAGCGCGACCGCCAGCTCGCCGAGGCCGCGGTAGGCGAGCTGCAGCGGCGGCGCGTGATAGAAGTAGGCCAGCGCGACGCCGACGACGCCGACGTAGATCACCGCCGGCTCGCGAGCGATCACGATCGCCAGGCCGACGACGATCGCGATCAGGTAGAAGACCGCGGCCATGATCGCGGTCTGGCCGCGGGTCATCAGGCCGTCGACCAGCACTCGCTTGCCGCCCGAGAACGGGGTCCGCTCGGCCTCGGTCAGGCCGGTGTCGCAGCCCGAGTCCCAGTCGAAGATCTCGCCCGACGCGTTCTTGGCCGCCTCGACCGCGAACACGCCGAGCACGGTCAGCGCCAGCCAGCCCCAGGCCATCGGCCCGTCGTGGCCGGCGACCGCGCCGCCGACGATCATCGAGGCGACCGAGGCGAGGGTGATCTTGGGATCGGCGACCCGCCAGATCCCGGCGGCGATCGAGCGGCGCGACCGGTCGGCGACGGCGGCGGCGATGGGAGCGGGCAGGGCGGCGGTGGTCATGAGGGCCTCGGGTCAGGTGAGCAGCTCGGCGGCCGCCCACGCGGTCGCCGGGACCAGCAGGTTGTCGGTGCCGCGCGGGGCCAGCGCCTCGGCCAGCGCGGCGGCGGCGCCGATGGCGAGCGCGATCGCGGGCGGCGCCGCGCGGTGGAACAGGCGGGCGGCGATGGCGACGCCGAGGGCGGCGGCGACCGCGACGGTGACCGAGCCCTCGAGCGACTTGACCTTGCCCCAGCGGGCGCGGAAGCGGTGGGCGCCGACGCGGCGGCCGACCGCGCCGCCCAGGCCATCGCCGAGCGCGAGGGCGAGCACGCCGCAGGCGGCGGTGAACCGGTGGCCGGCGAGCGCGACCGCGGTCAGCGCGGTGAACGCCAGCGCGTAGTGGACCAGGCCGGTCCAGCGCTCGTCGTCGCCGGTGACGGCGCCGTGGAGCCGCGCGGCCAGCGGCAGCCGCGGGGCGGCGAGCGGGACGATCGCGAGCGCGACGGTGGCGCCGGCGGTGATCGCCAGCGGCGGCAGCGGGCTGGTCCACGCCGCCCAGCCGGCGACCCAGGTGCCGCCGCCGACGTGGAGCAGATCGCGCACGTACGTCGACGGCAGGCCGAGCGCGCGCAGGCCGATCGCGGCGCCGACGCCGGTGACCAGCACCGCCAGCCACAGCCCGGTGCAGGCGAGGTCGGTCACGCCGCCCCCGTCGCGTGGGCCGCGATCGCGTCGACGACCTCCATCGCCGAGGCCGCCGCCAGCTCGGTGCCGATGCCACGGCCGCCGGCGCCGTCGCCGCACAGGTAGAGGCCGGGCACCGGGGTGGTCACCGGCAGGCGATCGCGCCCGACCTGGCCGGGGAACTGGCCGTTGCAGATCGCGCCGCGGTTGGTCTTGCCCATCCAGCCGGCGACCGCCGCGATCGGCGTGAACTCGGCGAACACCAGCTCGTCGTCGAGGTGGGGGATGATCTGGCGCAGCGCCGCCATCGCGCGCTCGCGCCAGCGGGCCGGCGGATCGGCCGGATCGGCGCGGACCGGGCCGTAGACGCTGGCGACGATGAGCTGACCGCCGGGCGGGGCCAGCGACGGATCGTAGTTGCTCGGCACCGGGGCGTAGATCGCGAGCGGATCGGAGATCCGGCCGGCGTCGATCGCGGTCACCGTCGATCGCATCAGATCGAGGGACAGGTCGGCGAGGGTCAGGCCGGCGAGCGAGACCCCGCCGATGATGCAGCCCTCGTCGACCAGCGGCCGGCGCAGCGCCAGCTTGATCTGGTGGGCGTTGCCCGAGCCGCGCAGGCCGGCGACCCGGGTCAGATAGCCGGCGGGCAGCTCGGCGCCCTCGAGCAGCTCGAGCGCGTCGTCGGCGGCGAGGTTGCAGGCCACCGCCGGCGCGGTGTACTCGGCGCCGTCGTCGGTGACGACGGTGAGGTCGCGGCCGGCCTGGCGCGGCGCGATCGCTGTCACCTGGCGTCCGACCAGCAGGTCGCCGCCCGTCGCCGCGACCGGGCCGAGCAGCGCGTGGGCCAGGCTGTCCATGCCGCCCTCGACGTACGACAGGCGGTAGGCCTTGAGCACCCAGCGCAGGCAGCGGATGGCCTCGCCGGCCGAGACCTGCCACGGCGGCAGGACGAAGAAGATGCTGGCGAGGAAGCTGAACAGGAAGTACGCGCCCGGGTGCTCGGTGTGCTGGCGGACGAAGTCGTCGAGGGTGCGACGGTCCCACCGGCGCAGCTCGAGCTCGGTGAGGGTGAAGACCTGCACCATCATCCGCGCCAGGCGCGCGCGATCGCGCCACGGCAGGTGGAGGGCGCGGGCGGCCTCGAGCGCGACCGCGGGCAGGCCGCCGCGGGTGGGCGGCGCGGTGATCTCGAACATCCCGCGCGACCGGACCGGGATCGGGTGGGTGAGGAAGCGCGGACGATCGAGGCCGGCGCGGCGGAGCGCGACGCCGAGCGCGCCGCGATCGCCGCGCGAGATCAGGTGGCTGCCGACATCGATCTTGAAGCCGTCGCGGCGGTAGGAGGCGAGCACGCCGCCCAGGCTGGGGTTCTTCTCGATCACCAGCACCCGCTGACCGGCGGCGGCGAGCAGCCCGGCGGTGACCGAGCCGCCGACGCCGCTGCCGACGACGATGGCGTCGTAGGCGCTACGCCGTCCGCGCCCGCGGGTGGCGGGGACCGGGACGGGCCCGGGCACGGTCGTGGTCGTGGCGGCGGTGGTCATGGCGGCGGTCGCGTTCACGGTGGTGCGGCGGGCTGTCGCGGCGAAGTGGTTGCGCGCGATCGACGACCCGCGGCGCAGGCTGCGCGCGATCGACGCGCACGACGCTGGCTCTGGGCCCGGTTGGTCATGGGCCACGGTTTTGCAGGGCTCGTGCCACGTCGATGCTGTCGTCCACGCGCGCCCTCCACTTCGTCACCGGCAAGGGTGGCGTCGGCAAGTCGACCGTCGCGGCGGCGCTGGCCCTCGGGCTGGTCGCGCGCGGCGCGCGCGTGCTCGCCATCGAGCTGGGCGAGCCGGCCGGCCTGTGCCGGGTGCTGGCGACCACGCCGCCCGGGCCCGGCGCGATCGTCCCGGTCGCGGGCGCGCCGGGGTTGTCGCTCGCGACCTTCGATGGCGCGGCGGCGCTGGCCGAGTACCTGACCCGGCGCATGCACCTCGGTCGGCTCGGCCGGCGGGTGATGGCCCACCCGCTGTACCGCGGCTTCGTCGCCGCCGCGCCCGGCGTGCGCGAGCGGCTGGTGGTCGGCAAGATCCGCGACGAGCTGGTGCTGCAGCGCGACGGCGCGCGGCCGCGCTGGGACGCGATCGTCGTCGACGCGGGCGCGTCGGGCCACGCCCTCGAGCACCTGCGGATGCCGGCGGCGGCGGCGGCGGCGTTCGCCACCGGCCTGATCCACCGCGAGGCCGAGGTCAACGCCGCGCTGCTGCGCGATCACGCCCGCTGCGCGGTCCACGTCGTCGCGACCGCCGAGGAGCTGCCGCTGCGCGAGGCGGCGCAGGTGATCGCCGCGCTGCGCGGCCTCGGCCTGGCGGTCGGCGCGGTGCTGGTCAACCGCTGCCGGCCCGAGGCGCCGCCGGGGGTCGACGACGCGATCGCGCGGCTGCGCGGGTTCGCCGACGGCGACGTCGTCGACGGCCCGGCTCGGTCGGCGCGGGCCGCCCTCGCCGACGTCGGGGCGCGGGCCCGGACCTGGGAGGCGATCCAGGCCGCCGGCGTCGCCGCGCTCGAGGTCGAGGCCGGGGTGCGCGCGGTCCGGCTGCCACGGCTGTGGCTCACCGATGGCTTCGCCCAGGCCGCGGCGCTGGCCGGCGCGGTGGGAGCGGCGGCGCGATGACCGCGCTCGGCGCGCTGCTCGATCGCCACCGGCTGGTGGTGTGTGTCGGCGCCGGCGGCGTCGGCAAGACCACGGTGTCGGCCGCGATCGGGCTGGCGGCGGCGCGGCGCGGTCGCCGGGTCATGGTGCTGACGATCGATCCGGCCCGCGCCCTGGCCCGCGCGCTCGGCCTGGCGGCCCTGGCCCCGGGCGGCCAGCCGGTGCCGGCGGCGGCGCTGGCGGCGGCCGGGCTGACCCTGACCGGCGAGCTGCACGCCGGCATGCTCGATCAGAAGGTGGCGTGGGACGCGTTCGTCCGTCGCCACGCGGCGCCCGACGCGGCGGCGACGCTGCTGGCCAACCCGTTCTACCAGTCGCTGTCGACGTCGTTCGCCGGCTCGACCGAGTACATGGCGATCGAGGAGATGTGTCGGCTGGCCGACTCGGGTCGCTTCGATCTGATCGTGCTCGACACCCCGCCGTCGTCGCACGCGCTCGACTTCCTGCGCGCGCCCGCCCGGCTGGCGCCGCTGCTCGAGCGCGGCGTGGTCACCGCGCTGGCGCGCCCGGCGGCCGCGGCCGGCGCGCTGGCCCGCTTCGTCCTCCGTCGCCTCGAGGGCGTGGCCGGCGCCAGCACGCTGCGCGATCTGTCGGCGTTCTTCGTCGCGGTCGAGGCCCTGGTCGACGTCGCCGCGGCCCGGGCCCGCCGCGGCCACGAGCTGTTGCACGGCGGTCAGGCGGCGTACGTGCTGGTCGCCGGCCCGCGCGATCTGGTGCTGGCCGAGACCGGCGCGCTCGCCGCGAGCATGGCGGCCGCGGCCGCGCCGCTGGCGGCGGTGGTGCTCAACCGGGTCGCGCCCCGGCCGTCGGCCCCGGCGGCGGCGATCGACGACGCGCTCGCCGGGCTGCCGGCGCTGGACGTCGACGCCGCGGCGATCGCCTGGTTGCGCGCCGCCTGGGACGACGCCTCGGCGGCGGCCGCGGCCGAGGCGGTGTCGATCGCCCGCTTCGCCGCCGCCCTGCCGCCGGCGATCGCGGTGGCCGCCATCCCCGAGGGCGACGGCGACGTCCACACGCTGCGCGCGCTGACCGCGATGGCCGACCGGCTGTGACCGCGCCGGGCTGATATCCTCCGGTCGTGCGAGTCACGCGCGGTGTCGTGCTGGTGATCGCGCTCGTCGGCTGCGGCGACGACGGGCCGACGTTCATCGACGCCGGCGACGACGGCGGCCGCCGCGACGCGGCCCCGGTCGACGCGGCGCTCGACGCGGCGCTCGACGCGGCGCTCGACGCGGCCGCGACCGACGCGCCGACCGACGCGCCGACCGACGCCCCGACCGACGCGCCGACCGACGCCCGCCCGACGATCGGCTGCGCCGACGGCACCCGCGACGGCCTGATCGACGAGGCGACCTTCCCGGCGGTCGCGGCCTGCGCCGGTACCTGGACCGGGGACGTGTCGAACGGCGTCGCCCTGTGCGCGGCCGGGTGGCACGTCTGCCTCGGCCCCGAGCCGGCGCTGCACGCGGTGACCTTCGCCGACGCCACCGCCTTCGCCGGCTGCTTCGCCTACGACGCCGCCCAGGACAACTTCGTCTGCCGCCCCGACTGCTCGGCCCAGGTCGCCGCCGGCGTCGACTCGGCCGCCAACATCGACCTCGGCGCGATCGGCAGCTCGTGCCCGTTCCAGTTCGCCAACGGTGGCTCGTGCCTCGGCAGCGGACGGATCGACGCCGCCGAGAACAGCGGCACCGGCTGCGGCTTCAGCGCCGCGGTCACCACCGGCGTGGTCTGCTGCCTCGACGCCGCGCCGCTGTGACGGTCACGGCGCGCCGTCGCTGGTGATCCCCAGGCGCCGGCGCAGCGCGGCCTTCACCGCCGGCGTCGGCGCGGCGTCGACGGCGAGCGCGCCGTGGTGGCGCGCGCGGGCGTGGTCCCCGGCGCGGCGATGGAGGTCGGACAGGACCGCGTCCCAGAGGTGATGGCCGGCCAGCCAGGTCGGTGGTGCGACGTCGGCGAGCGCGGCGAGCGCGGCGAGCGGCCCCTGCCACTCCGCGATCGCCACCGCGCGGTGGAGCGTGTGCAACGGTGACGGCGCGAGGCGCTCGAGCATCGCGTAGAGGTCGGCGATCTGCGCCCAGCGGGTCTGCGCGAACGACGGCGCGAACGCGTGCTCGGCGGCGATGCCGGCCTCGGCGTGGTAGCGGGTGAAGGTCGCGCCCTGGGCCGAGCGGGCCAGCCAGCGCGCGCCCTCGGCCAGCGCCTCCTGGTCCCAGCGCGACCGGTCCTGATCCTCGAGCAGGATCAGGGCGCCAGCGTCGTCCTGGCGCGCCGCCAGCCGCGCGCCGTGCAGGTGCATGAGGGCGAGCAGCGCGGCGGTCTCGGGTCCGTCGCCGACCGGGTGCTGGGCGAGGAGCGTGCCCAGCCGGATCGCCTCGTCGCACAGCTCGCGTCGCACGGCGTGCTCGGCGTGCGACGACAGGTAGCCCTCGTTGAACAAAAGGTAGAGCACGGCGTGCACGCCGGGCAGCCGGGCGCGGGCGACGTCGAGCGCAGGCGACGTCAGCTCGACCGCGGCGTCGCGCAGTCGGTCGCGGGCCCGGGTCAGCCGCTTGTGCACGTTGGCCTCGGTCGTGAACAGCGCGCGGGCGATCTCGCCGACGCCGAACCCACACAGCGTCTTGAGCGCCAGCACCAGGCGCGAGTCGGGCGGCAGCGCGTCGTCGCCGCACACGAACAGCATGCGCAGCAGCTCGTCGCGTAGCTCGCCGTCGAAGAAAGGCGACGCCGGGTCGTCCTCGTCGTCCTCGAGCGGCGGCGACCCGGCGAGCGCGACCCCACGGCCACGGTCCTGGCGCAGCCACCCGACCAGCCGGTTGTAGGCGGCGCGGTACAGCCACGCGGTCGGTCGTTCAGGCACGCCGCGCTCGAGCCACGCGGTCAGCGCGGACATCAGCGCCTCCT
>Ga0075163_10008720_pt1 | contig 13321 bp, 10 predicted proteins | sample JI1023141ADNA_FD_71478 | JGI IMG/M metagenome (GOLD analysis project Ga0075163, IMG submission 71478) | Wastewater effluent complex algal communities from Wisconsin, to seasonally profile nutrient transformation and Carbon sequestration -... | ecosystem: Engineered > WWTP > Effluent > Algae...
GACATCCTGCACCTGGAGGAAGAGCCGCTTCCCGCGGGCTCGCAGGAACGCGAGGCGCTCATGGACGGCGGCGAACTCGTACTGCCCGGGTGCCGGCTCCAACTCGCGCCACGTGTACGTGAGTTGGGCGCCGGCGATGTTGGGATCGGAGAGGAAACCGCCCTCCGCGATGCGCTCGTGGTCGCGGCGGAAGAAGATGTAGTGCTGCGGCCCGGCGTCCGGGCCCCGATCACGCGTTCCGCACGAGGGCGGGAGCGCGACGGCGAGGGCGGCCAGCAGCGTGAGCATCCCGCATACTCCTCAGCGAGTGCCCACGCCGCAAGTGTCGACGGCGTGCCGTCAGTTCACGCTCTTCACGAACCCGATCGCCGTCGCCGTCCCCGCCACGCGGAGATTCGTCAGCACCGTCTTGTCCGCGTTCGCGCCGAACTGGTAGCCGATGCTGAGCTTCCCTTCGCCGAGGCGCGTGATGCCGACGTTGATCCCGGTCGCCGTCTCGGTCGCGCTCACCCGCCCCGGCGTGCCGAGGTTGGTGCGCAGCGCGATCGGGTTGCCGTCCGCGTCGTAGTAGCTCACGTAGCGGTTCGCGGTGCCGCCGTACACGCCGTTCTTGCTGGACAGCGTGAACTCCACCCATACCTCCTGCGACGTGCCGTTGGGCAGGCGGAACCGTGACGTCGGGCTCTCCACCCAGAAGCCGTCGTACGCCCCCGGGGCCGACGGCGTGTTGTCGGCGCCCTTCGCCGCCGCGATCGCCCCGGCCGGCTGCATCTGTGGCGCGAGGGGCGAGCCGGCATCAGCGCAGGCGGTGAGGAAGGTGCCGAGGGCGAGAAGGGCGAGGATCGAGGAACGGCGCTGCATCGTGTTGGACTCCAAAGGTGGCGGAACGTGGGGATCGAACAGTGACGGTGTGAGTGGAAGCAAGAACACCGCCAACGGCACGCTCATGCCAACCCGTTGGCGTGCAACGCCTTGAGCCCACAGACGACAGAACGACCCCTATCGTTCCGTTCCATCGCTCTCACGAATCGATGCGAGTGTCCGCTCCGTCTCGCTTCGTCCCCGGCCGGGCGCGGCCGGTCCCGCCGCCAACGCGCGCGCGACCGAACCCGCCTCTCTTCCTATAGGAAGCCGCCTCCCCACTCCACACGAGCGTCGCATGCCGCGCCAACCCTCGACCGTCGCTCCCCGAGTCGCCCTGCGATTCGCGGCCGCCACCTTGATCCCGCTCGCCCTCTTCGCCGCCTGCCTTCCGTCGGTCGCGCCGTCCACGCACGTCCCGGTCGTCGCCGGCAACCGCCGCGTCCTCTTCGTCGGCAACTCGCTCACCTACGCGAACGACCTGCCCGCGATGGTCCAGTCGCTGGCGCGCACGGCTGGCGACACGGCGCTGCGGACCGCTGTCATCGCCGAAGCCGACTTCGCCCTCGAGGACCACTATTACGTCGGGACGGTGCAGCGCACGCTCGAACGTTCCGACTGGGAGTTCGTCGTCCTCCAGCAGGGGACGTCGGCGTTGCCCGAGAGCCAGCAGCATCTGCGCTCGTGGACCACGCAGTTCGCGCCGCTCATCCGCGCCGCCGGTGCGGAGCCCGTGCTCTACCAGGTCTGGCCCATCACGTCGCGCCGCTTCGACGCCGACGCGGCGGTCACCTCGTACTTCAACGCCGCCGTCGCCGTGCAGGGGATCTTCGCGCCTGCCGGCGATGCCTTCACCGACGCGCTCGGCCTCGATCCGGACATCGGCGTGTACTCGAACGACGGCCTGCACCCCACCCGGCGCGGCACCTACGTCGCGGCGCTCGTGATCCTCTCGCGTCTCATCGGCACCGCGCCGGAATCGCTGCCGCCGCGGATCCCCGGCGCCTCCACCGATACCGCCACGGTCCGGGTGCTGCAGCGCGCCGCGGCGATGGCGCTCGCGCGCCATCCCGCGACGCCTACCGTCTATCGTTGAGCTGCCGTCACCCTCACGGCACGCGCGGAAGCATCACCCACCACGGCGTGGCCGCGCTGTTGGACCAGAACTGCGTGCGCGTCCATACCGCCGCGGAGGACGACCCGGACGGCGGCGTGAAGGTGAGCACATGCCCAAGGCTCGTGCTCCCGACCACCGGCGTCGTGAACCGCCCATTCGCATCGGTCGTGAGGGTCGCGACGACCGGCCCGAGCGTCGGGGCCGCGGGGTCCTCGTCGCCCAGCACCGGATGGATGCGGATCACGACGCCGGCGATGCGGGGCGCGCTCAGCAGGCTATCGTTCCCGGCGCCTGGGGCCGAGGGCCCGATCACGGTCCCCACGACCGATCCGGAGCCGATGGGCGACAACGGTTGCGGCACGCCAGCCCCCGTCGAGTCCAAGGCGGACACCTGCCGCACTCCGCGCAGCGGGTTCCGCTGGTCCGGGCCGACCGACGCATCGCAGGCGACCGCCGCGACGAGGAGCATGAGCGCACTCGCGATGGTGCGCGAGCGGTGAGCAGGATGACGTGTGCTTCGCATCTGGGCCTCTTGCAGCAGAAGGATGACAATCGCGGCGATCCTGCTCGTCTAACCCCGCGCCCATCGCGTCGGTCACTGCGGTTCGTCACTCCATTCGTCCCAGCATCGTCGAGTGCGCGCGGCCGCCACCGATGGCTGACGCTGACGAACGATTCGGCACGTCCGCGGTGCGATTCGTCCCAGCGAACACCCGTGTGCGCGAACCCTAGGGCTACCCTGCCTGTCCTACGCGCATGCTGCCGCCCATCTCTGACCCCGACCTGCGCGCGTTCGCCGAGGCGCTCGACGAGCGCTTCGCCGATCTCGAGCCGCTCGGCGGCGGCGGGATGGCCGACCTCCTCGTCGGGCGCGAGCGGAAGCTCGACCGGCGCGTCGTCATCAAGCGCGTCGCCCGCCGCCTCGCGACGCCCGAGGCCCGCGACCGCTTCGCCCGCGAGATCGCGCTCCTCGCCACGCTGCAGCATCCCAACATCGTCCCGCTCTTCAGCGCGGACACCGTCGACGACACGCCCTTCTTCGTCATGCCGCTCGTGCGCGGCGAGTCGCTCGCCGCGCGCCTCGCGCGTGGCCCGCTCTCGGTGCGCGAGGCCCTCGCCATCCTCGAGGACGTCACACAGGCCCTCGAGGCCGCGCACGCCGCAGGCGTGATCCACCGCGACATCAAGCCAGGGAACATCCTCCTCACCGGCTCGGCCGCCGTCGTCGCCGACTTCGGCATCGCCAAGGCGGTCTCGCGTGCCGGGGGCGCGGGTGCGATCCCGCTCCGCACTCCGACCGACCTCACGCTCGAGGGATTCTCGCTCGGCACGCCGAAGTACATGTCGCCCGAGCAGTTCGCCGGTGATGCCGCGGCCGATCATCGCGTCGACCTCTACTCGCTCGGCGTCGTGGCGTACGAGCTGCTCGCGGGCTCGCCACCGTTCGCGGGCAACACCCCGTCCGCGCTCGCGCGCGCGCACGTGGCCGAGGCCCCCGCGCCACTCCGGACGCGGCGCGCCGACATCCCGCCGGCGCTCGATGCGATCATCCTCCGCTGTCTCGAGAAGGATCCGTCCCAGCGACCCGCGTCGGCCACGGACCTGCTGCGCGCCCTCCGGTCGCCGTCGCTGCTCGCCGCACCAGTCGCGTCGCGAGCCACGCGCCGCACCGCCGGGGGCGGTCGCTCACGCGGTATGCGCGCGCTTGCCGGGCTCGGCCGCGAACTCCGTCAGGCCTGGCGCGCGCTCCGGCGTGCCCCGACGGTCCTCGCCGGATCGGTCTTCTGCCTCGCGGTGGGATTGGGCAGCACCGCCGCCATCTACAGCGTCACCGATCGCGTGCTCCTCCACCCGATCGATGCCGACGAACCCGAGCGGCTGGTCTCCATCTTCCGCGCGCTGCCGCTGAGCAACACGCTCCCCTTCTCCGCTCCCAACTACCTGGACATCGCCGGTGAGCCGAGTGCGGAAGGGATCGCGGGGTTCGGGTCCACCTCACGGCTGATCGCGCTGGGCGACCGCTTCGAGCCCGCCTTCGCGATCCGCGCGACCGGCCCGTTCTTCAATGTGCTCCGCACGCGCGCGCAGCATGGCCGTCTGCTGCTCCCGGGCGATGACGACCCGTCGGCGCCGGCGGTGGTCGTCGCGAGCCACGAGTACTGGCAGAGCCACCTCGGCGGCAGTCCCACGGTCGTGGGCACCACGCTGCGGCTCGACGGCGTCCCGCACGAGCTGGTGGGCGTGCTGCCCCCGCGCTTTCGCGTGACGGCGGCGGGGACCACATACGGCCCCGACCTCGTCATCCCCGCGCGCTTCGATGCCGACGAGCTGCGACAGCGCACCAGCAACTGGCTCCGCGTCCTCGGGCGCCTCAAGCCCGGGCAAGACGCCGCGGCACTGCAGGCCGCGCTCGAGCGGCGCTTCGCGCCGGTCGTGCAGGCCAACCCCGAGCTGCGCGGGCACGGCATCGCCGTGCAGTCGATGGTGAGCGACGCCGGTGCCTCCGTCGCGGGGCCCATCGTGCTGCTCATCGTCGCGTCGGTCGCCGTGCTCATCATCGCGGTGATCAACGTCTCGAGTCTCCTGCTCGCGCGCGGCATCCGGCGGCAGGGCGAGCTCGCCGTGCGCGCGGCCGTGGGCGCCACGCGCTGGGACGTGATGCGACCGGTCTTCGCCGAGGGCGCGCTCATCGCGGGGCTCGGCTGGGGGATGGGCCTCGTGATCGCCCATTTCGCCGTGAAGGGGATGGCCGTGCTCGGCTCGGCGCGCATCTACCAGCTCCGCTACGCCACCATCGACTGGCGCGTGATGCTCGTGACTCTCGCGGCGGCGGCGCTCGCCGCCGCGGCCGGCACCATCGCCCCGGCCTGGCGCGCCGCGCGCGCCCTCCCCGGCGACGCCCTCCGCGGCACTCGCGGCAGCGAGGGGCGCCACCAGCATCGCGCGCTCGCCACGCTCGTCGTCGTCGAGGGCGCGCTCGCGATGCTGCTGCTCATCTCCGCCGGCCTCGTGATGAAGGGGTTCGTCCGCGTCGCCGGTTCGGAGCCGGGCTTCGACGCCGACCGGTTGCTGACCATGCGCGTCCGCGTGTCGCCCGGCGACTTCGCCGCCGAGCAGTCCGCGGTGCGGTTCCTGACGCCGGCGCTCGAGACGGTGCGACAGGTCCCGGGCGTGAGCGCGGTCGGCGCGATCTCGCAACTGCCGTACAACGAGTGGGGCTGGAACGCCTGGGTGCGCTACGAGGGCCAACCCGAACTCCCGCCCAGCGAGCGCCCGCTCATCGAGACACGCAACACCACGCCGGGCTTCTTCGCCGCGACCGGCCAGCGTCTCCTCGCCGGGCGCCTGCTCGATGAGCGCGAGTGGAACGCCGACACGCTGCAGCGCGTGGTGGTGAACGCGGCACTGGTGGCGCGCGACTTCAAGGACCGCGACCCCATCGGCCAGCGCTTCTACTTCGGCGAGCGCCCCATCGAGATCATCGGCGTAGTGAGCGACATCCGCAACTTCGGCCCCATCAGCGAGCCGCGTCCCGAAGCGTACTGGACGTTCGCGCAGCGGCATCCCGGCGCCGTGGGATACTCGCTGGTCATCCGCACCGATCGCCCCGACCCCTCGAGCATCGCCGCCGACGTGGAGCGCGCGCTCCGCGGCGTCTATCCGGGCGTGGCCGTGTCGCGCGTCCTGCCCATGCGGCGGGTCATGGCCGACGTCATCGGCGGGCCGCGGTTCGTCTTCGCGCTCTTCGCCACCCTCGCCTCGGTGGCGCTCCTCCTCGCGCTCGCCGGACTCTTCGGCATGCTCAGCTACGCGGTGGAGCAGCAGCGCCGCGAGTTCGCCATCCGTTCCGCACTCGGCGCCTCCCCTGCGCGCCTCCGTCGCCAGATCCTCTCCCGCGCCGGCGTGATCGTCGCCACGAGCCTTGGCATCGGCCTCGCGCTCGCCTGGGGCGTCACGCGCCTCCTGGCGTCGCAACTGTATGGAGTGGAGCCTCGCGATCCCGCGGTGTGGGGCCTCGCCGTTGTCGCCATGTCCGCGGCCGGCCTGGCCGCGGCGGTCGCACCGGCCTGGCAAGCGAGCCGCACGGCACCGATGTCCGTCATGCGAGCTGACTAGGGAGTGGGTCCCTCCCGCGACGAGGAGCGATCGATGACGGGACGGTCACGTGCCCTGATCGGCGCACTCCTGATCCTCACGTGCGCAGTGCGCACCGAGGCACAGGACCCCGTGTCGCTCTACGAGCGCGCGGTGGAGCGCGCATCCGTCGGGGACCGTACGGGCGCGCTCCGGCTGCTCGATTCAGTGAGCCGATCACCGGGCGGGCTCGACCCCGGCTTCCACCGCGCCTTCTTCCCCTACCACGACGACTCCGCGTTCCGTCGGATCGTCGCGCGCATCCGCGACGCGCATCCGCCGATCGTGCGGAGCACGGTCGCGTGGACCATCGCGGAGCGGGACCTGCATCCCGAGGGGATCGCGTTCGACCCGGTGAGTCGCAGCACATTCGTCGGGAGCTTCAAGGGAAAGATCGTGCGTCTCGACAGCACCGGGCACGAGACGGACTTCGCCTGGGTCTCCCGCCCCGAGGCGCCGCGCGTGGTCGTCGGCGTGCGCATCGACGCGGAGCGGCGGCACCTTTGGGCCGCGGTGGATGACCCGCGCGCCTTCGCCGACGCGAGTGTGGAGGGCGCGTCGCTGGTGCAGTTCGACATCGGGAGCGGCCGGGTGCTCGCCGCACACCGTGGCGCGCGCGGCGCGTTCAACGACGTGACCGTCGCGCCGGACGGGACCGCGTACGCGACCAACACGACGGACGGCTCCATCTGGCGCCTCGCGCCAGGTCGCAGCCTCGAGCAGTTCCTGCCGCCGGGATCCGTCAATGGGGCCAACGGCATCACGAACTCTCCGAACGGACGCTGGCTCTTCGTCGCCGGCGCATACGCCATCGCCCGCATCGAGGTACGGACGCGGATCCTGCATGCGCTCGGAGCACCCACGGGGATCGTGCTCGGCAGCTTCGACGGCCTGTACTGGTACGGGGACGGACTCGTCGGCATCCAGAACGGGATCCATCCCGGCCGGGTGGTCCGCCTCACGCTCGACGCGCCGCGCGACCGCGTCTCGCGTTTCGAGATCCTCGAGCAGTACCACCCTCGCTTCGGCGGCATGACGACCGCCGCCCTCGACGGGAACTCCCTGCTCTACCTGGTGAACACGCAGTCGCGCGCGTTCGACGGCGACGGGCGGCCCAGGTCGGGCGTCACGCTGCAGGAGATCCTCATCGCGCGGGTGCCGCTATCCGGAGGCCCCGCGACGACCCCACCCACTCCACGTTGAGCCCCGCGCCACGCAGCCGGGCGATCAACGCGTCCTGCTCCGCCTGATACGCCGGCAAGATGAAGATGGGCGAGTACACCCACCGATGCGTGGGCGAGTGGATCGCCATCACCTCGGGCAGGTCGGGCGCGGAGACCGTCGTGAGCAACAGCGAGTCGGTGCCGATGCGGACCCAGCGATCACCGCGCACGACCGTCGCGCGCGCGATCCGCGACTCGCCGAGGATCCGGCGCGCGACGGGTGCGGCACCGCTCGGCACGTAGATGGGGATCCGCTCGTCGGCGAACCACTTGAGGCCGCCATTCCCCGGCGTGTGCCGGAGGACGATCGCGGCCGCCGGCCCGGTCGTCGCCGGCGACGCATCGCCCGCGTGGGCACGGACCCACGCCGCCGCGAGACGGGCGGCCGCTGGTGTCTGGCCGGTCTCGAGGAGCACCCAGCGCCCCCCGACGCGCACCGCACCGTCGGCACCGAGGATAGGCGGGAAGCTGGCGAAGTGCTCCGCGACGACCTTGACCGAGTCGAGCGGCACATCCCACATGGGGCGCTGCTCGTTCGCGAGGAACGCGCGGACGGTGGTATCGGCGATCGCGAAGGAATCCGGCGGCGCGGCGGCGTTGACCGTCAGCGCGAGCACCGTCATCCGCTTGTACGGCCGTCCCACGCGACGCACGTCTCGCTGCCGCGGAAGGAGCACGCCCGGGGCGACCCGCACCCACGCCGAGTACCAGAACTCGACCTCCATCTCGCCCCACGGCGCGAGCCCGAAGTCGTTGATCTCGTCCGCCACGAAGCGCACCATGGCCGGAAGTCCGTCCGACCGCCGGAGGAACAGCGTCGCATCGAAGCCTTCGACCGTCGCGCGCAGCCGGGTGTGGGATTGTCCCGCGATCGTCGTGTCGGCCAGCGCACGAAGGTCGGTCGCTTCGCGGGCGAGGAGCACCAGTCGCTCGGGGGCGAAGGCGAAGAGCTCGCGGCGCTCGTCGACGTAGGCCCGGTTGAGAGGCGTCGTGGAGACCACCCCGCCCGCGCCCACGCCCGTGCGCGCGCCCACCGTGTCGTTCACGATGTCGACCGTGCCGCTCGACGGGATGAAACTGCGGGTGTTCCGCCACGCGCGCGTCCGGTAGTCCCGCAGGTCGGCGTTTCGCTCGTAGCTCGGCGCATCGGCGAACGGATGGTCGGTGAGGACGGTGCGCGACCACTGCGTGAGGATGTCCATCCGGATGCTGCCGATCGAGCGCAACGCCGCGGCACCGCCCATGCGCTCGATCGCGCGATCGAGGACGGCGGTCGCGTCCGTCTGCGTCGCCGCGGGACGCGGCGCGAGCATGATCGAGAGGAGGACGGCGTACGCTCGGAGCGGCGCGATGCGGGTCATCGACACGGATCTCGGGGTTGGGAGTGCATGCAGGGTGCACCGCGTTCCCCTGCCGTTCGCGCGCTCAGGGCCCAACCGCACCGGCGCCGTGACCGGCCGTGCGCCGTGCCTATCGAGGCGTGACCGGCGGCGCGGTCCGGCGCAGCTCCTCCAGCGCCCGGAGATCGCCCCGTGGCACCGCTGCCGACGCCGCGGCCGCGCTCGCACTGGCCGCCCGTACTGCCTCGGCGGCCGCGACTCCCAACCCGAACGCGACGAGCAGCCAGAGCATGAGCGGCCGTCGCAGGGACCGCAGCACCTCCCGCCGCACCGCATCCCGATGGATGGTGCGCGCCGCGATCTGCGGCCACAGATCGGGCGCGCCATAGGTCCGCTGACGCTCGAGTGCCGCCGCCTCGAGGAGTGCGTGGTCGTCCGGATGCTCGATCATGCCGAGAGCGCCTCCCGCAGCCGCGCACGCGCGCGGGAGAGCTGCACGCGCACCGTGCTCGGCGCCATGTGCAGGAGATGAGCGATGTCGTCCGTCGAATGGCCTTCCACGTCGTGCAGCACGAACACCTCGCGCGCCCGTCCCGTGAGTGTCTCCATCGCCCGGTCGAGCGCGATGCGGCGCATGGGGGTAGGCGTCGCGAACGGTGACACCGCTCCCGCGGATGGCTCAGGGAGCGCGGAGGCGAAGTCGTCCGCGAGCGCGACCCGTGCGAGCCTGCGTCGATCCGCCCGCTTCACGTTGAAGACCGTGTTGAGCGTCACCCGGTGCACCCAGCCACCCGCATCCTCCGGGTCGTCGAGCGCCCCCCATTGCTCCCAGATCCGCACGAACACGTCCTGCATCCATTCACCCGCCTTCACGCGGTCGCCGCAGAGCCGGTAGCAGGTCGCGAAGACCTGCTCCCAGTGGTCGCGGTAGAGACGTTCGAAGGCGTCCGCGTCGTTCGCGGGGGCGACGGAGGGCATCATGTATCCTATCACACCGGCCGGGCCGGATGCGCTTACACCGACGCGCCCGTAAGCGGATGAGGGCCGGCGGGTGTGAAGTCAGCATGCCCACCTCATGCCCTCGTTCGACCGTTCGCCGACGCGCGATCGTCTGCGCGATCGCCTCCGGACTCCTCACCGCCGTCGTCGCGGTGCCCCTCCCTGCGCAGACCTCACGCCCTGCCCTACCCTGTGACTGTGCCGCCATCCTCTCGGCGACCGTCGATCGGATCGAGGCGGACTATGTCGCCTTCCCGCTCGAGGTCCGCGGCGACCGCGCCATCGCGTGGCGCGCGCACGTCGATTCACTGCGACCGTTGGCCGCCGGTGCTGACGCCGGCGCCTGTTCGGCGCTCCTGCGACGACTCGTCCGCTACTTTCGAGACGGACACCTGCTGATCATCGATCGCCCCGCGGCCGACTCCGCGGGACTGACCGCTCGGCGCGATGCCCGCCCGCGGCACCCGATCTCGGCGAGCGACCCGTGGCACGAGCGCGCCGTGCGCGATTCACTGATCGCCCGACGCGCGCGCGGCATCGTCCTCGCGCCCGTCGAAGGCATCTGGCGCGGGCCGGGGTACCGCATCGCCGTGATCGCAGACAGCGACGCGCGCGATCGCGCGACGGGCGTGGTGGTCGCGGTCGACAGCGGGCCCTGGGTGCCAGGACAGGTACGCGCCGAGTTCGTCCGCGACGACGACGGCAAGTGGGTCGCCACGGTGTGGGACGACACGTTCCTGCCGCGGACGTCGCCGGTGGAGCTCTCGCGCGGCGCGCTTCTCCGGATGGCACCGATGCTCTGGGGCCGCGTCGATCCCTCCGCGGCGCTCGCGTTCATCGACACGCTCGACCCACGGCGGCCGGTGGTCGCTTTCCCGGACGACTCCACGGCGGTCATCTCCGTCGTGACGTTCGATCCGGCCTACGGCGGCGTACTCGCCGCGGCCATCGATGCCGCATGGGATCGTCTTCGCACCCGACAGCGCCTCGTGGTCGACCTGCGCGGCAACGAGGGTGGGAGCTCGGGACAGGTGGCGCCGTTGCTCCCTTTCCTCTGGAGCGACCGTCTCCCGACCGACCAGGCCGACGCGACGAGGCCGGCAGAAGCGCTCGTGCGCAGTTCGCCCACGATGATCGCCGCGTGGGAGCGCATGGGCTGGGCGCCGAAGGGGCTCGTCGACCGGCTGCGAGCCCATCCGGGGGCGCTCATCCCGTTCGACCCGACCGCGCGCGAGCAGCTGCCGCCGCGGCCGCGGAAGCGCCCGCGTGAGGACCAGCACGTGTTCGTCCTCACGGACGGCGCGACGGTCTCGGCGGCCGAGCAGGTCGTGCTCTGGGCCCGGCGCATGGGACGCGCGACGATCGTCGGTGCGCCGACCGGCGGGAGCATCGACTACCAGTCGACGATCCTCGCACGGGTCGCGTGCCCGGCGATGGGACAGACGCTGTCGATGCCACTCATCGCGACGTCTGGGCGATTGCCTGCGGGTGGGCACAATGCGACGGGCATTGTGCCGGACGTCCGGACGACGACCACGGGGGCGTGGCTCGCGGAGGTCGTTCGCCAGTCCGGCCCCCGGCCCTAGCGCCGCGCCCCCATCACGGTGCCCGCCGCAGCGGCCGGGAGGGCGTGCTCCGGTCGACGAAGATGATGCCATCGAACTCGAGCGGGATCACGATCGCCATCTCGAATCCGAAGTCGTACGCGGCGTAGCCGATGCTCCGTACATTGTGCGGCGCCCAGAGCCAGGCTCCCTCCGGGTCATCCTCGCGCACCCGCACGTCGACGATGAGGCCAGGGCGCCCGTCCGGACGTGGCAAGGCACCGAGCATCGCCTCGACGCTGCCGGACGGTGCGGGATACCCGCGGGCCGCGATGAGCGCATGATCCGAGAGGCTGCGCGTCGCCGTGTATTCGCCCTCGCGCGTGAGCAGACTGAAGGCGCGATAGTCCAGACCATAGGAACGCGTCAGATAGGCGCCCATCTGCGCCCCCGCGTTCATGCTGCGCCGCGGATCCCCGCCCCGACTGACGTGGAGGTCGTGCGCCCAGACGATGGTGCGCGCCCCACGTTGCGGTCCCCGCACGATCCAGTCGAGGTTGGCCGCCATGAGGGAGTCACGCAGGGGCGACGCGAGCGTGACGTTCAGGAGGGCGGCCTGCCGGAACAGGTCGGCATCATGCACCGCCGCCTCGGTGCGCGCGGAGTCACGCGCGGTGCGCGCACGCGCCAGCCACGCGACGCGACGCGCGCGCACCTCGCCGACGATCGAATCGGCGGTGGCGTGCCAGCGCGCCCGGGTCGTGTCGGGCACGTTCGGCGTCGCGAAGGACGCGGCCGCGCGGTACTCCGCGGTGCGCGCGGCCACCGTAGCACCGTGGGCCGGGTCGGCGGTGGCGAGGAAGCCGAGCAGCGAGTCCATCGGCTCCCGGTGATCCTGCATGTCGTAACCGACGACCCGCACCTTGTGCAGCGCCGTGGCGTTGTGCGTTCGCATCCACTCGAGGAGCGCCAGCATCTCCTCGGTGTTCCAGACGGCGAAGACCGAGCGCAGGGCGTCCCGCGCCGAGCCGGGACCACCATTGACCCAGGCGTCGATCCGCGCGACGGCACGCTGATCGGCCTCGAGCGCGAAGACGGTGAAGCCCCGCCGGCGCACCAGGTGCTGGATGACCCGGTGCTTCACGGTGAAGAACTCGCTCGTGCCATGCGTCGACTCGCCGAGTCCGACGACCCGCGCGTCGCCGATGATGCGGTCGAGCAGGGCGAGATCGGCGGCCTCGGTCGCGGCCTCCTCGGGACCGGTGCGGACGAGCGGGACGCTGCGCGCGGCGAGCCATCGCGACTGGTCGGCCGTTGGTGGTGTGCCCGTGTCGAGGTGGTCGACCACGACGCCGTCGACCGTGAGCGCGAGGTCATCGAACCAGGCGGTGCCGCTTCCTTGCACGGCTGGCATGATCACGAGCGAGTGGATGCTCGGGTCCCGCGGGACATCGATCGCGAGCGCGAATCGCTGCCACGGACCGTCAGGAGTGGCACTCGTCAGGTGGCCGGTGTCGGCCGCCGGAACGACGCGGTCGCCCCACGCCTCGAGTGTCACGAACGCGCGACCGTGCACCGAACGGCCTCGGATCGCCCCCGTGAGCGTGACCCGTTTTCCGCGCGTGAAGGCGCCCGGCAGTTGGAGCATCAGGCCACGCGCCGGGGCTTCCTCGGCGGTGTCCGCCGCGACGATGCGCAGGCTTCGCCTGCCCCGCGCACTGGTCGCCGTGTCGAGCGAGAAGCGCGCGGTCGGCCCTGCCGCGAAGGCCGACCAGCCTCGCGACCAGCCCCACGCCTCGTCCTCGAGACTCGCACTCGGGATCTCGAAGTCGAGGTTGAGTGGGCGCTGTGCCTGCACGGCGCCGGCCAGGGCGAGATTCACGACACAGCTGGCGAGCAGGAGTCGACGCATCGGCATGTGATGAATGCTCCGCACGACACACCCGCACCGCAACTCGACTCGCCCCTACGGCCGTACGCTCCGTCCCGCGAAGGAATCCCGCCGGGCGCCGCGAGTGCCCCATTCGTCACCATGCCACATCCCATCCGCGCACTCCTCCTCGGGGTCGTCCCCGCGTTCCTCGTCGCCCAGGAACCCGCCCC
>Ga0075163_10008722_pt1 | contig 13321 bp, 10 predicted proteins | sample JI1023141ADNA_FD_71478 | JGI IMG/M metagenome (GOLD analysis project Ga0075163, IMG submission 71478) | Wastewater effluent complex algal communities from Wisconsin, to seasonally profile nutrient transformation and Carbon sequestration -... | ecosystem: Engineered > WWTP > Effluent > Algae...
TGGGCGTCATTTCAGGGTCTTTCATACATGTCCGGACGGGCATGTCCCGACGGGCAGGTCCGAAGGGACAGGGTCCTTCGCGCATGTCTGCATGGACAGGTTGGACGGAGCGGTCACGCCGGGGTCTCCGCGGCGCGGGTGACGGCGGTCCAGATCTCGCGCAGCTCGGGCTCGGCGGCGCGGTAGGGCAGGAGCAGGCGGACGGTGTGGCCGCTGCAGACGGTGGCGAGGACGCCGTGGTCGCGCATGAGGCGGTCGCCGACGGCGTTGCCGAGCTGCTGGGCGGGCTCGCCGACCTGGATGCCGATCATCGCGCCGAGGCCGCGGACGTCGCGGACGCGCGCGACGGGCTGCTCGGCGGCGATCGCCCGCAAGGTCGGGAGCTGGGCCGCGGCCGCCGCGAGCAGGCCCTCGGACTCGACGATCTCGATGGTCGCGAGCGCGGCGGCGCAGGCCAGCGGGTTGCCGCCGAAGGTCGTGCCGTGGGTGCCCTTGCCCATCGCCTGGGCGAGCTCGGCGCGGGCCAGGCACACGCCGATCGGCATGCCGCCGCCGAGCGCCTTGGCCAGCCACAGCAGGTCGGGGCGCAGCGCCGGGTCGTCGCCGACGATGCGGGCCCACGCCGACCACGCGCCGGCGCGCCCGCTGCCGCTCTGGATCTCGTCGGCGCCGACCAGCGCGCCGTGCTCGCGGCACAGCCCGTGGAGGCCGACCAGGAACTCGCGCGTCGCCGGGTAGACGCCGGCCTCGCCCTGGACCGGCTCGATGAAGGCCGCCGCGATGTCGCGACCGTGCGCCGTGAAGGCCGCGCGCGCGGCCTCGAGGTCGCCCCACGGGAGCCGCAGCACCTGCACGGCTGCGAACGGGCGCTCGGGCGCGGCCTCGCCGATGCAGCGCACGTAGGGGTGGCGGTACGCGGTGTTGGCCGTCAGCGCCAGGGCCCCGAGCGTGCGGCCGTGGAAGGCGCGGTCGAAGGCGACGATGATGCTGCGCCCGGTGGCCCGCAGCGCGAGCTTGATCGCGGCCTCGGTCGCCTCGGTGCCGGAGCTGCCGAAGAAGCTGCGGGCGTCGCTGACCGGGAGGCGCTCCGCCAGCGCGCGCGCGAGCTGCTGCTGCGGCGCCGAGGTGAAGCTGTTGGCGGCCGCGGCGAGGCGCTGCATCTGGGCGGTCACGGCGGCGACCCAGCGCGGGTGGCCGTGGCCGAGCGGGGCACAGCCGACGCCGTTGATCGCGTCGAGGTAGCTGCGGCCGTCGCTGTCGAGCACGCGCAGGCCGCCGCGGTCGTCGGGCACCGCGCGGTCGAGGGTGACGTCGCGGAGCGCATAGGTCGGCCACCGGAGGTCTTGCATGCGGACGTCTTGGCAGGCGGGCGCCGCGGATGCAAGCGGAGGATCGCGGCTAGAACGCGAGCTGGAGGCCGCCGGAGGTGAAGCGGACCTGCGCGGCGCGGGTGATGGCGCGGGCCTGACGGCCGTCGCGCAGGGTGACGATCCCGAGCGCGAGGGTGATCACGGCGAGGCCGGCCGTCACGCCGATCATCACGTTGGTCGCGAGCTTGAAGTCGAGATATCGCGCCTGGGCGGCCGCGTTGGCCGGGTACGAGGGGTCGGGCTCGTACGGCACGAAGGGGTCGTAGGTGGTGCTGTAGTCGGCGCGGGCGCGGAGGACCACCCCGCCGAGGACGCCCATGGCGAGCGCGCTGGCCCCGGTCAGGCCGACGCCGGTCCAGAACGCCGCGCGCAGCCTGCGATGGCGCGGGGTGCTGCGCGGGTCGGGGCCGGGCTCGGGGCGCACGATCGGCGGGTCGACGGGCTTCGGCTCCGCGGGCGCGGGCGCGGCCGTGAAGCCGGGGAAGTGGATCGTGGACGGGCCGCCGGCGGGCACCTCCGAGGGGATGTCGACGACCTGGTCGGGGCGCTCGCCGATGAAGCGGACCTCGATGCGCCCGGGCTCGACCAGCCGCGGGAACTCCTCGATGGCGACCGGCACGCCGTTGACCCGGATCTCGCGCAGACCCTCGGGATGATCGATGCGCAGGCGCAGCTCGCCGACGCGCGCGCGCAGCTCCTCGACGCGGCGCAGCGCCAGCGGGTAGCTCGGGTCGCTCTCGGGCCGGCCGACCGCGAGGTAGCGGCGAAACCACTTCATCGTGGCGATCACGTCGCCGTCGCGGTCGTGGGCCAGCGCCGCGTTGTAGGCGGCCTCCGGCGAGGCGGCGGCGGCGAACGACGCCTCGAAGCCGAGCGCGGCCTCGCGGTGCTGACCCGCGGTGTAAAGGATGCGCGCGGCGCGAAACAGGCGCAGCGCCTCGGCCTGATCGGCCGCGGGGGCCGGCGGGGGCGCGTCGGGCCCGGCGTCCCCGGGGTCGGACACGCCGGACGACGAGGGGTCGACGGGCGCGGAGGTCTCGACGGTCGGCGCGGCGCGGGCCGGCAGCCCGAGGGTCCAGGTCAGCAGACCGACCAGCGCGGCGCGGCTCGACGCAGGAATGAGATGTCTCTCGGGACAGGTAGCCGGGGGAGGCGGCGTGACGTCCGTCTGTCTCTCGGGACAGGTGCGCGCCTCGCTGCGGCGCGCGGCGAGCGGGGGCGTGGCGCGCGGGCGCGGGGGCATCAGCGGGGTCCGCGGCTGGGGTCCGACGCGGACCCGAAGTTGGGCTCGTCCTTGAGCTCCTCGCCGGCGGTCGCGTCAGCGGGGGGGACGGGCTTGGAGGGTGACAGCTTGGTGGGGCCGGTGTGGCGGGGCGGCTTGCGCTTGGTGACGGGCTCGGGGACGGCGGACGGGTCGATCTGGAGGCTGACGTTGATGTTCTCGCTGCTGATCGGCATCAAGCTGCGGCGGCTGACCTTGTAGCCGGGGCGGGTGAACAGGACCTCGATGCGGCTGTTCTCGTCGTAGGGGATCTCGACGCGGAGCGGGGTCAGCCGCCCGGCGAGCTGGCGCTCGATGTCGGCGGCGACCGCCGGGGGCGCGCCGGCGATGCTGACCTGCGCGCCGCCGGGCTCGGACTCGAGGTTCCATACGATGCGCCGCGGCTGCAGCGGCTGCTCGCGCGACGGACCGGGCGGCACGACCTCCTCGACCGGCGACTGCGGACGCAGCGCGTCGGCGACCGGGTTGCCGCCGGTGTCGTCGCGCCAGCTGAACACCGCGAGGAGGATCGCCACCGCCAGCGTCGCGCCCAGCATCGGCAGCCCGAGCCACCAGCCCCAGTGACGACCTGGCCCCGCGGACAGGGTGCGCGACGCCGAGGTCGGGCCGTCGTCGGGCGCGGCCGCGAGGGTGCGGTTGCTGCCGCTCGGCGGGCGCGGCGAGGGCTCGGCGAGCGGACGCAGGCCGCTGCGCGCGGCGTGGACGACGGTCGCTTCTTCGAGCTCGGCGCCGTCGCTGCGCGGTCCGGCGACGAGCGCGAGCGGGACCTCGCCGCGGGCGCGGTCGTCGGCCGCGGGCAGCGGCGCCGAGGCCGGGCGCGGGACCAGGTGCATGCGCGGTCGGCTGTGGCTGCGCGACGCGCCGCGCAGCGCGGCGTTGCGGTACTTGTGCTGCTCGTCGAAGTGCTGGCGCATGATCGCGACCAGCTGCTTGCGCGGGTCGTCGGGGCCCTGGTGGTCGCGCATGCAGCGACGGAGGTCGACGAGCATCGCGTCGGCGGAGGCGTAGCGGTCGGCGGGGTCGCGGGCGAGGGCGCGGCGGACGATCGTCTCGACCTCTGGGGGCAGGTCGTCACGCAGCTCGCGCAGCGCGGGCAGCTCGCAGCGGACCACGCGGTCGAGGGTCTCGGCGTCGGACTCGCCGGCGAACAGGCGCTTGCCGGTGAGCAGCTCCCAGGCGACGACGCCGAGCGCGAACAGGTCGGCCGACGCCGTCAGCGGCTTGCCGCGGGCCTGCTCCGGGGACATGTACGCCAGCTTGCCGCGCAGGTGGCCGGTGTGCGTGTGGCGCTTGCTGGTCGCCTTGACGAGGCCGAAGTCGACGATCTTGGTCCAGCCGTCGAAGCCGACCATCAGGTTCTGCGGCGACATGTCGCGGTGGACGAGGCCGTAGGGGTTGCCGTCGGCGTCGCGCAGGTCGTGGACGGCGGTGAGGCCCTCGCAGGCGTCGATGAGGATCTGGAGGACGACGGGGAGCGGGAGGCGCTCGTCGCGGGGTCGAAGCTGGCGGATGAGGGCCGACAGCGTCTCGCCGTCGATGTACTCCATCACCATGAAGTGGAGCCCCTCCTCGTGGCCGAGGTCGAGGATGCCGGCGACGTGTGGGCTCTGGATCTTCGCGGCGATGCGGGCCTCTTCGAGGAACATCTCGACGAACTCGGGCTCCGCGGCGAGGTGCGGGTGGATGACCTTGACGGCGACGAACTTCTCGAAGCCCGCGTTGCCGGTGGCGCGACCGAGATAGACGGTGGCCATCCCGCCGTGGCCGAGGCGCTGCACGATCTCGTAGCGGCCGACCGATCGGCGTGTGGCCATGGGGTCACCGGGCGCGACGGGTGTCGCGTCCGCGTGACCGACCGGCAACACCTTCGTCTCGGGTTCGGGCTCCATGGTGCGGGCTGTGAAGCGTGTGAAGCGATGGCCGGCCTGCGCGATGCAGGGCCAGCGACTTCACCATACGTCAAAGCCCGCGGACGATCACTCGCTCGCCGCGTCGCGGTCGACGACGGTCGTCACGTCGACCGCTCCCCCCTGGGCGCTGCAGACCTCGGGTCCGCGCGATGCTCGGTGGAGGATCGACAGGAGAGCGGTGGGGTGACCGCCGCGATGACCGGTGGATTCGTTGGGAATGGGTGGAGCTGTAGCGGCGCGACATCCTCCCACATCTCCCGCCAAGTTCAACAAGCAGAATTTTCTTCTATTCAAGCAGGTGATTTTTCTGTATTTCAGCTCACTGTACTGCGTTCTAGCTCGCGCGATTCGCGTGCGCGATTCGGCGCGGTCCTGGGTCCAGGGCGCGGAGGAGATCTCAGAGATCTGCTCCGCGCACCAAAAAACCTACGATCCGCCACCATAGACGACGACTGATAGACCATAGACGATCGCCCTTAAAATCTTTGAATTCTCGTTGGATTTCCTGCAGTTATTTGGATTTATCCGCAACTTGGTCACTGCGCGCATTTCCCGCGACATAGGGTGGTGTGGAATGGGCCTTGCGTGTCGAGTGCGGTTGACGTAGAGGGCTGAGAGCAGGAGCTAGCAGGCGAAGGGAGGACATCATGGCGAAGCGACAGACTCGCAGGAGCATCTCGGTCAAGGGCATCACCTATCAGCGTCTGAAGGACTACTGCGAGTCCTCGGGCCTCAGTGTCAGCGGTTATCTTGAGGATATCATTGCAGAAAAGCTCGACGCTGCCGGCGTCCCGGTGCCGACGGTCGTCAAGCCGCGGACCGCGACGAAGCTGGTCGAGCCGGACGACATCGTCTCGCAGCACTTCACGTTTTGAGCCGATGCGCCGGGTCGCACGTCCACGGCGTCAGGACATGACGGGTGGACGGGTGGACGGGTGGACAGGATGACGGGGTCGACGGGGTCGACGGGGTCGACGGGGTCGACGGGTAGGCGGACGCCTCGTCCTCTTGGTTAGCGAGCGATGGAGCGGATGGAGATGGACCGGCCTGCGAGCGCGGACGCGTCCGCGCGGCGCAAGTGCGGAAGCTCGTCGTGACGGCGCGTAAGGCGTGAGGCGCGCGGGGTTGGTCGTGGACGCGAGCTGCTAGATTGGGCCGCGATGACGAAGAAGTACCTCAGGTCCGCCAGGGAGCAGCTCTCGCGTCGCCGCGCCGTGCAAGCCATGGGCACCCTGCTCGGGGCCGCTGCGTTCGGCTGCGGCGACAACGGGGCCGGCAGCGGAGGTACGAGCGCGAGCGGCACGACCGGGCCGGACGGCACCGGCAGCACCGGCGACGACGCGTCGACGACGGGCGGTGGGTCTGGCACGAGCGAGACGGGCGCGACGCCGACGACGAGCGGCGGCACGGGTGACGGCAGCACCGGCTCGAGCGGCGCGGACGACCCGAGCAGCACGGGCGACGTCGACAGCAGCACCGGCGACGGGACCACCGGCGCGCCGGTGGACGAGTGCGGCGGCGGTGCCGAGCGCACGCCGGAGCAGCTGCTCGCGGGCATCGACCACGTGATCGTGCTGATGATGGAGAACCGGTCGTTCGACCACTACTTCGGCGCGCGCAAGCTGGTCGAGGGTCAGGCGATCGAGGGGCTGGGCGGCACCGAGTCGAACCTCAACCTCGACCTCGAGCCGGTGACCGTGTTCCAGATGGAGGAGCTCGAGCCGCTCGACCCGCCGCACGAGTGGGACTCGTGCCACTTCGCCTTCAACCTCGGCGAGAACTCGGGCTTCGTGTTCGAGAACGAGAAGAAGAACCCCGGCTTCGGCGCGCAGGCGATGGGCTACTACGTGCGCGACCAGCTGCCCGTGAGCTACGGCCTCGCCGACAACTTCACGGTGTGTCAGCGCTGGCACGCGTCGGTGATGGGGCCGACCTGGCCGAACCGCTACTACCTGCACGCGTGCGACTCGGACGGCGGCAAGAGCAACTTCCCGACCCCGTTCCTGACGACGCTGTGGCACCGCTGCGACGAGGCCGGGATCACGAGCCGGATGTACTGGAGCGACGTGCCGTGGGTGACGGGCGCGTTCCCGCTGATCCCGACCGTGTGGAACAAGCTGGCCGAGGACTTCGAGGGCTTCAACCTCAACGCGCTGACCAACCCGTACAACATGGACCGCTTCTTCGAGGACTGCGCGGCGGGTGACCTGCCGAACTTCGCGATCCTCGACCCGGGCTTCACCTCGAACGACGACCACCCGTCGCACAACGTCCAGCTCGGCCAGATCCTCATCGGCGCGATCTACAAGGCGCTCGCCGAGAGCCCGGTGTGGGCCAAGACCTTGCTGGTCATCACCTACGACGAGCACGGCGGCTTCTATGACCACGTGGTCCCGCCGGAGGCCACCGACGAGCGGCCGGAGTTTCGCCAGCTCGGCTTTCGCGTGCCCTCGCTCGTCATCGGCCCGAGCGTCCGCCGCGGCTGCGTGAACGACCTGCAGTTCGAGCACTGCTCGGTCGGCAAGACCCTGATGGTCCGCTTCGGCCTCGCCCCGCTCAACGAGCGCATGGCCGCGGCGCGCGACCTCTCGTCGTGCATCCACCCGGACTACATCGACGACCCGCAGCCCGGCCCGCCGGTGCCGCTGCTGGACGCGTCGATCAGCGACCTGCTGTCCGGCGTCGGGCGCACCACCAGCCAGCCCGAGCTGTTCGCGGCGGCGGGCGTGACGCTGGACGAGGCGTTTCGACGCAAGGTCCAGGCCGACACCATGAAGCTGCTGCTGCGCGCGCAAAAGCTGGGCGTGGTCCGTCTGCGCCCGTGAAGCGCGGGCGATGTCGTGCTAGGGTGGCGGCCCTGTGGCCTACGTCGTCCTCGCACGCAAGTACCGCCCGCAGCGCTTCGCGGACCTGGTCGGACAGGAGCACGTCACGCGCACGCTGGCCAACGCGATCGCGCACGACCGGGTGCACCACGCGTACCTGTTCTGCGGCGCGCGCGGGCTCGGCAAGACCACGGCGGCGCGGCTGCTGGCGAAGTGCCTGGTGTGCGTGCAGGGCCCGACGATCGAGCCGTGCAACGTGTGCAGCGAGTGCGTGGCGGTCACCGAGGGCCGCTCGGTCGACGTGATTGAGATCGACGGCGCGAGCAACAACAAGGTCGAGGACGTGCGGGGCATCCGCGACCAGGTCCGCTACCTGCCGCAGAGCGCCCGGCGAAAGATCTACATCATCGACGAGGTGCACATGCTGACGGGCTCGGCGTTCAACGCCCTGCTCAAGACGCTCGAGGAGCCGCCGGAGCACGTCACCTTCATCTTCGCCACGACCGAGGTCCACGAGCTGCCGGCGACGATCCTCTCGCGGGTGTCTCGCTTCGACTTTCGCCGGCTGTCGAGCGCGCAGCTCGTCGGGCACCTCCAGCGCATCCTCACCAGCGAGGGCGTCAGCGTCGAGGAGGCCGGCCTCTACACCGTCGCGCGCGCGGGCGACGGCTCGGTGCGCGACTCGCTGACCCTGCTCGACAAGGTGATCGCGTTCGCCAGCGACACGCGAAAGATCGGCGCCGACGAGGTCCGGCTCGTGCTCGGGGTCCCGAGCACGCTCGCGGTCGCCGGCCTGGTCGAGGCCGTGCTCGCCCGCGATCCCACGCTGACGCTGCGCCGCTTCGACGAGGTGTTCGCGTCCGGGCAGGACCTGCTGGCGCTCTCGCTCGAATTCTTGAAGCACCTGCGCGACCTGATGATCGTCAAGCTGTGCGGCACCAAGGAGGTCCTGGTCGACACCTCCGACGCCGAGTTCGAGCTGCTCAAGGTCCAGGCCGCGGCGGTCGAGAGCGTCGCGCTCGCGCAGCTGTTCGACCGCTTCACGCGGGTCGTCGACGCGCTGCCGCGCACCCGGGTCCCGCGGCTCGTGCTCGAGATGGGGCTCCTCGACCTGGTCCACAGCGACCCGCTCGTGCCGCTCGGCGATCTGATCGACCGTCTGGAGCAGATCTCGTCCGGGACGCCCGTGGGCGGGGGTAATTCCGCGCTGCGCGGGGGTTCTGCCGGCTCGGCGAGGCCCGGTTTCACCGGGGAGCCGGGGCCGCGAACCCGGGCGGAGGCGCCCGCACAGCCGGCTCGCAGCGCCGCTCCGCCCGCGGACAACAGCTCGCCGTTCTCGAAGATCCTCGGATCGCTGCTCCAGGGCGGCGCGGAGTCCGCTCGGAGCCCGGAGGTCAGGCCCGCGGAGGTCAGGCCCGCGGAGGTCAGGCCCGCGGAGGTCAGGCCCGCCCAGACCCGTCCGGGGCAGCCTGCGGGGCCCGGCGCGGTCGAGGCTCGCGGGACGCCGAATCCGGCCGGGTATGCTCCGGCCGCGGCCGGAGCTCGGCCGCCGGCCCCTCCCCTGAGCGAGCATCGCGCCCCGTGGGAGCCTGCCGCGCCCCCGGCCGAACAGCGGCCAGCGGCGCAGGAGCCGACGTTCACGGGCGCGGGCGACGAGCCGCCACCGTGGCCCGACGACCCGAGCTGGGGTCCCGGCGGCCAGAGCTCGCCGCGGCCGGCCGAACCGCGCCAGGCCGTCGCCGCCGGGCCCGCCAGCGCCCCACAGGGTCCGCCGCCTTCGGCCCGGCCGGAGCCCCCGAGGTCGCCCCCGGCCGTCGCTCCCGAACCTCGCCCGGAGCCGCAGCGACCCGCGCCAGCCGCCTCCGGCAATATGTCCGCCACGACCGCCACGACCGCGAAGCCGGGCGAGCCCGGCGCGGCCGATTGCGGCGGTGGCTGTCCGGGCCTGCCACCACCGGACCGGGGCGGCCTGATCCCGTGGTCGACGCTGCCGCAGTTCGCCGCCTGGGAGCAGTTCCTCGACCGTCTGCGGGCCGACGACGCCGCGCTGTTCGCGTTCCTCAGCGACCTCGGCCTCGTGCTGCTCGGAGACGGGGTCGTGCGGCTCGCGGGCGCGGCCCGGCAGTTCGCGCGGCACCACCTGCGCGACCAGGCGGCGATGCGCTCGCAGGTCGAGTCGTTGCTGCATCAACACCTCGGGGCGCCCTTCAAGCTCGAGCTCGCCGAGGGCGAGCCGTCGTTGCCGGAGCTGCCGAGCCTGAAGCTGGTCGAGAACCGGCGCGCGGAGGAGCTGCAGCGAGAGGTCGAGCGCGAGGCCCAGACCCACCCGCAGATCCAGGCCCTGATGGCGCAGTTCGACGCCCAGGTCCGGAGCGTCCGGCCGCGCGGGGCGCCGAGCTCTCGCGGCCCCTGAGGGTCGCGGTCCTGCCTCAGAAGCAGCGCCACAAAGGGGGTTTTATCCCCGGCCGCGCGGGCGTATGATGCCCGCACCATGAGCGAGTTCGATCTCGGAGCCATGATGCGCCAGGCGCAGATGCTGCGTGAGCAGATGGAGACCATGCAGAAGAGCCTCGACAAGGAGATCGTCGAGGGCACCGCGGGCGGTGGCATGGTCAAGGCGAAGGCCAGCGGCACCCAGCAGATCCTCAGCCTGGAGCTGACCCCTGCGGCGCTGCAGGAGGACCGCGAGATGCTGCAGGACCTGATCGTGGCCGCGGTCAACAACGCCCTCGAGCGGTCCAAGGCGCTGACGCAGCAGAAGGTCGGCTCGCTGTTGCCCCCGGGTCTGCTCGGGCCGGGCGGTATCCCCGGGCTGTGACCGACGGCAGCGACACCCAAAACCCGCTCCAGCGCCTCGCGGCCCTGCTGACGCGGCTGCCGGGGATCGGCGAGAAGACGGCGCTGCGGCTGGCGCTCGCGCTGGTGCGCTCGGACAGCGAGTACGTGCGAGCGCTCGGCGAGGCCATCGGGGCGATCCACGAGCAGTTGCGGCTGTGTGCGACTTGCAGCGACCTGTGCACGGGGGAGATCTGCGAGCGTTGCCGCGACCCCCGGCGCGACGGCGGCGTCATCTGCGTCGTCGCGCAGCCGCAGGACCGGATGGCGATCGAGCGGACCGGCGCCTATCACGGGCTCTACCACGTGCTCCACGGCGTCCTCGACCCGCTCGCCGGGATCGGCCCCGCCGAGCTCAAGATCGAGGCGCTGCTGCGGCGCCTGCGGGGCGACGCGGTGCGCGAGGTCATCGTCGCGACCAGCCCCAACGTCGAGGGCGACGCCACGGCGCTGTACCTGTCGAAGCTGCTGCAGCCGCTGGGGGTCCGGGTCACGCGCATCGCCTCCGGGGTCGCCGTCGGCGGGGAGCTCGAGTATGCGGATCTGAACACGCTCCACCGTGCGCTCGCGGAGCGGCGCTCGCTGTGAGGGCACGCCGGGCGCCGCCGACGCGCATGTCCGCAGAGGTGTCCGCGGGCGTGTCCGCGGGCGTGTTTGGGCCGCGAGCGGTGGAGCCGGGTCGCGCGCCGGGGATGGGCCTGCGGCCTGCCGGGGTTTTGTCGCGCTCGGCGGCCCGGACACTGAACGCGAGACCAAGCCCCGGCCCACATGGGGATGCTCGCGCCGGCGGTCGGCTTTGCGGGCACCGGCACGATGGACTTGCCCGCGTGAGTTTGTTACGGTTTTCACGCCGTCGGGCATCGGTCCGAAGTTCACACGTCGCGCATCAGGAGTCCGTCCCTTGAACCCGATGAATCCCCAGCTCGTGATGTTTGAAGAGGAGCTCAAGCAGATCCAAAAGATCGTCGACCGGCTCCAGTCGGATTCACGCGCACGAACGATTCTCCTCATCGATAAGAACGGGCAGATGGTGGCGGCCTCCGGCAGCGCCAGCGAGCTCGACACGACCTCACTGAGCTCGCTGGTCGCGGGCAACGTCGCGGCGACCGGCGGCATCGCCAAGCTGCTGCAGGAGGACGAGTTCACCGGCCAGTTCCACGAGGGGAAGGGGATGTCGATCAACCTGTCCCTCGTCGGCCGGCGCATCATCCTGGTCGTGCTGTTCGACAAGAACACGACGCCGGGGCTGGTGCGCCTGCGCGTGAAACGGGCGCAAGACGAGCTCGTGCCGATCTTCGAGGATCTTGCGAGGAAGGCGTTGACGCCCCAGTCGCAGGCCCTTCCGGAGATCACCGATCAGGATATCGACAACCTGTTCAACGACTAGCGAGAGCCGCCCACCGATGTCCTTCATCAACTACAGTTCGCGCGAGATCAACTGCAAGCTGGTTTATTACGGGCCAGGTCTCTGCGGCAAGACCACGAACCTGCAGTACATCTACAACAAGACCCGCCCCGAGGCGAAGGGCAAGATGATCTCGCTTGCCACGGAGACCGAGCGGACGCTGTTCTTCGACTTCCTCCCGCTCAGCCTCGGTGAGATCCGCGGGTTCAAGACCCGCTTCCACCTCTACACCGTCCCCGGCCAGGTCTTCTACGACGCCAGCCGCAAGCTCATCCTCAAGGGCGTCGACGGCGTCTGCTTCGTCGCCGACTCTCAGGAAGAGCGCTACGACGCCAACATCGAGTCGCTCGAGAACCTGCGCCTGAACCTCAGCGAGCAGGGCTACGACCTCGACAAGCTGCCGTACGTCATCCAGTACAACAAGCGCGACCTGCCCAACGCGATGACCCTCGCCGAGCTGTCGAAGACCCTGAACACCACGCAGGTCCCCGAGTTCGAGGGCGTCGCCACGACCGGCGTCGGCGTGTTCGACACGCTGAAGATGCTGGCCAAGCTGGTCCTCGCCGAGCTGCGCAAGGGCACCTGAGCCGCTCCAGCCGCTGCCGTGGCGACGCTCCGCCGGCGTCGCTTCACGAGACGCCGAGCGGCCGGCGCAGCTCGGGTCGTCGCACCTTCCAGATCCAGCCGTCGAACAGGAAGTGCAGCAGCGACGTGCCGAGGTAGTAGACCAGGTACACGTCGGCCTGGCGCTGCCCGTACAACAGCACGAACGCGGCGAGCAGCAGCCCGACGAGCAGCGGCGCGGTCAGCAGCGGGCGACGCAGCAGCGCCGCGACCGGCCCCCGTCCGTCGCGCGCGAACTTCTGCTGCCCGAAGTGGTGCACGAAGGCGACGTACTCGAGCGCGTGCGCGACCCCGAAGCACAGGTAGCCGACGATCGGCCCGTGCACGACGAACACGGCGAGCAACGCGAAGGTCGAGCCGAGGAACGACCACCGCGGCGCCCGCTCCCGCGGCCGCAGCCCGGCGCGCAGCTCGTGGCGTGACCAGTGCACCAGCACGGCGACCCACGCCAGCCCGAGCGCCACGAGCACCACCCACGGCCAGCTCCCGGCCAGCCACGGACGCACGACCCGCAGCAGCTGCCGCGCGTTCGCCTGCCCCGCGAAGGTCCCGGCCCGCAGCAGCACGGTGACCCATGCGACCAAGATCACGCTGCTCCACAGCAGGGCGAGGTCGCGGCGACCGTGGGCCCGCTCCTGCAGCCCGCCCCCGGCCTTGGCCGCGTAGATGCGAAGGATGCCGTAGCGCTGCATCAACGTGTGCCACACGTTCCACACGCCGACCGCGACCAGGACCAACTTCCAGAGGTCGCCGCCGACGCCGCGACAGGCGCCCACCACCGAGAACACCAGCAACGGCGCCAGGACGAAGTCGCGGGCCCGCCGCCGGAAGGTGTCGCGGTCGCCGTAGACGAGAAGGAAGGTGTAGTGCCGATGCACATATGTCGTGGCCAGCGCCACGGCGGCGGCCCACGCGAGGGCGTCCCGCTGGGCGTGGCGCGCGGCCCATGAGCCGTCGAGGCCGAGGCCGTATACCGTCCACAGGTAGAAGGGGAGCCAGCAGAAGCCCAGACAGGCGAGGTCCCAGAGCGGCCCGCGCAACCACGGCCCCGGACGTGGAGGGGCATGCGC
>Ga0075163_10008724_pt1 | contig 13320 bp, 17 predicted proteins | sample JI1023141ADNA_FD_71478 | JGI IMG/M metagenome (GOLD analysis project Ga0075163, IMG submission 71478) | Wastewater effluent complex algal communities from Wisconsin, to seasonally profile nutrient transformation and Carbon sequestration -... | ecosystem: Engineered > WWTP > Effluent > Algae...
AAGGAACGTGCGATCGCCAATCACCCGTCGCTCAAACCACAGCACTTCCTCCGCCAGGTCGTCCGCGCCATGCTTCCCTGTGGCGAAGGTGTCGTTCTCGACACGTTCGCCGGATCCGGCTCAACGCTGGCGGCGGCAACCAACGTCGGCTATCAGAGCATCGGAGTCGAGCGGGACGCCGCATACGTCGCAGTCGCCAAGGATGCGATTCCGAAGCTAGCCACCTACGCGAACGGCACACCACCACCCTGGGAGTGATCTACAGGTTCCCCAGGATCGGCTGATTCGTCATGATTTCGCCTCGGACAAGAGGCATACGCTTCGGCATGGTCGTCAGTCGTATTGCCGGGCGTGCATGAAGCAGTACGCATCCAATCGGTGGGCCTCAATGTCGGATGTCGACAGGGAAGTAATTAGGGAGCGCCGTAGGGCTCCTGGCCGGTCAGCTGAGTACGCCAGGAGAAGTCGGGAGAGGAACCCAGACGCCGACAAGAGCGCCACGCTGAAATATCGATACGGGATTTCCCTCGCTCAGTACAACGAGATGTTCGAGCAGCAGGGTGGACGATGTGCATGTTGCGGCACTCAGGCGCCCTCCGTTCCAAAGCCGGGCAACGCCAGGGCAGACCGTCTGCATGTAGATCACGACCACTCCTGCTGTCCCGGGAGAAGGTCGTGCGGGAGGTGCGTACGCGGGCTGCTGTGCGGGAGGTGCAACTGGATGCTGGGGCAGGCTGATGACGACCCGCTCATCCTCCAGATGGGGATCGACTACCTGATCGGACAGCGGTTGAAGGATGTGCTCACCGCATGACGTGATCCGAACATGCGGTGAGTGGTGCGAATCTTCCTCCCGGTGGTGTAGTGTCACCGCAGGCGAGAAAGTGAGCAGGAGCATGGGTTGGATGACCAAAGCGATGCGCTGACGGTGGACTTGCTCCGTCAGGTGTTCCGTGGCCTTGAGCAGTGGCGGCTTGCCTATGCTGCCGACACATCACTCCAGACAGTGGTCAACGACGGGATCGAGTGGAACATCCTCGATGTCGAGCGCCTCTATGCCGCATCGCAGCGCCTCCTGACCGTCAGGCAAGCGCAGGCCATCAAGCTGTTCCTCGTGGGGAACATGCGCGAGTCGGACGTCGCCGTCGCCATGGGGATCAAGCCCAGCAATCCGATCGGTCTGTACGCCACCGAGGGGCTCCATCAACTGATCGAGATGGTCGCCGCCCGCTTCATCTCGTCCGTCCTGTAGGAGGTGCCGATGTCAAGGCAGAGGTTCGGTGTGCATAAGGCCCTGGAGGAAGAGGCCAACCGCCTCATCAAGATCGACATGTCGGGGTCGAAGCGACTGTCCGACAAGGCGGACATCCTCACCCCCGCCAAAGAGGACCTCCGCCGTCGCAGAGAGATCCTCGTCCCCTCCGGCACTCCAGATCCGGCGCTGCGCCAGGGGATGTACCACCGCGCCCTCAACAGAACGAATGCTGACCTGAACAGCAGGGACGGGATCTCTAGATCGGCCGGTCGCTCAGGGGCGTCTGGCAGCTCCGCCGAGTCGTTGCGAGCATTCGTACACAGGTCGCTGAGCGAATGACTGCCTACCAGCCATCCTTCGCTCCGACCGTACCGGTGACCGAGCTGCCAACGGTGGCGAACCTGGCCGTCTCATCCACCGGAAGGCAGTCGCTGTGGTCTGTCGTCAACGGGCAGCGGCGCAGCATCGTGTACGAACCGCGCTGCCGAGTGTGCAGCGCTGATCCCTCCGTCTACGACTCGGTCCACAGCATGGCGGGACTGGCCGTTCCGTTCAAGCGGATGGTCGAGGTGCTCGCCAAGGACGGGGTGAAGATCGGCGAATGGAGCGTACGGAATCACGTCCACAAGCACCTACGCATCCCTGCGTCATACGCCGCGCTCGTGCGCTCGTCGGCACAGGCGTTCGGAGAGGATGATCCGGTCCGTGTGAGCGGGCTCCACGCCAGCCAGGCCATCATCGAGCTGGGCGTCCAGCAGCTTGCCAACGGGATGGAGGTGAAGCCCTCCGACATCATCGCCGCTGCGCGCTTCCAGCACGACCTCGACAACTTCGAGTCGAGCGCAGCTGAGGCCAGTCTGTACGGAGAGGCGTTCCAGATCCTGCTCGGCGTCTTCTACAAGGCGGTCGGCCCGGCACAGTTCCAGAGCGTGATGCACTCGATGACCACGCACCCCCGCATGGTGGAAATCCTCTCCTCGCTCGGCTACCGGGGCGGGATGGTGGCTGCCGCCCACGAGGCGATCGACGTGCAGGACGCCGAGTCCCGGTCTCTCGCCGAGCTGGTCAGGTCTTTCTAGCTCCCCTCTTGCGCATGGGTGTACGCTGGTGTAGTCTCATACACCATGAGCAGTCGATCAGGGAGAAGCATCCAATGACAGTCACGTACCCACACCTTCGCGAGGCGTCTACCACCACGCTGGGGGACCTCGCCGAGCGGCACCTGCCGTCCAACGAGGCGCTGTCCATCGACAGTGGGTCCGAGGTGACGGTGAGCCACGATCTCAGCGAGATCGCCATCGTCACCACCGGCACCACCCGCACCGTGCCGTGCACCGAAGACGGACTCAACGCCCTCGCCCAGTGGACCAGCTTCCCGCAGAGTTTCTTCGATCGCATCGACACCGACTTGAAGGCCGACTGGCTGAACGAACTGCTGCACCGCAAGCAGACGAGAGGCGTCGTCCGGCTCGGGGAGCGCACCGGCATCATCTCCGTGATGGCGCCCAACCAGCTGCCCATCGATCCGAGCCTGATCATCGGCGTGGCCACCGAGGTGCTCGGCCGCGATGCGCTGGTCGTCGAGTCCTCGATGACGGCATCCTCGTTCGACCTCGACGTCGTGACGGTGACCACCGACCTCGGTGATCCGCAGGTCGGCGACATCACCCGCGGCGGGCTGCGCTACTCGCTCAACCTGGGCCAGAACCTGGCCCCCAAGGTGTCGCCCTACCACTATCGGCTGTGGTGCACCAACGGCGCCAGCCGGTTCGTGGAGATGGCCAAGATCGACGCCCGCGGGCTCGACTCGGTCGACCTCCTCGCCGAACTGGAGGCGAAGTCCCGGCTGGCCTACGAGATGGTCACTCGTGAGGTGGATGCGATGTACGCACTGCGTAGCGAGAAGGTCTCCAACCCGGAGCGGACGCTCAACCGGATGGCAGCCGAGCACGGCCTCTCCGATCGACTGCGGATCCACGCCATCACGGCCCTGCCGTCCATGGTCGATGACGTCAACGACGTCAGCATGTTCGATCTGATCAACGCAGTCTCGCACCTCGCCAACTCGCCGAAGGTGCGCACGCGAGGCGCCCGTCTGTCGCTGGAGTCGTTCGGGGCGACCGTCATCGCCCAGCACATCGAGCGCTGCGCATCCTGCCAGAGCCGCCTGAACTGATGGACTGCGCGCCCACCCAGTCGTGCTCGTGCCTGTGCCACACCATCGGTGGGGTCACGCACGCTGCCGCATGCTGCCTCCCTGAGCCGGTAGCGCCGGAGGGACCGGTGGTCCACGGCTTCGTCTCGCTCTCCCGACAGGGGCGCAAGGTGCTCGCTACCACTGGCTGCGGAGAGCAGATCAAGGGCGAGCCCTCGGGCGGGCTGATCTCCATCGGCATCACCCCATGGGCATCGCTGACAACCTGTCCGCCATGCCTCGAACGAATCGGACTCAAGGAGCCAACATCATGACATTCACCCACGAGATCAAGGCGGAGGTGATCAGCGACTCGATCAGCCCCGACGGCGTCCGACTGACCACGATCTCCACCACCTACAACCGCTTCGCCATGCCCGAGATCATGATGCACCGCGAGCAGTCCCGTAGCTCCGCATCGAGTCGGGCCATCCCGTTCGAGACGATGCTGGAGCGGGCGATCCAGCATCCGGCGCCGTTCGTCGAGTACCCAGCTGAGCAGAAGGGGATGCAGGGCGGAGCGCTCCTGGCGGGGAACGACCTCTACGACGCGGAGATCCTGTTCGAGGACATCCAGGCGGCGACGGTGGCCCGGCTCCAGCAGTACATCGAGGATCACCCGGACAAGGCGACGCGGGCGCACAAGAGCCTGCTCAACCGGACGCTGGAGTGGTTCTCGTGGACCACCACCGTGCTGTCGGCCACCCAGTGGGAGAACTACTTCCGCCAGCGTGCCCACAAGGACGCACAGCCTGAGTTCCGTGAGCTGGCCTACAAGGTGCGCGATGCCATCGCCGCCAGCACCCCAGTCCCACTCCAGTGGTACGACTGGCACCTTCCGTTCATCGGAGAGCGTGACGATGACCTGACTATGCTGGAGAGGGTCAAGGTGTCCACCGCACGGTGCGCACGCACCAGCTTCCTCGGCCACGACGGCGAGTTCAGCCACGAGTCCGACCTGCGCATGTACGACGCCACGCTGGCGATCAATGGCCACTGGGCTCCGCTGGAGCACCCTGCCGTCTGCATCCCCTCTCGCACACTGCCGCACTACGGCAACTTCCGCCAGCCGTGGCACCAGTTGCGGCACATGGTCGAGTTCGACGAGGGGGGCACCCACGCCGTCGAGAACATCATCGCCAGGAAGGCATCCGCATGACCATGATCACCGCCAACGCACTCGTCCCGGCGCTGAACAACAAGACGCCATCGTTCACGGGAGACCGGCTGTCGCCGCTCGACCGCATCGTGGTGGTCACCATCAGTCAGGCCGGGCGATGGGTGCTCGTCGACCGCAACATCTTCACCAAGAAGGGACAGTCGAGCGCCGTCTACATCGGCCTGCGACGCCGTGGCTTCGAGGTGGCAGTGCGCCACGTGGACGGCATCAAGAACTACTGGGCGCGCTGGCCGCACGCGTTCCCGACCATGCCGGAGATGCCTGCGTTCGATGGCGACGAGGGCCTGTACGGCATGATGCTCTCCGATGGCTAGGGAGCGCAACATCACGGGCCACCCGGCCCGATTCTCGCCGTCCATCATCAACTGCATCTCCGGGTACATCCCCTTCGGGGCGCAGGTCCACGACCCGTTCGCCGGTACTGGTGAGCGCCTCGGCCGCATGGTCGACGCACTCGCCCTTGCCGAGGACAACCCGTTCTGCACGTTCTCTGGCACAGAGATTGAACCATGTTTCATCGTGGACAAGCGGGTCGTGTTCGGCGACGCCACCGACCCGGGCAGCTACCCCAAGGGGGCAGGGCTTGTGATCGTCACGAGCCCGGTGTACCCCAACGGTGTCGCCGACCACTTCTTCGCCCAGATCACGAAGTGGAAGAGGAACACCTACCGGCAGGCGGTGGCTGCGCTCGAAGGCAGGGACCGCGAGCTGGTCCCGACCAACATGGGGCGGTACGGCTACCGGGGCACCAGCCAGAAGTCGAAGAAGAGGACCGCCTACTGGTCGCTCGCCAGGACCGCCGTCGCCAACTGGGCGCACGCCGAGATGGTCATCCTCAACGTCTCGGACTTCATGGTCGGCAAGGACATCGAACCGCTCGTCGAGCCGTGGGGCTTGCTTCTGGAGGAGAATGGGTGGAAGATCACACGAGTGGAGCAAGTGGCCACGCCGAGGTACAAGAACGGATCCGACAAGTCAAGGAACGAGCGTATTGACACAGAGGCAGTCATCGTTGCGGTACGTGCGTAGCCACCCGGCAAGGCTCACGGCATCTCTCGCTGTGGCAGCCGTCCTCGCCGTCGAGGCGGCTGGGTGCATCCTCTTCATCCTGTGGTGCGTCCGCTACGGTGTTGCTGGATGACTGCGTTCGTGTAGCATCCCACCATGGCTGACGCATTGTGGGTGCCCCCGGGATCGAACGAACCTCCGAAGTTGAAGGCGCCGCTGGCTTCACAGAAGTCGGCCGACGACTCGAAGATCATCCAGCCGTACGACAGCGAGTTCCCATACCTGGAGAAGGCAGCCCGCAAGATCGCCGACTTCCTCGCCCGCGGACCGTCGCAGGCGGACGCCACCAGGGCGATCATCGAGTCGTACGCAGAAGAGGGCTTCGTCGTCGAGGTCATCTGGAAGATGCCAGTCGACCATCTCGGCCGGTCGATCGGTCGGAGGATCACGCCCGAGGTGTCGTTGGTCGGCCGCGTCGAGCGCCCCGAGGAGACGTTCGACCACGACCGGCAGAAGTGGGAAGTGCAGCACGACGTGCTCGGCATCGACCCAAACCCGGGTGTCATGATGCGTGACGGAACCATCAAGTCGCCTCCCAAGGTCACTTCGCTCGGCACGAAGTAGTTCACATGGGGGCACTGGCGGTCATCGACAACCCCATCGAGCAGGTGTGGCGTTTCGCCGAGGGAAAGCCCAGCAAGTTCGGCGACCAGCGCGAGATGATGGTGCCCGACATCATCGAGTTCGTCTGCTCCGACAAGTACCTCGATCGGCCGTCGCTGTACCCACGGCAGGCGACGCTGCTCAAGACCATCTTCCTCCAGGACGAGCTGTACACGGGCTACGACTGGGACGTGCTCGGCGAGTGGGTGGAGGGGTTCCGTTACCCGACGCGAGAGCTGACCGAAGACGTCACCACCATCCACTATGAGGGGCAGTGGGGGATCAACCCCGACATCCTCGAACGGATGAAGTGGCTCAAGGAGCACAACTACCGCTGGTTCCAGGTCGTGTGTGCAGTGCAGGGGCGCCGATCGGGGAAGGGGCACATCGGTGCCATCTGCGGGGCGTACGTGCTGTGGCACTACCTGTGCACCGGTGACCCGCAGGAGCACTACGGACTCGCCCCCGGCAAGCGGCTCGCCAGCCAGGTGTTCGCAGGGAAGAAGGCGCAGGCTCGCGACAACCAGTGGCGTGACCTCGTCAACTCGATCCTCTCGTCGAACTGCTTCCCCGAGTGGATCAACAACCCTCTCGGCGAGTCGATCACCATCTACTCCCCGGCCGACGCAGAGCGCATAGCCAGCCAGGTCGAATCGACACTCGACCAGGCGACGTTCGAGATCGTGCCCAAGGAGGCGACGCTCACCTCCGGTCGAGGCCCGGCCTCGTTCATGCAGTTCTACGACGAGATGGCCCACATGATCGCCACCGGTGCAAGCAGGTCGGCCGAGGAGGTGTGGAACCAGGCCCAGCCCTCGCTCGACCAGTTCAAGGAGGACGCGTTCATCTACTGCGGTTCGTCGCCATGGACGATGCTGGGCAAGTTCTACTCACTAGTGCGAGAGAGCCTGGAGGTCGACGCCCGAACGTTGAAGCCGATCAACCCGACGATCATGACCATCCAGCTGGCGTCGTGGGACATCTACAAGGACTGGGAGCGGACCAAGGGCGGGGACATGGTGATGTCGCCCGAGCACCGCCGCCCGCTCCCGTTTGCGGACCACAACGACGGCATGGACGTGTTGGGCAACGTCATTCCGATGCGGACGTTCCCGCCGTTGAAAGTCGCCATCCAGGAGTACGACGAGAAGATGGTCCGCGAGGAGCGGGCCAACCCGGAGACGTTCGCCGTCGAGCGCCGCGCTCACTGGGCGACAGCGCAGGACAGCTACTTCGATCCGGCGCACGTCGATCGCACGTTCCGGGCGTGGGGCGGCAAGGTGTTGGAGCAGACGTGGATCGGGCTCCCCGGGGTGCACGACTATATCGCCCACGGCGACCCCGGGAAGACATCCTCGAACTTCGGCTTCGCAGTCGCCCACGTCGTTCCTGACCCGGATGGGCATGCGATTCCCCACGTGGTGTTCGACCTCGTGCACGCATGGACGCCGGGCGACTTCCCCGTCCCACACGACGACGGCGAGATCCACTACGAGATGGACTACGAGACGGTGGGCAACGACATGAAGCGCGCCTTCGACGGCTTCCTGTTCACCGACCTCAGCTTCGACCAGTGGAACTCGATCAACTTCGTCCAGTCGCTCGGCCGCTACGGGCAGCTCATCAGCTACAAGCCGACCAGGGTGTGGGAGCGCACCACCACCGCCCAGCTGAACTGGGCGACGGCAGAGACGATGAAGGTTGCCATGAGCCTCGACCGAGTGCACATGCCGTACCTGGAGCTGGCCGAGATGGAGTTGAAGTTCCTGCGCAAGCTGCCGGGCGACAAGGTCGACCACCCATCATCGGGGCCGGTGACGACCAAGGATGTCTACGACGCCATCAGCATCGTGGTGCACAAGGCCATCGGCGGACAGATCGCTTCGGCCTACGGAGCGCAGTTCACCGCACTCCAGGTCGGCGTCGCTCTCCCCGGCCTCTCCTCGGCATCGGACGGATCCACGCGAGGCGGTACTTCGAGGCCCCTCTCGGAGCCAGCAGTGCAGTCGATGTTCTCCCGTGATCGTGACCGGCGCACCAGCGGCCGACCGATCCCCGGTGACATCGGAGGTCGGCGTCGGCCAGAGCGCAGGTAGGGCTTGCGCACCTACTGGATGTGAGATAGCATTCACGTAGTTATAGGAGGACGCCGTGGCAGGCAAGTTTGCGCAACAGACCTCAGTGTCTGTGAGCCAGTCGAAGTTCGACATCGAGAAGGCGCTCCGACGCTACGGGGCATCTCGCTTCGCGTCCGGGTGGGACGACAAGACGGCGACGCTGGCGTTCGAGATCCACGACCGGATGGTGCGCTTCATCGTCAAGATGCCGACGCTCGACCAGTTCGCCCTCACCGACACCGGGCGTGAGCGCTCGGCCTCGGTGGCGATGGCAGCGTGGGAGCAGGCGACCCGCTCGACGTGGCGCAGCCTGCTGCTGTGCATCCAGGCCAAGCTGGAGGCCGTAGCCGCCGAGATCGCCACCTTCGATGACGAGTTCCTCGCCTACATGGTGATGGGCGACGGCCGCACGGTCTCCGAGCATGTCGCCCCGTCACTGCATACGTCGATCGCCAGCAACAGGCAGCTGATGCTGGGTGCTGGATCATGAGTTCACCCGAGAGGCCCACCTCGACAACTCAAGGCTGGGAGGCCGAATGAAACCCAAGATGAAGTTGACGTGGTGGGCACTCACTGATGGTGAGCTGCCGTCCCTGCACGCTGTACGAGGCGACCGCAAGGCCGCCCTGTGCGGCAGCAAACTGGGTGAGCGCGGCAAGAAGGTCACCGGCCCGAAGACGATCGAGAGGCACCCGAAGTGCGCCCGCTGCGTCGCACACATCGAGCGCTTCGGGTTCATGGTGGACTGATCATGTTGCCTCGTGCCAGGTGGACCAACACACCGCCGTTCTCCAGGATGTTCGTCGATGGCGGAGGGAAGATCAGGAAGCTGGAAGTGGTGCCGACAGAGCACCAGTTCTGGTCGACGACCACCTACCAGTGGACGCTCGACGGGGTGCGCCTCGACTTCCGGGACTACAACAGCACCATCACCGCATGCTCGGCAGCGACGCGCCACGTCAGGCGCAAGAGGATCGAGACGTGAGCGACATCACCATAGAGTCCGTCGCCACAGCGCTGGGATGCATCGAGGCCCTCGATCGACGCTACGCCCAGGGGCAGCCCGGGACGGCAGGAGAGCAGTGGATCACGCTACGAGAGGCACGCTCCGGCGCAGGCTTCCAGGGCAACAACCGGCAGTGCGACTTCCTGGCGATCAACACCTGGCACTCCAAGGGGCTCCAGGTGATCGGGCACGAGATCAAGGTCTCCAAGGCCGACTGGCGCAAGGAGCTGAAGCAGCCGGAGAAGGCGGAGTCGTTCGCCAGGTACTGCCGTCGGTGGTTCGTCGTTGCCCCCTACAAGCTGGCCACCCAGATCCAGCACGAGGTGCCACCGGCATGGGGCCTGCTCGGCGTGCAGCCGAACAGGACAGTCGAGCTGATCCCCGCACCGGCGCGCCAGCCGGAGCAGATCCCCGACTCGTGGTGGATCGGATGGATGGCCCAGCTCGACCGCAAGGAGAAGCGCGACAATCAGGCCCGTGTGCAGCGAGAGGTGAGCGCAGCAGTCGACCAGGCCAGGCGCCAGTGGGAGGCTCGCGAGGGTCGAGGCCAAGTCAGGGCCGACGAGGCAGCCGTGGCGCTGCGAGAGAAGGTCACCGAGTTCACCAGTCGAACCGGCATCGACATCAACCGGGCGTGGGCACCCCACGCCGACAAGATGGGGATGCTGTGGAAGTTGGCGCAGCATCCGCTGGCGCTGGAGAAGCTGGCTACCACCCTGCGCAGCGCGGCAGACGACCTCGACCTTGCCCTCCAGCCAACATTGATCAATGAACCGAAACCGACGACAGGAGATCCAGATGAGTGAGCGAAAGCCATGCGGACCCACAGACGACGAGATGCTCTGTGCCTGCGGGTGCGGTGGTGATGACAGCCGGTGCGACTACTGGGGCGAGTGCTACATCAACAATGTGCAGGTCGCTCCCGAGCACACCTGCTGCTACATCGGCGGTTCCCACCATGTCGACCCACGGGTGCAGGTGAGGCAGGAGGACGACTCCCAGATGGAGGAGGTGCTGGCAGTAGTGAGGGCCAGCGCACCGCCTCTGTCCCGCCTGGTGGCGTCCAGCGACGCCGGGATGGGGTGCGAGCTGACGGCAGAGGAGGCGAGGAGCCTCGTCCAGCTGCTGGCGATGATCAAGGGCGAGGTGGAAGAGATCAAGGCGCTCCAGCCCGCGCTCCGTGCCAACGAGGCTCGGCTGATGGCAGAGCGTGACCTGTTCCGCGGGCACTCGGTGCAGCTAAACTCGATCTCATGGAAGGTGGGGGTAGCCCTGGGCACCGTCACCTCCGAGCAGGACTCTGCTCCGGCCGGGGACGTGGTGACCGAGGTAGAGCGGCTGATCGACGGATACCTGCGCTGGAAGCCGACCGAGTTCGTGCCTATCGAGATCGACGCCGAGGTGGCAGCAGCCGCTCTGCGTGACTCGGAGCGTGAGCGGCGCTACTACAGCTGCGCTTCATGCGGCAAGCAGGTCAACGTTGACGAGGCGTTCGACGCAGCCGCGTTGTGCTCCGGCTGCATGAGCGAAGAGGGTGCAGTGGTCACGCTGCCCGGCACCTTCGACCACATCCCAGCGGAGGACAGGGGCCTGGCCGTCGAGGGGTTCGTGCGAGTCAACCCCCACATGCGAGGGATCGACTTCGACACCATGATGGAGATCCTCCTGGACAGCGACAGCCACATCCCCATCATCGGCGACGTGGTCATCGGCCAGGACGAGGCCACGGCCTTCGTCGCCCACTTCATCAACATCGCCACCTTCCAGGAGGGGGCATGATCCGCCATCTGACACCCGAGATCGTCCGCAAGGGCGGGCTCAGGGTCCGCAGGGACCTCAAGGCCATCCTGAGAGGAGCGCAGCCAGTGACGGGAGGGTACATCCTCTCAGCCACCCAGGTGGCCCCCGGTGTGTGGGTGGCCGTGCACCACAAGACGATGCGAGTGGGGCCGATGACAGGGCGCTCGGAGATGAGCACCAGACCCAGGCCCGATCGCATCTTCCGCCGCTACAGGAAGCGGGTCAAGCCTCGCACGCCAGTCCCAAGCCTCGCTCGCACCCCTCAGACGGGTGCCACTCACATTGGAGCCCACCCGATGCGCGCACGCGAATCTCGAACCCACCAAGTCCAATCATGAGTGAGGCGAGGGATGAGCACGGGCCAGCTGACGGAAACGGGGTGGAGGCATACCCGTTCCCGCATCCACTGGGAAGCGGGATCCGCTACTGCGCCCGCTGCCTGTGTGGGTGGACCGCTACGCCGTACAACACCGAGCGCTCTGCCATCGACGCTCTCAACGACCACATCGAGGACGGCTACAGGGACATCGAGCACAGGCCGAAGATCCAGAATGGACTGGACGACGGGCTGACTCGCTATCGGTCCGGCCGAGTGAGCGTGTGGCGCGGGGAGTGCAAGTGCGGGTGGGTTACCCCGTACGTGGACCACGCCGACCAGGCCCAGATGGAGATGCGCAAGCACTTCGAGCAGTGGACCACCACGGAAGATCAGGAGGAGACGACGGACGACGTGCGACAGAAGGTGATCGAGTGCCTGGAGGACCCAGAGGTGCTCGCACTCCTGCTCGGACGGCTGGAGGCGCTCAAGGCCGAGATGGTGCCCCCACTCCTGTGGAAAGGGTTCCCCACTACTCCCTATGGAGGTCCTGCCCCTGTGTCGTTCGGTGCCACCGGTTCCGGGGGCGCCGGATCCAGCACTAGCGTCGGCGGTAGCGCTGGCGGAGGTGTGGGTGGTGGCATGCCTGTGGTCTTCGATATGCGGATACCCAGGGGAGAGGCGTTCATTGTCCCGAACGTCGTGTGGGGGCAGGGACCAGCGCCGGAGCCAATAGCAGGGTCCCCGGCTCCGCGCCCACTGATGAAGTGGGCCGGAGGGAAGACTCAGCTATTGCCGCGGCTCGCTGCGGCCGCACCTGCGCAGTACGGCCGTTACATCGAGCCGTTCGTGGGTGGTGGGGCTCTGTTCTTCCACCTACGGCCTGAGCGGGCCGTGATCGCCGATTCGAACGGCGAGCTTGTTTCCATGTATCGAGCGGTCGCCGCCGACCCAGACGCGGTGTTCGCTGCGTTGCAGACGATGAGGAACACCGAAAAGTTCTTCTACGAGGTGAGAGCCCTCGAATGGTCGACGATGACCCCCGCCGAGGCAGCGGCACGAACGCTCTTCCTCAACCGAACATGCTTCAACGGCTTGTACCGAGTGAATCAGAAGGGGCAGTTCAACGTCCCGTTCGGGCGCTACGCCAAGCTTTCCGTTCCTGACCTCGCGCAGCTCAACGCTGCTTCACGGGTGCTCAGGACAGCGGAGATCGTGGAGGGTGACTACCTCGACGTACTCGGTCGCTACGCGGCGGCGGGCGACTTTGTGTTCCTCGACCCGCCGTACGTTCCGGTAGGTGTCTATTCCGACTTCAAGCGATACACCAAGGAGCAGTTCACGGAGGACGACCACCGCAACCTCGCCGCCGAAGTACGTCGGCTGACCCGCCTTGGCTGCCGCGTCCTGCTTACGAACTCCAACCACCCGCTTGTGCATCAGCTGTACGAGGGCTTCAGCATCGAGATCATTTCAACGAAACGCTTCATCAACTCGAAGGGCAACGGAAGAACGGGAGAGGACGTGCTCGTGACTTGCACTGACGGTGGGTCAGTATGACGGTCATTGATCACTCAAGCAGCGTTGAGCAGCGAGACCGCTACCCCTCGACACGATTCATGGGTTCGAAGCGAAAGCTGCTCGATGACATCTGGGAGGTGGCCAGCCAGTTCAAGTACGACACGGCGGTCGACCTCTTCGCTGGCAGCGGAGTCGTGTCCTACATGTTCAAGTCTCACGGCGCTCGTGTGATCTCCAACGACCACATGCACATGTCGTGG
>Ga0075163_10008725_pt1 | contig 13320 bp, 12 predicted proteins | sample JI1023141ADNA_FD_71478 | JGI IMG/M metagenome (GOLD analysis project Ga0075163, IMG submission 71478) | Wastewater effluent complex algal communities from Wisconsin, to seasonally profile nutrient transformation and Carbon sequestration -... | ecosystem: Engineered > WWTP > Effluent > Algae...
ACAAACTAAGCTGAATGAGCACAAATCTACCCCAGCTCGAAGCGATCTGCAAGCATCACTGGTAGCCTCAAAGCCGAAAATGGCAGTTATCCATACCAATGAGTTAGGACGTCAGAAGTGCTATCCGGGGCATAAATACCTAACAAGGACAGATGGGGAATGCGTACCCTTGCGGTGCGCACGCATATGCTCGTAGCAAAAATGCAACATGCACAAATAGCTCACCAAATGGGCACATAGACCTCACCAAAGCCGAGAAATTATGTGGATAAGTCGATTAACCCATTGTTATTGATAAACAAACCGCCGGTTGCACATTAACCTCACCAAAACGCACAAATTCCGCACCAGAGAATCATAAACCGCACCAGAAGCACAAGAACCGCACCTAAATGCTGCACAAATACCGCACTTGGAACACATATACCGCACCAAGAGCACAAGGAGCGCACCAAAAAGCACAATTAGTTCTTATCTTTCAGTGACTTGGCGCGTCCTCTAATGTAAGGTTTTGGTTTTTTTAGGTAATGTTAAGTCGACCTACTTACATGCTAAGAAGACAAGTTAAGAACCAAAAACAAAGCCTTGCAAAAAGGTATTTGCCGTAGTATGGTGCGGCATCCAAAAGTAGACCGCACCAAAAATGGCACGTCGTAAGGCTCAGGACACCTCCACAACCCCTGCCCTCTTCTCATCCGAAGAACTCCCTGTCGTCATCAGGAAGCAGGATGCACGTGGTATCGCCTTCCCGGTTGGTGAGCCTGATCCGGAGATGACGATAGTTTTGAACGCGGATGGCCAGAACACCGATCTTGTGCTGGCACAGCAAATCTTCGTTGAGATGCTTGGGCACCAGCAGACCTTCGAGGTCGACAAATCCCCCACAGACTTCGGCTATCGAAAGAGTACAGCTCTGCTAGACACGTCGGAGCTCAGTCTCGTTGCAAGACGGATTGCAAACGCCATCTGCTACGTTGTTTCCCAGAACCCTCAGCACAGCAAACACGACATTGACCTCGGCTTCCTGAGATGGCTCATTCGATTTTCAAGCAGAAACAAACAGCACTTTATCGAGGCGCTTAAGGAATGTGGAAAGGTCCGTCTTTTCATTGCCAACGTTGATGGCTACGACAGAGACGCATTCGCTAGCGTCTCAATTTTCCCAAGCATCGCTTTCAACGGGACGAGTCGAATTGTTGTCGAGGTTGCGGATATCCTTAGGAAGCAACTCAACGGACCACGTCTCTACTCGTTTCTCAGTCTAAGAAATCTTGCGAAGCTTGATTCTGCTTACGCAACGATCCTCTATGAAAGATTGGTTCACTACGTATTTCGGGGCCAAACCGATTGGATGACCCCTGAAGAGTTTCGCATGTGGTTTCGCGATGAAGAAGGAAACCCGTGCGCCAGAGACTGGAAATACATTAAACGAGACATCATTGATATCGCTGTTAGGCAAATCAATGAGAACACGAACATTGAAGTAAGTCCCGTAATAAATACTAAAGGTCGGGGTGGGCGAGTTTCGCAGTTGATGTTCACTGTTAAAGAAATCCACAAGGTAGCGGATGATCCGAAACTTAGAAGTCAAACCTACGATATGCTCAGGAATGAGTTTGGTTTGACTGATACGGACTTTAACAAGCTGACTGAGTCCATGGATGAAATAACCGATGCTGACCTTCAACGCGCTATGGACTATACGCGTCGGGCTGTCGAGACAGCTACGCCAGAGAACCCAATCAAAAGGGTTAACAAGTACTTGATGTGGGCAATTGCAAACCCTGATAAAACCTTTGTGCCCGAGCTTGAGTTGAAACAACGTGCTAAGGCGCTCACCGCAGCCAGTCCCTCTGAGCAAAGTGAAAAAGCAAAAAAGGTAGAAGTCGCTGGAGCAAACAAGAATGCTCAGATAGAGGCCGCGTCTCTTGAAGCCATTGAATACTTCAAAGGGAGTGATCCCGATGAGCAGGAACAACTGCTCACTGCTTTTAAGGCATCCCAAGTTTTTCGTCTGAACAGGCGCCGTGTTCCCGTACTCAACTCGGATCTTACGGTCGAAGCAGCACTTACCGATCCGTCTTGTCTTCCTGTTTTTGGTACGTTCCTGGCTGCAGCTCTCAATCCCCCTAGCGACACCAGCACATCTCTACCAGGTCGGTGACTAACAACATCTCAGGAGCAGCTAACCTGCTCCCCAAAGTGAGTTCACAGCCATCATGCCAAGATGGCCATCCTCACCGAGCCGTGACTAAGCCAACTCAGTTCAGTTCCTGAAGGTTGTGTCCGATCTTCACTGGGCTGCTTCAGTAGCCTGCACAAATCCCGCACCATAAAACGACGTGCAGTGCGGAGAGATCCCCACCCTAGCGCGCAGGAGCAACATGTCTGAACTTCAAACAGCTGCGTCCTGAATCATCTGATCGATTGTTCATGCACATAAAGCGCACCAAAAGCATTTTTATCAATAAAAACAATTGCATACAGGCTAGATCAAGCTGGTCCACACATTGCATCGGCCACTTTTGGGCCTAACCACGACGTCCAGCCCAGCTAGGCTTGGCACAAAAACCTCACCAAATGAGGCGTATATAACTCTAGTTATATACAAAACAAGCACTTACAGCGTGAGCCCGCGATCTGAAGTGCTCCTATAAACCGCACCAAACCGATTGAATCAATTTTCATTGGTTAGACGGTTCGCTCATAGAACTCACCATAAGACACGTACTGCTTGAAAATCAAGACCATAGGACATACCGAGGTTAAAGGAAGCTTCTAAAGACCGCACCATAAGCAACCTGGCCACTTCATGGGCGGACGATAGGCTTCTTTGCACTTCAAAATAACCTAATAAAAACAACAGCTTAACCATGTGGCCCTGAAAATTCATGCTCATAGACCGCACCAAATCAGGACTTGGGCTTCAATTCTCGCTATGCACAGAAACCGCACCAAAACTCGTATATAACTCTAGTTATATACAAATCAAACACTTGGAAGCACCTCCCAGAATCAAATCTGACCTTGTGGACTGCGCACGGAATGCTCACTACGATGCACAGAAACCGCACCAAATAGGAGTAAGCTCATAGGAACGCATATAATTCAATGACTTGCGTATCTTGTTTGATAAATAACCTGAGAAGTGGCTCGGTCTAGGAAGACCGAGTGGATCAACCGATCGCACAAGCCTGCCTGGTAGATGGTTATAGCTCTGACCAGGTATGAGTGAATAGTTAAGAAAATCAGTGAGTTATGTTTCTTCTGCTCTGTCAGAACACGACTTCCGATTTGGTGCGGTTTTTGTGCACGCCGCACTCGTGAGGTCAGTTTCAGCCCGAAATTAAGAAACGATTTGGTGCGGGCTTTGTGCAAGGTCACCACCAGCTGAGAGGCCTGACCATGAGGCCCCTCAGCAAAAGAATGATCACGTCAGTTCAAGCTCTTCCTCTTGCGCCTGGTCATCGCTGTCAGTTTTTGTAGGCTTTGAAGCCTCAACCTCGAGCTTGATCTTAGATGCAAGATCCGCGAGTGTGTTGGACGCCGGCGGTCCGCGGTGTTCGCGCTTAGCCCCTGCTGCCTTCTCCTTCTCCTTCTTCTGCGTTCCAGACGAATTCTTGCTGTAGAACTCCGCGAGGATAGCTACACCGTCGTCTTGATCGATCTCGCTGACTCTGCTCGACAACAAGGCCGTCCGTACACCATCTTCGAAGCTCTTACGGTCCCAGCCCATGTCGTCCCAGTCCTGCAGATACGCGACCTGGGACGCTTTCATATCCTTGATGCTCATTCCCCGCCTGAACTCAAGGTCAAGGAAAATGATATTCCCACCAGTGAGATGAGATGTCTTCGACCGCATGACCAGGGACAAGGGGAAGCCAGCAATCTTTCCCTTCATCATGTTACTCATCTGAATGAGCCGAGAAGAAAGATATCGGGTGGTGTTAAGCCCGCTAGTTCGATGGACGAAAAGACCGAGATAATCTTCTTGACCTTCAATTTGTACAAAGAGTCGGCCATGGGGCTTGCAACCAGACTGCAGCCCAAAATCGCATTGTTCAGATCCAGGGCAAGTGTATTCTTCAGGGCTGCCATCCTGGTTTCGAACTGCCTTACCGTTGTTTCCATGGCAGAGAACACGCCCAGTATTGGCCTCGAATGCCAAAAATCTTGAGCTGAAGCTCAGGTTAGGATCGTTGTACATCAATCGCACAGGAATCGATTGAAGCTTCTTGTTAGCTTCAATCTTCTGGCTTGTCCGTACAGTGTCTTCGACAGGATGAGAGATCCACGAATAGTCCGGCTTTTGAACCAACGAGGTAATGTGAATCTCATTGTCCATATACGGCACAAAATCAGCATCAACGCCACCAATGGAAATCCGGCCGATAATGGGGGGCGTGATACTCAAACCAGAAAGAGTTTCCAGAGCGGGCTGAATCGATTCGTTGGTTTGGTCATTCATGATAAATCTCTCCTTGGTTGATATTTGTATTCTATCGGAGTTGAATCAAAACCAAAGTTATTTAAAGCCTATCCGAATGAAATTTGTTCGAGTAACCATGAAAACTGTGGACGCTAAGAACAAATCGGTTTCTCAAGTCGCGTAATCTCGGGTGCATGATATTTCAGGAGGCAACCATGACCCCTACCGTACAAGACTTGCCTACCGAGCGACAGCCTGGTCCAAGGATAATCAACATTCGAAGGACATCCCCCGACAGTCAACACGGACGACGTATCACGACCCTCGGTCGTGTGACGGGATCAAAGATGATCATTCCCTCCTCGTCTGTCAGGGGGGCACTGCATGAGGCAGAGATCCACGATGGGCTGGATAAGCAGGAGTTCAGCTCGATCTATCTCCCCCAGCACGTCCTTCAAAGCGCTCAACCGATTTCTGGTTATGAGGTTCTGGGGCGCTGGCGACGTGAGGGAAGGGGCGTCCTCATGCCTCAAGAATTCTTGGAGGTGTCAGAGAAGGCAAGGGACAAGAATTTGATCGGCAAAGTCAATTTGCAGATTGTTAGGTTTGCACTCCGAGAGTATGCCTCTGGACGGCGAAGCGAGAAGATCGCAAAACGTCTTGAGATCGCCCTCAACATTTCCTGCAAAGCCCTCTCCAGAGCCTTCGTAGCCGATGTCGCTGATGAAATTACTCGCCTCGATCTTGATCCCACAAGAATCTGCATTGAGGTCCGTGCGGAGGAACTCACACATAACGAAGATTGTTGCAATCTGCTTCTTGCGTTTCGAGAACTAGGGTGTAACGTGGTTGTGGACGGATTCAGTCTGCGGTCTGGTGGCTTGTCGTTTCTTGTCGAGGGAGTCGCAACGAGGGTCAAGCTCGCTAGAAGCTTCGTTTCAGGTGTAGCTGTTGGCTCCCGCGAGAGACTTGCCCTGGAGCACTTGGTAGGCCTCACTAAAGCACTGAATGTGCAGGTTCTCGCTAATGGAATCGAGGAGCAACGCCAGTTGGATCATGTTCAGAGTGTAGGCTTGGAGCACGGGCAAGGATGGTTGCTGAGCCGCCCGATTGATCTTATGGCTGCTTGATGTGTTACAGCAAGAATGGTGATTCTTGCTCTATCGTTTGGAGTGGAGTGAGTGATCACCCTGGTTGTAAAGCAAATTGGAGAGGCTGTTACCTTTAAGATTGCCTCTCACGATCATAACCATCGCAAGATTGAAGCGATGATTCGGAGTCGTGCCCGCCTAAAATGTCGCAATGGACGTGCGTTCTCTCTGTGCCTCGTTCACCGAGGTTTAAAAGTTCCTTTGTGTGACTATCAGCTCGATGCTGATCTGTCAGAGAGGAGTTTCAGAATGGCTGTAATTAGGGCAAGACGGACAGCCATTCTGATTGCGAGATCTACATTGCCTCTAATAGCGCGGCGGCAATTGATTGTTCGCGAGATGCCTGCGAACCTGGTTGCATTTCTTCAATAAAGGGGCTGGGGCCATAAAGGTCTATTTTGACTTCGATACCGTCAAACGGATCGACCACTTCTCGCTGTGTTCTCATCTCTTCGTTATAGGTTATAGCAAGCCTGTTCTTGGCCCTCGTGATGGCCACGTAAAACAGTCTTAGTTCATCATCAAGTTTTACCCTTGGGTCTGGAATGACCCCCTTGTTGATGCAAACCAACCACACGTTGTCAAACTCTAGTCCCTTTGACCCGTGCATGGTACATAGGAAAACCCGACCTTCATCCTGACTGTCCTTAGATTCATCAATTCGAATGAGAGACTTTATCCGTTTAACCCTCTCATGCAAGCTTCCCTTCATCCGAAGTAGTGCTTTTTCAGCGATTGAGAGTATCGTCAGATCGCCCTTCTTGGCGCAATGTTGATTCAGCCATTCAAATATCTTTACGATTGCGTCTTCTGCACCTTCCTCTGTATTGGAACGTGCGCCTTCTAAAACTAAAGGCGCAATCTTGCAAAAGCTACTTATGATTCGCTTCCCTTTGGCTGAAAATGGCTTCAAAACAAGCTTGATACTACCTTCCATGAGAAGATTTAGATCTGAGATTATTTCGTGAAGCGTGTCAACATCAGAGCTGTAATCTAAAGCAAACGAAAGGGTCTGATCGATACCAAACGTAGTTCCTGATTTAAGGCTCTCAAAGAAGTTAAGGAGAAAGCATGCTGGCTTAGATTCCCAAAATGATTTTCCTTGTGCTCTTTTTATAGGGATATTTTCAGCGGTCAAAAGGGCGTCGAAAGAGTCAAGAAGAGAGTTCGTTCTCGCTAGGATGCAGTATTGATTCGGCTTCATCAGAGTGCTACCTGAATCTGACATGGTTGCCATAATGCTGGTCACCACACCATGAACCTCATCTTCTTCCGATTCGTATCCAGTAATTGAAACTGATCCTCCAGGCCCTCTCGCTGACAAGAGAGCTTTATCAATTCTCGTATCTGCGCGCTTGATCATGGATTCCGCATAACTCACGATCTCCGCATGGCACCTGTAATTAGTCTTTAGGAATATCTTCTTCGCTTTGGCGCGTTTCGCAAAGTCAAGCATTCCTTGCACCCCAAGGGCGCTTCTAAATCCATAAATACTCTGATCGTCATCACCAACAGCGGTGATTTTTGCTCCGGCTGTTTCATGACATAGGATCCACTCGAGCTGTGACTGATCTACGTCCTGGAATTCATCAACCATAATGTGAGTTGCCCCATATGGCATTATGGTTCCCATATATAATCCCTCAACAACATAGCGATGAACCCCCGCCATATCAATAACATTGTTGATGGTTAGCAGCTCGTTGTATTGAGCATATAGTGACCCTTGGGGGGTTTCTTCATCCGGAACAAAATCGATCAAACCTCTTTCGTGCTCCAATCGTTCCTTTGCATCTTGAAATGATTTAAAGGATCCATTTTCGAAACGCTTGAATACGCGTATGAAGTAAGCAGTTGCTTCATCGCCCATGATAAGCCTGGGGGGCGACGATCCTTGTCCGTACGACCGCCTCATTTGCTGGAGTGTGAGTGAATCGAAAGTCGAAATTACACAGTTCTTTGGTATAGGCCCTCTAAGCTCTGTTGATACTCTCTGCCTGAGTTCCGCCGTGGAGTCTCTAGTAAAACTGACCAAAATCACTTTTGCACTCTGATCGGTTCTAAGAATCGACGTCGCCTTCGTGACAATGAGTCGGCTCTTTCCGCTGCCAGGGCAGGCGACTACCAGGCAATTTCCGTCTGATTCAACAGCCAGTTGCTGCTCTGCATTCAGTAGAAGCATTTTTCACGATAAAAAAAGGCGCGATAAAATCGCGCCTGATTGGTTGCTGAAGGTATTTACGCCGCCTTGAGGCCCTGCTCTACTGGGTCACTCGTGATGTCCGGTACAGGTTGAGCTTCAGAAGGATTTTGCTCATCGACTTCAGTGCTGTCAGTCGCCGGGGTCTGACCGCTACGCTTCCGCCGCTCTACCAGTAGCCGTTGAATGCTCCGGTATTCGCCGCTTGTCTGCGTCCAGAATTTGTTCACCTGCTTGATGACAGAAGCCACATATTCACCGCGCTTTGCATCCGTAACAAAGCCATGGAGCCAGGCCGTATCGATCTTGAGCAGCGTTTCATCACACTTAACCCACAAATCTGCATACTGCTTGGCAAGTCGGGTACGTACGCTCATCTGTACCTTCTCAGCGCCTGCAGCCTCTCCCATCTCCGCATTGTTCTCGGTCAGATGCTTGGAGACATGTTCGTCCATACGCGCCAGGGCCTCGAACTTCTCGGTAAGCATGCCTTCAAGCTTGGTGGGCATGCTTGCCGGGTACTCATCACGAAGGCTACTTGGGGCAATCATGAGCAGGTAGAACAAATTGTTCTCTGTCCCCTCGAACACGCGCCTGTGAGCGCGAATGAGATCCAGATTGCTCAGAGGTACAGCGAGCCTGATCTGCGTACCACGATGCCGATCATTCGATTTTCGAGGGGCTACCCCTCCGTTGTTTTCCGCTTCCATGACTGTTGATTCCTTTGTTCGAAGTGGGACTCATGCCCCTACATTCTTGCAGACGCCTAGGCAAAGAATCTTGCCATCACCTTGAAAAATGGCAACAACAAAATTATAAAAAAGCAATTTGCCTGCTCTATACTTGATGCAGCGTTGCGCTTAGGCCAACGTCTTCATTTAGAGCAGTTGAAATTTCGTCTGCATCCTGTCTCGGATCTGGCGTTCCAGCTTGGGCTACCAAGGCATTATAGCAACCGACCATAGGTTGCGCTCTCATTCGATCTTGCAGTGCTTCACTGCATCAATCCGTCCACTTAAAGCTTGAAGTCATTTTCGCACTGCATCGAGGATCTCTCGATTCATCGCGAAAGTGATTTTGTTCCTGTTGATCTTCTAGATTAGCAGATTCGCACGGCCTTCCCGTGCACTTCCATTTTGAAGCTCTAGGGCTTTCAAATATTTCTCTATCCTTTAGGAGATTTTCATGTTCGCACTCATCGCGGTGATTTGCGTTGTTTCTGTCCTTGGGTTCTGGCTCTTCAAGAACCAGGCCTATGGAGTTCTTTGTCTTGTTGTTGTTACCGGGTTTATGGCTTTCGAAGGTATGAAAGCCTATTGGTCTGCGGATTTGGTAGTGAAGCCAATGGTTATCGCTGCATCGAAGTCCTACTAAACCTCTTAGCTATATCAACCACAGTCTTACTCAACCACAGTCTTACCTGCGGGTACTGCTGTTTAAATTTTGGAGCCAACCATGGTAGCCATGAATCAATCTGCGCAAATGGGCCTTTTCTTCATGAGTATGGAAGAACTTGAAGAGGAGGAACGTCTTCAGCGCATCAAAGAAGAAGAGCAACCAGATCCCGATATGTTTATTCCAGAAAGGGAGTTCTCTGTTGCGGATCAAGAGCGTTTGCACGTTGAAATGCTAAATGAGGTTCTCCAGACCTTGTTTCGTGCTTACGAGCCAGGGAAGAAGAACAAGAGTTTTCACATCAATGCTACAGCGATGTGTGAAGCCCTTGTTTGGATCTACCGTCCTGATGTCGTTAACGGCGTTCGATCAGTAGAACTTCCCTTCACTTACCAGTCGTGCTGCCAAATTTACGGAGTGCGGACTGACGCAATGCAGGAAGCGATTTCAGTTCGAATCGAGTTCTGCCGGAACATGCACTTTCTGGTTGAAAACGGATACCACGATTTTCTGACGGGCCAGGCTAGAGAGGCGGCTGTGATTGCAGCTCAGGCCTATCCAATGCTTCAAAGAATTTCTCTGCGGTATCACAACCTCGATACTCATCTGATTGAGTCCGAAGGTTCGCCTGGAGATTTTCACCCAGTGAGCCCATCAGTTTTCAGTAATTATGACGCTGTCCCCGAAGAAGACTTAGAGGGCGACGTTTTTGATTCTGGAAACTTCTAAAATTATTCAATCCTTCCGCCATTATCCAATGGCGGACTTACTCTTGACGAAGCTGCGGCTTTGTTCATTATTTAGGAGCTTTAAAAATGTCTTACATCTCGTTTTCCGTTGTACTGATGTATATCCTTAATATGATTCATGGTCATAAAACGGGCTGTGTTATCAAGCCAATTTCGTTCAGTGAAAGTGATCTTGCTGTTCATCATTCCAAGGTTTCGAGTGAGATCGTGACCCTCAAAATAAACGAAGGTCGTGCTCATCTGTATTTTTATGGCACAGAGTGTCGGCCTGTTCTTAGTATCACGAGTTCCCGGTTGAAAACGCGACTTGGTAGTTACAGGTTTCATATGGATCCTGTTGAGGTTCCTCTTGGCGTTTCTCGTCAGAAGTTTGCATCTCAGTATCGTGAGACTGTAGTCGAATTCGTGAAGAGTCGTCTTCGTAAAGCTGCTTCTAGTTCTGATGTTAAGAAAGTCCTTATTGAAGAACCTGAAGTTGTCGAAGCATCAGTTGTAGTCGAAGCTGTTTCCGATGCTGTGGAAGAGGTTACTGCCTCCGTGCCGGAAGTGTGTGAGGTCGTTGTTGAAAGCGAAACCATCAAGAAGAGAACTCTTCCTGGTGTCACGCTTGTCGACTTTGGCTACCGTGATTTTCCTTACGGTGAAAAGGATAAGACGCCTCCTATCGTGTTTTGTGCTGTTTTCCGTGGCTCTTCTGGTAAGTCCGATATCACTCTTTGGGGTGATGATCTCAGACGAGCAATTGTTACGTGCAATGCAGAAAAGGGGTCCGTAGTGAATGTCACCGATCTTGGTCGCTCGACGATTGAGAATCCGGACGGATCCACTACGAGAAAGCGTAAGCTCTATGAGATGACGCTAGTCAGCATTTAAGCTTGCTCTAGGGCAAATTTTCTTGAATCTTTCAGGTAGAAATCGGATCTCTCCGATTTCTCCTGATTGATCCAGGTAGTTTTAGTAACCTCCACCCGATGGGTGGTTTTTTTTCGTCTATAGATCGACATTTCGGCCGGTTCTCAAGAACAAAATATGCCTTTCGCTCGTGTAATCTAAATGCCTCATCCAGGCAAATATCAACGATGCTGAAAATCCTGCTTAATCTCTTTGGGAAAGAGAAGAAGGTATTAGATCAAGGGAAATCCGACAGCAAGGTGCCTCGGAAAATCCGTAGTCTTGCTTCGGCGCGTGCGCTCGTTGACGACGCCATTGACCCCGGTCATGAGGTGCTTGACCCTGAAAGAGAAATAATTGTCTGGTCAGACGTTCCCCACTATCCCGCCTACGACCAAGGTTTTCCCGTGGTTTCTGCGGACAAGCTACTGAGTACCTATACCGATCTCGTTTCACGAATCATGGGCTTGTCAAACTTCGACGGTGCGACTAGCCGTGATGCTGTTCACCGAATCCTCCACAACTATGCGGAGTATGTACATGCGCTCCCAGCCTCGTATCTGGAGCACTACTATGGAGCAGGGGGCTTGCTCAAACTCGGTTTGGACGTAGGGTTTCATTCTCTCCAGGCTTCCAACGGGGTGGTATTCACAAAGGAAAGTGCAGAGATTAGGCAGCGGGCTGAACCCCGCTGGAAACTAGCCACTTTTATAGCTGGTATAGCCTGTGAAGTCTATCGGACCATTTCGTCGATGCGCATCACGAATCAAAGAGGTGATGAGTGGAGTCCTTTAATTGAGTCGTTGACTGAATGGCTAGAAAGAACCCAATCAACCCGGTATTGGGTAATTTGGGTAAAGAATGATGATGTGGCTAATCAAAGATCGGTCGTTAGCATGATCATCCCCCACCTGGTTGATACGGATATTCTGGAGTATATATCTAGAGAACGCCAAGCCCTTTTGATGATGTTCTCTTCAATCACAAGTGGCGTTCGGCCTTCCGACTCAAATCCAATCGCATTGCTGGTAGAAAAAAAGAGGTTCCAGCTAATTAAGCGTGATGTTGAACGCAATCCTAACAAGCTTGGAAAGCCTCAGATCGGCTCTCATATCGATCCAGCTATCATTGATGCGATCAGGTCGCTCTTGAAAACTCAGGTTTGGCTAGTTAACCAAAAGGGTGGAAGGGTTTGGCTTACGCCTGAAGGCTGTTTCATCGCTTGGAAACAAGGGGGGCCTGAGCTCATAAAAAGGCTTGGACAGAATGACATTCCAGGAATGCCGAATGATGCAGAGACGATTCGGGAGATCATGCAGGCACATGGGATCATAGAGAGAAACCCATCAGGGAAAACATACTGGTCCATCGTGCCAGAAGGCGCAAAGGCTACCGTCGATGCGGTTAAGATATCTAAGCCCATTCTTGTCATCCCCGATTTCGAAGCTATCGCGGCCCAGACGCTGTTCTCGCTATTGAAGCCGTTAAAGGATTCTCCAGCGGAATCGATCAAGCCAGGGATACCCAAAGCCGGCCCTTCAGACGTAAGTCAAGACGAAGGAAATCCTGCTCAAAGAAAGCCCCGCGCTCCCAAAAAGCCAGTTTCGGAGAATGTCGATAAAGCTCCCACGGATTCGGCTGCTCCTGATGAGAAACAAAAGCCTCAGTCAGAGCCGTCTCTTAACCACACATCAGATGAACGAATTGACGTAGACAGTGGTGACAAAGATGACGTGAGACCTGATGAAAACCATGGGTTCTCGCACGTCACGATAGGTGACGTTGTTGACGCTGATGATCTTGCTGTAGATGAAGAAGCTCTGGGTACCGACACAAAAGAGGATCGAGAGGCGAGGGAGCTTTCAAGGTTGCCAAAGCAAGTTGCAGAAGCATTCCGTGGGCTCATAAAAGACTACAAAGCTGGAAAGCTGAAACTTCATAGCTTTGCAGGAGAAGGGGCTGGTGTCCCGATTGAAGCTGTTGATGGGCGAGTAGGGGCCGCTGGCGTTCTACCAGTTCTCACCTCCTTATCAAAAATTGGTGCGCTCTATGTCCCCGCTGGTCAGGCTGCGAAGATCATCATGATTGATGATAGTGAAGGTAACAAGAGAAAGTATATCGGTCTTACCAGGATCTTTGCTATATCTGTATTCGGTTGGAAGGAGGAGTGATATATGTTTCAAGAAAAGCGATATGAAATCCCGTGGCGTACAGTGTACGAAGCGCGAGCTTCGGTCGTATGGGGTATTGCTATTGTCCTTATCTTCATCATTGGACTCATCGGCAAGTTGCCGGTTGCGCCATCAGCGTGGATGATTTCCATATGTATGGCGTTTATGATGGTCAGGTTTTGGCAGTCATATAAACTTTGGAACAAGAAGTTCGCCCTATCCGGGAAGGGTGTCAGTTTGATCGATCCTGATAAGATGCTCCATCTAACTCAAAATGAGATGGCACCGGGCGGCATGAGATTTGTTAGATTAGGGCGTGGATTCGAATGGAGAG
>Ga0075163_10008726_pt1 | contig 13319 bp, 10 predicted proteins | sample JI1023141ADNA_FD_71478 | JGI IMG/M metagenome (GOLD analysis project Ga0075163, IMG submission 71478) | Wastewater effluent complex algal communities from Wisconsin, to seasonally profile nutrient transformation and Carbon sequestration -... | ecosystem: Engineered > WWTP > Effluent > Algae...
CCTCCGGGCCGGCCGTGCTTCGAACGGCGGACTTCTCGATCGCGGCGGGGAGCCACGCGATCACCGGCCCGACTCTCACCGGCGTGAAGCCCTTTCCGCTGACGTAGTGATCGAAGACGCCCGTTCCCCCGGGGCCACTCGGGGAAGCTCGCCGGGCGTCGACCGCGACGCGCGTGGCGTCGCGATCCCCGTTCGCGTACCGTCGAGCGACGAGGAACCGAACGCGTGGATGCCATCGAACTCAAGAAGCAGATCGAGCGCGCCGCGGCGAGCGGCGACTCCCGCGCGCTCCTGGCGACCGTGAACAAGGTGCAGGACGAGCAGTTCGAGTCCGACATCCGATCGGCGAAGATCGGCTTCGGTGTCCTCGTCGTCCTCCTCGGCCTCATCGGACCGGTGATGATCGTCGGCGGTCTGCGGGTGTGGATCGAGGCGCACGACGCCGGGGGATTCGTGCTGTGCGGACTCGGACTCCTCTCGAGCGGCCTCTCGGCGATGCTCGCGAAGACGCTGTTCGCGATCTCTCCGCCCCCGCGCGCGCTCGCGGACACCGGACTGCCGGCCCGCGCGAAGGTCGAGGACTACCGGAGCGCCTTCGGATCCTTCAACGTCGGACGGAAGTACGCGCGGCGCTCGATCTCGCGCGTCGCGATCGACCTGTCGGTGACTCCGTCCGCCGGCTCGCCGTACCGGGTCACGATCACGCAGCACCTGCCCGGTCATGCCTTGGCGCGACTGACGGTCGGCGCGGAGCTCCAGGCGTTCATCGATCGGTCGAAGTCGGACCGGATCTACCTCGTGCTCGACCGGGTCTGACGAGCACGCGGCTCGACGCGCCGAGCAGACCGAGCGTCATCCCGAGTGGTCTCCTGCGGCGAGCGATCGACGCGTGGAGCCGCGCGTTCCCGCGGTACCGTCAGGGCGATGCCCAAGCAGAACCGAGAAAACGGCCCGCGTCATGCGGGCTTTTTTGCCACCTCGATGTTCCGGCGGAATGAGCGACCACATTACTTGACAATCGACAACTAACGCCCTCACAATCCGGCGAACCCGATGTCGCCGAGGAGTGAGAAGCCCATGTTGACGCTCGTGGACGAGGAGCTGCACCGACCCGGAAGCGACCGGAACTGGCAGGAGAGCTTCTATTTCAACTGGACCAGTGCGACCACACGCGAGTTCGGTCTCACCCGTATCGGCCTCAACCGGGCGGCTGCTACGGCCGACGCCCTCGTCATCATCTTGCGCGATGGTCGGCTCGACTTCGCGTACGCCGCGATCGGAGTCCCGATCAGCGACGAGCTCTGGTCACAGCCGATGGCGGATGGACTCACGATAGGCCGGCTCACGTATACGATGCTCGAACCCGGCACGGCGTGGCGCCTTCATCTCACCGGCGCCGATGAGCTCGATCTGACCTGGACGGCATTCACGCCCCTGGTCGATTTCGCCGGGTGCTTCCCCGGCGACGAGCACGCCGGGCAGGAACACTTCGAGCAGGCCGGTCGCGTGCGCGGCACCATCATCCGCAAGGGCACGCAGCGCACGATCGACGGCACGGGCGAACGCGACAAGTCCTGGGGCGTGCGCGACTGGGCAGGAATCAACGGCTGGGAATGGATCGCCGCGCAGTTCGGTGATGACCTCGCCTTCAACGCCACCAGCACCGATGTCACCGGAACGCGCCAGCCAGCGGGATTCGTCTACGACGCCGGACGGGTGCGGCACGTCACCGAGGTTCGGGTCGATTACACCTGGCATGCGGAACACCAACCCTCTGGCGCGCGCATCGAAGTCGGCACGGCGGACGGCGGCCACTACGTCTTCACGGCGCGCGCGGAAGCCCGCGTGCCTCTCGTGAAAAAGGGCCTGCTCATCGAAGAGACTCCTGCCGTCTTCGAGACGACCATCGACGGCGTGTGTCGCACAGGCCGCGGCGTTCTGGAGCACGCCTACCACGTGACCACGCTGGAGACGCTGCTGCGCTTGCCCCGGCTCCTTCCCCTCGCCCGCCACGCACTCGAGCGCGGGAGATGAGGTGATGCGATCAGGACAGAACGAGGCCGGCACGATCCAGCGCATCACCGCCGAGACGACCATCGAGCTCGCTCAGGTCGGAGGCAAGGTCGGCGGACTCGTGCGCCTGCTGGCCGGCGGACTCGAAGTACCCGAGGCCTGGGTCATCCCGGCGACCGTGTCGCTCGACGCAGCCCGACGAGCCGAGGTGATCGACGTCGCCCTCGAGTCGTGGTGGCTGGACGCCACTGCGCAGTTCCCGGATGCCTTGTGGGCGGTGCGTTCCTCCGCCGTCGCCGAGGATCTCGACGGCGCCTCCTTCGCAGGCGTCTACGAAACCGTGCTTTCACTCAGCACACTGGACCGAGTGAAGAAGGCCGTGCTGGCCTGCTGGGCAGCCGTCGCGAGCGAGCGCGCCACGACCTATCTCGGCGGCCAGAGCCTGGACGCGTCGGGGGGCATCGCGCTGATCCTGCAACGCATGGTGCGACCCCGCATCGCCGGGGTTCTGCTGACCGAGAACCCGCTCCGGCCCTTCGCCGATCAGATCGTCATCGATGCGGCCTACGGCCTCGGCGAAGGCGTCGTTTCCGGGTTCACCGACCCCGACCACGTCGTGCTCGATCGTGCCACCGGCACGATCGTGGCGGAGCGCATCGGCGGAAAGAACATCGAAGTCGGCTGGGGTCCGCTCGGGTCCGTACAAAGGCCTGTGAGCGACGCACTGCGCGCCATCCGCTGCCTCTCCGGGACCGACCTCGCGGCTCTCCATGCTCTCGCCGCCCGCATCGGCGAGATCATCGGTGAACGACGCGATGTGGAGTGGGCGATCGAAGAGGACAGGCTCTACGCCCTGCAGGATCGCGCGATCACGAACCTTCCGCCGCGACGTCCGCACGTGGTGTGGAGCCGCCGCTTCGGCGACGAGTACCTCGCCGAATACATCACTCCGCTAGGCGATGCCTTGATGAACCCCTGGCTGACCGGACCTCAGATGGATGAGGTGCTGGAGCTGCAAGGCCGCGGACATCTGGTCGGCTCGCCCAAGCTGCGCCTGCACGATGGCTATGCCTACATCAACGGCGCATACGTGCTCGAGCTCGCCAAGGCCGTTCCGCAAGGTTCGCGCGAAGGCCCGCTCACCGACTGGTTCGACGGACAATGGGCGGAGAAGATCCGGACCTGCCGCTTCGAGCCCGCGCTGCTGATCGCGACCTTGCGCGCGCCGAATCGGGACGCGGGACGCGGGCCGGCGAAGGACAATCTGCTCGCTCTGGAGCGGCACTGCGCTGTCATCGACGCCGAGATCGCGCCCAAGCTGGATCAGGACTACCGCTCCCTCTCCGATGCACAGTGGCGCGCCCAACTGGCGGAGGTCGAGCAGCTCGGTCGCGATCACTTCCGCGTGATTCGCTGGGGCATGGCCCACCACTTGCCGATCCGGATGAACGCCCTCGAGACCCTGCTCGGCGACTGGGCGAAGGTCGACGGAGAGGAGGTCTTGCAGCGGCTGATGGCCGGGCTGCCAGGCATCTGGACCGCCCAGATCAATCGCGAGGTCTTCCAGTTGGGCGTCGCTGCCCGAGACGACCGAGAGCTGCTGGCTGCGCTTCGCAGCGACGAGTCCTACGAAGCAGTGCGTGCCCGCACGGCGGCGGCCCCATTCTGGATGGCCTTCGACAGCTTCCTGGCTCAGCACGGGCATCGTTGCGCCACCCGGGAAATCTCCGCCCCGCGCTGGCGTGAGAGCCCCGAGTCGGTGCTCGGACTGGTGCGGGCCCACGTGCGCTGCGAGGAAGTCGGCGCCTCGCCCGCCCTCTTCGAAGAGCGCGCCCTGCGCCAGCGCCTTGAACTCGAACGCGAGCTATTCACCACCGTGAGCCGAGGTCCGCTCGGCTTTCTGCGGCACCGGACGCTGCGCTGGCTCGTGCGTTCCGTCCAGGAATTCACGGTCTATCGGGAGAACCAGCGCTACCACCTCGACTACCTGCTCTGCCATATGCACCTGCTGTGTCTGGAGCTCGGACGCCGACTCGTCGCGCGAGGAATCCTGATCGAGCAGAGCGATGTCTTCCTTCTCGACAGCGCTTGGTTCCGGGCATCCGTTCGCGGCGACGTCACCGGCCCCGATGCCGTACTGACCGAACACGTCGAGCGAGCGCGCACCCACCGTGAGCGCTATCAGAACCGACTTCCGCCCACGTTCCTGTTCGATGATGTCGCTACGGAGGGCGACGCCGTGGTCGAGATCGACGTCCGTACCGACGGTGCCCTCGCAGGCATCGCCGCCAGTGCAGGCCTAGGGATCGGGCCGGTACGTGTCGTCGCCTCACTCGCTGATCTGGCACACGTCCGGCCCGGTGACGTGCTGGTGGCCTCGAACATCGATCCGGGATGGACCAGTGTCTTTCCCATGATCGCCGGGCTGGTCACCGAAACCGGCGGTGTTCTCAGCCATGGCGCCATCCTCGCGCGCGAGTACGGGATCGCGACCGTGACCGGCGTCGTCGATGCCGTGAAATCATTGCCCGCCGGCGGAACGGTGACTGTCGACGGAATCAGGGGTCTCGTGATTCCCGCCGCGAGTATCCGCTGAACCGCGCGGAGAGCGTCAGGCGAGGATGCCGCGGATGACGATCTCGATCGCGAGATAAGCCGCCTCGCGGGGGTCGTCACCATCGGCTCCGGCCTGACGTGCAAGCTCCTGCAGGCTCGCAATCCCACCTATGCCCCAGGTGGTGAGGAAGAAATACGCCGCAGAAATCGGGCCGGGAATCGCAGCTCCGGTCCGTTGCAGCTCGAGCAACGCGGACCGTGTCTGCTCCTGCACCGGGCCGATATAGTTCTGGAACATATAGTCGAAGCGAGGCCCAGGGCGCCCTGACTCTTGATGAATGATCCGGGCCAGGGTCGGCTGATCAATCGTGACGTCCACCCAGCGACGCATCACCGTGCGGAGCGCGGTGGGCGGATCCACGTCTTCAGGCAGAGGAGCGAGAAGCCCCGCGGTGAGTCGCGAGAAAGCGTGATCGACGGCCGCCGTCCACGCCGCCTCTTTCGACGGATAGCGCTGGTTGATCATGTTGTGGCTCATGCCGAGATGCCGACAGATCGCGCGTATCGAGGCACCGTCGAAGCCGAGATCAGCAAAGGCGGCGAGCAACTGGTCGAGCAGTCGGTCCTCACTGATCAATCGGGGTCGCATGTCATCACCGTGGTCATCGGGCTCTTCCGGGGTTCACACGGGTCAGCTAGCTCAGGGAAGCGCCGAGTGGAAGGTCGAGTCCGCCGAACGCGACGTCTGAACGCCCCTAGAGTGTCCCGATGTCCCTCGCCATCCCGACCCCCGATACGTTGACGCCGTCCTTCCTCACCGAACGCCTTCGGGCGGCCGGCCACGAGGGGGTCACGGTGAGCGCGTTCCACGCAGAGCCGATCGGCACCGGCCAGATCGGTCACTGCCTTCGCTACCACCTGAGCCTCGTCGGGGGCGATGGGAGCGCCCCGACGCGCCTCGTGGGCAAGTTCCCGGCGCTCGACGCGAAGAGCCGGGTCGCGGGCGTACTCCTCACCAACTACCTGCGCGAAGTGTCGTTCTACCAAGAGCTGCAGTCGCGGGTGACGATCCGGACGCCGCGCTGCTACTTCGCGGCGATCGAGGGGCAGGGACCGAGCTTCGCCCTGCTGCTCGAGGACCTCGCGCCCGCGCGTCAGGGCGACCAGCTCGCCGGATGCACGCCCGAGATCGCGGACGCCGCCGTCCAGCAACTCGTGGGCCTGCACGCGCCGAGCTTCTGCGACCCGTGGTTGCTCAGCCGCGGGTGGCTCGAAGCAGGCTCGCCGGCGTTCATTCAGCTCGGGCGCGAACTCTACCGGAACAACGTGCGCGGCGTCGTGCGGCGCTACGGCCACGCACTCGAGGCAGACGAGGAGCGCATGCTCGTCATGACCGGTCGTTCGCTGGGGTATCCATTCGAAGCGCCCAAGGACGTGTTCAGCCTGGTCCACTACGACTACCGGCTCGACAACCTGCTACTCGACGACCGCACCAGCCCTCCCGGCGTCGCCGTGGTCGACTGGCAGAGCGTCGTGATCGGAAATCCGCTCGGCGACGTCGCGTACTTCCTCGGCGCCGGGCTGCCGGTCGACGTCCGACGCGAGGTCGAGCGCGACATCGTCCGTCGCTACCACGAGAGCCTCTGCCGCGAAGGCGTCGTCGACTACGACTGGGACCGATGCTGGAACGACTATCGCCGCGGGACGTTCGCGGGGCTCGTGGTGACGGTCATCGCGTCCATGATGGTCAAGCAGACCGATCGGGGCGACGCGATGTTCGCCACGATGGCGTCCCGCCACGCGCGCCACGCGCTCGACCTCGGCGGCGGAGAGTTCCTGACGCTCGAAGGGACGAAGCCCGCTCGCAAGCCGGTCGTGACGAGCCGCGACGTCGAGCGCGCGCGCTCCCGCACCGAGCTCGTCGGCCCGACACCGCTGCGGTTCCCGGAGCTCGGGCTCTACGGGCTCGCCGGGCACTCGGAAGATCCGTCGCAGATCATCGACGAGGCTCGCGAGGCGGAGGCGCTCGGCCTCGGTTCGATCTGGATCTCCGAGCGATTCGACGTGAAGGACGTGGGCGTATGCGTCGGTGCGGCGTGCGCTGCCACGCAGCACATCTACGTCGGCACCGCCGGAACGAACATCGACACGCGTCATCCCCTCGTCACCGCCACGATGTCCGCGACCGCCGCCAAGCTCAGCGGCGATCGCTTCGCGCTCGGGTTGGCGCGCGGCGTCGCCGTGCGCTCGATGATGATGGGCCTCCGGGACGTGACCAACGCGGAGCTCGGCCGCTTCGTCACCACGATGCGCAAGCTCTGGCGAGGCGAGCGCGTGTTCGCACACGAGAGCGCGTTCGGGACGAGCCCGTACTTGCACATGGGACACTGGATGGACGTGGACGTTCCGTGTCTCTTCGTCGGCTTCGGGCTCGAGGCGGTCGAGCGCGCGGCGCGCGTCTTCGACGGAATCATCCTTCACACCTTCCTGAGCGACGACGCGTTGCGGCGGGAGGTCGAGGCCGCGCGTCGTGGGGCGAAGGCGGCCGGTCGCGAGCCGAGCTCGGTCAAGGTCTGGAGCGTCCTCGCCACGGTCCATGAGCCGACCGAGGAGGACCGGCTGCGTCGCATCGTCGCGCGCATGGCGACCTACCTCCAGGCGCCGCGCTACGGCGAGCTGCTCGTGTCGGTGAACGGCTGGGATCCGAAGCAGCTCCAGCGCTTCCGTTCCTCTCGCATCGTCTCGCGGATGACGACGGCCATCGACGCGACCGCGACGCTCGACCAGCTCCGGGAGATCGAGCGCGAAATCCCCGAAGACTGGTTCCCCGCAGCGGTCGGCGACGCCGCGACCTGCGCCGCGCGCATCGTCGATCAGTTCAAGGCCGGCGCCGACGGCGTCATCCTCCACGCGAGCTCGCCGCGACAGCTGCCCGAGGTGCTCGCGGCGTACGAGCTCGTCCGCGACCACCGACGATTCGCGGGCAAGAGCGCCTGCCCGGCGTGAGTGCGGGTCTCGCGCGGGACCCAGCGGCTCATGGCGTCGCGCAGACGAGCTCCGCGGCGCAGGCAGACGACCCGCAGGTGCCGCAGTCGAGCGCCGAGAGCACCGTCGCGACGCCCGTCTCGATCTGAGGTTCGGCGTTCGTGAAGAGGGTGCGGACCTGGCCCTGGATCGCCGCTCCGAGGATGGGACAGGTGAAGGCGTTCGGGAACCCGGTGCCGCTCAACTGGACCGTGAGCATCGAGAGATCGACATCGGCGGTCGCGGTCACGGTGCGATCGGTGCCGCAGGCGGTCGCGCCCATCAGCGCGAGATCGGCAGAGATCGGCAGACCGCTGCCCACGCCGAGCGAGAGCGAGCACGCGATCGGGATCGTCGCGCCCGCGTCCGAGGTCGGATCCGGGATCACGCCGGTGAACGGCACCGAACCCTGGACGCCGGTGACCGCGCCTGCGACGTGGAGCGTGTCAGCGTCGGGGGACGTCGCGGGCTCGCCGGTGCTCGTCAGCGTGATCAGGCAGCCGTCCTGCGCGTCGCTCGGGTCGCACTTCTGCCCTTGGCAGAGCGAAAAACTGCCGAGGGTCGGATCGTCGAACGCGAAGCCGGGAATGCAGAAGGTGCGGTCGATCGTGAGGACCTCGGTGGCGAGGTCCCCGGCGCATCGTTGCCCGTCGAACCGCGCGCATGCGGCCTCGGGGTTGTCGTGGATGCAGACGCCACCGTCGAGTTCGCAGCTGTCGTTCGTGCAGTCGTCGCCGTCGACGCACTCGAAGGAGTCGGTGCACGGCGGAGGCCCCGCGTCGGTCCCGGCGTCCGCCGCGACCTCGGCATCGGTCGATACGTCCGCGTCGGTGGATTCGTCCGCGTCGGCACCCGCGTCGACCGACCCGGGCGAGGTGCTCTTCGAACATGCGGCCAGGAGCGCGAGCGAGAAGACGAGAAGAAGCGACCCGAGACGGAGGAGCGACGACATGCGCGCGAGCGTCATGGATTCGCGACGCGAGATCAACGGACGATCGGCCTGGAATTCGGGGATTGGAGACGATCGAGTGAGTTCGCGTTGACCGGAGCGCCCTTCGCGAACGCCGAGCGCGACGACGCGGACACGGCCGCGCGGGACGAACGCCACACGGTTCGTGCTCCACGTTTCCATTCGACGAAGAGTGCATCGCGCGACCGGAGAATTCTGCTCCACGATTGTCTTCGGGACCTCGTCGCCCGATGGTGTTCCGAACACGATGAAGTTCGTCCGCCCGGTCGATCGAGTCTTCCTGCTTCTCGAAAAGCGAAGGCAGCCGATGCACATCGGCACCCTCCAACTCTTCTCGATACCCGACGACGTCGGCGAGGGATACGTCGCACGCGCGGTCGAGGAGATGCGATCGTTCGGCGAGGTCGAGCCGCCGTTCGATCGGCGCATCGTGACGCGCTACGGGCAGGACTTCTGGGACGTCGATCGGTACTTCGATCTCGATCACCACGTCCGACACGCGTCGTTGCCCGCGCCCGGACGGATCCGTGAGTTGCTCGCGTACGTCTCGGTGGAGCAGAGCCACCTGATGGATCGCGAGCGGCCGCTCTGGGAGGTCCACGTGATCGAGGGCCTCGCCGACCGCAAGTTCGCCATCTACACGAAGATCCACCACGCGATGATGGACGGGAGCGCGGGCATGCGGCTCATGCGCCGCGTGCTCTCGCCGGATCCCGCGTTCCGGGGGTGCACGCCGGTCTGGGCGGTGCCTCGGCGTGCACCACGCGACGACGCTTCGGCCCGTCCTTCCGAGGCGGGCTCGCCGCTCGACGTCGCTCGCGCGTCGACGAACCGGCTCGCGTCGACCGTCGGACACTTCGCCCGCGAGGTCCGGAGCTCGATCGTCGTGAACCGGAAGGGCATCGCTCTCCGAGGTTCGAGCGACGCGCCGCAGTGCTTGCTCAACGAGAAGATCACCGGCTCGCGTCGGTTCGCCGCGCAATCCTTCCGGATCGAGCGCTTCCAGGACGTGGCCACGGCGTTCGGTTGCACGCTCAACGACGTGGTGCTCGCCGTCTGCGGCGGCGCGCTGCGTGAATACCTCCGGAGCCTACGCGAGTTGCCGGACGAGTCGCTCGTGGCGCTCGTTCCCGTGTCGCTCCACGACACCGAGGATCGCGAATCCGGGAACGAGATCGCGTTGATCCTCGCGAGCCTCGGCACCGATCGGGCCGACGCCGCCGCGCGCCTTCGCGCGATCGTCGCGTCCGTCCGCGACGCGAAGTCCCGAATCGCCTCGATGACCGACGAGGAGAAGCTCGCCGCGACGGGACTCTCCATGATGCCCGCTGGCTTCAACATCCTCTCCGGAGGACGCGGACCCTCGCCGGGGTTCAACGTCGTCATCTCGAACATGCGCGGCCCGAAGCAGACGCTGTACTGGAACGGGGCGGAGCTCGACGGAGTCTATCCGGTCGCGTTCCTCATCGACCACGTGGCGCTGAACATCACGCTCCTGAGCTACCGCGATCACCTCGAGTTCGGTGTGACCGCGTGTCGACGGACGCTGCCGTCGATCCAGCGGCTCCTCGCGTACCTCGAGTCGTCGCTCCTCGATCTGGAACGAGCCGCGGAGCGAACCGTCGTCGCGCGACGGGAGGCGAACCCTTGAGGGATTCTTCCGACGACGGAGCGCTCGCCCGCGAGGTCGCGCGGGCCGAGGCGTAGAAGGCCTGGCGACGTGACGCGATGCATCGCTTTCGCCAGGACGACGCGCTCCGCGAGCGTCCGTTCACGCGGAACGAGCGAACGCGGGCACGTGGCATGAACCGAGTTCGGAGAGAAGATCCCGCTCCTGGTACGACACAACGTCCCTACTACGAAACAGAAGCGGCCCGTCCGGGCCACCCCCGTGTCGCCATGCGACGCGCGCACGAACGATCGTGCTCGGCGATCTCGCATCGAGGGACGCTCGCACGAGCGATCTCCGAATCGCAATCCGGATGCCGCACGCGAACGGCTCGCCGATCACGCCGCGCGGTCGTTCTCGAGGAAGTCCGGATCAGGCGCGTAGGGATTGCCCTCGAGGCACGTGTTCGCCTGGACCCTTGGATCGGCGAGAGCGCCGACTAGGCGGAGATTCGCGGCGTCGCGCGAGAGTCAGGACGCGGCGTCATACGTTCTCCGCGCTCGTGCCGAAGCTGGCGAGGAGCTCGTCGAGCGCGTCGAACTGCTCTGGGAATGCGCCCGTCGATCCCGAGGCGATCGCGGCGTCGAGTGCGTCCTTCGAGGGATAGAGGTCATGCACGACCAGCAACGTCTTGCCGTCCTTCTCCTCGAAGGTGACGGTGGTGACCGTCTCGCCGCCCTCGCCTTCCTCGTTCGTCCAGACGAGGCGCGAGGTCGGCGTCACTTCGCGGTACGTGCCGAAGAACGCCATCGTCGAATCCCCGTGCTGGAACACCAGGCGATACTGGCCTCCGACGCGAACGTCCATCTCGCACGACAGCAACGTCAGACCGAACGACTTCGGCACCCACCACCGCTGGAACAGCTCTGGCTTCGTCCACGCCTCGAACACGAGGCGCGCCGGGCCGTTGACGGTCCGCCTCACGACGAGCTCGCGCTCGGACGTCCGTTCTTCCGTCGTGGGATTCTTCGTGGGGGTCGCACCGCTATCTCTTCGTTCGGCCATGGCTCTTCTCCTTCTGTTTCAGTTCTTCGACGACCGTGTCGAGCGCGTCGAAGCGCGCGGCCCAGAGCTGGCGGTAGCGCTCGATCCACGCGGTCTCCTCGTCCAGTCGACGAGGTCCGAGTCTGCAGGTCCGCACACGCCCGACCTTCTCGGTGGAGACGAGCCCCGCCTGCTCGAGGACCCCGACGTGCTTCTTCATGCCGGTCAGGGTCATGCTGAACGTCTCGGCGAGGTCCGAGATCGAGGCGTCCGAGCGCCCGAGCTGGTCCAGGACGCCGCGCCGGGTCGCATCCGAGAGCGCAGAGAACGTCGCGTCGAGGCGGGCACTCGAATACTGAACCATATGGTTCACTGTAGAGGGATGCATCGGTGGATGCAAGTCGCCCGGGCGGATCGGTCCCTCCTCACGCGCGAGCCACGACGCCGCGAGACCGCCGGCACCGACCTGGCCGAACACGCGACCGGTGGTTTCGCCGCATACTGTCGGACGAACGCTTCACTCCGAGGAATGGACCATGAGGTCGGGCGGCTTTCGGCTCTCATTGCCGTGCTTCGTGTGGATCGGCGTGGTCACGACGCCGTCGCGCATGGGCGCGTCGGACGACCCGGTCCACGCCGCCGGGGACGTGACACCGACTCCGTCGACGACGAGCCGATCGCAACCGCACTGCGAACTCGTCGATCCGAACGTCGATCTGCCGAGCATGCTCTCGCTCCATCGCGGTCCTCCCGCGAGGTTCATGGGCGCGATCGTCCGCTGGGCGGAGAACCTCCGGTGCGACGCGGATCTCTCCGATCTGATCGCCGTCCTGCGCGCGATGCGGATCCGCCATGGGAACCTCGTCGTCGAGGAGCCGGGCTGGGCGGTCATCCGTGAGTGGTTCCAGAGGACGTATCCGAACTGCCTATCCGTCGATGCGGAATACATCGACCCCGAGCGCGAGTACGCGGGTTGCCGAGTCGCGCCGAGCGGAACGCAGGCACGCGACGACTTCGTCGTCGCCGACTTCGGAGAGCGTACGCGGGAGCGACTACTCTTCCGCTTCATCGAGACGCGCGCGTTCGAAGTCATGGACGCTTCGACGTACGCGAGACGGCTGACTCGGATCTTGCGCGCCCAGGGCTATCGCCGCACGCCTCCGCGCGAGACGCCCGAGCTGCGCGAGATCCTCGTCCGCGACGCCTCTGCGTGGACCGATGCGCGGCTCCGTGACGCGAGAGCTGGGCTCGAGACGCTATTCGACGACTGGTCCGCGAATCACCGCTGGCCGATCCGCGACGAACCCTTCGCCTCGCACGACGTCCTCCGGTACCTCCACGAGCTCGAGACGCTCGCGTATTCGCGCGATCGGCGGCTCGTCGCGCACGCGCGTCGCGAGCTCGCTCGGGTGTTCGCGCGCGTCACGCTCCCAGACCGACGCCGGTCCGTGTCGCCGGCGATGCAGCGGGAGCTCGATCGGCTGGCGCGTCCGTAGAGCGATCGTCGACCTCCCGCCCACCACGAACCGGCGCGTCCGTCAGAGGCAGACGATCCACGCGGTCGTGGTCGCGTCGACCGACGCATCGATCGGGCAGGTGCCGGCGATCACGATGGACCCGTCGATCGTCGCCTGGACGGTGCTCGACCCTCCGTCGACCGTGCCGCTGAAGGTGCAGGACGCCTCCGAGGTCGGGACCCCGTTCCCGTTCACCGTCACGACGGAGCATCCGGTGACCGCGATCGCGCCCGTACCTCCCGGACGATTCGCCGTGAGGTGGACCCGAAGCACCTCGATGCCGTTCTCGTGGAAGCTGTAGTCGATCGTGCCCGAGGGGCACTCGGGGTCGAGCAGCATCACCTCGACCTTCGCGAGCGTCAGCTCCGAGAGCGTTCCTGTCGGGGAGAGCCGACACCGCGCCTCGGGTTCGACGGTCGGTCCCGCATCGAACGGCGCAGCATCGAACGTCCCGGCGTCGATACTCGCCGCGTCGACGCCCCCATCGAACCCGGCGTCGAAGTTCCTCGGGCGGAATCCGCCGTCCGGGCCGCAGTCGGCCGGACAGCCTGCGAGGAGGGCGAAGAAGGGGAAGAGGATCCGTCGG
>Ga0075163_10008727_pt1 | contig 13319 bp, 11 predicted proteins | sample JI1023141ADNA_FD_71478 | JGI IMG/M metagenome (GOLD analysis project Ga0075163, IMG submission 71478) | Wastewater effluent complex algal communities from Wisconsin, to seasonally profile nutrient transformation and Carbon sequestration -... | ecosystem: Engineered > WWTP > Effluent > Algae...
CCATCATTTTGCGGATTAAATCCTAAGTTAGCTGCCTGAATAGCTTTCTCGATAGGCGTTAGCATTGATTTTTCCCATGGCTGAACTAAAATCGTTCTAGAATCTTGAGTATTTACACTTGCAACATTTCCCAAGGTAGTTTTTGCACCATAGTAATCTACAAACACATTATCCAACATACTCGGATTTGCTTTACCTGCTCTTATTTTTGCTAATTCTGATTCTAAATGGGTAATTGTTTTCTCCATTTGAGTTTTAGCACTTTCTAATATTGTTTTAATATCGCTCATACTTAATTTTTGTGTAAAGTTAATTGTATTCTAATAATTGATGAAATTTTATCTGATTTTTTTACACTGCTACCTCAGCTTTAATATGTGGATGTGGATCATAGTTTTCTAATGTAAAATCATCAATGGTAAAATCAAAAATAGATTTCACATTAGGGTTAATTTTCATAGTCGGTAATGGTCTAAAATCTCTTGTCAGTTGCAAGTTAGCTTGATCAATGTGGTTAGAATATAAATGTGCGTCGCCTAAGGTATGAACAAAATCACCTAATTGTAAATCGCAAACTTGAGCAACCATCATCATTAAAATGGCATAAGAAGCAATATTAAAAGGTACTCCTAAAAATATATCGGCACTTCGTTGGTATAACTGACAACTTAATTTACCATTAGCCACATAAAACTGAAAAAACGCGTGGCATGGCGGCAATTTCATACTATTGATATCTGCTACATTCCAAGCACTCACAATTAAACGACGAGAATCTGGATTATTTTTTATCATATCAACCACCTGAGTAATTTGATCAATATGTTTTCCATCTGGCGTTGGCCAGCTTCTCCATTGATAGCCATAAACGGGACCTAAATTCCCTTCAGCATCAGCCCATTCATCCCATATACGCACACCATTATCTTTTAAATATTTGATATTGGTGTCGCCTTTTAAAAACCACAACAGTTCGTGAATAATTGATTTTGTGTGTAGTTTTTTTGTAGTAAGTAATGGAAAGCCCTCCGCTAAATTATAGCGCATTTGATATCCAAAAACACTTACGGTTCCTGTTCCTGTTCTGTCTTCTTTTTTAACTCCATGCTCTAAAACATGGCGCATCAAATCGTGATATTGCTTCATTGTATATTTTTAGTGCTTTACTATAATTTTCTGAACTTTTGTTTCACTGTTACCGTCTAATTCTATTTTCACAAAATACATTCCGTTGGCATAATTCCTAAAATCAAGCTCTTGAATAGTTTTTTCTTGAGCTACAAGTATACCTGTGCTATTGTACACCTTTATTTTTTTAGGGATTTCATTTAAAGAAATATTTAATATTGAACTTACTGGATTTGGATATAATAATAAATCGCTATGCTGTTGTACCTCATTCATAGTTGTAGGTATACAACTTGGCGCACTTGTATTTAAACTATAAGAAATAATTCCATTATTTATATACCAATTTTGCCATGTCCCACCTGAGCATGTTGTCCAATCGTTTAAATCAAAACTATTAGTAGCATTTGCATCTCCTTTAATTTGATACACTTTTAACGCCGCATTATTTCTGTTCCATGTTAGTGATTGGCCATTTGAGCAATTTTCAGGGCTATTCGGCAGAATACAATTTGCTTGGATAAAATACGCGTTGTCATCATAAGTGGGAAAGCCCCCAAAAACTTTTGCAATTCCCAAATCATCTATACAAACAGCAGTATATTCATCACAAGCTATTCCATAAAAAGCTTGGGCACTATCTTGAAATAACCTTGCTAAAAAAACAGATAATCGTCCTCTTCTATCCGGACTATCAAAATGCGTATCTGTAATTACTCTATTTAAAGGAGGGTTATGTAAAAAATCATTATTACCAATAGTAACGCCTGCACTGTATGGATTTGATAAAGCTGTTGCACTTGTAATAGAGGAAACTGCCGCCGAAAAATAAGCTTGACCTTGAATTGCCATTCCAGCGCTTGTCCCTCCAATCGGACAATGCTTAACATTAATTAAATAATTTAAAGCGCTATCCACTGCTGTATTTTTCCAATAAGAAACATAGTCGTATTGATCTCCGCCAGCAATAAAAACAGCTTCTGCGTTTCTTAATTGTTGCCTAACATAAGGATCATTGGCTGCCGCTAAACTATTAATTACAATCGTCTCAACAGAATTTACCGTAACACCTAATCCAGAAAATAAATAAGAATTATAGCCATTTGAACCAGTTGCTCTAATAACCACGATGTCTCCTCCCCCACTTTTGTTTAAAAACCACGTCATAGCATTATCATCCTCGGTAGCGCCTCCCATTAAGCAAATCCCATATTGGGTAGAAGTTGTTACATCATTTACATCACCTGTAAAATAGGAAGTATATGGCGTTTGAGCAAACCCACAAATACTAAAACAGATAAGAAAATAAATGATTGCAACTTTCATACTACGAAAATAAAAATCCTTTCCGCAAAAACAGAAAGGACTTATCAATCTTTATTAAACATTTTATTTAAGATAAAAACTTAATTTCTTTAATGTCAAATTCCTTCAATATATCATCTTCCAACTCCAAAAGTAGCTTTCCTGCTTTTGTTACCGATTTTACTCTGCCATTAAATTTATGATTGAAAGTATCAACAAAAACAGTGATTTTATTAATTTCAAATAAATAATCATGGTAACATTTATCAATTAATTCCAATTTACTTTCTTTTAATTTCAGATACCATTTTTCGAAGTTTATGCAGATTTTTTCTAATATTTCGTCTCTGCTATGAACCGAATTTGAAAGCAATTTAAGCGAAGTAGCCGTTCTTTCAAATTCACTAAAATCATCTTGATTAACGTTTAATCCTATGCCAATAACCGAATGTTGAATGTTAGTACTCGTGAAATTGTTTTCAATCAAAATACCCGAAATCTTGTGTTGATTTACTAATATGTCATTTGGCCACTTAATTTTAATGTCATATTGGCTATTAGGTAAAATATCAGCCAATACGTCATAAACCGCTAAAGCACTAATTTTGCTTAAGTAAAACGTATTGCTAATACTTAAAAACTGTGGTTTTAAAATAACAGACGCTGTGATGTTTTGGGCTATTTTACTGCTCCACAGGGCTCCTCGTTGCCCTTTTCCTTTAGTTTGATTATCGGTATAAACCACTGTTCCCTCAATAGTGTTAACATTCCTTAACAAGTTCATGGCATAAGTATTGGTACTTTCTACCTCGTGTAAAAAAAGCAGGTTCTTTCCAATAAACAATGTTTCCATTTAGGCAAAAAAAAAGGTTAAATTTGTTGCTTATAGCAAAAACAAAAGTATAAAACGGAATAGCATTAGCAACAAAATAATATGGCAAAAATACCAGTAAAGAAAACAGCAACAAAAAAAGCAGCTCCTAAGAAAGCCGCAGCGAAAAAAGCCGCAGCAAAAAAGGTGGTTAAAAAACCTTTAACAGAAAAAGAAGAAGCTCAAAAAGAAGCGAATCGCATTGCTAATACCGAAAATAAAAAGAAAGTTGCTAGTGGCGCTAAACGCCCTAAAAAATCTGCAACTAAAGAGCAAACTACAAGTTTGTTAGATGCCATCGTTCAAGGAATGCAAGATAAAAAAGCTAAAAATATTACGGTTATAAACCTTATTGGTTTAGAACATCGTGTGGCCGATTACTTTGTGATTTGCGATGCTGATAGTAATACACACGTTTCTGCTATTGCCGATTCTGCTGAAGAATCTGTCGTTAAAAAAACAGGAGAAAAACCATACCATACCGAAGGGCGTCAAAATTCAGAATGGATTTTAGTAGATTATGTAAACATTGTAGCTCACATATTTTTGCGAGAAACTCGTGAATTTTACAATATCGAAGGCCTTTGGGCAGATGGAGAAATAACTAACATTGCCGATTAAACAAAACATAAAACAATACGTTATATAATTTTATTATGAGCGACGAACAAGAAAATATACCAAAAAACGATAATCCCACTCCTTTAAACGGTCCTGAAGAAGAGCGAAAAAAACAATTCGAAAAGATGAAAGATCGTTTCGGAAAAAAACCAAATAACCCATTTGGAGGCTCTGGTAGCGGAGGAAACGGTGGCAATAGCTTTTACTGGATTTACGGTTTAGTAATTGTTGGCCTTTTAGGATTTGTTTTTTTTGGACAAGATTTTGAAGGAAGAATTTTTGAAGTTGACCAAACTCAATTTGAGCAAAACATGTTAGCTAAAGGTGATGTGAAAGAAATCACAATCATCAACGAAAAATTTGCTGAGATTACAATTATTCAAGATAGTCTAAAATTAGCTCGCTACAATGCGCCTGATAAAACAGGTAAATTAGTTCCTTTGTTTCCAGATCCTAAAGCAGCACGTGGGCCACACTTTAAAGTGTCAATTCCAGATGTGAAAGATTTCTTGGAACAAGTACGTTTAATTCAAGCAACTGCTAACATTCCTCTTAACAAACGTATTTCGCCTTCAAGCGAAGAAAGAACGAATTGGACCGACCACATGGGTTGGATGCTCCCAATTGCCATCATGGTTGTTTTATGGATTGTTATGATGCGCAGAATGGGCGGCGGCGGAAGCGGCGGTGCAGGCCAAATATTTAACATCGGAAAGTCAAAAGCAGTATTATTTGATAAAGACTCTAATGTAAACGTTACTTTTAACGATGTTGCTGGATTAGATGGTGCCAAAGTAGAAATTATGGAAATCGTTGATTTCTTGAAAAATCCAAAAAAATATACCGACTTGGGAGCAAAAATCCCGAAAGGAGCTTTATTAGTTGGCCCTCCAGGAACTGGTAAAACATTATTAGCGAAAGCTGTTGCTGGCGAAGCTAAAGTGCCATTCTTCTCATTGTCAGGTTCTGATTTTGTTGAAATGTTTGTAGGTGTTGGTGCATCGCGTGTACGTGATTTATTTAAACAAGCCAAAGAAAAAGCACCTTGCATTATTTTTATTGATGAGATTGACGCTATTGGTAGAGCACGCGGTAAAAACGCAGCAGCAGGTGGAAATGATGAACGTGAAAACACGCTAAATCAGTTATTAACGGAGATGGATGGATTTGGAACAAATAGCGGTGTTATTATTTTAGCTGCTACTAACCGTGCTGATATTTTAGATAGAGCATTAATGCGTGCTGGTCGTTTTGACCGACAGATTTATGTGGATATGCCAGATGTTGTTGAACGTCAAGAAATATTTAAAGTACATTTAAAGAAAATAAAAATTGACGGAAGCGTTGATATTGACTTCTTAGCGAAACAAACACCTGGTTTTAGTGGTGCAGATATAGCAAATATTTGTAACGAAGCTGCTTTAATTGCTGCTCGTGCTAATAAGAAACAAGTTACCAAACAAGATTTCTTAGATGCAGTTGATAGAATTATTGCAGGTTTAGAAAAGAAAAATAAGATCATTACTCCTGCTGAGAAACGTGTGATTGCATTTCACGAAGCTGGACATGCCACTGTAAGCTGGATGTGTGAACATGCTTCTCCATTAGTGAAAGTAACCATTGTACCTCGTGGTCGTTCATTGGGAGCTGCTTGGTATTTGCCTGAAGAAAGACAAATTACAACTACCGAACAAATAGTCGATGAAATGTGCGCAACCTTAGGTGGAAGGGCTGCGGAAGAAGTGATTTTTGGTAAAATTTCTACAGGCGCTTTAAGCGACTTAGAAAAAATTACACGTCAAGCTTATGCAAGTATTGTTTACTATGGTTTGAATGATAAAATTGGTAACGTAAGTTACTATGATAGTTCAGGACAAAGTGAATATAGCTTCAACAAACCATATAGCGAAAATACCGCTAAAGTAATTGATGAAGAGGTTAAGAAAATGATTGACATTGCTTATGCTCGTACAAAAGCCATCTTATTAGCAAATAAAGATAAACTGACTCAACTAGCAGAAAAATTATTAGAGAAAGAAGTTATTTTTAAAGAAGATTTAGAGGCCATTTTCGGAAAACGTCCTTTTGCTAAAGACGTTGCGGAAGAAAAAGCAAATGAGTTAGCTTCTGGTATGTTACCTAAAAGCGACGAGCCAACTGTTTAATTAACTTATTAAAATATAATCTGATAAGCCCTTGTAAACAAGGGCTTATTTTGTTTAACAACCATTCAATTTTATTGTAAAAATTACTATCTTCGTTAAACAAAATTAATAAAATGAAAAAAATAGTTGCCATACTTTTAATAAGTGGGATTATCTTTTCTTGTAAAAAGAAAGAAGAAGAACCGACGCCAGATGAAACCCCTACAACTACAGGAACACCACCAACAGATGATGGCTATCCTGATACTGTTTGGACTGCTACTGGAACAGGGCCACGTTTAATTTTTAAATTCAAATTTGATTCAACGCAAGTACGTTTAGACAACTTAGGTAATCCATCTACCGTTGCTGCTGGAAATAGTGCTTACTCTCCTAAGTTTAATCAAATGGCTGCTCATTATCTAGAATTAGCACAAGGCGATTTTACAGCTGTTGGAAGTGGTGCCGTTTTATATCACGCTCCCGAAACAGCTGCAGGTGGAACAACTGCCATTCAATTTAGTAAATCGGTAGTTGTGAGAGAAAACGTTATTTTTTATTCAATCCCTTTGAGTCAAGTAACGGCTGGCACATATAAATGGCTTCGTCTTTCATTGTCTTATCAAAATTATGATATTCCATACAAAGCAAATTTATTACCAGGTAATCACATTGGAACAGGAACAATTGCCTCTTTTTTAGGTTATAAAACCTATGTGCCTAAATACAAGATTAAAGATAAGGATTATGTGCCATCGGCTAACGTGGGTGGACCAAATGCAAACCACCTACAAGGCTACTGGGGCTTTGAAACCTACATTCCTGGTTATCCTACCAATAATGGGTATTGGATGACTGATGGACAATCAACAGGAACTACCACAGTGGTTAATCCAAACCCAAGTTCTCCAATACCAGCAGGTAGTTGTTTAGTAACAGCGCAATTTGCAAATGCCACTGGAGCAAGTAATCAAGTTTTAACTATTACTGGTGCTGAAACTCAAGACATTATTGTAACTGTTTCTTTATCAACTAACAAAAGTTTTGAATTTGTAGATCCTAATGCAGATGGATACTATCAACCAGAAAATTTAAATGAATGGCCAGTTGATATGGGAATTAGAGGAATGATACCAAAAGTGCAATATTAATAATTTTGTAATATTTTAACATCTCTTCATTAAACGGGGTACTATTTTAGAAGTCTATATATCAACCAACAATAAAAAATATCATATGAAAAAAGTAATTCTATTTGCAGCTTGTTTGTTTACACTATCAACTGCAGTTAACGCACAAGAAACTGCCAGAAAACCTAAAACTGAAAAAGCAGTAAAAGAAAATTTAACGCCAGAACAACGTGCGCAAAAAAATGTAGATAATTTAAATGCTGTTGCTGGATTAACCGACGAGCAAAAAACAAAAGTGAAAGATTTAGCTACAACAAGAATTACTAAAGCTGATGCTATTAGAGCTAAATACAAAGGACAAGCTGAAAATAAAGAAACGATGCAAAATGAAATAGCTGCGGCTAGAAAAGAATATCGCCAAAGCGTGAAAGCGATTCTAACTCCTGAACAAATAGAAAAAGTAAAAGCTAGAAAAAAAGAAGGAAAAGGCGCTGAAAATGCTATAGACGCTAACGATTAATACATCATTATTCTAACAAAAAAGGTTCGCAAATGCGAACCTTTTTTGTTTAATATTCATCTTCGTTAAAAAAGAAATCATCTTTAGTTGGGTAATCGGGCCAAATTTCTTCGATGGTTTCGTAGGCTTCGCCTTCGTCTTCCATTTCTTGTAAATTTTCAATTACTTCCATTGGCGCACCAGATCTGATAGCAAAATCAATTAACTCATCCTTAGTTGCCGGCCAAGGCGCATCTTCTAACCACGATGCTAATTCTAATGTCCAATACATAGTTTAATACTTTAATTTCCTGCAAAAGTAAAAAAATAATTGAATTATGCTAAGGTTTACTTTAAAAAACTCATAATTCTTAAGCCTAATGTAAATAATTAAAAATCAAATGTTTATACATCAAATCTTAAATGTTTTTTCAAATAAAGGAACATTTTTTCCTTCTAAAATCAATTTATATTCTCCCTTAGCTAAACCAGCTACATTAAAATTTGCCGCATAGTCCGTTTTATCGGGTTGTAACCACCTTCCAAATATCTCAGAAACCTTGTTGCCTTTAACATCAACAATATAACAATACGAATAGCATGTTTCGGGAATAACATAAGTAATATCAGCTTTAAATTTAACAGGATGGTCATGAACTTCGCCACTATTAGTCACTTTTGCTCGCTTCAAAAGCGTGTACCATGGTAAAGGCTCTCCTTTCACCTTAGCTACAAAAGTTCTGAGTAAAGAGGCAATCGAATCATTATTTGCCGTTATATTGGCAGTTTCTTTTCCATCACTAATAGCCCAAACACTATATTGTTCTGTATTTGAATCTATTTTATGGGTATTTAAATAACGTGCTAATAAAACCAAACTGCTATCTGCCATTTTTCCTAATGTGTAAGGAGCGCCTTGTCGCGGCCCAGCCTTAGTAGCTTCACAACAATAACCTTTTATATCAAACACTTTCATTTGCTTTGGCTTTAAAACTAAAATTTCTTCGTGTACCAATAAAATATCTTGATAATCATTTTTCCCTGCATTAGAGTTAAAACGCCAACCAGCAGGAATAGTAATTAATAAAGAATCTTTCAATAAATTACAAACCGAATAATCTAACTCTAAACCACCTTTACAAATAGCTTTGGCTGTAATATACTTTTTATCGAATGCTTTTTGTAAAGTGATTTTTGTTTTAGCGACACATATATTAAAATTTAATAAAGCTAGTGTTGCCCCGTAAATAAAAAATTTAGTGTTCATGATTTCTGGATTTTTAAACATATAATGAAATCACAAAAAATAGTGACAGGTTATTATCATTAATGAATCCTTTTTTATATCTTGCTGATTAAATAAACACATCATGAATTTGAAATTACGTTTAACTGTAATGAGTTTTTTACAGTTTTTTGTTTGGGGAGCTTGGCTAATTACAGTTGCAAATTATTGGTTTGGAACAAAGCAATGGGATGGAACGCAATTTGGCGCAATTTTTTCAACCATGGGTATTGCCTCTATTTTCATGCCCACACTTTGTGGCATCATTGCAGACAGATGGATGAATGCTGAAAAATTATATGGTATTCTTCATATACTTGGCGGTTTAACACTATTATATGTTCCTCAAATCAACGATCCATCCAGTTTTTTTTGGGTAATATTAGTCGCTATGATTTTTTATATGCCAACTATTGCTTTATCAAATTCTGTAGCCTACAATGCGCTGAAAAATAACAAACTTGATGTAGTAAAAGATTTCCCCCCTATTCGTGTTTGGGGAACCATTGGTTTTATTGTTGCCATGTGGATTACCAATTTAACTGGTAACAAAGCGTCAGAAAATCAATTTTACATTGCCGCGATAGCTGCCATTGGCTTAGGGATTTACTCCTTTTCATTACCCAAATGCGAACCAAAACATAATACCGAAAACAATAAATCATTTGTTGATTTAATTGGGTTAAGCTCTTTTAAATTATTTGCAGACTACAAATTAGCATTGTTTTTTGTATTTAGTATGTTTTTGGGTGCGGCTTTACAATTAACAAATGCGTATGGTGATGTTTTTTTAGATGACTTTAAACATCAAGCTGAATATGCAGATTCGTTTGTTGTAAAATACTCTACTATTATTATGTCAATCTCTCAAATTTCAGAAACACTTTTCATTTTAGCGATTCCTTTTTTCTTGAAAAAATTTGGTATCAAACAAGTGATGCTTTTTAGCATGATTGCTTGGGTTTTACGTTTTGGATTGTTTGCTTATGGCAACCCAACTGATGGTTTATGGATGATTATCATGTCTTGTATTGTCTACGGTATGGCATTTGATTTTTTCAATATTTCAGGTTCATTATTTGTAGAAACTTCAACAGATTCAACTATTCGTTCGTCAGCGCAAGGACTTTTTATGATGATGACCAATGGCTTTGGCGCTGTATTTGGAAGTGTATCCAGTGGATACATCATCGATCATTTTTTCACTTCAAGTGCTGGAAAAGATTGGCATAACATCTGGCTAACCTTTGCAATATATGCATTAATGGTAGCCGTCTTATTTGCCATATTCTTTAAACATAAACATAAGCCAGAAGATTTAGAAAATATAAGCCATTAAAAACTAATTTATGTCATAAATTAACAGGATTTTCATCACCCGTTTTATTTATCAAAACTGGAATATTTAAAATTCAAAAAAAAGATTATATTTACAATAACAACATAACAAACACAAAACAATATGATACATTTAAACACAAACAAAATCATTATCACTACTGATTTTTCTGAAACATCTTTTTTGGCAATTAAGCATGGTGCTTTTTTAGCTCAATACACAAAAGGAGAAGTTTATTTATTACATGTCATCACCAAACATTGGGAAAAATTTAATGTTTTTACGCCAAGTATCACATTAGACAATGTAGAGAAAGCATCGGATGCTGTTCAAAAGAAATTAGAAGAATTAGCTTCAGATATTAAAAAAGAATATGGAGTAAAAGTTACGACGGTGGTAAATTCAGGAAATCCAACAGGTGAAATAATAAGTTTTGCCAAAGAAATCAACGCTGATTTAATTGTAATGGGTACGCACGGTTACAGCTCATGGGAAGATTTAACGATTGGAAGTAATGCGTTAAAAGTATTAACTAAGAGCCCTTGCCCTGTGTTAACTATGAGTCAGCCAGTAGATACGTTAGGCTACCATAAAATTATTTTGCCTATTGATACTTCTGAGCACTCAAGACATAAAGTTGTTTTAACATTAGAATTAGCTAAACAATTTGTAGCACATGTTTATGCTGTAGGATTATTGGCAGATGATGAAGAGAGCAAAAAACATGCAATGCAAGTAATGCTACAACAAGTTGCTACTGCTGCAAAAGATAAAGGAGTTGCTTGTTCAACCGAATTAATTGAGAATGTAAAAAACAGAGCAGTTGCTACTGTAAATTACTGCGAAAAAGTTGGAGGTGATTTAATTTCAATTATGACTGATCAAGACGCTGAGTTAAGCGGATTTTTTTTAGGGCCTTACGCTTTACAAGTTATTCACCATTCAAAGGTTCCTGTATTAAGCGTAAAACCAGAAGAGCATCCTGAGAATGTAAGCTGGACAATGTTATCTGGAACTTAGTATTAATATTAATTCTTAAACTTATTAAAACCTCACATTTTAAATAAATGTGAGGTTTTATTTTTTATTACTACATTTGTATTGCAATTTGGTTTTTAGATATTATAATGAGTATCAAAAATTAAAAGGGAATCATGTGTAATTCATGAACAGTGCCCGCTGCTGTAAGTCTTAAATACTGTTTTTAAAATATGCCACTGTCGTTAAATAGACGGGAAGGCTTTAAAAAACAAAGACGAGTCAGAAGACCTGCCAATATGCATTTTGAAGCTTTCGGGGAAACAAAGGCTAGCAAAAAATAGGATGTTTAGGCAACATGCTGTTTTTTTATTTTCCCACGAGCGATAAAACCAAATGAGGGAAATGAACCATTTTAAATTACATAAATCAAACTATTCAAACATGTATGTTTGGTTAGTCATTTACTGTTTTTTAATTCCCTTTAAAATTGAATCTCAAACAAAAGACACAACTCTTCACCAGTTACAAGAAATAATTATTTTGCAAACCAAACAACAGCAATTTGAAACATCAAAAAAACAAACTGCTTTTGATAGCTTAACACTTAATAGATATAACACTACTAGCTTAGCTGATTTACTCGCTAATCAATCCACTATTCATATTAAATCTTATGGTAACGGCAACATCGTTTCAACGAGTATGCGCGGCGGAAACGCTAATCATACTGCTCTATTATGGAATGGATTAAACATTCAAAATACGATGTTAGGTCAACCCGATTTAAGTATTGTGCCAACTTCCTTATTCAATAATGTTTCTCTAGAATATGGTGGTGGCAGCGCTATTTGGGGAAGTGGCGCAATTGGAGGCAGCATTCATTTGCAAAACAATACGAGTTTTAATCAAGGTTTTAAAACTAAATTGCAGATGAGTTTGGGAAGTTTTGATTCCAGAAAAATTAATTCAGGCGTATTATTGAGTTATCAAAAAATCGTATCACATACTAATATATATTATAACACTTGTGAAAACAATTACAATTATAGAGATACTACTGATAAGGAAAATCCTAGTAAGCAAGTAGCACATGCCAACTATACGTCAAAAGGACTAATGCAAGAACTGTCTTTTAGAATTACATCTTTTCAAAAATTAAATATAAGAGCTTGGTATAATGTAGTAAATCGAAATTTACCCTCTTTTACAGGCGCTCAAAGTAAAAAAAATCAAGTAGATGAAAACTTAAAATTTAATATTGATTGGAATTACTCAAAACGAAATTTACATTCAGTAATACGCATAGGCTACTTTAATGACCAACTCAATTATAACGATACATTAGCTAATTACTCTTTTAGTAATAATACTATTAAAACAATTATTATAGAAAGTGACAATACTTACAAATACAAAAACCATCAATTAAACTTAGGTGCAAATTTCACGAATTACAAATCCGTTTTGTTTTCCGCATCTAAAAATGAAGACTCTAGCTACTATCATAACTTAACTAAAATAGCATTTTTTGCTGCATATAAACTAAGTCTTTTCCATTCTAAGTTAAATTATAATTTAGTTGTGCGAAAAGAGTTCACCACTCAAACTGAAATACCCTTTACAGGGAACACTGGCATTCATTACCAGTTAATAAAACAATTAGCGGCTAAAATTAATGCTAACTCATCTTTCAGACAACCCTCCTTAAGCGATTTATACTGGCATCCTGGAGGAAACCCCAATTTAAAACCAGAAGAAAGCTATGAAATGGATGGCGGATTAGAATTTAATTACTCAAAAAATAATTTCAATGCGACAATAGAAGCGACTTATTTTAATAGACACACTACTAACTGGATTATTTGGTTACCCTCCGATAAATCATATTGGACGCCTAAAAACATCGCAGAAGTATATAGTAGAGGAACAGAAAGCAAAACCGAATTAACCTATTTAAAAAAAGATGTATTAATAAAACTCACTATTAATACAGCTTATGTATTATCTACCAATCAA
>Ga0075163_10008728_pt1 | contig 13319 bp, 8 predicted proteins | sample JI1023141ADNA_FD_71478 | JGI IMG/M metagenome (GOLD analysis project Ga0075163, IMG submission 71478) | Wastewater effluent complex algal communities from Wisconsin, to seasonally profile nutrient transformation and Carbon sequestration -... | ecosystem: Engineered > WWTP > Effluent > Algae...
TTTATGTTTATAAGAGTGTAATTATAGGAGACAGAACTAAAAGAATAATTGTTGCTGAATATGTGGGTAGACCTGGAGAAGCTGATGATGTGAACTACATTGCTAGACTCTTTGCAGAATTATACAATACTACTATTATGCATGAGAATGATGTAACTCATGTGAAAGATTACTTTAGAAGAAGAAAACAACTGCACTTTCTTGCTTATCAACCTGATGAAGTAATCAAGAAAAATGTTAAAAATTCTAAGGTAAATAGGGTATATGGTTGCCACATGATTGAGCAATTAAAGGATGCTGGAGAAAAATATATCAAATCTTGGTTACTTGAGGTACTTGATTTTGATGAAGATGGTATGCCAATTAGAGGTTTAGATCAGATATATTCAATAGGACTCTTAGAAGAATTAATACTTTACAACAGAAAAGGAAATTTTGATAGAGTAATGGCACTAATGCAGGTGATGTTTCAAGACCAAGAAGACTTGCATGGTAAAGAGTTTAAACCTAAATCAGCAGGAAATGAGAAAGCTAAACAGCTTATAGAAATAATGCAAGGAGCTTTTCATAAAAATAATGGTAATACTTTAGCTCATAGAATGAATTAATTATTACTTTTGTAACTACTTATATGTAATCCACATGAATACAGCTAATACTAAACCTAAGTCTTATTCTACTGAAAGACTCACTAGAACTGAAAAAGAAGCTAAAAACTTCTTATGGTATAGAGAGAAGATAGATATGTATGACTCTAAAGCCAATTTTCTTTCAACTGGTTATGGTGGTATTAATGAATATAAAAGGATGAAAGTAAACTATGATTTGTTTAACAACATCATGGATCCTTCAGAACTTGCACATGTATCACATCCTTATGGAGCTGAGTTAGGAGAAATGCCAGCTCAAATGACAAACAAAGATATTTGTTCTTATAGAATAAAGGCTTTGATTGGAATGGAAATGAAGAGACCTTTTGGGTATAGAATCATGGCCACCAACAAAGAGGCTTCTAATAGAAAGATAGAAGTTGAGACAAATAAGATTAAGCAGTATGTCATAGATAGCATTATGGCCCCTATCAGACAGAAAGCTGAGATGGAATACCAGGCTCAAATTAAAGGTAGAGACCTCACTGAACAAGAAAAGCAAGAACTTCAAGCTCAAATGGAAGCTGCTATAGAAGCTAATACTCCTGAAAAAGTAAGAGCTTATATGAAAAGGGATCACAGAGATCCTGCTGAAGTACAAGGACAACAACTTTCTAATCACCTAATAAGAAAATTAGATGTAAGAAAGAAGTTTAATAATGGTTGGAAACATGGTCTTATATCTGCATTTGAAATTTATTGGTTAGGTATAATCAATGGAGAACCTGCAATGAAGGTTATAAATCCAATGAGATTTGCTTGTGATAAATCTTCTGATTTAGATTATATTGAACAAGGAGAATGGGCTACAGCAGAATACAGAATGCACCCTTCTCAAGTTGTACAAACTTTTGACCTTACTCCTACAGAAATAGATACTGTCTGGAGAAATTATACTGAGGTAAATACTCAAGCAATCAAAGACAGCATGTTTAGCTTTGAAGAGTATACCAATGATGAAGATAGAAATACAGTAAGAGTTTTACATTGTGTATTTAAAGGCCTTAGAAAAGTAGGTTGGTTAGATTACATTGATGTAGATGGTATTCTTCAAACTAAATTTATGGTTGATGAATCCTACAGACTTAACCCTGACAATGGAGATGTAAGCCTTACATGGGAATGGATACCAGAGGTTTATGAAGGATATAAAATTGCAGCTTCTATTTATAAAGAGATGAGACCAATTCCAGGTCAATTCAAAGATCCGGATAACATCTACAAATGCAATCTTCCTTATTATGGAGCTATCTATGATAACCTAAACTCTCAGCCTACTTCAGTAATGGATAGAATGAAAGTGTATCAGTACTACCATAACATCCTTAACTTTAGAGTAGAGATGTTAATGGCTTCTGATAAAGGGAAGAAAATTTTAATGAACATCAATGCTATTCCTTCAGAGTCAGGAATTGACCTTAAGAAATGGCAACACTTTTTTGAGACCACTCCTTTTATGTGGTACAACCCTGATGAAGAGGGAATGACTCAAAATGATGTCAACACTATAGCAAAAACTTTAGACCTTTCATTAGCTTCTGATATTCAGAAGTATCTACAAATGATGGACAACATTGAACAACAATGTGGTAAATCTGTAGGTATTACTGATCCTGTTCTTGGTCAGACTTCAGTCTCAGAAAGAGTTACAAATAACCAACAAAATCTTGTACAGACTTCACACATGCTGGAGCCTTACTTTGATTTACACAGTTGTATTAAAAAGAATGTTCTTCAAGGATTGCTTGATTTATCTAAAGTGGCTTATGCCGGTTCAGATAAATTAGTTCTTCCAAACATCTTAGATGATATGTCTTATGAGATGTTAATGATTGATGGACCTCTACTTGACCAAAGCACTTTATCTTTGTTTATGGAAGACTCTTCTATGTCAGAAGAAATTAAACAAACCATTCAACAACTTGCTCATGCTGCTATGCAGAATCAAAAAATTGAGCTTTCTGATGTTCTTAAAGTTATTAAGCAAGATTCTATACAAGAAGCTGAAGAAGCTTTACTTGTATCTGAAGACCTTAGAACTAAGAGAGAACAAGAGATTGCTCAAGCTGATGCTAAAGCTAAAGATGCCCTTGAACAAAAAGCTAGAGACTTTGAAAGAGAGAAATGGGATCATGAAGCTGATATGATTGTTCTTAAAGCTACTGAAGATAGAAAAACTCAAATTCAAGAGCAAACTATTTTATCTATGGGATTCAATGAAGATAAAGATATGGACTCTGATGGAGTGCCGGATATCCTTGAAGTTGCTAAGCATGGAGTAGATGCTGAGATTAAAAGAGGTCAACTAGCAAAAGATAATAGAGCCTTAGATTTCCAAATACAGGACTCTAAGGAAAAGAATAAATTGAAGGCAAAAGAGATTGCCAGCAAAAATGCTAGTACTACCAAATAATACATTATTGTAAGGTAAGTATTAGTAAAAAGTAAATAAAGGCTATTACATTTTAAATGTGATACCTTCATTTTCAAAATGTAATTTATTAAATTTTTAAACTTAAATTTGTCCACGATGAGTAAAGAGAAAACCATTGATCAATTTGGAGGCTGGGAAAAAGCCTCAGAACAACATGACTTTTTTGGAGAAGTAAATCTAAAAGAAGATGTTGTAGCAGAAGTAGAAAAAGATGACATTGAAACTCCAGCAGCAACTACTAAAGAAAAGGAAGTTCCTGCTAAAGCTAAAGATGTAGAAGAGCAAGAAATAATTGATAAACAATTTGAAAGCTTCTCAAATCCAAATACTTCAGAAGAAGATGCTCCAGAAGATAATGGAGAAGATCCAGCTAATAAACCTGAAGCTACAACTAAGCTTAGTTCAAAACAAAACCTAGAGTTTCTAAAAGAAAAAGGTTTAGTAAACTATGAACTAGAAGAAGGAGAAGAGCTTACAGATGAAAAAGCAGAAGCTTTACTTGAAGACAGTTGGGACAGTGCTGTTCAAACAGAAGTTGAAGAAAGTATTAAAGAGCTTCCTGATGAAATCAAAGATTTGATTAAGTTTGCTCATAAGGGAGGAGATGTAAGAGAGTTGTTAGGTAAAATGGTAGCACATGCTACTTCTTCTATAAGTAAGACTAGTGACATCACTCAAGAATCAGTACAAATCCTTGCAGTGACTTTAGATTTAAGAGCACAAGGCTATGATCAAGAAGATATTGATACACAGATTGAGTTCCTTAAAGAGAAAGAAAAACTAGAGACTGCTGGTACTAAAGCTTATGATAAAATCATAGCTGCCCAAGATGCTGAGATAGCAAATACAGTTAAAAAGCAAGCTGATGCTTTAGAAAATAAAAAGAAATCAGCCAGAGCTTTTAAAGCTAACATCACTACTCACATTACAGCTTTAGATAATGTAGGAGGATTGCCAATTAGTAAAGCTGATAAAGCTGCATTACCAACTTATATTTCAGATCCTACTGTAGAGTTAGTAGATGGAAGATTTGTAAGTGAGTTACAAGCAGATATTTTTAAGGCCATGGCAGATAAAGATAAGTTAATCTTACTAGCCAAACTTTTAAAATCAGATTTTGACTTCTCTTCTATAGAGAGAAAAAAGGAAACACAAGCAGCAAGAACTATCAAAGATGAGGTTCAGAGAGCTAAAGATGATAAAACAATTACCTCTTCTTCAACAGGAAGAGCACCAAAGAAAGCAGTTTGGGAAATGCTAGACTGATATTAATTACTAACTTTAAATTTTTAAAAAATGGCTACATTAGGAAGTAGACTTCTCGTAAAAGAGATGGAGTGGAATGCCAACATGACTGAGCAATCCCATTTGGGAGCAGCTTTGATTGCTAAACCACACCGTATCTTAGGAGAAATGGACAAGCTTTTCTCAGCTCAGAATTATTATTCTGACAATCCTATGTCTTCACTGTTGATGGGAAGTTCCAGAACAGAGGAGACCATTGGAAACACAGAATGGGAATGGGAGTTGAAAGGAGCTAACACAAGACCTTTGGTTGTTGTGGAAGACGTTGAATCTGGAAACAGCACTCCAGGTAAGTACAAGAAAATCTTCAAGATTAAACTTGATGAACCTTGGTATCTTCCCGGAGATGTTATTAGTCCTGGAACCTCTAACAAGAAGTATCAGGTTCGTATTCAGAATCAAGGAGTTAAAGATGGGGATGGTACCATCTACTTTGTAAGAATGAACTCTGATGATCCTCAGGCATATATGCCTAGTAAGTATCTCAAGCCTGGACAACAGTGGGGTAAACTCTTCTCTCAATATGAGGAAGCTTCTGAGCAATCAGGTTCTACTGTATTCAGTTTACCAATTGCATTCCGTAACAGAATGTCTAAGTACAGAAAAGAATACAGAATCACTGACTATGCTTCTACTGAAGTGTTAGCTGTAGCTATTCCGGATTCTAATGGTAAGTACCACAATTCTTGGATGCGTTATGCTGAAGTTGAATACTGGCAACAATGGTACAGAGAGATTGAAAGAGGACTTTGGTACTCAAGATCTGCTGAAACTGTACTAGGTGCTAATGGAAGACCTGTAAGAATGGGGCCTGGAATCCAAGAGCAATTGGAAGATTCTCACATCCACAGATACACTAAATTAAGTGCTAAGCTTATTGAAGAGTATTTACAAGATATCTTCTATAGCCGAGTTAAACCAGGTAAAGGAAGACAGATTAAAGGCTTTACTGGAGAGTATGGAATGTTAGAATTCCACAGAGCTATCCAAGATTGGCAAAACAAATCTGGCTTTATCAAAAACATCGAAATCTACACCAACAAGGTTCAGTCTGAGGTACACACCAATGCACTTGAAGCTGGTTATCAATTCGTTAAATACAACATGGCAAATGGAGCTTCTCTTGAGTTGATTCACAACCCATTGTATGATGATAGAGAAATCAACTTTGAGATTGATGAGGTAACTGGATTCCCTGTTGAATCTCAACGTATCACTTTCCTTGATTTCTCAGGAGAAGCTAAAGCTTCTAACTTGAAAATCATGAATAAGAAAGATGGTTTTGCCTTTACTTATGTTGAAGGTATGTATGGGCCTTATGGTCCTAAGAATGGAGGAAGCTCTGCTCACTCAGGTTCTTACTATGAAATGCACGTTGAAAAATCAGTTGGTATGCATATTCACGACATCACTAAATGTGGTGAGTTGATCTTAAGCAGAAACTAATAAAAATATTTTTAAACTCTCCCTTTCATTAGGGAGAGTTTATTTTACTATAAGAGTATCACTAAGTTCTTTGAAATTCAAATCAGCAGATTTAAAACTAGATCATTAATTTAAAAAAGAAAATTAATTATGGCATCAATTAAAGTTGAAGTTAGACCTATTGAGCACAAAAAGTGGCATGATAAAGTAGGTGAAGAGTCTTTTACAAGACCTAAAAAAATACAAGCATTACTAGATAGTTCTACTATGAAGTATGCTACAGGATTGTCAGATGAAGATATTAAGACTCTGAAAAAGAAAGGAGTCAATTATGATTTATCAGATCACTATGATTCTGAAAGTTTACATCCATTTTGGGATTCCACAATGGCTGTTATTAAATTAGAGAACAATACAATGTTCTTTGATTTAGGAAATCCCCTAGAGTTCATTAAAGTAAAAGTAATGAAAGCTAGTAAGTTTGTAGCCAATTCAATGGCAGAGTATGAAAATGGTTTATGGCCAGATGCAACTCATGTTATTTTTGATGAGGCAGAACAAGCTCAAGTACTTGCTTCTAAAGTGGAAATTAAAAACAATGCCATTATTGAAGCATCAAAATTAAGCCTTGACAGAAAGATAGAACTTATCTTGGTTATGGGTGGTAAAAATATGAAAAACCAATCAGCAGACTTTATAGCTGTTGAACTAGATAAGGTAATTAATAGAAATCCAGAGGAGTTCTTGAGAAATCTTAATATGGATAAGAAACAAGTTGCTGCACATGCTCTTGTTTTGGAAGCATTACAGAAACATATCTTGAGAAGAGAAGGTCAAAGAATCTTCCACATGGACTCTGCACTTGGAATTGATGAAATTGAAGTGGCTGAATACCTTGCAAAAGAAGAGAATCAAGACATCAGACTTTTGATTTTACAAAAAATAAATAATCTGTAATTCACTATGAACACTAGGGAAATGCAATTGGACTTCAAAAGAAAGTTCAACAAATCAGATAGTCAGAAGAACAGGAATTTTCTTGTTCCTGAGATTGACTTGTACCTTAATGAAAGTGCTGAGCTTATTGTTAAGAAAATTGCAAGACCTAAAGTGCCTGGTCAATTAGATTTTGAGTCAAGTCAAAGGACTATTGATGATATAAAAAGTATAGTTGTACCCGGAGTGTGGACAACAGTTACAAATGGAATAATTACTCTTCCTTCTAATTATAACTACTATGTTAGAGGGAGAGTAAAAATTTCAAAAAAGAATTGTATAGATCAAGAAGCTACTCTTAGTATAAGAGAACATAAAGACTTATTTGAAGGTACTGCTTTCTATGACTCAAGTTTTGAATGGAGAGATGTAAATGGGCTTTTCAATACAAATGGGATAGAAGTCTACACAGATGGGACTTTTACTGTTAGTAGTGCTAAGATCTCTTACATAAAGAAGATGAGATATTTTCACAATGCTCAAGATTATGCATCAGGAGCAGGTTATATACATCCATCTTTAGGTCCTCTTACAGGAACAGTATCTTGTGAGTTGCCAGAACACATGCACAGAGAAGTAGTTGATATAGCAGTAATGCTAGCAGCCTCAGAAATACAAACATCTGACTTACAAGCTAAGCTTGCCAAGTTAGGATATAATCAGCTTTTTTAACTTAATTTTTTACTATCATGAATAGAAACAACCACGTATTTGCAGTTTTACCAGTAGCAAGCTGTACTGCAAAAGCTATTAACCAAACTCCAGAGAGTTTGAATGTAGGTCAATTTGGAATCTTTGATGCAAAGACCAATTTGAGTGTTACTGCTGCAAGTTCACCTCTACCTGATGCTGTGTATTTTGCTGTAGGAGTAGACAAAAATGGAGATGGTACCACAGATGATTTAAGATTCTCTGCTGGTCAAGCTATCACAAGAAAAGAGATGTTAGGTTACACTAACAATGTGTACAATGCCGGAACACCAATGACAGTCCTTGTTGGAGGTTACAAAGCTCAGTGTGATACTGAGTATGGTATTAGAGTAGAATTCCGTAACTCAAGAATTAGTAGAATTCAAGGATTCAACCAATTCAGTAAAGCTTACATTGTTACTAGCCAATGCTGTGATGATTGTGCTGAAGGTTGTGGAAGCTTAGATGCCAACTTCTTGACAAAACAATTTGTAGAAACTATTGCTGCTGATGAAGCTGGTTTATTGTTACCTACTATTGTTGCAAGACAAGCTGTAACTACTGCTACTCATGGAACTTCAGTTGACTATGCTGAAGGAGAAGAAATGACTGTAGCTGATGTAGATGCTCTCATCTTGTTCAACAAGACTGCTGTAGCAGGAACAGAAGTTTACACAGATATCCTATTGACAAGTCAACCTTTGTCTATTGGTTCTTTCTGTCAAATCAACTTAGGTTACCACAAATTGTTAGAAACAACTTTGATTGTTTCTTTGATTAATGGTTTCAACTGTTCAGGTGCAACTACTACAAGCACTTACCCAGTGTTTGCAGAAGGTACAGGAGCTAATGTTATTCAGAAAGAGTACCATGCTTCAGGTTGGGCAGGTTCTGGTCCTTACAAATTATCTGAAGTAACAGGTATGGCCAAAGGTAACATTGAGTACTTAGGTGTAAAAACTACTAACTATGATCAAATTAGTGTTGAGTACAATCTCACTTCTGAGTCTGGTTGGGGTGATTACAAAAGCCCTCTAGCTACTATTGTGGCTTTTCCTACAGGAACTTGTGCAGCAAGAACAGCTTTGACAGCTTTCTTGGATGCTTGGAAATAAGACCTATGTCTTAAAAAACTAAAAACATCTGTATTTTTTTATACAGATGTTTTTTTTTTATTTGTATATTTGAAACATTAAAATTCTGTTCTTATGGACTATACCTACACCCACTATAAAGACCAACACTTAATACAGAATGATCAAGCTTTAAACATTGGTTATACTGTATCTAAAGTAACCTGTGATGCTACTACTGAAGTTTACACTGGTAACATTGCTCCAGGTAAAGTCTTTGCTTTGGATTTTAAATTAGATGGTAGGTATAAAATTAGTCTTTATGATGAATTTACAAGAGAAAATATTTTCATCAATACCTACAATTATCTATTACTTTCTTTTATTGACAATGTAGAAAGATTACTTTGTGGATGCAGTAAGTGTGGGGAATGTGAAGAGTGTAATGAATGCCAGACTTATCTAGCAGCTTTTATGAAAGGTTTTAGTTTTAACTCTTTCAACACTCCTACTTATGATTTATATATAAATCTTATTGCTGCTGATTCCAAATGTTCTTTAGAATCTGAAGTATTGTGTAATATTCTAAAAGAAAGAGTCTATGGAAGTGCTGTTGTAAAAGAGCCTATGCTTCAAATCTTAGGGTACTACTATGCAGCTTTTTACTTCAGAGATTTTTATAGTGCTGAAGATCTTTCTGAACAAGAGTTTATTACAACTAAATATAAATACGATAAGATAGCTAAGTGTATGAAAAAATTAGGTATAGACCCTGCTCAAGCTATACAAGAAGTTGAAAGTTCAAGTATTGTTTACTACTGGCAACTTGGTTCTTTATCTGCAAGTATTGTTACAGAAGAAGCTCTTATTACTGAAGAATATCTATCTAGTAAACCTAGTAGTCCTATGACAGAATTTGAGCAAGGTAAAGTTGTTACTTATACAGGGGTAGCTAAAATTGCTTTTGCTATCATTCCTACCATTTCTCAGAATTTTATTATTAGAGATTCATTAAATAATGATGTTACAGATGAGTTTAACTCAAGTTATGACTCTAGAACTAATAGAGTATTATTTGTCTCTAAACTACCATACAGTCACAGTAGTATTTATTTCAAATTTAAAAAAGGGTTATAATGGATAATGTTAATAATATTCCAACAGGATTACTAGTACCTGCACAAATTCCTCTTGATGCTAAGAGAGTTGTGTTAAACAACACTATTCTTCAAAACTTAGGTATTGATGATAATCTAGCTTTTACTTATGAAGATGGACTTATTGTTTTTTCTGTTGCCACTAGACAGAGATGGGAATGGAGACAAGTCAAAGTGATAGAAGAAGATACTGCATTACTGCCAACTCCTTTTGTATACCCTAGTAATCACATTATTGCAGGAATAGATTATTCTGATAAAGAGTACAACTTTTTTCTTAAAAGAGAAGTATTACCTATGATTAATCTAGGTTTGCCTGGAGGTAAAAAGGTCTATAAAGGAATCAATGTTGTAAATGAAAAACATGAATTCTATACTTTAGAAACTGATGGAAAGATCACTCTTTCTTATCCTACTGCTTTAGGAGAAGAAACAGGAGTATTACTATTTACTTTTCCTGGCTTTGAAAACTTGGGTACAGGAGTACCAGTTTTCAAAGGGTATAATTCTGATGATAATAAATTTGAGTTTTATACTTTAGACTCTTCAGATATAAAGATAGAACTTAACACAACTACTGGAGTTATAACTCTTTCCTTACCTCAAAGTTCTTCTGTTCCTAGTATCTATATAAATCAAGATTATGTGCCTACTTATGATGATTGGTTTAAAGCTAATAGAACAGCTCCTGGAAATGGAGGAACTGCTCAACCAGGTTTTGAATATAAAGGAGAAGGTACTTTAGCTAGACCTTTTACTAATACAGTTACTTATACTTTAGGAACTGAAACTCCCCTCCCTGTTACAACACTTCCAGACACAGCTATTAAAAATGGAATGGCTTATTATGTTGGAGATGGTGATAGACTTGCACCTGAGAGACAGGGACAAAAAATACAAATTCTTGCTAGTCCTGTTAAAGGAGTTTATAATTATCCTAACCCAGAGAACTTTAGTTATACAGGATTAAATTTAGAAATCTATGGATATGTAAGTTCTCTAACTACAGGTAGATTAGTAGACATGGATGATCCAAGTTATTTCGATACTGCTACTACTTATTTTAATAATATAAAAATTTATATAGATGATGAAGCAACTTTAGTAGTAAATGGGTCTGGTTTTTGGAATAGTGGACACAATATTTCTGGTCAAGTTTTTACTTTTGGTAAGGTTCTTTATTTATTAGGTAAAGGAACAATTCTTTCTGTTCAAGATAATATTAGTAATTATATTATTAATGCAGGTATTAGTCAACCTAGTTATAACAATGCAGGATTTTTAACCTTTGAAATAACTTGTCAAATAAGTTGTTTAGGAAATGGTACATTAGGTGGAGGACAAGGTGTTATTCAAAATGGAGGTTTAAGTAAAGTAGAGTTTAGAGATGGGGCTATTATTAATAGTGGAAGAATAACTGCTAAAACTTCTATAGATTTAGAGACTATTAAAATAACAGGTGGTTTTGTTAGAGTTTTTGATTCTATAATTTCTCTTCAAGGAACTAATACTGGTGTTGTAGATGGTGCTGATAGAACTAGGGGTATTGTTTTACAAAAATCAGGAGATTTAGATACTACAGGTGGACCTCAATTATATTTAGTAAACACTAGTTTAAGAGGACATGCTGAAACTTGGTTTGATAGAAAAGGAGATGCAGGTAATTTATTTATAATTAACTGTAGTTCTATTTACTTTGAAGGAGGAGATTTAATAAAATCTACAGGTACTCCTCTTACTGTTTGGGGTCTTAATAGAAATACTAGAGGACAAGTTTCTTTAAAAAACAATACTTTTGATAATATTAGTATTAACACAGAAAAAATTGATCTTACTGTAGAAGGATCTCAAGCTGTTTCTAACACTGTAGGAGCAAATTTAATTCAGTCTTTAAGAACTTTTTATTCAAGAGCAGATGCTATTACTGCAGGAATACCTAAAGGAGGATTGTACATAAGAAGATATGTTATTAAAGATTTTACTGCTGACCAATTAGTAAGTTATAAAAGAGGAGATATATTTAAAATTGGAGTACAAAGCTCCCCTGTTCTTGAAGACTTCACTGCTTTACAAATATCAGGTTCAACTTCGGCTCCTAGTGGATTACCTAGTAATGTATTGAATACTTATTTTGAATATAATGGAACTGGAACTATTAGTTTTGTAAGCCCTGTGGCAGAATTATGGCATGATGTAATCTGTGTAATGACTTAAGAAACTATGAAGGATTTCTCCAAATTAAAAGATGATGTGGCTTGGCTTATTGGTCAAGTCAAATGCCTCTTTTCAATGTTTCCTTCTTCTACAACTTGGACAGATAAACACTCTGGAACCACAGGAAATAAGTACCTCAAAGATCAGATAGTTTGGTACAATGGATTTATTTATAAGTGTCTAGTTGATAACAATGGTAACCCAACAAATAACACTTTCTATTGGCAAAAAATGGGAAGAGGTTGGCTTATTCAACAAGAACAAGCTGATTGGGATGCTACAGGAGGCCCTGCCTTTATAAGAAATAAGCCTACTAGTCTTGGAGGAGGTACTGAATCAGATCCTATATTTCAAGCATGGTTAGATACAAATCCATTATCCGGATATTTGACTTCTGAATCAGATCCAGTTTTTGCAGCTTGGCAACTTGCTAATGATAACCATGGAAATTGGGATACAGCTTATGGATGGGGAGACCATTCAAATTTATATTTGTTGTTAGATGGTACTGCAACAATGTTACCTGATGCTCCTATAAATTTTGCTAATGCTTCTAAATTAAGTGAAGGGTCTTTTGACCAAGGAACAGGAGGAAATAAAGGAATAGCCTTGACTTGTTCAATTGGTTATGAATGGAAATGGGAAGCTGGAGAAGGTTATTTAAGAGATCAAAGTGGATACATTAGAATTAAACAATATGCAAGAAGTCTTCCAAATATAGGAGATGATGCTTCAAAAGGATTTGTTGTTGGTTCTCTTTGGTATCAAGACCAACACACACTTTATTATTACATTTGTATTGATGCAACAACTGGTGCTGCTGTTTGGGAACAAAGGTATCCAGAGGTAAACTTTCAACAAGTAACTGATGTTGGGTATATAACAACAAATCCTATAGTTGTAACAGGTTTAGTTGGTATTAGTGATTTAGGAGGAAATCTTAATAGTGGATTAAATACTATTAATGATCAAAGTGGTCTAGGAGTAGGATGGTTAATGGTCCAAGCAGATTTAGGAATGGATATCAGAGTGTTATATCATCCTGATTATTTTATTCCTCAAGTACCTTTTACAGCTCCTTCTAGATTCTATATTCCATATAAAATACAAGGTACTTATACTCTTGCAACAACTGATGATATAGCTGATGCTTCTGCTGCTAATTCTATTATTTTAAATAATGCATTGGCATTAAAACAAAATAATCTAAAAACATTCAATAGAACGCAAGGTGTTTACTATTTTGAAGAGTTTATGGGTAATAATGCTGGTAGTGTCCCTACATCATATAATACTGTAATAACATTATCAAGTGGTAATGCTACAGCAAGAAGTGTTGCTACAACTAATAGAACTAATCAACAAGGTATTATAC